>ERZ773049.1899-NODE-1899-length-11645-cov-2.856514_pt1 | contig 11645 bp, 13 predicted proteins | sample MGYA00580633_ERZ773049 | MGnify/ENA primary metagenome ERZ773049 (study PRJEB29015, sample SAMEA2737991) | human oral metagenome | biome: human oral; feature: human-associated habitat; material: dental | place: China | collected 2066 ... | reverse complement strand
CGCAGAACAAGCTGATCTTGGCAGCACTGATTGAGAAAGCCTTTTCGTCGGTTCAAAGTCCGCAGAGCGCGGCAGGGAACAATGGACAGCCGATCTCTTACAGTGAGGCAAAAGGGCTCTTTCAGTCATGGCTCGACGCACACACATTCCCCGTTGTCGTTGAAGTCGGTGGCAGCGCCCAGAAACTCCACAAGGTTTCCGGCTCGGACAGAGAATACTATATATTCCAGATTCGTGGCATGACCCGTATCCATGATGTTCTGGTAGACCCGAATACGCGCGAGATGTTCATCTACGAAGGTGACCATCAGGGCCACCGTGACGGGCAAGCCCGAGCCGATCGAAGAATGGTATCAGAAGTTCGTCGTGCCACAGAATAAAAAGAAATAGACGGGCATATACAAACCATTGTGTGATCCTTGGAAAAGAGAACACAATGGTTTGTGTCATGTGAGAAGAATCTTGTATGATTAATACTCCTTATGTTATAACTATCAGGAAATTAAAACGAGTGATAAATTACAGTATAGAGGATATCTATGCAGATGAGAAAAAGTTTTTGAGATATGCTTGATATAGACTTTATTTGTCCATGCAATTCAATATACTTACGAAAGCATTGATAAGTTCGGCATCATCATCCAATCTGAGGTGCTGTTTTATTAGGAGAGAGCAACCATGTACAGAGGAGGAAATCATCATGGCAGAGGCAAAGGGACAGGCGGACAGTCGGAGGGGCTATCTCGAAGTGGATGGCAGCGGGGCGATGACGGAGCTGGTATTTCTGTTGGAGCTGAACGGGCCAATGGCGGATCTTGAGTCCGATCTGATCGACGGATTCAACGATATGATCGCGCGGCTCAGGGAGGAGAGGTCGGATATCCTTGTTTGGCTCTGGAAAGAAGCCAGTAAGTGCCTGGACATGAATACCCGCGTGCCAATCACTGAGGGGACCGCACTCCTGGAACAGGACTGCTTTACGCGTCTCCGTGTCGCAGTGGAAGAGCATCGACGTGCACACCCCGAGGAGCTCATAGAGCAGGACAGCTCGCGCGGCAGAGGGGGGCTGTTCGATTCAATCGGCGCCAGCATTCACATGGCTCGGCAGGCGTACCAGAAGACTCGTCCCGAGGATCGCCCCGTGCGTACGATGTTCATCATCGTCACGGACAACACAGAGATCGAGACCGCGAACCAGTACTACTGGACGCCTGACAGAGTGCGGGCGTTGGTACATCAGCAGGAAGAGGAGGAGGGCTGGGCGTTCATCCTCCTCGGTGCGAACATCGATGCGGTGAAGGTCGCAGGAGACATCGGCATCCCCACCGAGAATGCCGCCACGTTCGCCTGTAATGCGGCGGGCGTGCGCACGAACTTTGAGGCACTCAGTGCGATGATCTCCTCGTTTGCCAAAGGTGCGGGCATACCTCCGACATGGTCGGCGCAGATTACCGAGCATCTCAAAAAAGTAAGAGTAGTAGAAACTGAGCGGGGAAGATGTTAAGGAATCAAGGAATATGTCCATGATCCCGCATTTTTGAGCATCTGGATAAGACATGGACGAATTGCGTCTATGCCTTTTGCTATACGGTATGTAAAAATATGTGAGAAACAAGTCGATTGATTAATATTTTCATGGTATAATTATTGAAAATTAAATTGATAATAAATTACAGAAGATAAAATAAAAATTTCGTACATATACAGCGAAAATAACATCATCTTACCCATAATCTGTCCATATCAATTGCTATGATGAAATTGCAGTGGATGACATGAATGGGAGGAGAACGGTATGGGCTACATCGCAGGTGTCTTTGTTATTGGACCGATAATCGGTGCGGTGATTTTGCTCCTCTATGGATTGGTGACGGATCCTATTGCGACTATTTTGTTTGTTGTTGGCATCCCTGCAGCGTTGCTTATGGTCTTTCTCTTTTTTACGGGGCAATATTGGTTGTTTCATTTGTTCCATCGTCTTGGATATGTGGATGGAGATTGGGCTGGTCGCTGGGATTGGCATTTGAGGAAGAAATAGTGCGGATGAGGTGAGTCTGTGGAGATTGATTTTAAGAAGAACAAGGGCTTTCGTCTGCTGCAGGTGTACGAGCGGCTGAGTCGGGGCGAGATCGTCCGCAAGGCGGAGCTGGCGCAAAAATTTGCCGTGACGGACAAGACCATCCAACGCGACATCGAGGAGCTGCGTTCCTATCTCGCCGAGACGCGCACCGATGAGGGCGAGGCATCCATCGTCTATGATCGAAATCGCGGCGGCTATCTGCTCACGCACGCGGCGAGCGAGTGGCTGACGAATGAGGATGTGCTCGCCGTCTGCAAGATCCTCCTTGAGAGCCGCGCATTCTGCAAGGAGGAGCTCGATGCTCTCCTAAAGAAGCTGCTGCGACAGACCGCACCGCAGGATCGCGCACAGGTTGGAAAGCTGATCCGCAGCGAGCAGCATTACTATGTCCCACTGCGCCACGGGAAAAAACTCCTCTCTGCAATCTGGGAACTCTCGCAGCACATGACAGTACAGCATACCATACGCATCTCCTACTGCCGTCAGGACGGCACGGAGCGCGTGCATGAAGTGAATCCCGTCGCCATCATGTTCTCCGAGTATTATTTTTACCTCATCGCCTATCTGGCGGACGGGCGCAAGGAGTTCCCGACCATCTTCCGCATCGACCGCATTGCGCGTTTCGAGCCGACGGGCGCGACCTTCCGCGTGACGCATAGCGGGAAATTCAGCGACGGCGAGTTCCGCAAACGCATCCAGTTCATGTATGCGGGCGAACTGCGCCGCGTCACCTTCGACTACAGCGGCGCATCGGTCGAGGCCGTCCTCGACCGCCTCCCCACGGCAAAGGTCGTTTCGCAGGAGAACGGTGTCTACCGCATTGCCGCCGAGGTGTACGGGAATGGCATTGATATGTGCCTCAGAAGTCAGGGGAGTGCGGTGAAGGTGGTAGATCAAAAGAAGTGATTTTGAAAAACAATTATTGATGGTTGCAGGTCGAGAATCGTTGAAAGAGTTTGCGTTTCAGTGATGGAGGTTATCGTATGAGCACACATGACGACATCAAAGTCGAGGAGATTGAGAATCTGGACTTTGAGAAGTATGAGGACAAATATTCTGAGGCGGGCTTGTGGGACAAGATTCGCAAGAACATCGCAAAGATCGGTGTGAAGGTGATCTATCAGGCACTGCTCCTCTACTATGTGGCGCAGTCGCCGACCTGCCCGCCGAAGATCAAGGCGGGCATTATCGGTGCGCTCGGCTACCTGATCTCGCCGTTTGATCTGATTCCGGATATCATGCCGGGGATTGGCTTTGCGGATGATGCCATTGCGATTGCAACGGCGGTCGCGCTCGCTCAGATCTACATCACGGATGAGATTAAAGCGCAGGCAAAGGCGAAGATTGCTGACCTCTTGGGTGAGGATGTGCTTGAGAATCTGGATGCTTGAGACCGAAAAGTTTTTGCGTGCATCAAAATTTTTCAAATAGACAAAATATGTCCTCCTTCCTCCCTATACTGTAATCATCAGGGGCGAATGCCCACGGAGATGGTATAGAGACGAAGGAGGATTTTTCATGCAGAAGGGATTGACGGAGTTGGTGTTTATCGTCGATCGGAGCGGGTCGATGGCGGGACTTGAAAAGGATACGATCGGCGGGTTTAATGCCATGCTGAAGGAGCAGGCGGAGCTTGCGGGCGAGGCGCGTGTGACGACGGTGCTGTTCGACAATCAGTATCGGCTGCTGCATGACCGCATCGACATCCGTGCGGTTGCGCCGCTGACGGAAAAGGATTATCGTGTGGGCGGCGGCACGGCTCTTCTCGATGCGATCGGGCGCACGATTGAGAAGATCCGTGCGGTGCAGAAGCAGACGGCGGAGGACTACCGTGCGGAGAAGGTGCTCTTTGTCATCATCACGGACGGGGAGGAGAACTCCAGCCGCAAGTATTCGGCGGCGCAGATCAAGGAGCGGATCGAGCACCAGAAGGAGAAGCACGGCTGGGAGTTCGTGTTCTTCGGCGCGAATATGGATGCAATCACCGAGGCGGGAAAACTCGGTATCATGCCTGAGTTCGCACGAGGATGGATGGCGAACGCCGCAGGTACGGCGATGGCGTATAACGCCATGTCGGCGATTATGGCGGAGATCAGGAAAAGCTAAGAACAGGGGGCAGACGAAATGAGCACGCTCAAAACAGTCGGAATGGCGGCGGCAGTTCTTGCAACCGGTTTTCTTGGCTATGGCATCTATAAGGCAGTGCAGGATGAGGATGAACAGGGATGTTCCTCGGATGATGCGACGGATTGGGATGAGATGGAGGAGCGGAGAAAGGTGCGGACGAAGAGGGATTCGATGATGCGGAGGATGATATTGTCTATGGATGAAGGGCGTTTCTGCTGATTTGCATGGAGCGACATGATACATTTCGTTGGCTTTATGTTATCGATGCAAAGAGAACTTCCATTCGTCCGATCCAGTGATTGGAAGCTCTTTTATTGCAGAAAATCATGAGCTAATTGCGGAGATTCACGAGAGCAGAAAGAGCGTAATGTAGCATATACGTAGTCTTTTCGCAAGAAAACGCCCTGCGGATTTAGGCACCGCAGGGCATTCGTTAGATTTGCTGACAGGCGCAGAGATGATTGGAGCTGTCGATGTTATGCCTTCTTTATTGCAACATAACCGAAGAGTCCTAATCCCGCCCCGACCATGGCAACCTTCATAAGAAAGGCTTTGGTTTCGGTATCCTTTTTCTCAGCCTTATTTATGATTTCCATTTGCATTGCTCTGAGCTCTTGTTTTTTATTTGGATCGCCCGATTCTCGTATTTCCTCCGATAACTGTTGGTTCATGTTCGCGTAAAGGTCATAGAGCCGGTTTGTGCTTTCCTCATTTCCTGACAATAACTTTTCTACGATGACCTTAAGCGCATCAAATGGTCCTCCGAGAAGAACGTTCCGTTCCTTTTCCAAACCCAGATCGAGGTGGCGGCACGCACCCCGTACTTCCAATCCTCGATTTTCTGTCAGTTTTGTCTCCATGACCAACACCCTTTCATTGATTTGCATATTTGGTAGCATTATGTTTACGTATATTATATATTGAGTTTAAGTTGATGTCAATATGGTTTTTGAGAATTTGCGTTGCTGGATAGAAATGTGATATAATGCAAGAACAAAAGGAGATGATCCTATGTGGTCTATTGCATTAGGACTTGCCGGGGCGTTACTTGCAAAGGGGAAGAAAGAGAATGAAGCGTTGAAGGAGGTGGCGCGTAGGGCAGATTTACTGGATAAAGAGTATTATACGACAGAGGAGGTTGCAAAGATCTCGGGGCTGTCGGACTATACCGTGCGAAAGAAGATTCGCGAGGGGGAACTGCGCGCAGAGGGAGAGGGAACCCGAAGCGGGTACCGGATCAGGAAAGAGGACTTGTTGGAGTTCCTCTTCAAACAGAGGACGTTCACGCGCAACTATGAGAAAGCGGCAAAAACGTGGTCGGAGAAGGAGTTCGCCACGCGTATATCGGCCCTTCGAACGGTGGGGCTGGGGCTCGGTGCCGCATACGCTCTTGGTAAAGTGGCAGGAAAGTCCTTTGGTGCTGCGGCGGCAGGAGCGGCACTTGTTGGTATAATGGCTGCGAATAAGACACCAACTGTGCCAATTATTGAGATTTCACCAGGTGCTCTCTTTACCAGTAAAGAGGAGTACTCTGATAAAGAAATTGATGCGATGGTGCAGCTCGTGGCAAATGTACGCCTGTTGCGTCAGTACATCAATATGAAGGAAAAACTGCTTGAGCAGTTGAAATTGGAGGAGGAGGAACTGCAGATTTCCTATAAGGGGAAGTTGGAGGATGACGAATATCGATTGAAGGAAATCGAGCAGAAGAAAAAAATCAACGATGCAGAGCTTGAATTGGAACTACTTCAAAGTCAGTTGGAAGAACTGGAGAAACACACAAAAAAATAGCAGCGAACAGCTTGCGTTGTTTTTACGTTGTTATTTTGGCTTTGCAAAATCAAAACAACCCCACGCTCAAAAAGAGTGAGGGGTTGTTTGCTTGGAACGAGGATCAAATCTCGCTGCGGAACTTGATCGCCTGAATGATGCCCGCATCGTCGATGTCGAAGGTGAGCGTAGCGGCTTTGTCATCAAACGCGTATGTGCAGGCGGTGAGCCCGTCCTCGTTTGTCTCGGAGAAGGAGGGTTCGCCGTACATCTCTTCGATGTCCTCGTAGGTCTTTCCGACACGGAGTCCGCCGAGGGTGCGTACACTCTGCCCCATGACATCATAGCTCGTTATGGTGAGGTCGCCCGCATCGCGCGTGTCCTTCGCTCCTGTGACGGCGCGGAAGACGAAGGGTTCGGCACCGTTGAAGGTAAAGGTGACGAAGCGCATGCCGTCGCCCGTGAAGTCCTTGCCCTGGTAGTCGTCGGCAAGTCCTGCGCGGACGATGGCCTTGCGGGCATCGCCGAGTGTGGCTTTGCGCGGTTCCAGTTGGTTCTGCCCGCCCGTAGCCGTATCATCCAGCACAAGTGTCGCTTCCCAATAGGTCATGCCGTGGGCAGATGCTGTCGCTGCGCCGAGGAGGATGCCTGCGGCAAACAGGGCGGTGCAGAGAAGGCTGAGGAATCGTGTTTTCATGATAATCGCTCCTTTGTGATTGTTTTCATAGACGCTCAAGGCGCCCCTTCCACCGCTTACGCGGTCCCCCTCCCCCGCAGGGAGGGGGAGGCTGGGACTTTCCTAATATTTCCCGCCGCCGCCGCCGTGACTGCTGTCACTGCTGGAGGTGGTGATGTAGGAATCCGAGGAGGACGAGGTTTTTTTCTCGTATTTCGTCCGCCGGGATTCTGAGGTGCGGATGTAGATGTCTTTGCTGTGTGTGATGCGAACACTGCTGTATGAGAGGTAGTCATCTGCCCCAGTGGCATCCCCGGTGGTCTCCATTCCCTCCTCGAGGTGAGAGGAGATGGCGTGGTGGACGACCGCTGCGAGGAGAAGAGCCGTGCCGAGAATCCCGACGATCGCCCACGGATCGAGGGGGATGTACGGTTTGCCCTCCTTCTCGTAGTAGGTCAGCATCTCGTCCACGGTGGCGGCAAATGCGGTGTATGCCTTGCCGTATTCATTGTCCTTGAGATCGGGGACGAAGCTGTCTGCGAGGTGCTCGATGCCGTACTCATCGGTGATGCGCTGGCGCATCTTGTTGTCGGTGGAGATGTAGAAATCACGGTCTTTCGGCGCGAGGAGGAAGACGATCGTGCCGTTTGCGCCGCCGTCCATGATCTGATCGACGACCGCGTTTGCGATCTCACCGAGCACTTGTCCGTGCGTGTCCTTGACGTTGCCAACGAGGATGCGTACGCCGTGTGCGTTCTCAAACGCGGCGATGCTCGCATCGAGTGCCTGCTCCTCGGCATCGGTGAGGAGATCCGCCTCGTCGATCACGCGTGCGTTTCCGATGTCAGAGGCATCCGCCGCCCTTGGTACGGTGAGGATGAAAAGGCTGAGGCAGAGGAGGAGGACGAGAATGGGACTGTGTCGTGATTTTGTTTCGATTGTCATGTGCCGTACCTCCTACCAGTCCAGGATCATCTGCCCGATCCAGCAGACGATGAGAAAGACGAGGACGGCAGGCACGAGGGGGTAATAGCGTTCCTTGAACTTGTCCCGCGGCAGTGAGGAGCTGACGACTTTGCCGGTCTGTCCGTTCATCATGAAGGTGTACGGTTTTCCCTTGTAATTCGTGGTGAGAATCCAGACTGGCAGCATGGCATAGCGGACGTTTCCCTCTTCCTTGCGGATCAGCGGCGTGCCGTCGGGGGAGACGCGGGTGTAGTCCTTGACCGTGGTGGCGAGAACCCAGGAGACGCTCGCACTGAGGCGGCTGTCGGCGCGCGGCAGGGACTCCTTCACGTCGACATCGTATTTGTCCGCGAGGTGTCCTGTGAAATATGCGGCGGAGAAGGGGACGAGTTCCTTGTAGTCGAACGGCTCAATGCTGTCCATGTACTTGTCGTCCATGCGCACACTCGCGTCGACGGGGATTCCGTGGAACGTCATCTCGCCGCTGCGTTCACAGCGGTAGTGGGATGTTTCGGTGATGGTCTCGTTCCCTGTGTCGCGGTTGCTGCTGCGCTCCGCACGGTAGTTCGCATCGGCGCTCACATGTGCGTCGAACAGCCAGAAGGGGACGTACATGGACTGAATTTCTTTGACGCGGTTCTCGTCGCGGAACTCCTTCGGGAGCAGACGTTTTCCCTTGTAGAACTCCGTGAGTGCGGCGACTGCCTCCTCCTTCGTCTTCTTGAATGGGATGATGACATCGGGGCATAGCATGCCGTCGAAGCGGCGCGGGATCATGTTCGGGCTGCCGCAGTAGGCACACTCGGTCGCCATGGTGTTGCCGTCGGAGACGAGCTCCGCGCCGCAGGAGGAGCAGGTCTGGATCATCATGTGCGCCGTTTCGGCATCATCCCATGTACTGCGTTCTCTCTCGGTGTTCTTCTCCGCCTCTTTTTTCTCCGCGGCCTGCACAGCCTTTTCCTGCTTCTTTTCGAAGAGGGCATCCATCTCCGCGATGCTGATCTTGGCATCGCAGAATTCGCAGGTGACGTGGTTATGTCCGGGGAGGAAGGTGAGCGGCGCACCGCATTTGGGACATTTGTAGCTGACACTTGTATCGGGCATAGGCAGCTCTAGTATTTCCCGCCGCCGCCGCCGTGGCTCTCGTCGCGGCTGGAGGTGGAGATGTAGGAGCCGGAGGAGGACGAGGAGGAGGCTGTCTCCTTGTGCTTCGTCTCACGGGACTCTGTGGTGCGGAGGAAGACGTCCGCGCGGTGTGTGAGGCGGAAGCTGCCGCGCTCGACGTAGTCGTCCGCCTCGTGGGCACTCCGGACACTGAGCATGCTGTCCGAGAGATTGGCAAAGACGAACCAGTAAACGATGGCAGCAGGGATCAGTGCGCCGACGAGGGCGACGATGGTGAGCAGGAAGGCATCCGGGTTGAAGGGCTTTCCTTCCTTTTCGTAGTAGGTCACCATCTCGTCCACAGTGGCAGCAAATGCGGTGAATCCCTCGGCGTATTTGTTCTCCTTGAGAGCGGGGACGAACTGCCCGGCGAGGTGTTCGATGCCGTCGTCGTCGGTGATGCGCGTGCGCATCTTGTTGTCGGTGGAGATGTAGAAGTCGCGCTCCTTCGGTGCGAGGAGGAGGACGATGGTGCCGTTTGCGCCGCCGTCCGCGATGCGGTCGACGACGGCATTGGCAACCTTGCCGAGCACCTGTTTGTGCGTGTTCTTGACCGTGCCGACGAGGATGCGGATGCCGTGCGCCTGTTCATAAGCGGCGAGCTTCGCGTCGAGTGCCTGCTCCTCGGCATCGGTGATGAGGTCGGACTCGTCGATCACGCGCACAGCACCCAGTCCCGCATCCCCTGTCTGTGTCTCCCCAGCCGCGACTGCACGTGCAACGGCACTGAGTGCGCCGCCCGTGGTGAAGGGCTTGCCTTCCTTCTCGTAGTAGGTGAGCATTTCGCCCGCGACTTGACCAAATGCCGTGAACATATCGGCGTATTTCTTGCTCTCGAAGGCGGGCAGGAATTTCTCCGTGAGGTGCTCAATGCCCTCGTCGGTGATGCGTATGCTGAGCTTTACATCGGTGGCGACGTAGTAGGTGTTGTTTTCGGGCGAAAGGAGGAGCAGGACTGCGCCATGCTCACTGCCGGGGGCGATGGTCTTGATGATGTTCTCCGCGAGCGGCTTCAGCGGTTTGTCTTTCCAATCACCGACGATTGCCGCGAGGATGCGGATGCGGTGTGTCCGTTCCACTGCTGCGAGCTGTGCATCGAGCTTTTGCACCTCGGCATCGGAGAGGAGGTTCATCTCGTCGATGACGCGTGCGTTTCCGATGCCCGCCGCATCTGCCGCCTTGGGGACGGCGAGGACAAAGATGCTGAGGCAGAGGAGGAGCAGGGCGAGGAGTGTGCTGCGTCCATATTTCATTTCGTTTATCATTATGCCGCACCCCCTACAGATCAAACATGAGCCAGCCGAGCCAGAAGAGGACGGCGAAGACGAGGGCGGACGGGATGAGCGGGTAGACGTACTCCTTGAATGTGTCCTTGGGGAGATCCGCACCGACGAATTTGCCGGTCTGTCCGTTCATCATGAAGGTGTAGGGCTTGCCCTGATAGTTCGTGGTGAGGATCCAGACGGGCATCATGGCGTAGCAGACATCGCCCGACTGCTTTCGGATCTTCGAGCTGCCGCTCGGGGCGGTGCTGGTATAGCCGCTGACGGTTTTGCTCAGCGCGTGGATGACGCTCGCCGTGAGGCGCGTGTCGGCGCGCGGCAGGGATTCCTGGACATCGACATCGAATTTGTCGGCGAGGTGTCCCGTGAAATACGCAGCGGAGAAGGGGCGGAGCTCGCTGTAGTCGAACGGCTCGATGCTGTCCATGTACTTGTCGTCCATGCGTTTGCTCGCGTCGACGGGGATGCCGCGGAACGTCATCTCGCCGCTGCGCTCGCAGCGATAGTGGCTGGTTTCGGTGATGATCTCGTCCGCCGTATCGCGCCGACTCCTCGTTTCCGCGCTGAAGTCCATGCTTGCGCTTACCTGCGCGTCGAAGAGCCAGAAGGGGACGTACATGGACTGGATCTCCTTGATGCGGTTCTCGTCGTGGAACGCCTTCGGGAGCAGTTTTTTCCCCTTATAGAATTCCTTGAGCGCGGCGATGGCATCCTCCTTTGTCTTCTTGAATGGAATGACATAGTCGGGGCGCAGCATGCCGTCGAAGCGGCGCGGGATCATGTTCGGGCTGCCGCAGTAGGCGCACTCGGTCGCCATGGTGTTGCCGTCGGAGACGAGCTCCGCGCCGCAGGAGGAGCAGGTCTGGATCATCATGTTCGCCGTTTCGGCTCCGTCCCATGCGTTGCCTGCATTATCAGTGTTCCACTGCGCTTCTTTTTCCTCCGCCTTCTCTGCCGCCTGCGCCTCTTTCTGTGCATAGAGGGCATCCATCTCGGCAATGCTGATCTTGGCGTCGCAGAACTCACAGGTCACATGGTTGTGCCCCGGGAGGAAGGTGAGCGGGGCACCGCATTTGGGACATTTGTAGCTGACGCTTGTGTCGGGCATGGTGTTATCTCTAGAACTTTCCGCCGCCGCCGCCGTGGCTGCTGTCGCGGCTGGAGGTGCTGACATTGGAGTCGGAGGATTCCTTCTTCGCCTTGGCCTGGCGCGAGATCGATGTGTAGAGGTAGTTGTCCTCGTTCTGTGTGAGGGTGAAGCTGTCCTGATTGAGGTATGCGTCCGCTTCGGTCGCGGAGGTGACGTTGCCGCCGCACTCGTACAGTATGTAGTAGATGGTGCCGCCGAGGATGAGCGCACAGGCGAGCGCGATGCCGAATGCCATGAGGTTAAAGGCGTTCGCGGGATCGTACGGTTTGCCTTCCTTCTCGTAGTAGGTCAGCATCTCGTCCGTGGTCTTTGCAAATGCGGTGAACGCGGCGGCGTACTTGTTCTCCTTGAGATCGGGCAGGAATTCGCCCGCAAGGTAGTCGATGCCCTTGCCGTCGGTGATGCGCGCACGCATCTTGTTGTCGGTGG
>ERZ773049.1897-NODE-1897-length-11676-cov-3.487049_pt1 | contig 11676 bp, 3 predicted proteins | sample MGYA00580633_ERZ773049 | MGnify/ENA primary metagenome ERZ773049 (study PRJEB29015, sample SAMEA2737991) | human oral metagenome | biome: human oral; feature: human-associated habitat; material: dental | place: China | collected 2066 ... | reverse complement strand
ACCATTCGCCCAGCGGCGTGTTCGGGCGGAAGGGAAAATCCTGCGGGTCGGCCGTCAAGCGATAAAAGCCGGTTTGTGCGGCAGTAAGCGGTGACCGTTGTAGATAAAAACGGCGCTTTTCCGCGTCGAAGCGGTCAGCGTAGGGGTGCAAGACAAACTGCGACAGGCGCCAGAACCAGCGGCTTGCCTTGTCCAGGCGCTGGTCAATTTCCGTGTGGCTCAGCTTCAGTCGTTCAATCACGTCCTGATCGAGCGCATCGTGCATGGTCGCTTCGGTTTGCGCCATGCGCGCGCTAATCGCTTCCTCCAAATCCGCCTGCAACCGGTCAAAGGCGTGGTTGATTTCCTGCGGGGTGCGGCAGGTGTCGAAAATCTGCGTGACGCGCTTTTCAAAATCAAGATCGGCATTTTCCACCCGCCCCAGAATATCGTTGGACGCGCCGAAAAGTCCGCTGAAGAGCTGAAATTTCTCGGTTAGCAATTCGAGAATACGCTTGTCTGCCTCGTTGCGACGGTTGAGGAAATTCATCACCACCACGTCAAACTTCTGCCCGTAGCGGTGGCAACGGCCGATGCGCTGCTCCACCCGTTGCGGATTCCACGGCAGGTCGTAGTTAATCAACAGCGAACAAAATTGCAGGTTTACGCCTTCCGCCGCCGCTTCGGTGGCAATCATGATTTGCGCCGCATCGCGAAAGCGGTCAATCAGCGCGGCGCGTTTGTCGGCAGAAACCGAATCGGTAATGCGCCCCCGGTTTGCCGGGTCGGCGCGCCACGCCTCATAAATGGCACGCGCGGCGGCGTCATTATTCGTGCCGTTAAACAGCACCACCTTGCCCGCATAACCGTTGGCGTGAAGAAAATCGGCGAGATGCTGCTGCGTGCGCGTTGATTCCGTAAAAATAATCGCCTTTTGCGCCGCGTCCAGCTCTGCCATGCGCGCAAAGCCGCTTTGCAACGCTTCCAAAAGTGCCTGCGCCTTGCTGTCCGTGCTGTTGCACAAGTGCTGCGCCTGCGCGATAAACCCCTCCAGCAGGGCGATTTCCTCCGCCAGTCCCTTCACATCGGGCGACTCCGGCGGCGCGTCTGCTTCCTCCCATTCCTCCGCGCTGTCATACACATCCTCGCCGGGAAAGAGCGCGGGCAGCGCCGTTTCCTGCTTGCCCTGTTGCAATGCGAGCAGGCGGCTGCGCATCGCCTCCAGCGTACCCAGCACCGCAAACGGGCTGGAAGCAAGCAACTTGCGCAAAATCATCCCGGTGAGATGGCGCTGGCGGCGCGGCAGGGCGTGCGAATGCTCGCGCTGCAAAAATGCCGACACATCTTGATACAGCGCGAACTCGTCATCGCGCGGTGTAAATTGCTGCGTCAGCGCATGGCGGCTGGTATAGCGCACATACTCGCGCACATCGCGACGCAGCGTGCGCTGCACAAAACCACGCAAACGCAGGCGCAGTGCATCGCTATTGCCTTGCGCAATAAAATCGCGGCGGAATTGCTTGGCATCGCCAAATAAATGCGGGTCAAGAAAGAGCGACAACCCATACAATTCCATCAGCGAATTTTGCAAAGGCGTCGCCGTCAACAGCAGCTTCTTTTTCCCGGCAAAGGCGACGCGCAATGCCTGGCCGATTTTATTGCCATCCTTGTAGGCATTGCGCAACTTGTGCGCCTCATCCAGCACGACACAATCCCAATCCGCCGCCTGCAATGGCGCGGCATACTTGCGCGCAAATTCATAAGACACAATCAGCACGCCATCCTCAAACGGCGGCAAACTGCCCTCGGCAATCCTGCCGGGCAGGGCGAATTTCTCGCGCAATTCCTCCTGCCATTGCTTGCGCAAAGCCGCCGGACACACCACCAGCAAACGCCGTCGGCGCTCCGCCCACAGCTGACACAGCGCCAGACCAGCCTCAATCGTTTTGCCCAGCCCGACCTCATCGGCGAGTATCACTCCCTCATGCAGTGGATGCCTGAGCGCAAATAACGCCGCCTCAATCTGGTGCGGATTCAAATCCACCTGCGCACTCATCAGCGCGCCGGTCAAATCCCCGGCATCATTATTATGGGAAAGACAAGAAATCTCATGGGCAAAATACTTGGCCTGATGCGCGGTCGTCTTCATGCCATTTCCCCTTCGTCCAAAATCATGGCAAACATCTCCGGCAAATAATCATCATCCATAAAGAGAATATGTTTCTCGCGGAAATCTGCGTCCGACCAATCCGCGACATTGAGCAAATCCTGCCGCGCAGTAACCGAGAGAATAAAACTGTTCAAAGCAATATCCAGCTTTAACTCCCGCTGCAAGCGCTTGACCTCATCGGCAAGGCCAAATTTCGGGTCGCTTAAATCCATCTGGCGGATACCCTTCGGGTCAATCAGCGACAGCCATTGCTGCCCGCTTTCCTTGTCTACCAACCATAAAAGAAAATCAGGATAAAAATTCCCGGCTAGAGCAAAACCTAATCCCTTACTCTTATTTGCCGCATTGCGCAACAAATACAAATCACGACCGCCTGTCCAGCGTAATAACTCGCCGCTATCATGCGCCTCCTGCAAATCATGAACAAAGCGGATTTCACTATCCACATTCATATTCAGCGGCTGCATCTTTAGCGGCAGGCTGTCTTTGTCTTCCAGCACCATAATTGGATAATACAAATGCGCCGGAAAACAAATGGCGCTGATTTGTGGCGCGCGCCAATTAAGCGCTTCCTTGATGCTGTCAGATTCGACAAGTCGCTTTAATTCCCGCAGCTTTTTCTCATACTCGCGCCCGTCATCATTCGGCTCTATCGCAAATTGATAGCCGTTTTGCATTGAGCCATTGTCGCTATCGACCAGCGCCGTTTCATAAAACTGCCCCTCATATGCCGCTTTAAGCCGCGCATAAAATGTTTCGGTATAAAGGCACAACAATTCCAGCAACAAATCCTGCTGTTTGAGTACATCGGCAAAAGAATGCACGATGAGCGCGCTTGCCGGAATAAACAGCGTGTACCAGTCATTGCCTTCGACAAACGCGCGCAAGCGGTCTTTATCGAGGCGCAAATTGCTCCAGGTGCGCCGCTGTTTGAAATCGAGCAGCCGCAAATAAATAGCGTCCCAATCAAACAGCGGAAACAGACGGCTATCCAACGTATGAATTTCGCGCTGATTCAGCGGCAACGCATTACCCGGCGTAGTGCTTAAGGCTTCCACGCGCGGATAGCGGTCAAGCGTGGCATGAATCTTTTTAATCTTGCCGCGCCATTCTTCTGGTATCTCATACAAATCTATTTTTTTCTGCCGCTTGAAGCCCATCTTCTGATTGTCCTTATAGCCATCTTTCAGGCGCAGCGTTTTTAATTGCACCGCAGGCAAATTGGGCTGCACCTTGAAATCCACCATCAGCATTTCATCCGGCGGGGTAATGCCTTCTTCGCGCAAATAGGCCTTGAACTGCTCCATATAACCGGCGCGGATGCCGAAAATATTGAGCGTTTCTAATTTATCGAGATGCAAACCTTTTGGTCGTTCTGCTGCCAAACTGCGTTTCAAAGAAAAGCCGCGCCCTTTCAGGCGTACTCCACGGCCAAAAAGCTGAATAATCTGGCTGCCCTCGCTTTTGCCCATATTGAGCAAACCCATGGTAGAAACGCGCCAACTTGACCAGCCTTCTGAAAATTTACGCGAGCCAATCAGCACATGAATCGGGCTGTCTTTCTGGTTAATCTTGCTAAAAAGAGCGGGCGAAAAATCATCGCTGCGGCAGACAAAATCCTCGCTGCCTTCCGCCGTTTTGAAAAACCCGCTGGCATCGCCAATATTGATCACGGCAAACGGCGTGCCATTCTCGCCCACCGCTAAGGCAAGCTCGCCCTCGGCTTTTTTCAATAGCGACAAATGCAAACGGCCGCCCGCAGGCGCATGAAAAAGACGCTGCAAAATATCGGCGTACAAATCCGCTTCCTTGCCAAGAAACGTCATCAGCGGCGCAAAGCGCTGACTGAAAATATTGTTGCCGTGCTTATCGACAATCTGCGCCCTGTCTTCCAGCAAAGCGTGCAACCAGCGCTGTACTTCCGTCGCCTGGTTGAGGAAAAAAGCGAGAAAGCGCACCACCTGCAACACATCGCTGTCATCATCGGCAACCTTGTTGCCGACAAATACCCACAGCGGCCGCTCCAAATTCCATTCATCAAGCTGCGCGCCCCCCATATCAAACAAATACAGCTGCTGATAAAACGACAACAAACAGGCAGTCAAATACAAATCGCCGTGCAACTCATAGCCCGCATCATCCATATTGAGAATCAGGCTTTCCTTGCCATAGCCATCGGCATAAAAATACTTGTAGGAATAATCAAACAGCACCGCCTTGGCATAAGTTTCAAACATAGCGGTTTGTTTCGCTGCGCGTTTCTCGGCAGTATTCAGCGCTACGATTTCCCGCTGCTCCGCATCCAGATGATTAAGGTTGCGGCTATTGAAGTACATCTTGGCCTTGTTTTTGATTAACTCAATTTCCTGCTCCTTAATTGTTTTTCCTTTTGCGACTGCCTGGCCAAAAGTCGCCGAATACTCAAAAGCAAAACCGTCACCAATCAGCGCTTCACGCCGCTTCATCCACGTATCGCCGGAAGTGCCGCGATGCCCTTCATCGACCAATACCAAATTGCGTCCGGCAAAAGCGGCAACGGCGACGGTTTTGTCGCCATCGCGCTCCGCCAGCTTGTTGATGTCGATGATTTCAATATCGCCAAATAAATCAGCATTGCTGCTGTTTTTGTCAAAAATGGCGGCGCGCAGACCGGAACGGATAAATTCCTGCAAATGCTGCTGGCTTAACCCTTCATTGGGCGTCAGCAAAATGGTTTTATCCATTTTCTCCGGGCAATAATGGCGGAATTGCAGAATATTGACGTGCATCAGTAGCGTTTTGCCACTGCCGGTGGCATTCCAGTAAGCGAGCTTGTTCAAATCCTCGATAGTGTAAGGCGAGAGATTGCGTGCCTCTCTTTCCTGTAAATACTGCGCCAGCGTTTGATTGAGCGCGGCGCATAATGCCTCGCGGCGGTTAAAATACCAGTCAAGATAAATTTCAGTAAAGAGCAGTGACAAATACTGAAAATACTTGAGCTGTAATTCGTGTCCTTCCGCGTGATTGCGCTTGGCGGTAATCTGTTGCCAATGCCGGATAATATTGAAGTCATAGCGGCGCAGCGTCTGTTCATCTATCGCATCACTATGAAAAAGACTGTTGTTGAGCTGCTCGAAGAAGCGGGTTTGCCCACTGTCATCCAGCCCGCTGAAGCGGTCATCACCGAGGCGCGTCTTGAATGCCTGCAAATCGCGTTGGTTAAACAGGGAAAGCAGCCAGCGGTTAATGATGAGGTGGTCATGAAAAGTTGCCATTATTCCGCCTCCGCAAACATCAGGCGGAGAAACTCCGCTTCAATACTGCGAATCTTTAGCGTGCGCGCGCTGCCGCCATCGGCATCGTTGTCCTGCCAAACGGTGGGCAAAGTGTGGTCGCCGTTGATATAGATTGCGGCAAATTCGCTGTCTTGCGGTTTGATTTTCTTTTTCTCTAATAGCCGTTGCAGGCCGTCATAATCCCAGCACTCACAATCACGCCATAGCAGCAATACCCGCTCGCCATCAAGATAACCTTCAATGAAAACATAGCCTTTGTCATGGCGACGGTCTTCCACGGCATCTACCCGCAGCCCCAAAAGGTAATTAAAGGTTTCTACCAAATCAATCAGCTGCGGCGTATAAGCCCCGGCGGAATCGCTGGCGATATTGAGGCGGTAATCGAAGGGCTTGCGGAAATCGTCGCTAGAAAGCAGCGAATCACGGCTTTCAATGTCGATCATATAGTGTAGCAGATAATCCTGCGCGCTTTGTTTGCTCAAGGTATGGGCGAGTAAATCCGGCTTGTGCAGTTGTAAATTGTTGAGCGTGTCTTCATAGCTTTCCAGCTTTAGCACCTTGACGATTTGCGGCACGCCGTGAAAATTGCCGTCGCCATCCGCGTGCGGCTTGCCGTCTTTCCACTCCTTGCTGTAAATCACCTTCTGCACGCGCGGCTTGAGCACGGTATTAAAGTATTCCGCTTGTTCCACCAAAATGTATTTGCGCTTGCCACCGTCTTCACGGTTGAGATTAATCACCGCATGGGCGGTTGTACCGGAACCGGCGAAGTAGTCGAGGATTAAGTCATTTCCTTTCGTATTGGTCTCAATAATAAAGCTAATCAAGCTGGTCGGTTTGGGGAAGCTAAAAGCCTTGTTTCCAAATAATGCGGTTACTTCTTTAGTGCCATCTTGCGACATTCCAACTTTATCCGGGAATTTCGTACTGACCGCGACGCGGCCAAAATTTTCTCCTGCTTTCGCCATATCATCATCCTTAAAATAGCGCATAACCGGATTCTTTATATTCAGGAAGTCATAATCATCCGGAAAAACAATTTTTCCGGCATCGTAATATTCTTGAAAAGTATCAATTGCAACAGCCCAAGTTCTTATAGGATTGGCTGGATATTCTTTGCCATTTTTAGGGTTAATCATGGTAAAAAAGCTATTTGGGCGCTCTTCAGCATTTCTTTGAGTAGTTAAATCGTGGATACGCCATGGTCTATCAGGATAGTCATTCGTCGTAAAATATTTTCTTTCCTTGCCTTCAGTATGGGCTAAAAAATTGTCGCTTTTGGCAAAAGCGACAATATATTCGTAATCTTGTGATATGCCAAATGGTACGTCAGATTTTGCAGTACGCTTGCGCCAAGGGAAAATAGTCATAAAATTTTCCGGGCGAAAAATACTATTACCAATTTTCTTGAGATTATCCTGTTCGCCATCGTCAATGCTGGCAAAGAACCCACCATGGTCATTTAATAGAGAATGTGAGAATTGAAGGCGGTCAATAATCATGGATAACCAGCTTGAATGACGGTAGTTATCCTTATAGATAAATCCGTCGTTGGTCGTGTTATACGGCGGATCAATATAGATACATTTCACCTGTTCACGATAGCGTGCCTGTAACAGGTTTAATGCCTGAAAATTGTCGGAATGGATGAGTAAGCCGTCGGTGGCGGCGTCAAGGTCGGGGAAGTCTTCCTGTTCGGATAGACGGGTAAGCAGGGCGGCCTGAAATTCAGGCGGGTAAAGCGAGGTATCGACGACGAGGTAAGGGTCTGTTTTTACAAGGAAAAAAATATCGAGGGGGGGGGGTAACTGTTTGAAAGCAAAAAGGTTTTTCCATGCCGCGAGCTGTTTTTCGTTGGCAGCGACTTGTTCCAGCAATTCTGCGGGAATGTGGTTCAGGGTAATCAGCCAGTGGCTGGCGGCGACAAATTTCTTTTTCAGCCACAGTTTTTTCTGGAAGTTTTCCAGCTGGGCGAGGAAGTCGATGATTTTATGCGCGATTTGCCGCAGGGTCTGGATAAGGCGTAAGTCGCGTTCCAGCGGGGCGAAGTCGGCGGCGCTCTGCACATTGTCGAGGTTCATCACTTCGTTTTTGATGTAGAAATCCAGCTCGCGCCGCAGGAAACCGCCGAGGTCTTTGTGAATGAAGTAATCGGCGCTGTTTTTGGTGGTGTAGGCGGCAAGGTGTTTTTCCAGCAGGGTGCGGTCGGGCTGTTTTTCGGTGGGCGCGCGGCTGAAGAGTTCCGCCCAGTCTTGCTGCACGCCGCTTGCCTCGGCAATGGCTTTTTTCGCGGCGCTCAGGTAGGCGTCCTGCTTTTCCCCTTTGGGACGCGGCTGGTAGCTGAAGTGGATGGTGAGGGTTTGTCCGTCGGCGGCGGTTTCTACCGGGGCAAGGGCAGGGCGGATTTCTTCGCCTTCGTCGTCGTATTGTGCTTCCTGCTTTTCGGCCAACACAAAGAGGCGAGTGTGGTTCAGGTCTTTTTGGTTGTCCTTGGCGGTGTCGGCGGCGACCAGCTTGAAGTGAACGCGGCGGCCATCGCTGAGGGTAAAGCGGTAGTCGCTGAAGTTCTCGCCGGATTTGGTGTAGTACTGGTCTTTGTTCGCCCAGTGCAGCATGACTTCTTCGCCGTTGTAGGGGATGGCGTAGGTGTTGCCCTTGTAGCGGCGCTGGCTTATGAAGTCGCCTTCGTCGTAGTAGCGCGTGAAGAAGGTGAGCAGGTGGTTGTAAACGGCGGCTTCTTGCGCGGGGTCGGTGAGCGCCGCTTTGACTTGCGCGGGCAGGGTTCTGCCGAGGTATTCGTTGATTTCCGTGCTGCGGCTGTTGAGGATGCGGTAGATGCCGAAATCGAGGTCGGCGCGGTCGGTCTGGAAGATTTCTTTGAGTTTGGCGACGAGTTCGTCAAGGCTTGCCATGTGTGGTCTCCGTGGGGGTAAAAATGAGGCGGTATTGTAGTCAAAAAACCCCGCCGGAGCGGGGGTGGGGGGCAGGCCTATGCCTTCGGCGGTGGTAATTCCGGCCAGTCGCGCAGCTCGCGGGCAGGTTGGTCGGGGGTGGCGGGGAAGTACACGTCCTGTTTCGGGTAGGCGATTTCGATGCCGTGTGCGCGGCAGGTTTGCCAGATGCGCTCAATCACGAGGTGGCGGCTGGTGAGGCGGTGGTGGGTTTGCATATGGATGTGGAATTGCACCCGCCAGGTCATGCCGCGCGGCGAGTAGTCGTAGGCAAAGGCGCCGTAGTCGTGCTCCTGGCTGTCGAGGATGTGGCCTTCTTCGGCGAGTTGGGCCAGCGTTTGCATCAAGAGACCCTTGACGTAGCCGGGGTCGTGGCGGTAGCCGAGGTCGAGGTAGAGGATGGTGCGGGTAATTGGGTCCTGGTGCGACCAGTTCATGAAGGCGCTGGTGACGAAGTCGGAGTTCGGCAGGATGACGCTTTCGTTGTTGAAGGTGGTGATGGTCAGCGAGCGCATACCGATGCGTTCCACCGTGCCTTCGTAGTTGCCGACGGTGATGATGTCGCCGTTGCGCAACGGGCGCTCAATCAGCAGCAGGATGCCGCTGATGAAGTTGTTGGCAATCGTCTGCATCCCGAAGCCGATGCCGACACCGAGGGCGCCGGCGAAGACGGTGAAGGCGGTGAGATCGATGCCGATGACGCGTAGCGCGAGGAAGAAGCCGAGGGTGACGGCGGCGTACTGGCTGAAGACGGCGAGGCTGTTCCTGATGCCGAGGTCGGCGATTTTGTTGTATATCCAGCGGTAGCTGAAGGATTTTATCCAGCCGCCGACGCGGTAGATGATGTAGAGCAGTACCGCCATCAGCAGGATGTTGAGCAGGGTGAAGTGGCTGTTGTCGCCTTTGGTGATGGGGGTTTTGAGCAGGGTCAGGATTTCCTGGATGACCGGGGTGCGTTCGTCCCAGCCGAAGCTGTGTTGCAGCAGGCGGAGGATGAGGAGCAGGCTGCCGTAGGTGAGGAAGGTGTGTACCGGGTTGATGACGTCCTGCGTCCAGAAGACGCCGCGTCCGGTGCGCAGCGCGTGGCGTTTGGCGCGGCGGGCGCTGTCTTTGAGGATGGCGGTAATGGCGACCCAGATGAGGGCGTAGAGGAGGAAGATGAGCAGGTGCGCGGCGATGAGCCAGGCGAAGTTGAGGTAGCCCAGCGTGCCGATGGCGCCGAAAGCGAGGATGCCCGCCGGGATGGTGCGGATGAGCGGGCGCAGGATGCGGTAGGTGGAGTATTCCTGGTAGAAACCGTCCATGTAGGCGAGGCTGCGGCTGGTGGCGCGCCAGACGGGGATGCCGACGAGGAGGTTGTAGAGGGCGAAAATCCAGCGGTAGGCGTCGGTGATGACCGCGTCGTCCAGTATCCAGCCCGCCATCAGCACCAGCGAGAAGAGCAGGCTGCCGACGGCGGCGTAGATGATGGTCGGGCGGATGATGCGGCGTTTTTCCGGGGTGGCGATAAGGCCGGTGGAAATGAGGTTGCGCGCGGCGTAGTAGGGGATGGTGTTGAACAGCAGCACCGCAGGCAGCAGGCGCAGCATATGCGAGGCAGGCGCGGTGATGCCGCTGGTGTGGATGAGGACGAGCGCGAACTGGAAGAGGGCGAGGTAGGGCAGGTTGTTCTTCAGCATTTTGCAGAGGAAAAACAGCAGTCTTCCGGCGAAGGTGAGCTTTTTCTGGCTGGCATAGCGGCGGATGAGGCGGTTCAACACGGCAATCACGCCGAGGGTGGCGAGTGGCAGCAGCGTCGCGGCGAAGGCGATGAGCAGCCATTGCGTGCTGCTCAGGGTGTGCAGGCTGCGGTAAAGCGTTTGCAGGGCGACGGCGTACTGGCCGAGGAAAGTGCCGCCCGCCTTGACGATGGCGGTGGCGCGTTGCGGCAGCGCGGAAAGGTCGCCGCCGAAGCGGTACTGTTCGGTCAGGCGCTCCCTGGCGAGCTGCGAATACTGGCGGTCGGCGATGTCCAGATTCATCTTCAGACTGGTGGTATTGCTCTCCAGCAGGGCGGTGAGCCGCTGAAACTGCGCGTCCAGCGCCTTGCGCCGCGCCGCCACCGTCCCCGGCACCGTGCCGCGCTGGCGTTCATACAATTGGTACTGCTCGCCGACAATATGGCGGTTGCTCTCAATCTGCGGTTGCAGCGCCGCGAAACGGCGCAGCGTCGCGTCCAGCTCGGCGCGGATGCGGTCAATCCGCTCCAGCGACAGCGAAGTCAAATCGGCGAACTGCAACTCCTGCAAGCGCGCCTCCAGCGCCAGCAGCTCATCCTCGCTGTTGGTCAAAAAAATCTGCGAATGCACCAGCGTCAGCTCAATATAGCGGTCAAGCCGCGCCTCACGGCTCAAACTGCCGCTGTTCAACTGCTCGCCCAACTGCGCCAGTTGCCGCTCCAGCTGCGCCAAATCCGCCGCGCGCGACTTCGCCGTCGGCGCCTGCCGCGATGACTCCAAATAACGCTCATTAAAACGCTGATAACGCGCCTCCAGCGCCGCATGAAACTGCTCCGCCAGCGCCACCGCCTGCACCAGCGCATTCTTCTGCCGCTGCAACAACTGACTGTGCCGCTGGCTCGCCGCGAGTTGCGCCTCCGTCTGCGCGCGGTCGCCATGCACATCGCCATTGCCGCGCAGCAGCGGGTTGGACTGCTTCTGCAACAAGGCATTCAGCGCATCACTGCGCTTCTTCTCCATCTCCATCGCCTGCCCGACCGCCGCCTGCTCGCCGCGCAACCCGGCCAAATCCGCCTGCACCTGCTCCAGCGAAACGCGGATGGCGGCCAAATCGCGCTCGCCGACCACCTCCGGCAACTCCTCGTCCTGCGCCGCCGGCAGCGACTTCTGCCAGCTCTCATTGCGCGCCTCTGTCTGGGTGATGATGGCTTCCAGCTGCGCGAGCTGGCTGGCCGACGGCACCGACCCGGCATCATCGAGCGACTGGGCGGATGCGGTGGCGATGAAAAAAGCAAAAACGAGAAAAAAGAAACGCATGGCAGGGAAGGGCAGGGCGGAAAAGGGCGGGTATTGTAGCGGGGCTGCGGGAGAAACGCAGCGTATAGCAATCCTCACAAAGCCCTGTACGGCGTTGTACCGCTGCGGCGTAGGGTGGGGCTTGCCCCACCGTTAAACCTGCGCTTTGCGTCCAACGTGCAAGGGCAGTTGGCGCAGCATAACCGCCCGTTCTCCAAAACAACCATAGTTTCAGGCGTAGGGTGTGTGGCGGCGCAGCCGACACGCACGCGGGAATTTGACATCGG
>ERZ773049.1894-NODE-1894-length-11684-cov-3.655688_pt1 | contig 11684 bp, 10 predicted proteins | sample MGYA00580633_ERZ773049 | MGnify/ENA primary metagenome ERZ773049 (study PRJEB29015, sample SAMEA2737991) | human oral metagenome | biome: human oral; feature: human-associated habitat; material: dental | place: China | collected 2066 ... | reverse complement strand
CTGCCGTCGCGGAAGCAGCGCGCAAGGAGAAGGTCTGCGAGCAGCCGATCGGCCGGTGCAAGGCCGGGTTGCCCGAGGCGAGCCCCCCCCACCGGCGACCGGGAAAACCTGGCCCGTCGCCCTGTGACGCCGAGTGCGAGGCCGACGCCGAGACACGGCCGCGACGACAAGCACCCACCCTGAGGGCCATGGTAAGGTCCGGGCCGCGGTACGCCGAGCCGGAGAATCTGGCCGTCGACAGCGTTGCGGACCATGGCTGCAGCGAACTGCCGCTGGGTGCTGACTGCCAAAGACAACGGCGGGAGCCAGCCGAACAGGACACGCCGGGATTCGCCGCCCCGCCCACCGGGCCAAACAAGATCGGGAAGCTCGCCTCAACGAATACAAGGCCACCGACAGCAGGACTCGACACAAGTCGCCGACGTCGCCGACCGCCCCTCAAAGCATGAGTGCAGCGGGCATCGACCGACGACAAAGGGCCGTTCGGCTTCGAACGTGTCATCGCCCCCGCCCCAGCCGCATCACACCCGCGCCAAAACTCGGACCACAGACCCAGAACCGCGCCCCGAAAGCAGCCCATCCAGAGACTAAAACGCGAGTGGCTCTGCCGCAAACAAGGCCGACAAGACCCTCGACGCGGTCAGTAGACCGACGCATGCCCGACCACGCTCAACACGATCCGCCCATACAAAGCCCTAGCTCAAAACCGAAGTTCAAAGATCCGCCGCTTGGCCTCCCTTGCCGCACCCAGCCTTTCCATTCCTCAACTGCTTGAGACGAGACGCCAGGTCTCCGCCTTTAATTTCTTAATCCGATCGGTTCGAAAGCTAACTCACGATCGAAGGCATTGTCGCACCCTTAAGGCATTCGGCAACTCTGTTTTCAACGCATTAACAAAAGTTAAGAAACAATCATTGAGACTCCCATGCGGTTTTAAAAGGCAAGATCACACAGAGCCGACACTTTGAAGTTCCTCAAAATAATCACACACTCTAAAGTCCGCACGGCGTGCCGACCACACAATCGGCACGCCGTGCGTTCATTTGTAAACTTTACAACAATAGTAAATCAGTATTTATCGAGTATTATTTTTCTCAAGGAAGCCGTTTATTCTCTTGATAAGTTCCTCAGCAGGGCCAAGAAACAATTTTGTTTGTTCTTTCCATAGTTCGTTAGCGTGTCGGTTAAGTACACCTGCCGGAGCGTAGTGGTTAATCCGCCCGTTGTTTAAGCCACGCTTCTTGAAAAAGTCTTCAACTCGCTTGACAATTCGTTCCCCTTCCGGAAGTTCGTCCTCGGATAGAGATTGGCCTTTCAGAACTCCTTGATAAGCCTCATTGACAAGGTCAAGGTAAAAGGACGGGTCCAGAAGATCCTCGATATCAGCCTCGTCCCGGTTAAGCACGTCGCCGATCTGGACGATCCGTGCCTCATAAAGCTTTCCAGATTTCTTTAGCTCTGTAATGACGTGACTATTGTCTGTCGCTGAATCGGTCAGAACGGCGATCGTCATGTTATTCGCCCCAAACAGGGTCAGGAATGCGGGAAGCTTGGTGATTCCTCCACCTGGAACAATCACCCAGCGCTCATCAAGGCCTTCTCGCCCGGCTTGTTTCAATTGATCAGACAAGTATTGAAGGTAGATCACGTCTGACGGACCTTCGACAAACAAGACTTCCGGTCCGACAAACAAAGTCTGGGTTAGCTCGACGCCAAGAGCCGCGTGAAGAGGGAAAGCTGATTCTTTGTCGGTTCGTAAAACTTCGTCGGAAACAGTCGTCCCTGTTATTTGATCGTCAACTACTGTCCTGACACGATCAAACCGTTGAGGGTCGACCATGAAAGGAGAATGGGTCGTGTAAATGACTTGATGGTCGGGTGCCAGGCGCTCCTCGATGAAGCGGAGAAGATCGCGTTGAGCCATCGCATGCAGGCTTAAGCCCGGTTCGTCCAACAACAGGATGAGCGGTTGCTTTTCGTCTTCTTCAAGTTTCGAAAAGTATGCGAGAAAAGAGAAAAACCAGACGAATCCACGCGATCTCTCGTCAAAAGGTACCGAAACGCGGTGACGCGTATTTCGCACACGTATCTCAAGCAACGGTGCCTGAGTAAGCTGCGGTAAAGCATTCGGCTCAGCGGTAGGGAGAAGCTTCAGATCGACTTCGAGATTCTTGTTCTGAGTCCAATACTCAAATATATCGTCGCCGATCGCATTCGAAGCATTTTCAATCTGACGGATGAAACGCTCGTGGTTTGTCACCGATGACAGATCTTCTAAAGAGACTCCTGCCATCGATAACAATCCAAGTAAGGCTTCCTCCCCGCGGGTCAAGTCTTGGTCATCCTGCCGTCTGCTCAGATCGGGCACTGAGACTTTCCCAGGAATGATGTCGTATTCGCCGAAATACACAAACTTCGGTCGCCGTTCTGCAAGAATATCGATCGCCGCCAACTTCGGCTTAAAGTCGCGCCAACTCTTAACTTTCCGAAGCACCGTATCACTAGTGGGGAGAACACTTCCGATATTTTCAAGGACATCAACCAGCTCAGCTACAGTCGATGCTTTGCCAGCTGCCTCACATGCCGAGGAAGGAAGATCAAGGCCGGACCGAAGCGTAGCTAGAACAGCAGACTCGTCAACATCGATACTCCAAGTCGGCATCTTGTATTCATAACCGTTCTTCACGGTTATTTCATGTTGACGAAGAGCGTTGGGGCCAAGGACGTCTTCTACTGCTTGAACGTCTGCTTTTTCCAACCTATACGTTAAGGCCGTTGCCTGCACCGGCTCCCTTTTTTGGATCTCACGCGCTTTACGGGACGGATAATCAAGATTGGGATCAAAGGACTGGCGATCCACCGAGTGGCTCTTATAAAGAGCCTGAAGAGCCGCGGTTTTGCCTGACTCATTCTTTCCGACAAGACATGTGACATCCTCATCAACGTCGAATTCGGTTTGCTCATCAATACTTCGGTACCGACGAATCTGTGCATGGGTGAGTTTCACAGCTACTCCTTTATAGTTATTACCCGCCAGGCACCATTCCATCGAAAGACACCTGAGATGCATACATGATAACCCTACGGGCCTTGTCCCTGCGTTGCGGGGAGATTGAATGGTGCTAGGCTGTGAATCTGGCAGCGGTTGTGTTTCGTAGATTGTTGGAGTTGGCGGCTACAGAACGACAATGTGTGCGGATAGTGCGGCGGGCGGTCCAAGCAACGGGGCTAAAGCATCAGCCGCCACGCCTAACACAGAACTCGAAGATAGTTACGCCTCAATCTCTTAGAAAGAGGCGCAATCTCACCGACCAAAGCATGTCTCGAGCCTTCAGGCATTCACGAGTACTTCAGTTGCCCAAGCGGACTGAGCCGCGTGCCACACCGACACACACTTTGGCAGCACCAAGCCGCGCACAGTCGCCTCGGGCGGCTCAGCCGCACAAGCCGAGCCGCCCGGGGTCCGCTGCCTCAGCTGCTCAGGCGGTGCCAGCCGGAGCCCGAGTGCTCCCTCGGGTCAGCGGCCCTCTTCGGCGTGTAGTCGAAACCGTGGACCTTGACCGTGATGGGCTTGGTCTCCCTGTGCAGGAGCCTGTCGTCGTCGTCCTTGTTCCCGGTCTGCGGCCACGAGCACCAGGCGTTCAGATGCATGCGCGTGGTCGCCGTCGGCGCGGGGACGTTCTCGGTGCGGCTCCCCTCCCGCAGAAGGCTGGTGCGGTTGCCGTTCCACAGACGCCAGGTGACCTTCCCGGGCTCCCACTTGACGTCCATGTGATAGGTGCGCGTGGCCTCGGGCATCACGTAGGGGCTGACCTCGAACGACTTGCTGTCGCTGTCCCTGTAATACGTGAACTTGGCCCGCATCTTGTTGTCTTTCTCGTGCCACCGCGAAGTCTCGATGAGGTCGACTTCGCTATTGCCTTTCGTGGCATTCGAACCCCAGTCATATGTGAAAGCGCCGAATACTGAGTGTTCGTCAAATTCACGAGTGTTCGATGTGAAAGAAAGGGTGTAGTCTCCGTAGCCGACGGCGTCGGCGCTGACGATCTCCGAACCGGTCATCAAACGCTTTCCGCGGTTGTAGTTGAGCTTCAAAACCAGATCATTGCCGGAAACGGACGCGTTGTCCTTGGACCATTCGTCAGTCCGCATCGGGCCGCCGTCGTTCCAAGCGCTGTCGCGCACGTACCAGTCACGCCCAGCCCACCTGAGTTTGGACGCCTTCCCGTAAGGGGGCTCGCCGTTTTCCGCCGGCCGCACCTGAGTTTGGGCGGAGCCGGCAGCAGGGCCCGCACTTGCAGGGCCGCCCGGAAAAGCCATGGATGCTGCGCAGACTGCGGCAGCCAGTGCGACGTACCTTCTCTTCATCTATATTTCTCCTTTGCCGTATGAGGATGTGCATCGTCGGGGAGCGAGTCGAAATGCGCGTTCGTTCGCCTCTAATCTTCCATTCCCGTGCTTCAATTGTCCCCTCTCGCAGCCGTGCAAGAAAGGGGAGTTTGTCCCGAATTTTAACGGTAACGTCCGTTTAGAATTGTAAACTTATTAATAAATCGTTTTGATTTAAAACAACACTATCGAATGTAAATTTCGCCATATGGTGTGCGACGAAGTTTGGCAGTGAGACTCGGACCACCCGACGCCTTGCACGATCTGCCGCGAAAACCCCGGCACGACGCAACGCTTCGGCGCAACACGCTTTCGACGCAACGCTTCCGCGCAACACGCTTTCGACGCAACGCTTCCGCGCGACCGGCTTTCGACGCAACGCTTCCGCGCGACCGGCTTTCGACGCAACGCTTCCGCGCGACCGGCTTTCGACGCAATGTTTCGGCGCGACCGGCTTTCGGCACAGCTTTCGGGCGCGGATCTCGGCACTTCGGGCACGCCCCTCAACACGACGCCCTCAGAGTCCTGTTGCCCTCAAAGGCCCGCAAGGCCTCTCTCGGCCATCGGCACGTTGGACTCCCCCAGCCGAATCTGCCAGGCGTCGAAGTCGCCGTCGTCGGCGACGATCCAACGAGAACGGAGTCGCCCGCAATCGTTGACGACGCCGACGAAGAGGGCTGCCCAGACGGGGCGAGACAGGCGCTCTAGCTCCGCGCGCCAACGGGCGAGCACGCGATTGAGGTCCTCGATCGCCTCGGCGGGCATCCATCCCTCGAAGCCGCGGCCGTTCCATATCAGGAGGGCGTAGGTCTGGATTCCGGGAAGGGCGCCGTCCGCGTTGGCCACGAGCGCGACCTTCGACCAGTCCCACACGACGCTCGCCGCGGCGGCCGCGAGCACATCCACAGCCTGGGCGGCAAAGGGCTCGCCTGCCTCGCGCGCCTCGAGGCCGCGGCGCCCTTCCAGGCTGCGGCCCCGAGCTTCGAGACTGCCGTATCGGGTTTCAAGGGCGCGTCCCCGGACCATTGGACCTTCTTTCGTCGAGCCGCCCACTCGGGCGACCTTTCTCAGTTCGAAGCGGCAAGTGCGCGGCGGCACAGCGGCAAGCGCAGGTGCAGGCCGCCGCGGCACGCGGATGACGACGCAAGGCTCGCAAGCGCCTTGAACAAGGCCTGCGAGGACAAGCGGCAAGGCATGTCGATGCGCGGCAGCCAAACGATTTGCGGGCGGGAGCGACGCAAGCCGCGACCGCGAAGCGAGGCAAGCCGCATGCAAAGGCCTCTAAGTCAGCACTCCGTGCGTGAAGGCGTGCGATCCTCAAGCAAACCCGCCTGCCCGTTTCTGACCGGCACTCCGTGCGTGAAGGCGTGCCGACTGCATAATACCCTGCCCCCGCTCCGCTTCTTTTTCACAGACAACGGGCCTCAACACCTATGTGATATACACCACTTTCTTGATTGCGTCCGCCGTCGTCGCCGTTCACAACGCCCCCGCAGGCATCGACGCGAGAGCGCCCAAGCCTTCCAAAACGCCGAACGGCAACGGATGGCGACGTCGTCGTACCTCCCTTCGCGTGGCGCACCCACACGCCAAACGCTCGAGGCCCAGCGCCAAGAGACAAGCGCGCCGACGCCGGAAGACCGGGCCGACGGAAGGAGGGAAAGCCTCATCTTACTCCCGGAGAACACAACCTTTTCACGACGTCGCCCCCAAATTTGCCACATGATGCTATTTTGTTCGCCGCCCGGTGCATTGTGGTACTCAAGTCCGATTCCTTTCGGTTTCCAGGGCGACTGCGGGCATGGCACGCCTCTCAGAAATGAGCTTAGGTTCACGCACAATTTAAGGTAGGGTATGTGGCAACAAAAGCAGTTGCGCTTACACACGCAGCCGATACGCGACAACGGTGTTTCACGCACCACACGTTATGGCGGCGCTTGACGCGCACTGGCCCGCCGCTTGAGACCCGCGGGGGCATATAGCCAACTGAATCAGCCAACCGAATCCGCACCAGCCAAGCGAAAGAACGATTCTATGACCACACCCGACATCCCTCGGAGCGAGATAGCGAACGCACTCGAGTTTCGCCATGCTTGCAAGGCGTTCGACGCAAGCAGGAAGATACCCGATTCCGACGTCGAACTGATCGTGGACGCGATTCGTCTCGCCCCCAGCTCCTACGGTTTCGAACCGTGGAACGTCATCGTCGCCCAGAGCGAGGACCTGAGGAACGCCGTCAAGGCATTCGCGGGGAACAACGCCGCACGCTTCGACGCCAGCCACTTCCTCATCTTCACCGCAAAGACCGGCCTGCAGATCACGCGTCAGGGCGGCCACATCGACCACATCCTGCGGGACGTCCGCGACCTCGACGACGACGAAGCGGCTGACTTCAAGGCCTTCTGGACCAAGTGGGCCGAGAGGGACTTCAAACTGATAACGGCCGACGTCGTTCATCAGTGGGCCGCGCGTCAAGCGTACATCGCGCTCGGCGGGGCGATGCTGGCGGCCGCGGAGCGGGGAATCGACTCCTGCCCGATCGAGGGGTTTTCGATCGACGGCGTGCGCGAGATCCTGACCGAGCGAGGCCTCATCGACCCCACAGACTCCTCGCCGGTGGTCATGCTCGCTCTGGGGTACCGAGCCGGCGGCCAACCGGCGCATTCGAGGCGCGACATCGAAGAGATCGTCCGCTGGGCCTGACCCGGCGCAGGGACACGCGCGGCGGCCGGACGTTCGGAGTCGCCGCACACAAACCGAATGCGTTCCGACGCCGCAGGCGGATCGAGAACCCGAATTCGCGCAAACCGAAGGAGGCCAATCAGCCGATAAGCAGCCAGCACATAAAGGGGGCCCGGGGGAACCCCCACACGAATTCCCCCGGGCCCGGTTTCACGCCCTCGTAGACGTGGATGGCGGTCGTGGTGACTAATCAGCTTCGCGCAAAGCCGATGTACTTCCAGGACCGACCGAATGTGGCGGTGGTGGACTTCACCGCCACAGGTGACGACCTTCGACGCACCCCGAACGTCGTCACCAGTCTTTATAACGTTTCGATAACATGAGCGTAGGCGGAGAAGTTCAACTATGCACGTCGAAAGCATGGGTCTTCCAACCCATCTTGCCCAACTTGACATTCGCTTTCGTCACAGCCTTCACACCATGCACTCTTTCGCACAACATTCGCCCCTTTCGCAACATTTCGATCAATCGGCGTCGTGACGCCGATTTCGGGGCGCATCTGTTGCAGCGGCGCCCCTCGTATGCCGAGCCGCTCGGAAGCAAAACCTGTTGCCCATCCCACGACAATCAACTTAACGGCTTCGTTAGTTGTTTCCGTCACACTTCATGCGTCAGGCGGTTGTCGCTCGAAGTTTCTGCGCAGGGCGCTCACACGGAATTGCCTCGCGGCGCTTCTTGCCAGGCTCACGCAACGCACCCCTTGCGAGTCTTCCGCAACACCTCGTGCTGGGCTCACGCAGCACCCTGCCGGGCTCACGCCATACGCCTTGCAGAGCTTCCGGTGAAACTCTGCCCGTCGCCAACGCCGTTTCCGCTCCCGAGCAAGACTTGGCAAAGCCCCTCTGCAAGGCTCTGGAAGGAAACCGGAGTTCGACCCGGAAACCGGAGCAATCGGTCCGAGAACCGGAGCGTTCCGTCCAGGAACCGGAGCAATCGGACGAAAAACCCCGCGTTCGGGTTGGAGAACCGCTCCCGTCTGAGTCAAAGGACCGGCCGCACCAGAATCGGAGGACATCCGCACCAGAATCGGAGGACCGGCCGCGCCAGAATCGGAAGACATCCGCACCAGAATCGGAAGACATCCACGCCAGAATCGGAGGAGCAGCCGCACCTGATCGCGAAAACGCCGACGTGGCGAACCTCCAAGCCTCAATTCAGTTCCCGCATATGCATCCTCGGCGTCGCTGGACTACCGTATAACCTGTGAGTGAGGACAATTCGGCACGCGCCGCCTACCGGCGCAAGATGCAGCAACGCCAAACGGTGCTCTTCAGCACGTTGACAGCCACTTTGGCCGTCATCATGGTCATAGCGATGCTCATCTGGACGAAAGTCATTCCATTGCCCTTCGAGCCCAGCTTCGCGAGAGACGAGGACCCCAACAAGGTGGTCACGCCGTGCATAGCCGACGGTTCGAAAGCCACCGAAGTTTCCTCGATCACGGTCAACGTCTACAACGCGACGAACCGCACAGGCATTGCGGACGAGGTCGCGAAATCTTTCAAAACGTCGGGCTTCAGCGTGGCGCAAACCGAGAATTGGGGCGGCGAGACGGCAATCAAAGAGTCCGCTCGGATCGTCACCGGCCCTCGCGGCATCAACGCCGCTTACACGGCTGCCCAATACATCCCGGAATCCGTGGTCCACTACGATCCCTCGATAAACGACGAGACGATCTCCGTTGTGCTCGGCGTCGGCTACGACAAGGTGCTCGAAGCAAAAGACGTCAAGAGCAAGAATCCGAAAGGCAAGCTGACGGCGGCCAAGGACTGCGTGCAGGTCAGCAACCACGGCAAGTGACGGCGTCGGCCCGGAAAGGCCCTAGCCCTGCATTTGGGCCGATCGCAGCGCCCCTTCTTCCAGTTCGGCTCCGGCGGGCGCCGAGGCCGGCGTCGCCGGCTCCTGACGCGTTCCGCACACGGACGCGAGCAGGCGCATGCCGTGGAAGATCGCAATGGCGGCGAACGAGCCCAGGGCGATGCCTTCGAAGACCATGTCCCCCGCGACCCAGGTGTAGTTGGCGATGGCCACGACCATCGCGACGGCCGCGGTGTTGAGGTTGACCGGATCGGAGAAATCAACCTTGTTCTGAACCCAGATTCGGACGCCGAGCATTCCGATCATTCCGTAAAGCACGGTTGCGGCGCCGCCGAGGACGCCGGCGGGGATCGTCGCGACCGCCACTCCGAACTTCGGCAGGAACGACAGGCCAAGGGCAAAGAGCGAGGCCACCACGTAGGCGGCCGTCGAATACACCTTGGTGGCGGCCATGACGCCGATGTTCTCGGCGTACGTCGTGGTTCCCGAGCCGCCTCCGCTGCCCGCGAGGGCCGTCGAGACGCCGTCGGCGAAAAGGGCGCGCCCGGTGACGCCGTCGAGGTTCCTGCCCGTCATCGCGGAAACGGACTTGACGTGGCCGATGTTCTCGGCGACGAGGACAAGCACGACGGGAACGAAGAGGCCCAGCAGGGCGACGTCGAAGGCGGGGGCGTGCAATTCTGGGAGCCCGAGCCACCCGGCGCCGGAGATCGAGCCGAAATCCACCTCGCCGCGCACACACGCAACGGCGTATCCGAAGAGGACGCCGAAGAGGATCGACAGGCGGCCGACGATCCCCTTGAAGCAGACCGTGAACAGGAGGATCGCGACGATCGTGGAAATCGCCGTGACGGGGGCCTCCTTGACGTTGTTCCAGGCGCTGGGGGCCAGATTGAAGCCGATGAGCGAGACGATCGCTCCGGTCACCACGGGCGGCATGAGCTTGTCGATCCAACGGGTTCCGGCAAAGTGCACGACGAGGCCGATGGCGGCGAGGGTCAGGCCCGTCGCTATCACGCCGCCCTGGGCGAGCGCCATCTTGTGAGAGTCGATCGCGATCCCCGATTTCGAGCTGTACCCCGTCACGGCGGCGATGGGCGCGATGAGCGCGAAGGAGGATCCGAGATAGCTCGGCAGCTTCCCGTTCGTGATGAGGAAAAAGAGGATTGTGCCGGCGCCTGTGAAGAAGAGCGTGGTGGAGGGGTTGAAGCCCGTGAGAATGGGAACCAGGAAGGTCGCGCCGAACATCGCCACAACGTGCTGGGCGCCGATGCCGACGGTGCGGGGCCACGAGAGCCGCTCCTCAGGGGGAACCACCTCCCCCGGCTTGATCGTGCGGCCGTTTCCGTGCAGTTTCCAACCTAAAGCCATGGGGTCCTCTCCCGTTGCGTCACGGGCGCCCGATGGGGCACCCGATCTAGCGTAGAGCATGCCGGCGGCCGAACGCGTCCGCCCCGCCGACGGGCCTATGAACAGCCTCAGGCACGCGCGGGGCCAGAGACGGGAGCGGAGCCGGAAAGCCCTGCCAGGCGGGATTCTATGGCCGCCCACACCTCGGCCGGAGCCTCTTCGGGAGCGTAGTGCCCCGCTCCGGGGACGGTGGTCGCGACGAGATTCCTGATGCCGGCCTCGTGCAGCCCCTTCTCGTAGTCGCCGAGCACACCCCCTTCTCTTTCTCCGCGCAAGTAGAGGACGGGCGTCGAGATTTCCTTCAGGTCGCGTGCATTTCGATCCGCGTCGCCCCACAGCCCGCGATAGAAGGCGAAACCCTGGGCGAGGGCCTCCGGCCTCTTGTAGCTGGCGGCGTAGGCCTTGCGCGCCTCGGCCGTTATCGCCGAAGGGTCGGCGGATATCGCATCGTAGAAGTAATCGAAGTAAGCATCGACGTGGTTCGCGACCAGCGTCTCTGGAAGGTCGGGAATGGAGTGGAAGGCGAAATGCCACAGGTACGGGTTCGCCAGCACCTTCTGCCACGGAAAGACGCCCGGTATCACCGTATTCATGATCACGCCGCAGTGCACGCCGTCGTATTCCCGCAGGTAGGAGTAGACAACCATCCCACCGAAATCGTGCCCGACCAGCGTGGGCTCTTCCAGCTGCAAGACGCCGGCCAAATCGTGGATCGCCCGGGCGAGAGCCAGGGAATCGCCGTTTGGCGCCTCCGTCCGCGAGCGTCCGATCCCGGGCAGATCGACGCTCAGGCACCGCCACGACGTCCCCGCCAGGTCGGTGAGCGCATTCCACGCCGAATGGTCCTCGGGCCAACCGTGGAGGAACACCAGGGGCCGTGCGCCTTTGGGCCCGACGTCGCGAACGAAGACGTCGCAGCGGTCGAGATTGACGACATAGGAATCTGTGATAGACATGTTTCATGTCTATCACAGTCGGCGGCGAAGCCTCCAGCGGCTTCTCCGAGTACCGTCGCAGCGCCGGTTTCCTTCTGGCCCGGCTGGGCGCGCTGGCGGAAAGGCAGTGGAATCGTCACCTCAAGGCCCATGAGCTGACGCAGAGCGAGTTCGCCGTTCTGGCGGCCCTTCCCGCGCGGAGGGGTCTGCGGCAGTCGGACGTCGCCGCCAGGGCGGGAATCGATCCGCGCAACGCCGTCGCCGTCATCGCGGCGCTTCAAAAGCGGGGGTTGGCCGCCTCCCAGCCAGACCCCGAGGACGGGCGGGCCAAGATGCTCAGAATCTCGCGGCTCGGCTCACAGCTGTTGAACCGCTTGCACGAGAGGCTGG
>ERZ773049.1891-NODE-1891-length-11708-cov-6.763151_pt1 | contig 11708 bp, 8 predicted proteins | sample MGYA00580633_ERZ773049 | MGnify/ENA primary metagenome ERZ773049 (study PRJEB29015, sample SAMEA2737991) | human oral metagenome | biome: human oral; feature: human-associated habitat; material: dental | place: China | collected 2066 ... | reverse complement strand
CATTGTGCAGACGGACCGTGAATTTCCAGTAGCCGTCGGCAAACTCCGCCCGCGCCGCGAGATTCGAGGGATCTGAGGCGCCGTCGACAGTCGCATAAAGCTGAGTCTTGACGGCGGCATTGGCGTCAATCTTGCCGTAGCCCTGCACTTGCGGGGCGAGAAAGGCAAGGGAGCGCCCGTCATTCGTTCGCGCAGGCGCGGACGTCCCCTGGAGGAGCAGGCGCACGAGGTTCTCTTTTTCCTGCGCGGAGCGCGAGGCAAAAGCTGGGTCGGATTGCACGCGCTGGCGCACGCGGGCGACGTCGGCGGCCGAAGGCGTAAAGGGCACGTTTTCAGCCGACGTCGGTGTGGCTTGTGCTGCGGGGGCCTTCGTCGCCTGCGCCGCCGGGGTTGGCGTCGGAGCGTCGTCGGCCAACGAGGCCGACATCGGCAGGAAAGCCGAGACGGCAACCGTCGCAAAAGCGGCGAAAAGTCGGGAGGTTCGGGTTGTTGACATGTATGCCTCGCATTCATCGTGAGCGCAACGGCGCTCGGTTTAAAGCCACAAGCCTTCAAGGAAAGTGACCTTCCATTTGATAGTAACAATTTCAACTACTGAATGGAAATGAAAGATTAAAGTAAATGCTTGCAGGAATTCTTTTGCGAGTGTCAAGTATTCCGGAGGGGGAGGTTGCTGCCTCGTTTCCTTAGAAGAGTGGGATGTTTCCGCAAGGACATGCGAATCACCGAATTCTTGTGGTAGTGTCTCGGGCTATGAATAACTTTCGTTGATTAGCTGCGCCGCGACGTCCATTCCGCGGCGATATGACCTCACCCCAGTCAGAGCTATACGCGGGGCTATTCGCCTTGCCTACGAAAGACCACAATGAAATCCTCTTCTCATCGCATTCATCTTGCTCCCATGCCTCGGCGCCTGCCGCATTTCATGCGGGAAATCACCTCCGAACCAGATCGGGTTCCGGCCGCGCCGTCGGCCATTTTGCGCAAAGCCTTACGGGACACATGGAAAATCAACCTCCTCTACACGATCACCGTGTGCCTGGCTTCGATCTGCACGGCACTTATTCCATGGGCGCTCGGGAAAGCCCTCGATTCCGGCCTGGAAAATGGCCTGACCCCGGCGATCCTTCCCGGCGTAGGGCTGTTCGCCGGCCTCGTGCTTGTCAATTCCTTGACGAGCGCATCCGAAGTGATGGAAATCGTCGTTACCATGCGTGCGGCTTGGAACCCTGCACGTCGGCTCATGCGTGTGGTGTTCGGGCGTCGTACAGATGTCGGAGCCAATATGGCCTCCGGCGACATCGTCACCGCGATGACCGTTGACGCCGAAAGACTCGGCTCGTTCGTAGCGTATTTACCGGCCGTTATTGGATCCTTTCTCGGTCTTGTGGTGATCGTCGTTCTCATGATCCGCACCTCCTTGTTTTTGGGGCTTTTCGTCGCCATTGGAATGCCTATTCTTATGGCGCTCACCAGCTGGATGGTCAAGCCTTTCGAGGCGCGGGTGGCCGAGCAGCGCGAAGAATCGGGCACTCTCACATCGATCGCCTCCGACGGTATCGCCGGATTGCGGGTCATGCGCGGAGTGGGAGGCGCCGACCTTTACAACGAAACGTATGCAGCGCAATCCGCGCGGGTGCGCGACGCCGGAATCCGTGCTTCAAAGTACCGTGCGCGTCTGCGCGTGGTTTCCGAGGCTGGGCCGGCCGTTTTCACGGCGGTTGTGATCTGCAGTGGCCTGTGGATGACGTACAACGGCACGATCAGCCCGGGAGAACTCGTCGCCTTCTATGGTTTCACCACGTATTTGGAGATTCCGCTTCAATCCCTCATCGAAACGGCGTACGTGGGTGCTCGCGCGTGGACCGGTGCGAAGAAGATGTCGCGGATCCTCGCCGCCAAGTATCTGGTTTCCGATGCCGAGGCCGATCCGGACCTCGTCGAACCGGATTGGGAGCGCGTCGCCTTGACCGATGCAAGGTCGGGATTGAGGATCGAGCCGCGAAAGATGGTCGCCCTCGTATCCGCTTCTCCCGAGGAATCCGCGGCTCTCGCTGCTCGTATGGCTCGCACCGATGATTCCGACGAAGTGTATGCCGATGGCGTCGATCTGCGCCACTATCGCGTTGCCGAGGTCAGAAAGAACATCGCCTACTCCGGCCCGATAGCCGAGCTGTACATGGGCACGCTCCGATCGAATCTGCTCGGCCCGGACGCCGAGCCGATTGAGCCTCGTGAGGTTCCCGTCCAAATTGCCGACGTCCTCCAACCGGGTGGTGAGGTCCGCCCCATTCTCAACGAGGAACCGGGGGAGCGACCCGCCGACCGGCGCCTGCTGCAAGCCCTTCACGCGGCCGACGGTGCCGACGTCCTCTCCTCGACCGAGGGAGGGCTAGACGGTCAGATCGCCGAACGCGGCAGATCCATGTCGGGAGGCCAGCGCCAGCGCGCGGCACTTGCCCGCACCCTCGCGTTGGGCGCGCCCATCACGATCCTCGTTGAGCCGACGAGCGCCGTCGACTCGCATACGGAATCTCGGATCGCCGAGCGTTTGGCCAGCTATCGCCGTGGAAAGACGACGATCGTGACGACCGCCTCGCCCCTGGTGCTGGGCAGATGCGACGAAGTTGTTTTCCTTGTTGACGGGAAGGAATCACTGCGCGGAACTCACCATGAACTTTCGTCCCACCCGGAATATCGGGCCGTGGTCCATCGCGGTGAGGACGAAGCCGACGGCCACGCGAGCCCGACGACTCGGGAAATCACCGACGAAGTCTTGATTGGCGAAGGCTTGGCCAGTGAGGGAGCGGCAGGCGAAGGTGCGGTCGGGAAAAACACCACCCGCAAAGGCACCGCCGGCGAAAACACGACCGTTTACACCCGCGAGAACGGAGGGGCGAAATGAGGCTGCCAGTCGCTGATACGCGCACGGCTGTGCGCAAACTTATGGGACTCATCGCGACGCGCAAGGCCGAGTTCGCACTGGTCGTCGCGCTTCAAGTTGCGTTGGCCATTGTCGGCGTCGTGACGCCAATGATCATCGGTCGCGCCGTCGATGCCGTTGCCGCGGGAACAACGTCTTCGTACATGCGCAATGCGATCGTTTTCATCGCTGCGGTCGTCGTGGTCCAGGCTATTCTGGGATACGCGGCCAGCCTGCGTGCTTACGTGTTCTCGCAGAAGATTTTAGCCATGCTACGCGAACGGGTTGTGCGAACAGTTACGCACCTGCCGCTTGGAACGGTAGAAGCCGTCGGTTCGGGCGATATGATCGGCCGAACAACGTATGACGTCGAAAGGGTCAGCGGTTTCATCGAAGGCGCTGTGAGCCGCCTATTCATGACGGTCCTGACGATCATCGCGACGCTTGGGGCGATTCTCGTGGCCGATCCGTTCCTCGGCGGAATTGTGGTTCTCACCGCCGCTCTGATCTATTTCACGATCCGGTTTAACATTCGCCGCGGCATCCCCGCCTATCTTGCGGCCTCGGCAATCAACGCAGGGATGTCGGGTGTCACATCCGAAACCGTGGAGCAATCAACCACGGCCGATGCCATGCGGTTAGGGCGAACCCGAGCGGAACGTATGGATACGCTCATCTACGAATATTGGCGAAACGAGGTCTACACCGGGTGGGTTCGCATGCTGTTCATCGTTATGAATCGACTGGTCATCTATCTTCCCGTGATCACAGGCCTGACACTTGGCGGGTACCTCATTGGCATTGGCCAAACGACGTATGGAACCGTCACGGCAATTGTCCTGTACGCGGCCCAACTGCGCTATCCCATGTGGACGTTTAGCTGGTGGGTCGACGAATTCCAGTTCGCGATGGTCGCTTTCGCGCGCATTTTCGGCGTCGAGGAGGTGAGCAGTGAGCAGGCGAGCAGCGAGGATCGAAAGGACAGAATCGCAGCCTCTCGCGGCCCCGCGGCGCCGGGCACGGCCGACGAGATCGACGCCTCCCAGCTGGACATCTCGAACGTCCGATTTGCCTACCGTGAGGGGAAGGATGTGCTGCACGGGGTGACGATGGAGGTTCACCGCGGAGAGACCGTGGCCGTCGTTGGGCCGTCCGGAGCCGGAAAATCGACGCTTGGGCGCCTGATCGCCGGTGTCAACGCTCCCGAGGAAGGATCGATTTACATCGGAGGCGCCGAAATCTCTGAGGTACCCGAATCGGAACGCCATTCAATCGTCGCCATGGTCACCCAAGAACACCACGCATTCCTTGGGAGTCTTCGCTACAACATGCGTTTGGCGAAAAGGGACGCGTCAGACGAAGAAATCCTCGCCGCGCTGGCAGCCGTGGAAGCCACCTGGGTAGAAGGGTTGGAGAAGGGCCTCGACACGGAGATTGGCTCTGGAGGTCTTGCTCTGACGCCTCCGCAAGCTCAACAGGTGGCACTTGCCCGCATTATTCTGCTCGACCCGGCGGTGGTGGTTTTGGATGAGGCGACGTCGCTGCTCAGCCCGACGGAGGCGCGTTCGCTCGAGCGGGCTCTCGGCAGGGTTCTCCACGGCCGTACGGTTGTTTCCATTGCTCACAGGCTGTATACGGCGCACGACGCCGACAGGGTAGCCGTCATGATTGACGGCCGGGTTGTGGAGTACGGCAGTCATGACGAGTTGGTGGCTCGCGGCGGTGAGTATGCGGCCCTGTGGAACGCCTGGCAGCGCGACTAGCCAAGAGTGAAAACACCTAGAGTGAAAACACCTACCGCACTTATTGTGTCGCTTGCAGGTCGATCGTATTCTCGATGACCTTTGTGGGTGCGACGCCCGGAAGATAGGCGTTGCCAATCATGATGGCGGGTGTGCCGTTGAGGCGGAGGTTCTGGACGAGTCGCTGTTCGGCAGAAGCCTCCTTTGCCACTTCGGGCGAGGTGTAGTCGGCGTCGAACCGGGTCATGTCCAGCCCGATCTTCTGCGCTACGCCGCGAACTGATGCGTCTGTGTACTTGGCGTGGTCTTCGGTAGTGGCGAGATCACTGTATGCCGCGTCGGCAAACTCGAATAGTTTTCCCTGTTTGGCGGCGGCCAACGTCCCGCGGGCGGGCTTGTCGGAACCATGCTGCTCGAAAATGACGAAATTGTGCCACACGAGTTGGATCTTGCCTGATTTGGCCAATTCTTCGAGCTTCGCCATGGACTCTGAATGGAATTTAGCGCATATCGGACATGAGAAATCCGTGAAAAGGTGGACCTTGACCTTCGCATTGGCGGGTCCAAGCGTGCGCCCGGTGTTCTGGTAGGTCGGGATCGAGGAGATAATCTTGCGGCCTTTCTCCGGAACGGATTGAATGTAATCTTCCGTTGTCCACCCTTTGGACTTGGCGGCTGATTTCTCCGCCTTTTGCACGGCGTCGGGCGATGGCGCCGACGCCGTGCTTTTAGACGTCGGTTTGTCCGCAGCTTCATGGGACTTCCGGGCGAAAAGAGCAAAATTTCCCACGAGAACGACGACGGCCACCACCGCTATGATGCCTATGACTACCCGGGGTACTGCCTTGTTTGAGCCATCGGATTTGTTCGAACTGAATGCGCTTCCCTGAGATTTCCAGGCATTGGCCTGAACGCCTGGAATTTCGCGATCGACATGTGTATTTTGCGGGAACGCTCCGTCTGCATCAGTGTGGGAGGCGCCGAATGTGGATTTCTCCATGTGTCAGTCCTCTACCCATCCTTCTAGCGCCTGCATGTAACCCTCGGCGTCCGCGTCCTCAAATATGTTGAAGACGACGAGTTCGATCACGTCTGTGCCGTGATACTGGAGCCATTTGTCGACCGTGTCGAGCGCGATATGCGTCGCCTCTTCGAAGGGGAAGTTGTTGCGGCCCGTCGACAGCGCGCAGAAACTGACGTTGTGTATGTCGCCTTTGGCCAGCGCAAGATCGAGGCATGACGTGTAGCATTTTGCGAGCTTTTGGCGATCTTCGTCGGTGATCTCGCCGCCGTTGAGATGGGGGCCGAGCGTGTGGAGGACATAGCGAGCGGGCAAGCGATATCCACGGGTGAGAACGGCGTCGCCGACTTCCTGGTCGTGACCTAGGATCTCCCGAATGATCGAGCAATCGTTGCGAATCCACGGGCCTCCTTGGCCCTGGATGTAGTTGTCAATGCATGGATGGAGGGGATCCTTGCACCCTAAAAGGTTTGGCATCGCGGCGTTGACGACGGCGTCAGCGGCAAGTTCGCGGACGTCGCCACGCCACATTGCCACGTTGCGAGCCGAACCGTAGTCGGATTCGGGCATCATATCGGAGATGCGCATGAGGTTTTCCGCCGTCGTGCGGCCCATGTGCGCCGAATGCCGGTAGAGGAGAAGGTTAATGGCATCGGTCACTTCGTCGTCGATGGGCTCGGGCCCGCGAAGAACGAGCTCGTGACGCAGAGCGAAGGATAATTCTCTCTCGGGAAAGATCGACAAATCGGGATCGATTCCCGGATAACGGCGGTTTTTGAGGCCTCCCAAAGCCACTCGAAGAAGATCGAGATTCGAGCGCGGATCCTCCACAGGTGTGGGGAAAGGTTCGTCTAGCCGAATCGCCTCGCGATATTCGGACAAAGGCAGCATGTTTCTCCTTCGCTGATCGCCAATGCGATAAATCTACCGTTCCGAGCTGGGAAAAGCACGAAGATGCCTGTGAGTGCGATGGAGAATACGCGCTCGAAGATGTGGTGCGTCACACTGATTGGCGGCGGTGTGCCGCGGTTGCCGGACCGCGTGGATGAGAGCGGCAATCATGGATTTCTATACGCTCGACGCTCGCCCGGTTGGCGGTTTGTTGCTTGATGGAAGCTGGTGCGTCGAGCTGCCCCAAAAGCACCGGTAGGCTAGTTCACATGACCGAAGAATGGATGACGATTGGCGAATTCGCTGAGGAATGTCGCGTAGACGTCTACGCTCTGCGCGAAGCTTTGGAGAGGCTCGGGCTTTTTGAGGTCGGTGAGCCTACTGCGCTTGCCGTTCGACATGCGCTCGCTACCTCCGGGGTCGAAGACGGCGGTCGCTCAGTCTCCCTCTGGCATGCAGACTCGGTCGTTTTGGCCAAAGCCGTGCTATCCGAGGAATCGTCGGCGTCGCTTGGGTTTTCGTCCTCGTTGCGAACGGAGACGGAAGGTGTCCAAGGCGATCTTTTCGATGTCGTATACGCGGACGAGGAAATTGACGCGGACGCGCAAGACGGCTCGGACGCGGGAAACGATGTGGACGCGAAAACCGGCGCGGACGTCCACACCGTTGGAGTCGGCAATGCGATCGGCACATCCGGCTGCGCCTGGGAGATCGACGATTCGGGTGGACGCGGTAACACGCGAAGGAAAGAACGCAAAGCGGGAGGGGAGCAGAAGAGAAGAGCGGAAAGCAAAAGCATCGGAAAGATCGTCCCAGGGTTCGACGCGATCATTGCCACGGATGGTGCGTGCCTTGGCAATCCGGGGCCTGGCGGTTGGGCGTGGGTTGAGCAGATAACGGGGGAACGCGGCAGTGGAGGAGCCTTGCAAACCACCAATAACGCGATGGAGTTGACGGCGTTGGTTCATGCGCTCGAACATGTGGGGCCGGAGGCAGATGTGCTGATGCGTATCGATTCCCAATACGTCATCAATGCCATGACCAGATGGGCGAAGACATGGAGGCGGAAGGGGTGGCGAAAATCCGACGGAAATCCTGTCGCCAATCGAGAGCTGGTAGAACGGCTCCTCGAGTTGTACGAGGGGCGCGAAGGCCGAACCGAGGTCGAATGGGTGAAAGGGCATTCGGGAGACGCCGCGAATGAGCTCGTCGATTCGTTGGCGTCTGCCGAGGCGGCGAGGCGCCGAAAATGAAGGGCATGTAGCCGCGAGGCTATGCCGGCTCCGATTGTCGTCCGACGTCGTCTTCGCGCTAGAAATCGTCCTTGCCGCACTCGACTCGGCCTTCGACGCGTGCGAGGCCGGACCGCGTGGCAAGGAGAAGAGCTGCGCCTTCTGCGGCGACGGCGATGCAGACGCTCAGAGGAAGATAAGCGAGGTGAACGCGCCCATTCTTCTGAATGAACGCTGCCGATGTGGTCAAGAGCAACGCCGTGTTCACCGCCAACGCTTGCGATGACTGCACGAGCGTTTCCGCGCGATTCTGCGTCGGGATTGCAGCTGCCATGATGCTCACCAGTGTGCTGATGCCCGTCATCGCCAGACCCCCGGCCTTCGACGACCAGGTTTTCTTGATTCTCCCGCTGAAACCTATCTTCACCGGTATGCGAAGCCGACGCCGATAGATGAGTGCGCTCGTGGCGGCCGTCACCGCCGTGAGTACGAATGGAGCCGAATGCAGACAGCGAATGGCTCGCTGCGGGATTGCCGCCAAAACCGTGGGGTCGACATCGTCTTGTCGGAGTAATCCGAGTTTGACCACCACCGCGCCGATGTTGAGATTCACGGAATCCGAACCGAAAAGCGAGCATTTGTTTGGTCTGTGCTTGTCGGTGAAGAATTTTGGATTCTCGGGGCTCCAAATCGTTGCGCCTTCGCTCTCGCCAGATCCCGTGAGGGCATCGGAGATTTCTTGCGCAAAGGTGGCCGGTGAACCGAAAGATTCGGGTGCGATTCCCTCGGACATCAGTTCGTCGACCTCCGTGAGGACCACCTCGCGTTTTCTGACGGGCACGTTAGCCTCCGCGAGTTTGCGCGCCAACTCTTCGAGGAACGACTCTTGTTTGAGCGTTTTATCGCTGCTGTTCATCGGTATCTCCTAGTATCGAGCTCATTGCCGCGGCGAGGACGCGCCAGGCCGCGGTCTGTGCGACGAGGGCTTTGCGCCCCTTGGCTGTGATCGAGTAATACTTACGTGGTGGGCCGCCGCGGACGGAAGGTTCCCATGTAGCCGCAATGCTGCCGTTGCGGGCAAGCCGCGTCAGCAGGGGATAAACCGTTCCGGGATTTGCCGCAAGCCCGTCGATCGCCGCTAACGCGGAAATGATCTGGGCGCCGTACATGGGGGTGGGCGCCAATAGTTTGAGCGCGGCCAATTCCAAAACGCCTTTGCGCAACTGGGTCGCCTCTTCGGCCATCTTTTCCTCCTTCGAAGGTATTGCCATCATATATGTAAGACCAACTAGTTGGCAATACCAAGCAGTGTCGCTCTCGATCGGGAACATCTGCGGCCCCGGTTCATTAGCCCATGTCTCTTCGTGATGTCGCGTTTCATGCCGTTGCCTGGCCGACGTTTCATCTCGAGGCGGACGCTTCGGCGAAACTACCCCGCCAATGGGGTGCCTACCCCGTTAGCATCGTGCCTACCCCGCCAACGTCGTGCCTGCCAGTGTCGTTTTCGCCGACGTCGTTCGAACTTTCGTCCACATGTGGAAGACCGCGCCGCATACGACAGGCTCGGGTAGGCTAGAGCCCATGCCAGCACCGATTGCCAAGAAGATTCCGACGACTCGCACATTTCATGGCGATTCATACGTCGATAACTACGAATGGCTGCGTGACAAGAACAGCTATGACGTTCTCGATCTTCTCGAAGCGGAAAACGCTTGGACCGCCGAGCGCACCGCCCATATTTATCCGCTGCAAGAAGCGATCGTTGATGAAATCGCTTCGCGCACGCGCGAGAACGACACGACGGCGCCCGTTCGGCAGGGTGACTGGTGGTATGTGACGAGAACGTGGGAAGGCAAGCAGTATCCCGCCACATTCCGGCTGCCGATCAATTCTTCCGATCCGGCTCGTCGCCCCGTTTTCGACGGTTCGGAACACTTGGTGTGGGATGGAAACAGCCTTGGCGAAGGGGCAGAATTCTTTGCGATCTCGAGTTTCGCGCCGTCGCCTGATGGACGCCTCGGCGCGCTCGGTGTCGATTTCACCGGTGATGAGCATTTCAGGTTGCGCATCTTCGACATCGAAACCGGTGCGGTAATCGACGACGCCGTCAGCGGCCTCGGATACGGACTCGCGTGGACCTCCGATTCGAACGCCGTCGTCTACTCCAGAGTCGATGACTCGTGGCGAATGTGGCAGGTCTGGCTTCACCGGATCGGTTCGCCCACGTGGGAAGACAAGCTTCTTTTCCAGGAGGATGATGAGCGTTTCGAGGCCTTCCACTGGGCCTCGCGCGATGGCCGGTGGATAGTGGTCCGTTCGGCATCGACGTCGACGTCCGAGGTGTTGCTTTACGACGTTGCCCATATCGATAATCCGCCGATCGTCGTATGCCCGCGCCGCCAGGGGCTCGATTACTCGGTGGAACCGGCTGACGATCTCCTTCTCATCGTTCACAATGCCAACGTTCCAGATTTCGAAGTCGCCTATGCGTCCGTCGGCCAGTCCGACCCTGAGGAGTGGACTGCCATTTTCACCCCGGAAGCGGGCGAGCGCGTTGTAGCCGTCGATGCATTCCGCGATTTTGCTGTCATCTCCATGCGTTCGGGCGGTCAACCTCAATTGCGTTCAATGCTGCGAAGCGCTTCGTCGGAGCCTTCCACAGACCAAAGCAATGCCGGTGTTTTCAATACCCACAATTCCGCTGCCGCCAATTCCAGCGATAAAACGGCTCGTTCCGGCAAATCCGACGCTAACGGATCCGGTCTCGCCAGCTCGGCCGCGGATTCCCAATCTTCCGATGAGGGCGCTGGGGCCCGTGCACCACGTTCTTTGCCTTGGACGACGCCTGCGATTATCCCCTCGGAACCCCTCGCTTCCATCGAAGTGGATGAGAACTACGAGTGGGAGGCTTGCGAAGTGGTGTGTTCGCTGCAATCGCTTCTTACTCCGCCGACCCAGTTCGGCTACGCTCCAGTGACCGGAGAAAAGAGGCTCCTCAAGGAGCTCGAAGTTCCCAACTACGACCGAGACGCCTACACCCAGGAAGGAGTGTGGGTCGAAACCGACGACGGCGCCCTCGTGCCGATGACGGTGGTTCACAGGGCGGATCTGAAGCCCGATTACACGAATCCTGGATACATCTACGGGTACGGTTCTTACGAGATCTCGATGGACCCGGTGTTTCGCCCTTCGTTCATCTCGATTCTCCAACGAGGCGTGGTGGTGGCCTTTGCCCATCCGCGCGGAGGCGGCGAAATGGGGCGCGCCTGGTATGAGGAGGGGCGTTTACTCAAGAAACGCAATACATTCACAGACTTTATCGCCTGTGCGCGGTGGCTTCGCACCTCTGGTTGGGTGGCCGAAGGCCGGCTGGCTGCAGAGGGGCGGTCGGCTGGCGGGCTTCTCATGGGCGCCGTCGCCAATTTGGCGCCGAGCGAGTTCCGAGCCATACACGCCGGAGTGCCCTTTGTCGATGCTTTGACCACGATTCTCAAACCTGAGCTTCCTCTGACTGTGGGCGAATGGGAAGAGTGGGGGAACCCCATTGAATCCGAGGAAGTTTACAGATATATGCAATCGTATTCGCCCACCGAGAACGTGGGCAGGCGCGAATACCCTGCGATTCTAGCGACGACTTCGCTCAACGACATTCGTGTTTTGTACGTCGAGCCAACGAAGTGGGTGCAGATTCTGCGCGATCGTGCGACAAATGACCCGATAGAGCGGCCGATCCTGGAGAAGATCGAGATGGTGGCCGGGCACGGAGGGAAGTCGGGGCGCTACGACGCTTGGCGCGAGCGGGCTTTCGAAATCGCCTGGATGCTTGACCAGCTTGGTGTGAGCTGACTTGATCGGTCAGAGGGAGGAATAGCGACGCAGTTAGCCGGCACGCCCCGCAG
>ERZ773049.1888-NODE-1888-length-11734-cov-5.966179_pt1 | contig 11734 bp, 8 predicted proteins | sample MGYA00580633_ERZ773049 | MGnify/ENA primary metagenome ERZ773049 (study PRJEB29015, sample SAMEA2737991) | human oral metagenome | biome: human oral; feature: human-associated habitat; material: dental | place: China | collected 2066 ... | reverse complement strand
CCCATTGGCGGAAAGGCCCGCCGATATTCGCTTGGCGGAACACCTAGCAAGGCGACGAAATGCTTGCGCAGGGACACGGCATTGCCAAAGCCAACGCGAACTGCTATCTGTTCAATTCCCAACTCCGTGGTCTCCAGAAGCTCCTGCGCGGCGGCAACCCTGCGCGAAATGAGCCATTTGATCGGCGAACTGCCCGTTTCGGCAAGAAACTTGCGATGCACGGTGCGCGGTGATGCGTGCACACGCTCGGCCATCGTCTGGGTCGTCCACGGCGCCGCGAGATCGCAGAGGATCACGGCGCGCAGCTCATCGCCATCATTTCGACCTCCATCAGAAGCTCTCCTCATTGGCGGAATGAATTGCGCTTGACCGCCCGAGCGCACAGCAGGCAGGACCATCGATCTGGCGACCGCGGCGGCAACCGAGGCCCCCTGAACTTCAGCCAGCACCGCGAGGCAAGCGTCGATCCCCGCCGAAACGCCGGCGGAAGTCCACAGCCTGCGCTGCGAATCATGCGTGTAAAGGACTTTGGGGTTGACCCGCACCCTCTTATGCCTTCGTTGGAGCTCTTCGCAAAACCTCCAGTGGGTGGTCGCTTCGACGTCGTCGAGCAATCCAGTTGCGGCAAGGAGAAAAGCGCCCGTGCACAAAGAAGCGATTTGCGCGCCTGCTTCGTGGGAGCGCAGCACAAAGCGAATGACCGACGGGGAAAACGCCCCCGTGGGGTCGAAAAACCCCGGGACAATGAGGAGATCGGCACCGTCGGCTCCCTCCAGCGGCAGGGCCCGGATGCGCATCCCTCCTTCGAGTTCCGGCTCATCTGAGGGTGAAACGAGAACGACGTCATTTAGCGGCACGCCACGATCGCTGCGATTCCCGCCAAAGACCTCCAGGGCGGCGCACACGTCGAACCCTCTCATGCCCTCAACGAGCAAGATACATACCTTCATGGCAGAATATTATCGATAGGGGTCATTTATGCCACTTTTCGGCGCACGCCGTTCCTGATTCGATTGGGGCATGGACACGCACGAAAGACAAAACACCGCCCTCATCGTCATCGATGTTCAAAAGGGATTCGACCAAGCCGTCTACGGCCCTACGGCTAACCCTGAGGCGGAAGCGAATATCTCCCGGCTCATTGACGAATGGGTGAAAGGGCAGCGGGGGCCGATCGTCGTGGTCAAACACGACTCGATCGACGAGACCTCTCCCCTTCATACAAGCAATCCCGGAAACGAACTCAAAAGCGTCGCGGCGGAGGCCGAGGCCGCACTCACGGTCACCAAGCACGTAAATTCTGCCTTCTACGGCGATCCAGACCTTGACGCCTGGCTGCGTCAAGAAAACATCGACTCCCTGGTTCTGTGCGGAATCCAAACGAATATGTGCGTTGAAACGACGGCGCGCATGGCGGGAAACCTCGGATACAAAGTCACTGTCGCCTTCGATGCCACCCGCACTTTCGACATCGCAATCGACATCGCGGGGTTAGGGAAAATGCGAGCCAGCGCTGAGGAACTCATGCGCGCGACGGCCATGAACCTCTCCGCCGGAGGTTTCGCCGAGATTCGCATGACGGAGTCCATCCTGGCCTGAAAGTGAAGAGCCGAGTCGTGGCAGGCGGCGGTCGGAATGGAAACATGGAAACGATGCCGAACGAGCAGCTGCCTTCCGCGGCGGCTCGTTCGGCATCGCATCTATCGGGGCCGGTCCGTTCCACGCCATTTTCGGCGCGACCCCGAGTTTATCTATCCATTGGCTTGCCCGTTCTCGGCTCCGGCATCGAGAAGGGAGTCTCCGCCACCGTCGGGCTGAGAATCGCCTTCCCCGCCTTCCAGTTTGGTCTCCAGCTGCGCGACAATCTCCTCATGAGCCTTCTCACTCAGCGTCACCTTGAACATGAAGGTCAGAGCCGAAAGCACGATGAACGCAAGCGGAACGTAGAAGGCGGCGGTCTTGAAAGTTTGGATATTGCCCGAAGTGAGGCTGTTGGGATCAGCCCCGTTCGTCATCGCGGCGGCAATGGCGATGAAACCGACAATGCTATTAGAAATTGCACCCGCGATCTTATCGAGCATGGGGCGCACCGAGAGCGTGACGGCTTCGTCGCGCTTCCCCGTTTTTAACTGGCCATACTCGACGGAATCGGTGAGCGCCAGGATAGCCGTCATCTGGATGAATGTCGCGGGAATGTAGAACAGCGCGAGGGCGATGAAGACGACGATGAGGTTGTTCGAGAAGAGGATGAAAAGCACATATGCCGCAATGAGCATCGTCAGTCCACCCAAATACAGGTAGCGGCGCTGCACTTTGCGGTTGATGAGCGGGTAGAGGGGCGTCGTCGCCAAACCCGCGACGAAAGCGACGACACCGACCACAGAGTACTTCCCCGGCATCTGAAGGACGAATTTGAAGAGATAAAGCATGAACCCCGTCGTGGCGACGTTCGCCACGGTGTACAGCAGGTAGCTTAGGGCGACCCACAGCAGTTGATCGTTGCGCGCGATGGCACCGAAGGCCTGAAACGGATTCGTATTCTTTTCGGCCTTCGCTCGCAACGCGCTCTCCTGCTCGGTGGTTCCGAAAGCGACGGCGAGTGCGGTGACGATGCCGAGAATAGCGATGAAGGCGCCGAAAGCCGTCCAACCAGCCTGCGACTGCTCCACGCTGGAAAAGAGGGCGCTGAAGAAGCTGACAATAGGTATGACGACCACCATGATGCCGTTGTAGCCAACCGATCCGGTGAACATTCCCAGGGCGGTGAAGACTCCGCGCTCGTGGGAATCCGTCGACAGGGCGGGAATCATTCCCCAGTAAGAGATATCGCGAATGGAGTAGAAGATGTCGAGCAGGATGAAGACAATGGCGAAGACGACGATGAAAACGGTCTTGTTGACGTTGACCAGGCCGAACAATCCGGTGAAGATCGCGAACATAAGGATCGAGGAGACGACGCCGCCAATCGCTTGCCACAGCCGGAAACGGCCAAAGCGCGTATTGGTGTTGTCAATAAGGTTGCCGAGCAGAGGATCAAGGAAGATCTCGGCGATGCGGATGATGAAGACGAGGGCCGTGATGATCCCGATCAATGCCTTCGCCTCGGATTTGCCGTAGTGAGAGAACAGGGTTTGGGCTGCGTAGTAGGTGACGAAATATGTGCTCAGCGCGTTGTAGAACGCTGCCTGCCCGAGGTTGCCGAGCGCGTAGGAAACTCGTTGGGTGAGCTTCCCTCGCTGGCTTTGCCTCGTGGGTGTTGTGGCCATCTTCTTCTCCTTCGAAGCGTGGGCAGTGGGCGAACACGGCCCGCCGATAGATAGACATAATTACCTGATTAGGTAAACAAAGATTACCTCAAATACTAGCGATTTACTCGAGAAATGGAGCCTGTTCGAGAATCTATTGCAGCTTTGCAGACATGAAGTTTACACTTACAGGTAATTGTTTTACCTTGCTCGTTGACAATGATGCGATGCACCACTGGAGGTAGATCCCATGCCCACCCCAATCCCGACTGCTACGCGAGCGGCCATCGCCTGGCTCGAGGACCCTGCGGTTTTCGCCGTCAATCGCCTGCCTTCGCACTCCGACCACCATTCCAATGCACCGCGGCAAAGCCTTAATGGTTCCTGGCAAGTCCGCACCGTCCAGGCAAGCGAGCTCAACGTCGAAGAAGCTAGTTTCGCGCAGAAGAACGCGCCGGCGTCGAACTTCAAAACGATAGACGTTCCATCGACGCTGGAGACGAATGGCGGGTGGCGCCCGGCCTACGTGAATATTCAGATGCCCTGGGACGGACACGAGGATCCCCAAGCGCCGAAAATTCCGAGCGCCAACAAGGTGGCTGTGTATCGCAGAGAGTTCGACGTCGAAAGCGACCTCGTCGGAGTGGTTGAGCAAGGCGGGGACGTGACGCTCACTTTCGAAGGATTCGCCACTGCGATATACGTGTGGCTAGACGGCACCTTCGTGGGGTACGCCGAAGACGGCTACACCCCCAGCGAATTCGATGTCACCGACATTCTCTTCGGCAGAGCCGAAACGCCCAGCGCGCCGACGCGCCATATCCTGACGGTGGCCTGCTTCGAATACTCCAGCGCCTCATGGCTGGAAGACCAGGATTCTTGGCGTTTCCACGGACTCTTTCGCGACGTCGTGCTGGCCGCCAGGCCCCGGACGCGCGTCGAGTCATTGCGGCTGAATGCGGACTACGATCACATTGAGGCAACCGGCTCACTAGACATCGAGCTAACCCTCGCTCACCCACAGGAGCACGGCAACATCCGCGCGACTCTGACGGACGCCAACGGCCGCATCGTGTGGCAATCAGCCTCGGGGCAAGATCGCAGCATTCGCATGGCCTCCGGTGAATTGGTAGGGATAATGCCTTGGTCGGCCGAAAACCCGGTCTTGTACACGCTCACGCTCTCCACGGCGGCGCCGGCCGGCAATGGCGCCTCGAACCCGGAGTCGAGCAACGTCGCTTGGCAAACGGCTGAGAACGTCGTGCAACACGTCGGCTTCCGCAGATTCGAAATCGACGCTGGCATCATGACGCTCAACGGGAAGAGAGTCGTCTTCAAGGGAGTGAACAGGCACGAATTCGACTGCTTCAAGGGCCGCACGCTCAGCCGGCAGCAGATGATCGACGACATCCTCTTTTGCAAACGCCACAACATCAATGCGATTCGCACAAGCCACTACCCCAACGACGAACGCTTCTACGGCCTTGCCGACCGTTACGGCATATATCTGATCGACGAGGCCAACCTGGAAACCCACGGATCGTGGAACACTCCCGGCGACAACGCCACACCAGAAACCTCCATTCCCGGCTCCCGAATGGAATGGGAAGGCGCCTGCCTCGACCGCCTGGAGTCCATGATCCACCGCGATTACAACCACCCTTCGGTTCTTATCTGGTCACTCGGCAACGAGTCCCACGGCGGCCAGGTATTTCGGTCCATGTACCGCCGGGCCCACGAACTTGATCCCGTCCGGCCAGTCCACTACGAAGGGATCGTTTGGGATCGCGAGTACGACGACGTCAGCGACATCGAATCGCGCATGTACGCCCATCCCGACGCTATCGAGGCATACGTCTCGCATTCACCCCGCAAGCCCTACATTTCATGCGAGTACATGCACGCCATGGGCAACTCTGTTGGAGGGCTCTCCGAATACACCGATCTCGAACGCTACCCGCACTATCAGGGAGGTTTCATCTGGGATCTCATCGACCAGGCCCTGTGGAAAGAAGACGATCCGGCGGAGAGCGCCTCCCATGGTCACCTCGAATACGGCGGCGGTTTCGGCGACAGGCCTTGCGACTACGAATTCTCCGGGGATGGCCTGCTCTTTGCCGACCGCACAATTTCACCGAAAGCCGCGGAGGTCAAACAACTCTATGCGAACGTTCGCGTGAGCCCAAGCTCGGCCGGCGTCCACGTTGACAACCGCAATCTTTTCGTTTCCACCAGCAGCTACGAGTTCGTCGCCAATTTCCTCGTTGACGGCGTGAAAGTCTGGTCGCAGCCCCACAGGTTCGATGTTCCTGCGGGCGGGGAGGGCGAGTTCCCCATCGAGTGGCCGATCAACGTCTTCCGGACACCCGACACCGAACTGACTTACGAGGTGAGCGTGCAACTCGCCGAGGAGACACCATGGGCGCCCGCGGGTCACGAGATCGTCTTCGGCCAACACACGGTTCGCATCCCCGGCTCCGGGGAAAGCCATCGTCCCACTGGCACACCGGCCATAACCGTGGGCCGGTGGAACGTCGGCCTGCGACAAGGAAGGCGGGAAGCCCTTCTTTCGCGAACTCAAGCTGGGCTCGTTTCGTGGACGGACGAGGGACGCGAGTATGTGCTCCGCCCGCCCAAGATCACCACCTTCAGGCCGCTGACAGACAATGACCGCGGCGCGGGGCACGGATTCGAGCGGGCCCAGTGGGCGGTGGCCGGGCGCTACGCGCGTTGCGTCGACATCGCTGTCGATTCTTCCCTCGAAGGGCGGGTCGCACTGACCTATACCTTCGAACTCGCGACCCCCGCGAGAACGCCTGTCACCTTGCGCTATGAGATCAATTCGGATGCGCGCATTCACCTAACAGCCGACTATCCGGGCGAAGCCGGGGCACCCACGATCCCCGCTTTCGGCCTCGAATGGGCCCTGCCCGGCGAACTCAATCATCTGCGCTATCACGGTCTGGGCCCCGTGGAAACCTATGCTGATCGTCACGCGGGCGCTCGCTTGGGCGTCTGGACGACCACGGCGGCGCAGGATTATGCGCCCTATTTGGTTCCCCAAGAGACGGGCAATCACAGCGAGGTGAGATGGGCTGAAATCACCGACGACGCCGGGCGAGGAATATGCGTCAGACGGCACAACCCCGACGCGGATGGGTCCACTTTCAATGTGTCCTTGCTTCCCTACTCCTCCGCGCAAATAGAGGAAGCCTCACGCCAGTGGGAGCTGCCTCATCCCAGCACCGCCCCTTTTACTCATCTGAGGCTGCTGGCTGCGCACATGGGCGTCGGCGGGGACGACTCATGGGGATCTCCGGTCCACGACGCATACCAGATCCCAGCAGCCAATCCCCTGCGGCTCGACGTGGATATGTGGCTCATCTGAGTCCAAAACGGGCGCGTGCAACACTTCGCAGACCCTTCCTGCGCTCGCGTTTGGGGTCTTGTCCCTGTGACAGCAGACACTGGGACAAGACCCGTTGAGTGCTCCCCGATATTAAAATGTTGTGTTGGACGAAGGGCTGCGTTTAACAGAGGTTGCAGATTTGTTCCATGTAAGTTAGCGGATTTTTACCAATTAGTGTGGTGGTTCGTTGTGTTTACAGGGTGCGTAAGTGTGGGTGGTGGTGGGAGTTGTGGTGGTTTGTTTCATGTTTGGTTGGTTGTGCAGCAAGAAGTTTCTGGCAATTTTCCACCTGTTTTCCGTTGGAGTAACTGCTATATCGTCCTATTATGGCATGCGGCGGGGGCGTGGGGGTCTATACAGGGTGTGTGGCGGTTGGTAGGCTGAGGAATCGGTGATGCTACAGGTTCCGTTCTCCGGAATGCGTGCGGCGTAGACACATACGTACAGTGTGTGGACGGACAGTCGGTTCCTGTGGCTTCATCGCGGCGGTACACGCCTGTCGGGCTGGCATTAAAGAATGCGCCCATTTTTGACACTGGTAAAGGAGGACCAACAGCAATGTCCGTTTTCCGTTTCGACCCGAACAAGTTTGAGGCCAGCCTCAAACAGTTGGAAAAGAACGGTCAAGAATTCGACGAAGCGCAAAAACGCTTCGTCGACGGAGCGCAGTCGGCTACCGGAGCGATCGTCTCCCGCACACAGCCGTCGGCCGGCCGGGCCTCCAGCGGGGAGGACCAATGGTCGGGCATAGGGGAGCTTGACCAGTTCATGTCGCCTTTGCGTGTGTCGATGGTCGCCATCGACCGTGAATTGGAGACGACCTCGCGCCGGCAAAAACAAGGCATCGCCAACCTGCGCACGGCTCTGGTCGAGTTCACCGCCCTGAGCGAAGCCGACCGCAATAAGTACCTGGACCGCCTGACGGCCCTGGACCAGAAATTCACCTACCGGCGCCCCGAAGAAATCACTCAACTCTACCAGTCCTACTTCCACCAATTGTCGATCAACCGCACGGCCACGCGACTAGTCGACAACGTCACATCCACCGTCACAACCGCCGTCAAAGGCTTTTTCTCCGGCATTTTCACCGATGGAGACAAATAATGTCCACCCCGTACGCCACCCACCTGCACGGAATCGAATCGTGGAGCACCGACCAGATCGAATACTCCCACGAAGACCTAACCAAAGTTAGCGCCTCACTGACCGCGATCGCCAAAACAAACCGAAGCATCGCCTCCGACCTCGGCCTGGAAGGATCCACCGCCCGCGCCGCCTGCGCCTGCTTCGACTCCCTGGCCACGCACCTTTTCGACCACGTCAAAAAAATCGACCAAATCGTCAAAGTCTCCACCGACGTCATGAACGCCGGAATCGACGCCAGAAACACCAGCACCGACATTCAAACCAAACTCAAAAACATCAACGAAACCTTCGGCAATACTAAGCAAACAAGTGGCAGCTCTCCTACCTCAGGTCCTGATATTACTGCTGTGCAGTTTCAGGGCTCAGCGTGATGCGGCTTATGCCGAGATTGAAAAGCAGGCCAAACAGGCGCTGCATACTTTGGATGCTAAAGCCTTGGCCGGTATTAGCCAGCTGCCTTTCCAAGACGAGATCCACCAAGCCGCGGCCGGGCCGGACTCGCCCGAGGCCAAACCCCGCATGGTCACTACCACCAGCCCCGAACAAACATCACCGGCTACCCACACGACGGCCGGCGGGGCACAGAAGTCTGCCACGGCCTGGACCGTAACCCCTGACAGATCAATCGACAGCCCGGGAAGTCAGCCCGACGTCTTCCTCCAAGCCAACCACCACACCCCGCCACCGGGCGGCGTACCAGCCCCGGGATCGCTCACAACCACCACACCGGGTTCGTCTGCCTCAGGCTCGTCTGTCTCGGGCGGAACTGGTGGATCGATCCTTCATTCACCGGCGGTCCACAACACCCTGGCCACGGCAGCAGCCATCAGCGGAGCGACAACCATAGCCGGCTACAAAGCCTACCAAGCCGCCCGCGCCACCCAGAGGCTGCAAGCAAAATCCACCTCTTTGGCAGGCCGGTCAGGCGCGGCCATACGCACCGGACCGGCCCGCACAGCCAGCATCGTCCGCGGAACCACCACCGCCATCCGCACACTCTCTACCGCCACAACAGGCCGTGGCACAACCCTCGGCGGGGCCACCGGAATCGCCCGCCCCACATCAACCACCGCCCCTCGCACCAACGGTATCCTGCGCGGCACAACCACAGCCATCCGCGCCCGCACACCCACCACCACAGCCCGGCCCTCCATCGTCCGCGGAGCCACCACCGCCATCCGCACCCCCACCAACCAGACCGAGAAAACCGGGCAAACCAGTGGCACTCGCAGTGCCACATCAACACCACGCGGTAGCACGTCCCGAACAACAGGCACTGGACGCAGTACAAGTAGCCCGTCACGCACGACCGGTACAAGCTCTGGGCGTGGCAGTATGTCGCGGACAACAGGCTCAACAACAGCACGCGGGACCACTGGTCGGGCTGCGACAAGTAATTCCACCCGGATCTCCTCAAAACTATCGGCTACCGGCAGGGAACGTCCAGCAGACACGGGCCGAAATATCACCAGCGCCCGGTCCACTACCACCACAACACGGGCAGCCTCGTCTTCGAGTGGATTGACCCGCTCTAGTCAAACTAGCGGGTCAAGTACATCCCGGGCCTTATCGAGCCTGACCGGCAGACCAGACAAAAACAAACGCCGCGACACCAACCACCCAATCGACCACACGCCAGTCTCACCCTACAAGGAGGACAAAACCATTACCTTCCTTGAAGCCGGGCAACCCCGCACAACCACTAACCGCACAGCAGACACGCCACAATAAATCATACCACCAACACCAATAGGGGTGGGAACCAGTTGTGGTTCCCACCCCTTACCTAACTGGGCTGGGTTACATCGTGCTGGAGACGGTTCACGTCTATCGATATGAACCGTCGGTCTGCGTGCCCCTCCTAATAACTGTTGCTGGCTCCCCTAGTTGGGGTTGACTTACCGCCCGGCAAGCGGGCCTTGCCTTTCCGACCACTCCTATCTGGGAAAACCACCGGGCTCGTGCGGCGCCCGGGACGGTGGATAGTCTTCGCCAGAAGATGGACCATCGGCTTGGCTATGACTCACAGTGGCGTATCGGCGATGACGAGAACCCACCCGAGCGGCCGCCTCGTCGGAATAATGTGTCTGCGATACCGTCGCCAAAGTCCTGCGCTTTTTCCGGACCGCCATAACAGCCCCCACCACAAGCACCCCGGCAGCCAGCGCACCAAGACCGGCCGACCCCCACATCGGCACACCCCTATCATCGTGTTCAGCCTGCCGACCCGAAGCCGACTCGCCAGTAGACGGACCCTGCCCTTTCCTCGCCGTAATCGAAATACCACGGTTAAGAAAACTTAAGCTGTTGACAGTAACTTTATTACCCTCAATTTCTCCTTTACTTGCTCTGATTACTTTGCCTGGCATTGTCAGCACAATTCTCGTTATAAAACCACGATCTTTATCGTCATGTAAATCTGGAAACATCAGAGAGTACGTGCCGTCCTGTTCGGTAAAACGCACTCTTCCTTGAAAAGGCTCATTTGACGTGACTTTACACTTCACATGCCCACCAGGCGGAGTAATATCTTCGACCTTCGGATTCTTAACAAACTTGACGTTTGCTTCGAAGGCAACCCTGAAGTTTTCGCATGTTTGATGAATCTTACCCATTGTGTCGTCAGAGTCTTCAAAGGTCAGAGTGATCTTTGCTCGCCCGTCGGCTTGAAGATCGACCGTTCCTTCGATCTTGCACCCAGCCAGCACACACACAACAACCACCACAACAGCAGCCACGAAGCAAGGCAATCCTCGCAGACGCATAACCATGTCAGAACTCCTTAACCGCCCACAGGCGAACACCGACGTAACTACCGTACGCAACCAGCCTACCTCTTCAACCACACATCGAGTAGAACCGTTCATAAACAAGAAAACACCGCCGTCGAAATCACTCCCCGTCCACCTTGCCTACAGCCAAGGCTAGCCGTACCTCAATGGAGATGTGGCAGACTCGTGCGGCGCCTGAGAGGGTGGATAATCTTCACCGGAAGACGGACCGTCGGTCTGACTGCCGCTCGTAGCGGCGTATCGGCGGTATCGAGAACCCAACCGAGTGACCGCCTCGTCGGAATAATGAGTCTGCGATACCATCGCCAAAGCCCTGCGTCTCTTCCGGCCCGCCACAACCGCTGCAACCGCCCCGACAGTCAGCACGCCAAGACCAGCCCAACCCCACACCGGTACACCCCTATCATCGTGTTCAGCCCGCCGACCCGAAGCCGACTCGCCAGCAGACGGACCCTGCCCCTTTCTCGCTGTAATCGAAATACCACGGGTGAAGAAGTTGAAGGTGTTGACAATGACTTTATTGCCCTCAATCCTGCCTTTAGTAGCCTTAATGACACGTCCAGGCATCGACACAATAATTCTAGTTCTAAAATCACTGTAATCCTCGTTATCGTGTACATCTGGAACCACGAAATGATACGTGCCCTCCTGCTCGGTAAAACGTACTCTTCCTTGAAAAGGCTCATTTGACGTGACTTTACACTTCACATGCCCGCCAGGAGGAGTAATGTCTTCAATCTTCGGATTCTTAATAAACTTGACTCTTCCTTCGAACACTACTCGGAAATCTTCGCATGTTTGATGAATCTTGCCCATCGTGTCATCGGAATCTTCAAAGGTCAGGGCAATACTCGTACCCCCGTCAGCCTGAAAATCGACCGTTCCTTCGATCTTGCACCCAGCCAACAGACACATAACAACCGCCATAACAGCAGCCACAAAGCAACGCAATCCTCGCACACGCACGACCATGCCAGAACTCCTTCACCGCCCACAGGCGAACACCGACGTAACTACCCGGCACAACCACCCTAACCCCGCAACCACTCTAACCCCTCAACCACACATCAGGCAGAACCGTTCACACACAAGAAAACACCGCCGTCGAAATCACTCCCCGTCCACCTTGCCTACAGCCAAGG
>ERZ773049.1887-NODE-1887-length-11738-cov-19.526919_pt1 | contig 11738 bp, 8 predicted proteins | sample MGYA00580633_ERZ773049 | MGnify/ENA primary metagenome ERZ773049 (study PRJEB29015, sample SAMEA2737991) | human oral metagenome | biome: human oral; feature: human-associated habitat; material: dental | place: China | collected 2066 ... | reverse complement strand
GAACGCCGGAATCCAGCATCTCACGCATAGTTACGACGGGCATGTCGTCTCCTTTTTCTGGGTGCCGCGCCGACCTCCCGTCTCGGGCTAGCCGCACGCGCGCATAGTAGTTATCGGTTTCTCCTAGCGGCGCTTAAGCCAGGGGTAGCCCCGGGCCTCAGACCCTCACCGCCTAGTTTATGGGGCGGACCGAAGGTTCCTTATCGTCCGGCTTGTGATACCAGACGCTCACGCCGCGCGTAGTCAGAGTATGCAAAAGCGCACACTGCAATACGAAATTGTACCCTATTGACGCAGGTTTTTCTGCTTCGGCTCTCTCACCGTGCCCGCGCCCCTGCCCTCAATACCTCACCCCAGTGGCGGTCCAACTTATTGAGGCAGTTTGTTTCTGCCCCTGCTGGGCAGTCGCCTCATGCTCCAGACAGCTAATACGTTTCCCTCGCCTCGTTGACTCAGATACAGGCAACACCGCCACATGAGCGTACCCGTAAGAGAACTGTCGATGCGCGCCTGTGGATAGCACCATTAGGGGACTGTATCCCGTCTTTATCCACAGTTCTGGCACACGATGCCCCAATACTGAAAATTTTCTGGTTTCCTCAAAAGAACTACATATTATCCCCGACCCAAGAAAATCGCTTAAGGAGAAAACATAATGCCTCTCTCCCTTACCGCGCATGCGTCGAAGACCTTACCAACAATAGCTGCGTGTGTTGCGTTTATATTGTTCACCCCGCCCATTATCGTCTCTGCCGCCGAGCCCACCCAGGCCATCACTGTGCATCAGGTATCGGCACCTCGCAGTAAATGGCGGTCACCCGCCTCCGGAAAAGTGCGCGTGCTCAAACCGTTCAGTAAACCAGCCCAGCGGTGGAGCGCGGGGCACCGCGGCGTTGATTTAGCTACCGACAGCGACAATGCGCAGGTGCAAGCCCCCGCTGCTGGAACCGTCGTCTTCTCCGGCAAAGTTGTAGATCGTACCGTGATCGTGTTGGAACATCCAGGAGGCTTAAGGTCTAGCTTTGAACCAGTAAAAGACCCTCTTCCCGAGGGGACACAGGTATCCGCTGGGCAGACTATCGCAACATTAGACCCCGATATACACCACTGTGAGCAGGGGCCGTGCATGCACTGGGGCGTGCGACGCGGCGGAGATAAAGAAGACGGAAGCGGTAAAAATGCCGAGTACATTAACCCGCTTACCCTGCTGGGGCGCGAACGGCCCAGCATCCTGCTGCCTGTTGATGGGAGCTTTACCGCAGGTTAGCGTGTGGTGGCTCTAGGTGTACAGCAAAGCCGCTGACTCTACCACAGAAGCGGTGTAAGCCAGCGGCTTGCGCGCACAGAGGCACCCTATTTCAGGTTATTTCAGGTAGTCCTGTTCGCGCTGTGAAGAGCTGCCCGAACGGGGCGGCTCAGAGACCGGTCGAGTCGGAGGCTCATACTGAGCTGCGCCGTTCTCAGAAATCGCCTGGGTAGGTTCCTCATACGTTACCTGCTGGTAAGACATGGGCACGGTGGGTTCTCCCACACCTTCCTGCGGTGCATACTGGGGCATCGGGTGGGTCTTATCGTCCCAGGCACCGTTTGAGTCCATATCGTTAATAGGAACAGTTGGCGGTTCGCCATACCCTGACTTTTGTGGAGGATACTGATCCTGCTGGTAGTTCCCTTCCTCCGAGTAGGCAGGCTGGGCTGGGCTATACCCCTGGGTCTGGTGGCCTCCGCCAGAGCGGCTCATAAAATATGCTTCAGGGTTGCCGCCGTGACCGTACCCCTGCGCCTGCTGGGCGGCTGCGAGGGCTGCCCGCTGTTCACGGGAGTTACGGAGTGAGGAGCTGATGCGCCTGCGGAACAGCAACAGGATCATGACGATCAGCAGCACCAGAAGCACGATGACGCCGTCAATCACCATATCGCTCATTGTTAGGCCAGCGGCCGGAATCCTCAGAGTGAATGTTCCGTGCTCGTTGCTGACCGTCAGGTTACGCCCTTCAGCCTCAGTTTTTGCCCCCTCAGGCAGAGAGTTCTGCGTCTCAAACTTTTTCTGATCCACCGTGCTCATAAACGGTGCGTTGAATGAGAAACTGTAGCTGCCTGAGTAGCCATCCCCCACTCGTGATTTGAGATTAAACGCTGGTTCCACCGTGTATGAGGTGCCGAAAGGGTTATAACCACCGGGGTGAGTGATAGTGAATGTCGACCCGGGCAGGTAGCCTTCTAAACGATTGTTAAAATCAGCCGAGTCTTTCCCCTTAATAACAGTGGAGTAGACGGTATTGTCGCCATCGTTCCTTTCCTCTAAGGTTCCAATATCATCGCCGGGAGAGAACTTCTTTTTAAGAGCCTCTGATGCTAAAGCCGCATCGGAGTTCTTCACTGAGTACTCGAAACGAGCCTCAACGGAGCCGTCCATGCCCAAAGATACGGAAGTCCTGGCATCCTGAACCTTAATTTCCTGGGTGGAGCTAAGGTCCACATTCTGCACGATGTTCTTAGACGATCCGCTATTTGAGGAGCCGCCCTGCTCGGTATATGCACCGTTACTGCCGGAGAGCTTGAAAAGGGTTCCATTGCCTTCCGGCGAGCACACAATCGCGCAGTCCACCTGGCCGCTGACATGATTTTTCACCATGAGCTTGCCGGAGGTATCGTTCACTTCCTGCTCTTGTTTCAGCTCGGTGTTTTTATTCCCGAAGATTTTCTGCAGCTTCGAGTTCATGTCTTCTAAGTTGCTGGCTTCAAAGGTGAGGGTGCGCCCCAGCTCTTCTTTCCCAGCGGAGGTGCTGGCTTTGGAAGAGATGGTGTAGTAGCTCTTGATGCTCGCCTCATCCACGCCCTTAGATACCTGTCCACCCTCGGGGGTGGCCGACTGCAGGTAAGAGTCTACAGCCTTAGCTTTATCAGGCTCCATAATATCTTTTGCAACAAAAAATATTTTTGCAGTGTACGAGCCATTCTGCTGCACCTGCGCATCCACCAGAACAAAGCCGAACCCGTTATCTTTAATATCTTTCACTGAGATCGGGGTCGACGAGGAGGAGTTTTTCAGCTCCCTATCGCCCATTTTGACGGTGGTTTTATCTTCTGTTCCAAGCACACTACTTTTGCGCTTCGACTCGATAACGCCATCGACTACCAAGCTCTCGGGAACCCACCCCAGCAGTTCTTTGGAGCTGAAGTTCTCCGACACCTGCACACCCTGGACCAGTCCCGTGGTGCTGTCCGAGATGCTGATAGTGGGGGTTGTGGAGGATCCTGAAAGCTTTAGAAGGTTCTCAACTTTTGTGCGGTATTCGCTGATACTCGTAAACGAGAGTTTGAAGGTGGCACGCGCCTTATCACCGTCGGTCTGTATACCCTCATAAGACAGTTCAGAAGGCAGATGCTTCTTAATCGACGAATCAATCGAGTTAATGTCGCCCTTCACATAGTCCTTATTGTCCTTCATATTGAAGGAGATGGACATTGTTCGAGAGCCTTTCTCGGCGTTCTCCAGCCCCAGATCCGTCTCAACCCTGGCGCCGCACGCTGAGAGTACGAGCGCCACCAAAACCAATAGGACGCCCAGGTAACGCGCACGCATAGGGGTGCGCGTTACCTGGGCGTCGTCACGTGTCATGTTCATCAGAGATGTTCCGCTAGTGGGAGGAGGAAGGGTTCGGGGCTAATACACTGAAGCCGAAGTACAGCACCAGAATCCCAGCAAGCACGAATGCGGTGCTCAACACCACGTACATGAAGAACACCGATTTTTCGGTGTTGGCAACTTTCGCCTGTCCCAGGTACAGCAGGGATTCACCAACGATTACACTAAATACGGCGAAGACTATCATCATCACCAAGATGGGGCGCTGCGACGCGGCATACGTATCGGTCTGAGTACTTGCATGTGGCAGCAAGAATGAGAGGAAGAACAGAACTAGGAAAGCGGGAATCTGCGGTAGCACAGCAGTACCCACAATATCCATCGCGGAGTTAAACCCCATCTGCGACTTGCCGATACGTGCGGTAAGCATCAGCCCCACACCACGTAGCACGAGCACGCCAAAAATCACAATCAGGAAAATAAGGAATAACAGGAACCCCTCAGCGGCGGTGTACGCACCCGAAGTGTACTTCGCTGTATCTTTAGTAACAACAAACACGACACGGAAAATTTGCCCGGCATAGGTGTTCAAAAACGCCATAACGAACAGGGCACCCACAACCGACTGTAATGTGCAGGCAATAAGCCAGCCCCACAGGGGGTGCTGCTGCATACGATCGTGCGCTCCGGTGGGATTGCTCTTAAAAATATCTAGGAAGGCCCCCCACACCCCCTTGAACGCCAACGCGAAATGATTAGGGGCAGCCGGAGCCTGGCTCTGCTGATTCTGCTGGTACTGATCCTGCTGGTTCTGTGGGGGCATGTACTGCTGCTGTTGCTGACCATAGCCCTGTTGAGGGTTCTGTTGGTACTGATTTTGCTGATAGGGCACGTTCTGCTGACCCTGCTGTCCGTAACCTTGCTGAGGATTTTGCTGGTATTGGTTCTGCTGATAGGGAGTATTTTGTTGCCCCTGCTGCTGGGGTATGCCGTAGGGTTGTGTGTGGTCCTGCTGATCATACCCGTTGTGCCCGGGCTGCTGCGGAAGGTTATCGCTCATCATCGGTCCTTGTCTCAAGGGGGTAGACGCATCAGTTGCGCCATGCATTCAAACCTTCTGCGGTGCTAAGACTAGACCGCCAGAAGACTACCCTTTACAGTACCTTAAAATTGCGTCTAAGGGGCATGTATTCAGTCATGTTTGACGAAGATTAAACCGGCTTATTTTTATTTCTGCCGTACTGATCCGCGCCATCATATACACGCTAAACCCACCCGACAGCTACTGTACAGGGCCATACCAAGAGGGGATATAGATATAGTAGAGAGTGTGGGAGTTGAACCCACGACCAAAAGTTAAACCACGCCTCACAAAAAGAAGCCCGCAAACTCGCCACAGATGCCACATACATCTACATGCGCTAGACAGACCCAGCCCCTACAGCTCCTAACAACAGCTCAGCCAATATACGATGAGCACAGGGACATCAGCCCCCTCAGTTCTTACTCCCCCGCTATTTTTTCTGTCTTAGAAGAAAAAGCGGCACCAATATACCTCTCAATATCCTCTAAACGCATCATGATATGACATCATAATAACGTCAATCACCTAGGAGATACGCCATGTCACGCAACAATATCACCCCCGTCATGATCGTCACCCCGGGGCAGGCACTCGGGATATACACTCTACGTCGGTTCCCTTGCGGAGTAGTCTTTGTCCTCAATAGCATTGCCACCATTTTTATAATCGGAATATCAATTGCGCTTAAAAAATACGAATTCCTTATCATTGGGATACCTTTCTTCATTTTCGCCGTCCTATTCTTCCCTATCATAGGCCCAATCACCCGTAGTGTCGCCAAAGGCCAAGCGCGAGCAGCCGCTGTTCGTCAAGCCCAGTTCGAGCAGCAACAAGCCGCCTTAGCAGCGCAACAGCAACAGCAGTCTGCCTACCAGCAATGGCAAGCCCAGCAATACCAAGCATTCCTTCAATGGCAACGCGAGCATGGCAACACACAGTAAAAGCCACTTCAGGGGGTAACTTTTGCACTCCGTTTACTTCTTAGCGCCTCTAAAAAGTTGAGCCGGTTTTAAAACGCCTTCTAACTTCGACAGACTACTACACCTCACCTTGGCATCGCTGCCATAGTGGAAAGCCCTAGAGCCTCACTATCCGTCTATTAAGCGAGCTTCCGGGCGAGGACATCGTCAACGTGAAACTACCTGCCCCCACCTACACCGAAGAAAAAGGCAGGAAAAAAGTCGCCCCGATTGGTTTCATACCAAAAGGAGCGACTTACGACATCATCCCGGGAGACGAAGCATCCCGGCTGGTAGGGAGTGTGGGACTTGAACCCACGACCAAAGGATTATGAGTCCTCTGCTCTAACCGGCTGAGCTAACCCCCCACGGCCTGTGCGGCTTATGTGCTACACGAACCTTAACCAGAGTACCTGACGAACCGGGTTTAGGAAAATAAGGGCGTCAGCTGTGGCGGAAACGGTCGTAGGGGGCATTGCTTACATATAGTTCTTCGAAGGTACGCCACGTGTTGTCGGCCCGATGGAAGTCGACGATGCGGCGGCTTTCACGCCCCATCTGTTCACGTTCAGCGGCGGGAAGTGAGAGGATCGCCGCGAGTTTATGGGCGAGGTCGCGGGCGTTGTTCGGCTCAAAGAGGTAACCGTTTACTCCGTCTTCCACAAGGTGTGGTAGCGCGAGAGCGTTTGCAAGCACCACAGGTTTCGAGGCGCTCATTGCTTCCAGGGAGACGAGAGACTGCAGTTCGGCGGTGCCGGGCTGACAGAAAATATCGGCTCGCTGGTACACCCCGGGTAGGTCTTCATCGGGCACGTAGCCGCGGAATACGACCCGTTCACTCACCCCACAGTCTTGGGCTTTTTTCTCTAGTTCTTCCCGCAGCTCTCCCCCACCTGCTACATCAAGAATCACGTGGTTCAGGTGCTCCGGCAGTAGAGAGAGCGCCTCAATGAGCACGTCAATATTTTTTTCTTGGGCAAGGCGTCCCACGAAGGTGATGCGAAGTTCACCAGGGGCCTTATCAATGGTGGCCCCTTCGGCAAGTTCGTAGTCCCCAATTTCAATACCGTTGGAGACAGGCATAACAGGACGGGTGAAGCCGCCGAGGTCCCGCATGGCGTCGGCCCCGATCTGGGTGGGGGTGGTGACGACTGCGGCCCGAGAGAAACAGTGGCGCATATCAATCCAGGTGGCTTTTGAGATGACGCGCTTAATGGGTGTGGGGACCGGTAGGAAAGGGTCAAGATTCGCGGGCATGAAGTGGTTGGTGGCGATCACCCGAATACCCCGTTTATGGGCTTGGGTGATGAGGGCCCGCCCAATAATGTAGTGGCATTGTACGTGCACAACGTCTGGTTTGACTTCGTCAAGAATATGCCCCACTTCGGAGTGGATCTCCCAAGGGATGCAGATGCGGTTGGTGTCATGGGTAGGGGGTAAGTGTGAGCGCAGCCGGTGCTCAATAATGCCGCCCTCAACAGTGGTGCGGTAGCTGGGTCCACGCATGGGGCTGGCCGCGACCACATGTACTTCGTGCCCGCGCCCAAGCATTGCGGTAGCGAGGCGATGACCGAACTGGGCGGCCCCATTAATGTCTGGCGGGTAGGTTTCGGCGCCGATGAGGATGGTGTGGGCCTGCTTCATCGCGGTTCTACTCCTTGGTCATTATGAGCCTCGTAGAGTGATACGGGGCACAGTGTGTGAGGTGATTTTTCCAATTCAACTATTTTATCGGTTTGGGTGCGTTACTTGAGTCTAACGAGAAGGTAGGTAGCCTTAGAGTTCTCTGAGAATCAGTGAGTTTGTGGCGTATTGGTGATTGATGGGTGGGGTTGTTGGGGTGATGTGATTTGGCCCGCTACCTTTGGAAGGTGGCGGGCCAAATCGCGGTGTTTCGCATCGCCGTACGGCGGGGTGGTGTTTAGCGGCGCAGGAACCTGCGGAGGAACACCAGGGCTGCGGGTAGTGCAGCACCGAGTGCGGCGAATGATTTCCAGCGTGCTTTGACGATGTTGGGCTGGGTGATGTTCTCGGCCAAGCCGCGACCGACATTGACGGCCTCCGTGGGGGCCTGCTGCGCTTTAGCTTTGGCAGAGCCAATGATGCCCTGCGCATTTGCCTGTACGCCTTCACTATATTTCTGCATGTCATCGCGCAGAGCGGCCAGGTGCTCGCGGCGTTCTTTGGTACGCTGCCTAAGCTGCTCTTCAGTGAGTGGCTGCGGTTCGGCTTCTCCGCGTGCTTTGCGTTCTTCGGCCTCTTGGCGAGCTTTCTCCGCAGCAGCTTCGCGTTCAGCCTGTTTGCGGGCGGCGCGTTCTGCCTGTTCTTTTTTCAGTCGGGATGCGGTCATAGCGCTGCCTTCACGCAGTACACCTAGGTCGAAGAGCAGCCCGAAGACTGCCGATTCGGGGGCGAACGGCATTTGTGCTTTGACCTTCTTGTACCCGATAAGGCCGGTGATGAGGATTACGATAGCGAAGATGAGTGCTACTACGAGCGCGGCGAGCCAGGGCCTCATGATTTCGCCGAGACCCAGGATAATAGCGCCGACGATGGCGATAATGAATAGGGCCGCGAAGAACGCTGCGATGGCTAGGAATGCCGCACCTTTACCAACGGCGATGCCTTTGGTTTTGAGCTCGTGTTTAGCAATCTGGATTTCGTCTTTGACCTGGTTGATACCCAAGGTTGAGAAGACTTTACCAGCGTCAATGACGCTCATGACGCCGTTCTTAATCCCCACTAGGCTGGCTCGAATGCCTTTGGGATTAGTGTTAGTGGCCATGCCCACCTCTCAAGACTTTGATGCGTGGAGTTTACTTCACTCCGTAAAGTACTATTCTATCTCTATTATCCACTGAATCGCGTAGTTTTGAATTTGAACCTTTGGTTCCGAGTGTTTCTGCGGGTTTTCGCTGGTAAACGCGGGTGCGGGCCGGCTTACCGGATAGCGCGCCTGTATTCGTTGTTGAGCAAGGGCGGCTGCGGCAAGAACTCTCAAGGCGACACCGCCAGATACCCTGCAGACGGACCCTAAGGTCTTTAAAGGTACTCCCCGACTGGACTCGAACCAGACGAAGCCCAAAAGGAGGCGCCCCAGCGCCTCCGCAGGGCGAAGTGGGTTACTGGTTCAAGTCCAGTCACCATATAAGAAAAGCCTCAGGGCGAAACTCTGAGGCTTTAAATGCTCCCCCGACTGGACTCGAACCAGTAACCCTTCGATTAACAGTCGAATGCTCTGCCAATTGAGCTACGGGGGATTATGTTGTTTTTGTGTTGTTTGCAACGAGTAATAACTATACCGGCGGTTTGTGGGGTTCGCAAATCCCCATCTTGTGATATATCGCACTTTCCGCTTTTAGTGGCGCGTCATGGCGCGGCGGCGCACCTCTAGGTCGAGCAGTTCTCGTTGGATGCGTCCGTATTCTTCAGAGTCAGGAGTGGAGCTGAGCTGTTCAAGGCGCATCATAAGGTCGGATTTTTGGCGTGAGATCTGGTGCTCAAAGAGGCTGTTCAGCACTCCTTCAATGTAGTAGGGCAGTTTCTCTGCGGTGGCTACAGGGAGCTGGGCTACGCTCAGCTCGGCAATACTGTGGTGGACTTCCTCAGCGGACCCGGCACGCACATAGTTGAGCCATGCGACTCCGGGGGCCGGGGCTATCTGAGAGGCTGCGTGGATAATACCTCGGGCGATTTCTTGGTGGGTGCGGTAGCGGAAGCTTACACGCGCAAACTCTTGCCATTGCGGCACACTCATGAGGTTGGGGTGCTGCAGCGCTATTTCCAGGCAGATGCGTTCAAGGCGGGCAATGGGGTCTGCAGGGTTGGGAGTGAAGAACTCGGGCTGGGGGGCTTCCTGCTGGGGTTCTGCTGTGGGCGCATCATGTGTCGGCTGCTGGGCGTGGGCGGCACCGGTGGACCCAGGCTGGTATCGGGCCTGCGTCTCACCATTCTGGTAGGGAGAGTCGTTTCTGCGTTGGTTGTAGTTGGGGCGCCTGCCGCTGGGGTTGCGCTGGGCGTAGGCAACCGCCCGCTGTATTTCCTCAAGTTCCATACCGAGCTGCCCGGAGGCTTTACGCATATAGGCCGGGCGCAGGTCACGGTCCCTGATTCCGGCGATAATGGGCGCGATGGCGCGCATCGCCAGCACACGCCCCTCTAGGGTGGTCAAGTCGAAGCGTTTGAGGGTTGTATCGATAACGAATTCAAAGAGCGGGCGGCGAGAGGCGATGAGAGATCGTACCGCCGCGTCGCCCCTGTGCAGGCGAAGGTCGCACGGATCCATACCTTCTTGGGCGACCGCCACGTATGTTTGTGCCACGAAACGCTGATCCTCTTCAAATGCTGCGAGCGCGGCTTTCTGCCCCGCGGCGTCGCCATCGAAAGTAAAGATAATTTCCCCACCGGAGCCGTCATCGGTGATCATGCGGCGTACCACTTTAATGTGCCCCGCGCCGAAGGCGGTGCCGCAGGTTGCTACGGCGGTTTTAATGCCTGCCAGATGTGCCGCCATAACATCGGTATAGCCTTCGACGATGACGACCTGTTTGGTCTTGGTCATCTCACGTTTGGCGAGGTCGATGCCGTAGAGCACTTGCGATTTTTTGTACAGCAGCGTTTCGGGGGTGTTGAGGTATTTGGGGCCTTGGTCGTCGTCGAAGAGACGGCGTGCCCCGAATCCGATGGTTTCGCCCGCTACGGTGCGGATAGGCCAAATGATGCGCCCACGAAAACGGTCGTAGAGGCCGCGGTTTCCCTCAGAGAACATACCAGTAGCATGCAGTTCCTCGTCGGTAAATCCTTGGGAACGCAAATGTTTGAGTAGGTTGTCCCAGCCGCGGGGGGCGTATCCAACCCCGAAGGTTTTGGTGGCGGCTGGGTCGAACCCGCGAGCGCCGAGAAAGCGTTGTGCTTCCCCTGCGTTCGCTGAGTAGAGGTTGCGTTCAAAGAATTCTGCGGCGATTTTGTGTGCGTCGAGAAGTCGGCGGCGCAGGCTTGCTTCGTACCTGTCTCGCGGGTTTCCGCCTTCATAGTGCAAGGTGTAGCCGATACGCGCCGCTAAGCGTTCAACGGTTTCGGTAAACCCGGTGTGTTCCATCGCCATGACGAAGGAGTAGACGTCACCGGATTCTCCGCATCCGAAGCAGTGGTAGGTGCCCATTTGCGGGCGCACGTTGAAGGAGGGCGTGCGTTCGTCGTGGAATGGGCACAGCCCTTTGTACGCGCCGATACCTGCACCTTTGAGGGTTACGTATCCCTCAATGATTTCGCGGATGTCGGTACGGGCGCGTACTTCATCAATGTCTTCTTTGCGGATTAGTCCAGCCATCGTCTCATTTCTGCTGCACCGTGCTGTAATAGCAGTTTTAGAAGGTATTTCATGCCCGTCTATGCACGGGGTCTCTGTCTTGTCTTTGCCGCGTGGAAGGCTGCGGCTACCACAAGGGCTTCTCTCCCAGCATCCAGGGGGTTCCGTTGATGCGGGTGTAAAGCGCAACCGCCGACCTGTCGGTTAGGGATGCCACTTGATCAATGACGAGGCGCAGGCGCGCATCGTCGTCATGAGTCCCCAGCTGCGCGTAGTCCGTTCTGAAGATACTGTCGATGTACTGCGGGTTTGCGCGCTGGGAATCTTCGTAGAGCGCTTCGACTAGGATACCCAGTATTTCGTGCTGGTGTTCGTAGTGGGGTTGGGCGTCACGAACCGTCATAACGAATGCTGTTGCGATCCCTTTCATGACGGCGATTTCGTCTCGGGTATCTTCCGGTACGATCAGTTCGGCGCTGTAACGGGTTAGCGGGGTGTTTCGCCCATAACGTTCGCGGGTTGCCTCCACGGCGCTCCAGGCGAAGCGTCCGATGAGTTTACTGGTGAGTCCCTTGAACTGGGCTAGGGAGGCGCGCGAACCGGTCATGCACGGAACCCACCGGTTTAGGGTCTCTAACCGGCTGAGCGCCGCATCCAGTTGTTCGTCAGTAGCGGCTGGCAGATACCATTGGCGGGTCATGTCGAAGACGGCCTGGCGGTGCTTTGCTTCGCGCAGCTGTTCTAACTGCACGTGCCCGCCGAAGACTGCATCTTCAACGTCGTGCACCGAGTATGAAA
>ERZ773049.1885-NODE-1885-length-11758-cov-7.563702_pt1 | contig 11758 bp, 8 predicted proteins | sample MGYA00580633_ERZ773049 | MGnify/ENA primary metagenome ERZ773049 (study PRJEB29015, sample SAMEA2737991) | human oral metagenome | biome: human oral; feature: human-associated habitat; material: dental | place: China | collected 2066 ... | reverse complement strand
TCGCTTCAGTGGAGACTGCAACCCAAGAAAAGCTCTTGCGCAAGGGGGAGGATTTCCTTAAGAAAGCCTATCGCCATGGGGTATTTTATGCCTCTGGAGAACTGCCCGATAAGCAGGTATTTCTGGTAGAGGGAAATGAGGTGTTTACCTTTGCCCCTAACAAATTCTTTTTCCTTAACCAAACCAAGGAGGCCGTACTTTCTTATTTTGCAGAGAAGCCCTTTGCTCCCTATATGGATACTTACTATACGATCCTCTCGGAGGTGATGTTACCTGATATATTTGTCGATGAGCACTTTACCCAACGTACTTTGGAGGAGCGACTTAAGAATATTGTTCATTCGTATGGAATAGTCAAAAAAGGACAACTCATTATAGAAAAAGGACAATTTGTCTCAGGCGAGCGTCTTACGATGCTTACCTCCTTACAAAAGGAGTATGCCCTCAATAGTGCGGAACATCTCACTTCCTTGTCCCTTTTGGGGTATATCCTGATTGTTTCTATGCTAGTGAGTATGATACTGCTCTATTTGTATCATTTCAAGAAGGATTTGTTTACCAATAATAATATTGTAACCCTTATCTTCACAACCATATTGCTCTTTGTAGCGGGGGTATCTTGGACAGCAAAAGTAGATACCGATTATATATATGCCCTACCTATTTGTATCTTTCCGCTGGTGATGAAGGCTTTCTTTGACCTGCGCTTAGGCATGTTCTTATACCTGATTACCCTGTTACTCATTGGCTTTATTGTACCTAACAGTTTTCAATTTATCTATACCAATGCCATAGTGGCAGGTGTACTCTTGCTGGACACTAAGGGGATGCACTATAGGATCAATTTATTCTTGACGATTACTTATATAGTTATTGCTTATATAGTAACCTACCTCTGCCAACTAATGATATCCACGGGCAGTCTTCAGGGAATAAATTATCTTACCATCGGCTTTTTTATTCTCAATGGATTTTTGACACTTTTTATCCAGCCACTCACTTATATATATGAGAAGGTATTTGGCTTGGTGTCCAATGTCTCTCTTTTGGAACTTTCCGATACACACAATAAGCTACTGAGGGAACTCTCTGAAAAGGCACCTGGCTCTTTCCAGCACTCTTTGCAAGTATCCAATTTGGCCGAGGCTAGTGCATTGGCCATTGGTGCCAATGCCATGTTGGTTCGTGTAGGGGCACTCTATCATGATATAGGTAAGATGAAGAACCCTCTTTATTTTACTGAAAACCAGAAAACTTCGGTCAATCCTCATGACGAACTTACAGCTGTGGAGAGTGCTAAGATTATCAAGAGTCATGTGATAGATGGTATTGAGATGGCTAGGGCGAACAATATCCCTGATCATATCATTGACTTTATCCGAACCCATCATGGCAATAGCCTTATTTACTATTTCTATAAAAAACAGTTGGACTCAGGGGAACCTTTCAATGAGGACGATTTCCGCTACTCTGGCCCTATTCCTTTTTCTAAAGAGACGGCTATTCTTATGATGTCCGATTCGGTAGAGGCTGCCTCCAAGAGCTTGGTCAATCCTACTACCGAAGCTATTGATGCGCTGGTGGAAGCTATTATTAAGAAACAAATAGAGGAAAAGCAATACCTCAATGCTGATATTACTTTCAAGGATATAGAGAAGATCAAGAAGGTACTCAAGGAAAAACTCTTTAATATCTATCACTTGCGTATTGCCTATCCAAAATAGGTGTTTTTTGTTAAAAATATCTTTACCATGGTGCAATATGCTTGCTTTTTGTTGTATTTTTGCGGGCTATTTAATAGGATAAGAAATGCATCATTTTATCAATTATTTTTGTATCTTCTACGTACTGATGGTACTTCTGAGTGCTTTTTGTGTACGTAAGGCGGTAAAGTATAAGGTTTTTACTTACCTATATTATATACTATCAGCTTTTTTTCTTTTTTACTTTCTATACTATTGGAATGAATCCTTTTCGGGCGTATGGGATAGCCATAGGCAATTTTCCTTTGGGCTTTTCCTCTCATGGCTCTTATTTGCCACGCTTATAAGTATATTCTTCTTAGGGGAGACGCTAGTGCGCTTGCTGTGTGCGCCTTTCCGTATGAAAAAGGAAAAAGTAATTCCCTCTCGTAGGCGCTTTGTAAGCCTTATAGGAATGGGTGTGGCAGCCATTCCCTTTGCCGGAATGATCTATGGGATGCTTTGGGGTAAGTACAACTTTCGGGTGATAAAGCATACGCTCTATTTTGATGATCTTCCCGAGGCCTTTGATGGGTATCGTATAGTACATATTTCCGATATTCATTCAGGAAGTTTTGACAATGTTGAAAAAGTACAATATGGTATAGATATGATCAATGCCCAAAAGGGTGATGTAATCTTCTTCACAGGAGATTTGGTCAATAACAAGGCAGAGGAGATGCTTCCTTGGATCTCACACTTTAAGCAATTGCATGCTAAGGATGGGGTGTATTCTGTATTGGGTAACCATGACTATGGGGATTATGTACAGTGGGATTCACCACAGGACAAGCTCAAAAACTTAGAAGACCTCAAGGGAATACATCAGCAGTTGGGTTTTTGTTTGCTCAATAACGAATCTGTATTTCTCACTCGTGGCCAGCAGCGTATTGCAGTAGTAGGTGTGGAAAACTGGGGGCAAGGCTTTGTCAAAAAGGGAGACCTTAAGCAGGCCTTACGTGAGGTGGATAAGAAGGATTTCAAGGTGCTTCTCTCTCATGATCCTACCCATTGGCAATATGAGGTGATAGATAGTCCTAACTTTATTCACTTGACCCTAAGCGGACACACCCATGGGATGCAGTTTGGTATAGAAATTCCTGGAGTGATCAAGTGGAGTCCTGCCAGTTGGCGTTATAAGTATTGGGGAGGAATCTATAAGGAAAAGGGTAAGTATATCAACGTAAATCGAGGTTTTGGTTACTTAGCTTTCCCAGGTCGAGTAGGGATGCCTCCCGAAATTACTGTTATAGAACTCAGGAAAAAGGATAAAAATACGCCTACAGACCTACAAAATTAAGCACATTAAGGGCGCTTAATTTAGAAAAAAAATCTTATATTTGCAGCGTGATAGCTATAAAAGAAAAACTATAATAAATATGTCAGTATTTGGAGATATAATAAGCACTAGTAAGCCCGTACTTATTGTTTTTTATGCGGGCTGGCATTATCTGACTGAGGATGCGAGCACTTCCATACAGCAAGTAGCCGATTCCTTAGGCGAAGCAGTACGTGTGATCAAAATTGATATTGATAATAACAAGGAACTTACCAAAAAGCTACAGATCAACGGGATTCCTACTTATATGATCTTTCATAAGGGAGAACTCGTATGGCGTACCGAAGCGCTCCAACCTACAGCCAACTTAATCAGTGCTATAAAACCATTTATAGAATTATAGAAAAATGAACGAAATCACACTATGGGGGAGTCTAAGTCAAGAGATGACAGCCATCATTACAGACCCTATTTATTTGTGGGACCTTATAGGTACCTTTGTTTTCGGAATTTCGGGCGTCTTGCTCGGTTTAGAACGCCGTATGGACGTCTTTGGTATGTTCATCTTGGCTTTCGTAACGGGGGTAGGAGGGGGAACACTCCGCGATATTATGATTGGGAGTATTCCTGTCTTTTGGATGAAAAACCTCATGTATATCTTTATGATTGCTTTGAGTGTGGCCTTTACCATTCTTTTCAAGCGCAAATTTGCCGCACACTGGAACTACTGGTTATTACTCTTTGATGCCATTGGGTTGGGGGTATTTACCATTATTGGTTTGGAAAAAGCACTTCGCTTTGACCTTTCTCCGACCATAGCTATTGTATTAGGTACTATGACAGGAAGCTTTGGAGGGGTCATTCGAGATGTCTTAGCCAATAGGATGCCTGCCATTTTTCAGAAAGAAATCTATGCAACAGCTTGTGTGGCAGGAGGTACAGTGTATTTCTTGCTCAATGGGGTTATGGCTGATTACCATAATTGGGTGGTATTTGTAACGATCTGTGTGGTGATAGTTGTACGTATGCTCTCCTTGAAGCACCATTGGGAACTGCCTAAATTCCTTAATTAGATATTGTTTTTAGAATAAAATTAGTTTTTTCAATAGAGTTACTTACTTTTGTAGCAGGTCGTCCTTATAGGGAGGTTTGCAGGGCAAAAGTAAGTACTTTCTTTTAACTTCGTCTGCATTTGCAATACATGAAAAAAGATAAAAATATTATAGTACAAGGGGCAAGAGTACATAACCTCAAGGATATAGATGTACAGATTCCTCGTTATGAACTGGTGGTAGTAACAGGCTTATCGGGTAGTGGTAAGTCGTCTTTGGTCTTTGATACGATTTATGCTGAGGGACAACGCCGCTATATAGAGACTTTCTCTGCCTATGCTCGTCAGTTTTTAGGCGGACTGGAACGTCCCGATGTGGATAAGATAGATGGTCTCTCTCCTGTGATTGCCATTGAGCAGAAGACCACTTCCAAGTCGCCTCGCTCTACCGTGGGGACAATTACCGAAATCTATGACTTTCTGCGCTTACTCTATGCTCGTGCCTCCGATGCCTATAGCTATCGTACGGGTGAGAAGATGGTTAGCTATACCGATAGCCAAATACAAGAGTTGATCCTACAAGAGTACCAAGGCAAGGCGATCCATATCTTAGCTCCCGTAGTACAGTCGCGTAAGGGGCATTACCGCGAACTCTTTGAGCAAATTGCCAAGCAGGGATTCCTTAAGGTACGTGTAGATGGCCAGATTCGTGAAATAGAGTATGGTATGAAGCTCGATCGCTATAAAACCCATGATATAGAGGTGGTAATTGACCGATTGGAGATCAAAAACAATGATACTACTCAGCGCCGCCTGTCCGAAAGCATACAGACAGCTATGCGACATGGTAATGGAATCCTGATGATACTAGCAGATAAAAAGGATGTTCCTCGCTACTTTAGCCGTAACCTTATGTGTCCCACTACAGGGATTTCCTATCCACTACCAGAGCCGAATACCTTCTCTTTTAATTCTCCCAAAGGGATGTGTCCGCACTGTAATGGACTGGGAATAGTACAGGAGGTAACCCTGAGCAAACTCATTCCCGATATGTCGCTCTCTATCAAGCAGGGTGCCATCACAGCCATAGGAGCCGAGAAAAAAACTTGGATATTCCAGCAAATAGAAACTATACTTAGGAAGTTTGGACACAAACTCTCCGACCCTGTGGAGAAACTTCGTAAAGAGGCTATAGATATGATTCTTTTTGGGGGAAAAGAGAAATTCTCTGAGAAATCTGAAGTTATGGGGCTAACCCGTGATTTCTCTATTGATTTTGAGGGAATTGTCAATTTCATAGAACAACAGTACCAAGATACAGAAAGTAGCGCCTCCATGCAGCGTTGGGCAAAAGATTTTATGGAAGAAAAGCCCTGTCCTGAGTGTGAGGGTTCTCGTCTGAGGAAAGAGGCATTGTATTTCCGTATTGCTGATAAGAATATAGCTGAACTTTCTGCTATGGACATAGCCGAACTGATGCAGTGGTTTGATGCCTTGCCAGAAAAGCTCTCTGCTCGCCAAGAAAAGATTGCCCATGAAATCCTTAAAGAGATAAGCGAACGCCTACGTTTTCTCTTGGATGTAGGACTTGATTACCTCTCCTTGGGCAGAAGTTCCAAAACTCTTTCAGGGGGTGAGGCACAGCGTATTCGCTTAGCTACCCAGATAGGTTCCAAGCTCACCAATGTACTTTATACCTTGGACGAACCTAGTATAGGTTTGCATCAGCGTGATAATGAGCGGCTGATCAATTCTCTAAAATCACTTCGAGATATAGGCAATTCGGTAGTGGTAGTCGAGCACGATGCTGATATGATGCTCCATGCTGACTACGTAATCGATATAGGCCCTAAGGCAGGTAAGGGTGGGGGAGAGGTAATTTTCGCCGGTACTCCTAAAGAAATGCTCAAGGCGCATACGCTGACGGCCTCTTACCTCAATGGAGAACGTGCCATAGAGGTGCCTGAGGAACGTCGCCAAGGTAACGGACATTTTATAGAACTCGTAGGCTGTACAGGCAATAACCTTAAAAATATATCGGTCAAATTCCCTTTGGGGATGATGATAGGGGTTACAGGGGTGTCAGGTTCGGGCAAATCAACCCTAATCAATGAGACCCTCTATCCGATTCTCAATGCACATTTCTACAATGCCCTGAAAAAACCCATGCCTTACAAGCAGATTTTGGGGCTGGAACATATTGATAAAGTGATAGATATAGACCAATCACCTATTGGGCGTATTCCGCGCTCTAATCCTGCCACTTATACAGGTGTCTTTGGCGAAATACGTGACCTCTTTGCCCATACGCCAGAGGCAATGATCAGGGGCTACAAACCAGGGCGTTTTAGCTTCAATGTCAAGGGAGGCCGTTGTGAAACCTGTGAGGGCGGAGGTATGAAAGTGATTGAAATGAACTTCCTTCCCGATGTTTTGGTAGAGTGTGAGACTTGCCATGGTAAGCGTTTTAATAGAGAAACTCTTGAGATTCGCTACAAAGGAAAATCCATAGCCGATGTACTAGCGATGACTATAGATGAGGCAGTGGCTTTCTTTGAACCCATTCCGAAAATCTATCGAAAGCTCAAGACGATACAGGAAGTAGGACTGGGTTATATTACCTTAGGGCAACCCTCTACCACTCTTTCAGGGGGTGAAGCACAACGTATCAAGCTCGCTACAGAACTCTCCAAGCGTGATACAGGTAATACTTTCTATATCTTGGATGAACCCACTACAGGACTACACTTTGAGGATATAAAAATCCTAATGGAAGTGCTTAACAAGCTCACCGAAAAGGGAAATACAGTGCTTATTATTGAGCATAACTTAGATGTAATTAAGATGATGGATTATCTTATAGACATAGGACCTGAAGGAGGAAAGGGAGGTGGTCAGGTAGTGGCTATAGGGACACCTGAGCAAGTGGCTAAGAGCAAAAAGAGCTATACAGCTAAGTTTTTGAAAGAGGTTTTAAAAACAGAGAAATGAGAATAGGATTCGATGCCAAGCGGGCTTTTCATAACTTTCGCGGTTTGGGTAACTACAGCCGTGACCTGATTCGTACCTTACAAGAGAGAACAGATACGGAATTAGTACTTTTTAACCCTAAAAGAAGAAAATTCTTAGGAGTAAAGATTACCCCAAGGACTACAGAGATCAATCCCAAAGGCTTTTTTTGGAAAAAACTCAAAAGTCTTTGGAGGCTCTTTCATATTACAACCCTTGCCAAAGAACAGCAACTTGATATCTATCATGGTCTTTCTGGGGAGATTCCTATAGGTATATACAAGCATGTTCCTACGGTAGTAACCATACACGATCTTATTTTCTTGCGTTTTCCCCAGTGGTATAGTGCTTTTGACAGAAAGATACATACTCTCAAGTTCCGCTACGCAGCCCAAAAGGCGCAGCACATCATTGCCATCAGCGAGCAAACCAAGCGAGATATAGTAGATTATTTTCATATAGATCCTAATAAAATATCGGTAGTATATCAGGGATGTCATGCCGCTTTTAAGCAAATCTATACGGAGGAAGAAAAAGCCAAAGTAAGAGAAAAATATGCACTTCCTGACCGATTTGTTCTCAATGTAGGGGCTATAGAGGATCGAAAGAATGCTTTAGAGATAGTAAAAGCACTCAAAGGTACTGACTTGCCGCTGATTATGGTAGGGAAGAAGACCGCCTATTACGAGAAGATAGAGGCTTATTGCAAGGAAAATGATATGCAATCACAAGTAAGAGTACTCTCTGGGGTTTCCATGCAGGAGTTGGCTATGATATACCAAGCCGCAACAATATTTTGTTATCCTTCCGTCTTTGAAGGCTTTGGAATACCTATTATAGAAGCCCTCTTTTCCAAAACCCCAGTGATTACCTCCCAAGGGAGTTGCTTTGAAGAAGCTGGAGGTAGTGGTAGTATCTATATAAACCCTACCGAGAATACACCGCAGGAGATTCGGCAGGCTATAGAGGAACTTCTTTCCTCGCCTGAACGTATGCAACAGATGAGAGAGGTAGGCTATAACTATGTACAAAAATTCACAGACGAAAACGTCTGTGAAAATCTGTTGAAGGTATATCAAAAGGTGATTTCTTAAACCATTAAGAGAGGTTGTTACCAAACTTCTCTTTGACTTCTCCCAAGAGTTCCTTGATGCTCTGTTCTTTTTCCTTGGGGTAGATCATCAAAACCGAAGCCGTATCTACGATGATATAGTGTTCTATACCATCTACAATCACTACCTTGTTGGTATCGGTACGAATGATATTATCAGATGCATTTTTAAAGAGTGTGAGCGCATTGACCACTGCATTGTTATTAGAATCCTTAGCCAATTTCTCGTGTAGAGAACCCCAAGTACCCAAATCATTCCAATCAAACCCTACAGGATATACATAGATATTATCCGAAGGCTCCATAATGGCGTAGTCTACTGATATATTCTCTGCTTTTCCATAGTTATCCCTAATGAATTCCCATTCCTGTGGAGTATTATAAACTGACTCTCCTTCTTTGAAGAGTGAGAACAAATTGGGTTGGAATCTTTCAAAAGCTCTCAATACACTTTGTGTACGCCAGATAAAGATACCCGCATTCCATAAGTAGTTTCCTTCTGAGAGGAACTGTTTAGCACGCTCATAATCAGGTTTTTCAGTGAATTGGAGTACCTTTTTACTGGGTTTGTTGTCGGTTTTGTCATATTGTATATAACCATAACCTGTATTAGGGAAAGTAGGTTTGATTCCCAAGGTCATCAGAATATCCTGTTGTTCACATAAGGTAAAGCAACTTCTTACATTGTCCTGAAATTCGTCCTCTTGTTCTATCCAGTGGTCGGAAGGAGCTACAATAAAAACGGCATTTGGATTGCGCTTTTGAATCTTCATAGTAGCATAGAGAATACACGGAGCTGTATTGCGCATGGAGGGTTCTAAGACCAAATTCTCATCGGAGATACCTGATAGCTGTGTCTTTACTAAGTTTTTATAAATCTCATTGGTAGAGATAAGAATATTTTCTTTGGGGATAAAGCGCGCCAAACGTTGGTAGGTGCGCTGCAAGAGCGTCTGTCCTGTGCCCAACATGTCATGAAATTGCTTAGGGAAAGCCCAAGTACTTACTGGCCAAAAGCGAGAGCCAACGCCCCCCGCCATAATAATGGCGTAATGATTCTTATTCATATAGATTGAAATAACAAAGTGCAAAAATACAATATATTAACCAAACCAGCAAAGAAAAGCGGCTATTTTTCTACTTTTAGATACCAACTGAGTTGCTCTATCTTTTCTTGAGAGAAGCCTATGGCTTGTAAGTCCTTTAGCGAACTTAGATTTCCTTGCTCTGAACGAAAGATAAGTAGGGCTTCTACTTCTTTGTAGTTGAGATAGGGTACCTTGGATAGTTCTTTTTTAGAGGCAAGATTGAGATCTATTTTGGTAATCTGAGCAGGGGTGAGTAGGTCAAAGTATTTCCAAACTTCCGTGATGACATCCTCGGAAAGGCCATATACCTCAGCTAATTGTTTTTTAGAAGAGAAGCCTCCTAAGTGCTCACGGTATTTTAGGATACGTTCGGAGAGCTTTTCTCCTATTCCTCGTATGGGGAGTAAATCCTCTGTTGTGGCGGTATTGAGGTCTTTCTTGACAATCTTTGCTGAGGTCTTGTTGTCATAGCTATAGGAAGAACCTTCCTTTTTCTTGCTCACCCAATCAGGGAATTTGAACAAGGGCGCTATAGTAGCTAAGAGAGAATCGGAGACTCCAGTTACCTCTTGGAACTCCTTAGCGGAATTGACGTACTTGCCTGTCTCTCTAAAGGCTTCCAAGCGGGAGAGTTCTTGGGCGGAAATTCCCAAAATATAGGCCTTATAATCTGAAATGAAATTGGGATTAAAAGGACTTATCGTATATTGCTTGGCCTTCTCTTGTGCTTTTAGGCTATCTATCCGCTGTTGGAAAGCTATAAGATTCTCCTGAGAGAAAGCAATAGCAGGAGAGGGAATATCTATCACAAAATAAGCTACTTGTAACAATATACAACAACATATGAGTCCCAAAACACCTCGTTTTTGTTGCCTTGTCCAATAGGAAATACCAGTAGTATATCTTTTCATTTGAGAGGAGACTTAACCTTGAGCTAACAAAAATACGAATTTTCAGGTAGAAAAACAAGAAAAATATTTGGTAGTCATTGTGATTCTTCCTATATTTGCATCTGTTATTTATATAGAACTAACAATTAACCATTGATAATGAATTATATAGAGTACAATTTTACTGTTTTCCCTACAGAGATGGGAGCTGAAATCCTTATGGCCGAACTTGCCGAAGTAGGTTTTGACAGCTTTGAGGATACCCCTACAGGGATCAAAGCCTATATTCCTAAAGATAGCTGGAATGAGCAAATTTTACAGGATATTTATCTGCTGATCAATCCAGAATTTACCATTTCTTACCAAATAACAGAAATAGAGCAGGTCAATTGGAATGAGGAGTGGGAAAAGAACTTTTCACCTATCGTAGTAGAGGATCTCTGTACAGTACGAGCCAACTTCCATCCTGTGCCTAATACACGCTACGATATTGTGATTACTCCCAAAATGAGCTTTGGTACAGGTCATCACGAAACGACTTATATGATGTTGCAGCAATTGCTTCCTTTGTCGCTTGAGGATACCAAAGTCTTGGATATGGGCTGTGGTACGGGTATCTTGGCTATTATGGCAGCTCTGCGTGGTGCTCGTGATATTACCGCCATAGATATAGACCCTTGGTGTGTGGAGAATGCCACAGAAAATGTACAGCAGAACAACTGCTCTTTTATCACTATAAAGGAAGGAGATGTTTCCCTAATTGCAGGGGAGCAGTATAACCTAATCTTAGCCAACATTAACCGAAATATCTTGCTTTCAGACATTCCTGCTTACACCCAAGCACTCCTTCCTCAGGGATTACTCTTGGTTAGTGGCTTTTACGAGGAGGACTTACCAGCGATAAAAGAGAAATGCCAAGAAGTGGGACTTACCTACCTTAGCCATATAGAGCGAAATCGCTGGGTATCAGCCAAATTCCAACGCCTATCATGATGACTACAGACGAGCTATACATGCAACGCTGCCTATTTTTAGCCCGTAAGGCTATAGGCTATACCTATCCCAACCCATTGGTAGGTAGCGTGATAGTCCATAAGGGTAAGATCATAGGGGAGGGCTGGCATACGAAGGCAGGCGAACCCCATGCCGAGGTCAATGCTATTGCCTCTGTCAGGGATAAAAGCCTACTTAAAGAAAGTACCCTTTATGTGAATCTGGAACCTTGTGCACACTTTGGGAAAACGCCTCCTTGTGCCGACCTAATTATAGAAAAAGAAATCCCCAAGATCGTTATTGGCTGTGTGGATATCAATTCCAAAGTAGCGGGCAAGGGCATTGAGCGCTTACGACAAGCAAGCAGAGAGGTCATTGTAGGCGTTTTGGAAGCTGAAAGTCAAGCGCTTAATAAGCGGTTTTTTACCTTTCATGCCCAAAAGCGCCCTTATATTATTCTTAAGTGGGCACAAACCCGTGATGGCTTTATAGCGCCTTTGCAGCAAGCGCAGCAGGCACCTGTATGGATATCCAACGCCCTCTCTCAGCAACTTACTCACCTATGGAGAGCACAAGAAGGGGCTATCTTGGTTGG
>ERZ773049.1884-NODE-1884-length-11759-cov-4.609023_pt1 | contig 11759 bp, 9 predicted proteins | sample MGYA00580633_ERZ773049 | MGnify/ENA primary metagenome ERZ773049 (study PRJEB29015, sample SAMEA2737991) | human oral metagenome | biome: human oral; feature: human-associated habitat; material: dental | place: China | collected 2066 ... | reverse complement strand
TTCGCGCTGCTGCGCCAGCGGGGCCAGCGCCGCATCGGCCAGCAGGGCCGCCATGCGGTCGGCCGTGGCCAGGCGCGGCATCTTCAGCGGCAGCGCCATGTCTTCCTTGCGCTCCAGCAGCGGCCACTGGCTGCACACCTTCAGCACGCCTTGCGGCCCATCCAGCGCCACGCTGCCGCCCAGCCAGTCCAGCCCTTCCAGAAAAGCGCGCGTTTGCGGCGGCTGCTGCGTGCCGCCGCCCGGCAGCGCCAGCCAGGCGCGCAGGCCCAGCGGATCGTTGGCGTCCATGTCCTCCTCGCGAATATCTGCCTGAAGGCGGATGGCCGTGTCCTTGATGGCCGATTCGCGCAGCGTTTGCGCCTCTTGCGGGCGCCGCGCCAGAAACTCGCCAAACACGCCCCAGCGCAGCTCCTGCAAGGCCGCGCTGGCGCGCGAAGCCAGCGGCAAATGCCTGAAGTCGCCCGCCGCCCAGCGCTTGAATACCAGGCCCAGCTGCTCATGGGCCGCCACGCGCAAATCCAGCGTTTGCAGCCGCTCGTCCACGCGCAGGCGCTCGCTTTCCACCGTTTTCGCCAGCGCATCCAGCGCCTGGCGCTGATCCAGCGCCAGATGGGCTACTTGCGCCAGCGAGCGCTCCACGGCACCCAACCGCCCGCCCACTTCAGCCAGCGCCAGATTGGTATCGCTCAACTCGCGGGCCAAATGCGTGGTGACATTCACCACCTCGCGCAGCGTGGTCTGCTGGCTTTGCGCAATGGCGGCGTCGCGCCTGCCGCCCTGGCCCGAGAAAAAGTCGAACATGCGCGGGAAAAAACTCTGGCGCCGCTCTTTCACGCGCAAATGGTCATCGGCCACGTCCAGGCAGTTCACCATGTCAATCAGCATGCGGCTTTTGACGGCGCTGGGCAGCGCCTTGGCGAAATGGGCTATTGCGGTATCGGTCATTTCTCTTGCTCCTTGCGGTATTTCATTTGCGCTTTTATTTGCGCGCCAGCGCGGCGGCATGTTTTTCCAGTTGCACGGCGGCCCATTGATTCAGACTGGCGGCGTCCTCTTCTCCACCATCGTGCTGCTGCTGAAGGTTTTTCAATTCAGCGCGAATCGCCATGCGCTCCTCTTCTTCGCGCTTCTGGTCATGCAGCCCTTTTTGCAGGCTGTCCTGCACTTGTTCAAAGCATTGCTGAATTTGTGCAAAAAAATCGTCGAAACTGTTTTCCAGAGGCTGCATGAAATCATCCTGGACTTGTTCGCGCAGATTTTGCAACGCTTGGGTAACTTCGCTTTTCCAGTAGCTTTTTAGCTTTTCTGTATCCAGACGGGCATATTTTTCCTTTTCTGTTACCTCGTCATATCCCCACTTGAATCCAAAAAAATCGACGCTGCGTTTCAGGCCGCCCCAGAATCCGTCTTGTTTTCTGGACACAACCGTTGTTTCAATTTCCATGTTGATGAAATTAACTTGCTCTGCTTCATCAGGTGTGTCAAATGTCCAGTCAATGGCGTGAGGCGGCATATTGAAGGTCAATGCCTCCAGATTGGCTGCGTCCGCTTTTTCAGAGAAATCGGAAATTTGCTTTTCGATCTCCTTTTGCAATTCCAGCATCCGTTCGCTCAAGGCAACGGATGTCTTATTGATTTGAATTCCAACATCACGTCCCGCTTCGTTCAATATATCCTTTATTCTTGACGCAATTTCATTTTTCGCGTTTTCGGCAGCCTTCCTGCTTTTATATATTTCTCCAATTCCTTTGGCGCCAAAAAGCCTTATGAAAGTGTTGCTGAAATATCCGAATCTTCTTTTCTTGCGTCCTTGTCTTGTTTCGTCTTCTGTCTCAAGCGCGGGATGATTGATCGCCTCTGTCAAGAATTGGCCCATTTCCTCAAGTGTATGAAAATCCCCTTTTCCTTCCAGTTTTCTGATAATGGAAAGGCATGTATTGTAATCATCAGGCAGGCATTTAATCCATGAATCCATCTTTTTTTTTATGATGTCTTCTGGAAGGCGTAGATACCACCTTTGGCTTGTAGCCAGACGGTAAACAATCCTTCCGACAAATTCATTCAGGTCCAGCTTTCCATCTTCCAGCAACTGGGCAACAATATCTATTGCCAATCCTTCGGATTTCTTCATGAGATCGTCAATGGCGCCCAGAGCCGTTTTGAACTCCGTGGATAGTTCGCCTTCAATTTTTCTGCGTATTTTTCTAATTTGCTTGATTTGCGTCTGGGCGCTTTCAATCAGTTCGCCCAGCTTTTCAGGGTCGGCGTCCTGCGCCTGAAGGCGACCTTTGATGAAACGTGTCAGCTCCTGCGCGTTGTGGGCCAGCACGACTGCGGCAGCGGCCACGGCCAGCAAGGCAGCCGTCTGGTGGCCGTATTGAATGACTTTTTCCAGCGGTTTATCAAACCGGGATTCATTCCATAATTCGTTTGCGGCCTGCTGGGTTTCTTCTGCGTCATTGATATTGCGCTTCCATAGTTTGCCCAGGGCCTCTTTGCCAAAATCATCTATCCAGCTGGCGGGCTGACCTTCCTGCCATTGAATGCCGCCTTCGGTCAGCGCCAATTGGGCGCGCTGGGCCAAATAGGCGTTGCGCGATGAAACAGGAAAGATATTCTCTGGATTAAGTTGAGGCAACAGCTGCTTGGCGACATATTCGCGCGTTTGTTCGGCGTTGTCGCTGTTGCTGTCCTGATTGTCAAATTTATTGACAAGCGCAAACATGCGGTCCCGGGCATGTTTTGCGATTTGCTCCAGCTCATCGCGCAAGTCTTTTTCCGATTCGGATTTGAGCTGCGTGTAATCGAGCACGGTCAGCACGGCCGAAGCTTTTTCAAGCTGTTCGCGCATCATGGGCAGCAAATGCTCTTGTTGCCCCGCTTCATTGAAGCCGGGCGTGTCCAGAATCATGAATTTGCCTTGTCCGGCCTGATTTTGGTTGCGCAGGTTGAAAAACTCCACTTCAATGCGCGGAAAATCGGCCACGCCGGCATAGGCTTCAAAAGGAAAGGGCACTTTCAGCGCGGCAGACAGGCGCACCAGGTCATTGAGCCAGGCCAGAAAGTCAAAAATGGCTTCTTCGCCTTGATACGCTTCGGCAATGCTGCGGGTTTGATGGAGCTTTTGCAGTGCGTCTTGCAAATGGCTGTCGCCATCCAGCCTTTCCTGCAATGATTCAGGCTTGAGCTTTCGAGCCTTTTCTTCCAGCTTTTCAATCAGATCCAGAATGGGCTGGCGTTTTTCAAAATGCAGAACGGGGTTTTTTTGCCCGGGCGCGTGTTCGATGAGCGTGGGCAGCGCCGTCATGGGGCGGTTGCGGTTGGGCAGTATTTCGCGGCCCACGATGGCGTTGATGGTGGTGGATTTGCCGGCTTTCATGGTGCCCACCACGGCCAGCACCATTTCAAGTTTTTCGGTTTTGCGCCGGTTTTCGGCCAGTATTTCCAGTTTTTTCGCTATTTCCGCCGGCGAGAAAAAGCGGGGGGCTTCGCCCTCATTTATTGTCGATTGTCGATTGTCGATTGTATTTCAGAATCAGCTTGCAGTATTTTGCTGTCGCGTATTTGTTCCAGCAGGCTGCTTTGCAGGTCTATCAGCCGCAAGGCTTCGGCTTGCACGTCTTCGATGGAGAAGGAGTGGTTCATGGCGCTTGGCTTCCGGGTGGCAAAAACAGAATGAAACATTCCAATTATTACAGATTCACTCCGACATACCCTGTCGCATCTAGGGTGTATGGGCGCGCGCAGGCGGCGCTGTGCAGGCAGGCACGCTTGTTGACTGGATGAAGCGGGCCAGGCTTGCGCTGATGCTTGCGCAAGCGAGGGGGTTTGAAGCGTGGCGGCGGGCCGAGAGCGGGAGAGGCCGCGCCTTACCCCGCTGCGCCCAGCACGCGGGTTTTGAGCAGGGCGAGCTGGTCGCGCGCCTGGGCGGCCTGCTCGAATTCCAGGTTGCGGGCGTGTTCCAGCATTTGTTTTTCCAGGCGCTTGATTTCGCGGGCCAGGTCTTTTTCGCTCATTTCCTCGACCTCGCGGCGGGCGGCGGCGCGCTCGCGGGCCTGCTGGGCCTGGCGGTCTGATTTTTCGGAATACACGCCGTCGATGAGGTCGCGCACTTTTTTGACGATGCCGCGCGGGGTGATGCCGTGCGCCTGGTTGTAGGCCATTTGCTTGTCGCGCCGGCGGCGGGTTTCATCAATCGCCTTTTTCATGGATTCGGTGACGTGGTCGGCATACAAAATGGCCGTGCCGTGCGCGTTGCGCGCGGCGCGCCCGATGGTCTGGATGAGGCTGCGTTCGGCGCGCAGAAAGCCTTCCTTGTCGGCGTCCAGAATGGCCACGAGCGAGACTTCCGGTATGTCCAGCCCTTCGCGCAGCAGGTTGATGCCCACCAGCACGTCAAACGCGCCCAGGCGCAAATCGCGAATGATTTCCACGCGCTCGACGGTGTCCACGTCGCTGTGCAGGTAGCGCACTTTCACGCCGTTTTCATTCAGGTATTCGGTGAGCTGCTCGGCCATGCGTTTGGTGAGCGTGGTAATCAGCACGCGCTCGCCTTGCTGCACGCGCTGGCGGATTTCCTGCAGCACATCGTCCACCTGGTGCGTGGCGGGGCGCACTTGCACTTCGGGGTCGAGCAGCCCCGTGGGGCGCACCACTTGTTCCACCACTTGCCCGGCGTGCTCTTTTTCGTAATCCGCCGGGGTGGCGCTCACGAAGATGACCTGGCGCATGCGCTGCTCGAATTCGGCGAATTTCAGGGGCCGGTTGTCCAGCGCGCTGGGCAGGCGAAAGCCGTATTCCACCAGCGTGGTTTTGCGGGCGCGGTCGCCGTTGTACATGGCGTTGAGCTGGCCGATCATCTGATGGCTTTCGTCCAGAAACATGATGGCGTCGCGCGGCAGGTAGTCGGTGAGCGTGGGGGGCGGATCGCCCGGCCGCGCGCCCGACAGGTGCCGCGTGTAGTTTTCAATGCCCTTGCAGTGGCCCAGCTCGGTGAGCATTTCCAGGTCAAAGCGGGTGCGCTGCTCCAGCCGCTGCGCTTCCACCAGCTTGCCTTCGGCGGTGAAGAATTTCAGGCGTTCATTGAGTTCCTGCTTGATGGTTTCTACCGCCGCCAGCGTTTTTTCGCGCGGGGTGACGTAATGGCTGGAGGGGTAAATCACGAAACGCGGCACGTTTTGCTGAATGCGGCCCGTGAGCGGGTCAAACAGGGCGATGCTTTCAATTTCGTCGTCAAACAGCTCAAAGCGCACGGCCAGTTCCGAATGCTCGGAGGGAAACACGTCTATCGTGTCGCCGCGCACGCGGAAGGTGCCGCGCGAAAAATCCATTTCGCTGCGCTGGTATTGCATGCGCACCAGCTGCGCAATGGCCTCGCGCTGGCCCTGCTTGCCGCCCACCTTCAAGATCATGCGCATTTGCAAATAATCATCGGGCGCGCCAATGCCGTAAATGGCCGAAACCGTGGCCACAATCACCACATCGCGCCGCTCCAGCACGCTTTTGGTGGCCGAAAGGCGCATTTGCTCGATATGGTCGTTAATGGCGCTGTCTTTTTCAATGAACAAATCGCGCTGCGGCACATAAGCTTCCGGCTGGTAGTAATCGTAATAACTCACGAAATATTCCACCGCGTTTTTCGGGAAAAACTCGCGGAATTCACTGTAGAGCTGCGCCGCCAGCGTTTTGTTGGGCGCAAACACAATGGCCGGCCGCCCCAGCCGCGCAATCACATTGGCCATGGTGAAGGTTTTGCCCGAGCCGGTTACGCCCAGCAGGGTCTGAAACACCTCGCCATCGCGCACGCCTTCCACCAGCTGCGCAATGGCCGTGGGCTGGTCGCCCGCTGGCGGGTAGGGCTGCCAAAGCTGAAAGGGCGAATCAGGGAAGGTGACGAAGCGGCCTTCCAGGGCGGCGGTTGATGCGGAAACAGGCGTGGAGTCTGGCGTGGCGGGCGGCATGGCTGGCGGCAAGGCGGGCAAAACTAGGCATCGTATAGCGCCCGGGCTGCCCGCGCGGCGCGCTGGCGTGGGCAACGGCGCGCTGCTATTGCCTTGATAGCTGCCCGCGCCCGTATTCAGAGGGCTGGCGCTGGTTTTGGGCTGAATTGAAATGGCGCGCTGCGGCTCCAGAAGCAATCAAGGCTGCCGCAATCCGGAAGGATGAGCTGTTGATGCTCCAGGCAGAACGGCAAAACCCACAGGCGCAAGCCAGGTGGCTGAAACTCGAAAACAGGCAGCGCCTGCCTGAAAGCATCCGTTTTTGGGTAAATCAGCGCCATGTCGCCTTGCCCTTTGAGATAAGTCTGGCCGTAGGCGTGCAGCTGATAGAAGTCTGCCTGGCTCAGTCCGTACTTGTCTTCGCTGTTGCCGCGTGCGTTGTCAAGCAGCTTCCATTTCGTGTCCAGCACCAGACGGTTTTCTCCTGATTGCTGAACCAGCAAATCAGGCTTCAGGCGAAACCAGCCTTGCTCCCTGTGCCTGACCAGCGAATGGCTGCCAGCTTGCACGCGCAGGGTCAAAGGCGGCGCGAGCTGCCGCTTCAGATGCCTGGCCACGCAGGCTTCAAATATTTCCGCCATCGGAAACAGCAGCGAGGGCGCGTCATGCCCGCCCGCGCCGGTAAGGGGCGATTCGTTTTGCAAGATCAGACGCGCCCACGCCAGCGCGCTGGCGTAATGCGCCATGCTGCGGTCCAGCCGCGTCCGCCGGAAATCCTGCGCGGGTTGCGCTGACTGCGGAATTTGAGCGAACACGAAGCACAGTTCGCGCGCCAGTTGCTGGTGCGCGGGCCAGGCTGTCCACGAAAGAGTCCGCCGCAGCGCAGAGTGCAGCAGGCGGTTTTCGGGGCGATCGCTTGAAAACTCGTCGAACTCGCAAAAAAAACGGTCGCGCTGGCACAGGTTCCGCCGCAGATGCGCGGCCATTTGCAGCTTGCCGCGCAGCGCGAACACGTTGCCGCGCCGCGCAACGTAGTCGCCACGCAGGCCGCGTTTGACAACGCGCTCTGCGGCGCGCAGGAATTCGCCGATGAACACCTCCAGCAGGGGCATGCGCGCGGCCTTCAGGCAAGCGCTTTCGGTCTGGATATGGCGAAATCGCGCCAGGCAGCACAGCATCCTGATGAAAAGCTGCCGCGCCCGGGCATCAGCCTGGTCGCCGCTTGTGGCCCGGCCAATCTTCGGCAGCACTTCAATCTGGTAGCCGCCCGGCGCGCGAATCACCCCGGCGTATCCGCCCAGCGCCTGCACGGCGCGGCGGCCGCCTTTTTGCATCAGGCGCAGCCAGGCCGTGCCGCCCGCCAGCGCCTGGGCCTCCAGCCAATCAAAAACCGGCTTCGGCACTGCGCGCAGCCCGCTGGCGTTGGGTGCGGACGGCGGGCATGCCGTCAGCGCGTCGAATTCATAAATCGTGATGCCAGCCATCCGCGCGCCTGCCGCCTGTCAGTTGGAAGAGAAAGACTGATAAATACCGATATAAGCGTCAGGTTCGGAAAACGCCTTTTCCTGCAATACGTAATGGCGCTTGAGGGCGTGGTTTTCAAGCTCATGGTTTTCACCAAACAAGGCATTCAGGTCCGTCTCACTTTCAGTCATGAACTGATGCGCCTTCTCTTTCTGGTTATCGCCCAACACCAGGCGAATCTTTTGCCAGTCATCGAAAAAATACTCTTCCAGCAGCGCAATGATGCGATGGCGGAAAACATTTTTCAAATCGTCAAAATGTTTTACATCCATCAGATAGGCATGGCCGATGCAGTGGTCGCGGTCATACAGCGCCTCAATGCGCGCGTTCATTTTTTCCAGCATTTGGCACAGGTTGATTTCCTTGTTTTCAAAAACCACCTTTCCCAGCAGCGCGCCATCCGGCAGCAAGGGCCTGAACTCAAACCGGCGGCGCAAGGCCATATCCAGCAAGGCCAGCGAGCGGTCGGCCGTGTTCATCGTGCCATAGATATCCACATTGGCCGGCACGGAGAATTTTTCGCCGGAATACGGCAGAACCACTTCGATGGGTGGTTTTTCTCCATTCAGCGGATCGCGCTTGTCCGCTTCAATCAGCGTGATCAGCTCGCCAAAAATCTTGCTGATATTGCCCCGGTTGATTTCGTCAATCACCATCGCAAACCGCTGGCCGGGCGACTGCCTTGCCTCATCGCACAGTTGCTTGAATACGCCCGGGCGAATTTCATAGGCCACTTCCCCCTGGGCCGTTTCATCATTCAATACAGGGCGCAATCCCTCGACAAATTCCTCATAGCCATAGGACTGATGGAAGGTGACGAAGCGGTAGCGCTGAATGACGCTGGCTTCTTGCGGCCCACGCTTGAACTCATCAACAAGCGCAATCAAATCAGCGCAGGCATCTTCCCAGTCCCCCGCCAACTTCCATACCGAACTGGCGTTCTTATCGAACACGGCAGGGGCCGCACGGTTTTGTGTTGCCACAATGGAACCTTCGATTGCGTGGTGCTGTAAAGCGCCCCACAAGGTGGCCTGCAAATTTTGGATGCTTTTGGTCTTTGCAATGGCCTGGATAAATGGATGGCGGGTCATTTGCGTGACATCGGCTTCTCCGCCCAAGTCATACAACACAGCGGCCGCGCTTTCCCACCATTTCAAGGTTGTAATCTTTTCGGCGATGAATCGATTACGCCATTCTTCCGGAGAAACATTCGTTTGAGCATATTCATGTTCAAGAATTTCGTTTAGCTTATGGGTCTTTCCCGTGCCAGGCGGGCCGTAATAAATGAGATTGGTGCAAGGCGCGGGCGGCGGCGCAGCGCCGCCATTTTTTTGCTGATGCGTCATCCCTATCTGCCGCCCATATTCCAGAATGCCCATGCCCGCCGGGCGTTTTGCAATGGCGGCTTTCTGCAAGGCGGCCATGCTTTCGCTGGCGTCGCGGCCCGTGTATGCGGCCAAAAGCGCGGGCTTGAAAACGTCCACGATCACCGGGTTTTGCCGGTTTTGATAGTGAAAGGCGACTTTCCATCTGAATGCTTCGCCTTCGGCCTCTTTGATTCGTAGGCTGCGCCCTTCGCTGTCTTTGAAACTGAGCGCCCCAATGCCGTCCACATCTCCTTGCGAGGCCAGTTCCGCAATCTGAATCACGTAATCGCGCACCTTTTCAAAAGCTTCTTCAGCCGTTGCGCCCAGAGCCGAATACCAGGCATGCGAATCGCAATAGCGCAACCTGCCATGACTTTCTTTTGGCTCATCGTTTGCGCGCGAAAAAATGCCAAATTTCGAGGCCCATATGCCCCGGATGCTGCCCAGATCGCGAAGCCGCCATTCAAGCCAGTAGGTAAAAGTATCTTTTGAGCCGGCCTGGGTGTATTCATCCAGCGTCATCGTGCGCAGGCGCTGGGCGGGCCATTCCTTCAAAAATTCATCCCACAGGGCGTAAAGCTGTTCAATATCTTTCATGAATCAATGGCCTTCCTGGCGTTGAAAGTGCAGGCATTTTTGAAATGTATGCGAATGAGCGCATTGGTTCGCTGGCGGCCAGGACGGCCAAAACCAGAAAGGGCGGGCGGCAAGCGGGTGCCTATGCGGCCTTCAGCGGCTGGCTTGCAAGCGGATTTGAAGGCGTGCGCTCTGCGGACGCGGGCACTCATCAGTTGCTCCATACGCTTTAGGAAGCCAAAAACAGGAGCAGATTCATGAAGTTGGGTTGCCGCTTTGCGCTCATTCCACTAGGAGCCGTTGAGAATTGCCGAGACTGGAGCACAGCAGAAGCCAGATAGATCGCAGCCTTGAGGCTGGCGTCAGTCTTGTCACTGCGCATGGCACAAGACCAGTATCTTGGCGCTCACGTCCTCCGAGTGAGAGGCTTATGGCCTGACTTTGATTCCTGCGCCCTGACCGTGACGGTGCACTTTCACGATCGTGGCATCGGCCATGGCGTATTCCATATCCGGCTGGCCGCTGGCTGCATCAAAGAGTTTTTGCCAGATACCGGCCTTGACCCAGTCGCCCAAGCGTTTGAAGACGATGTTGCATTGGCCAAATTCTTCAGGCAAATCGCGCCGGGGGCTGCCTGTGCGCATGATCCACAACACGGTCTCTGCAAATAAGCGCTTGTTCCTGCCTCTTCGCCTTGCGTCTTCAGGCTTAGACAGTGCGAGGCCATCAGTGCCTGCTGCTTGTCGCTTGATACTCTTCTTTCCATGGCGGGACTGCAGTACAAGAGCAGAACTGTCTTGTCCGTTTCAATCTGTCACTCCTCACGGCCAGCTCTGAACTTTTAAGGCCAGTCCGCCTGCCGCACCCTGCAGCTTGTGCAAGGTATCGCGGTTCATGCCAGCCCTGCACGGTCATTTGCCAGCGGACGCAGGTCAGTCCAGCAAGACGCAAAGAAGAAGTGGCGCGACGGCAGGCGAGCGGGCCGGGCCATCAGGCCGGGCGTTGCGCCGTCAGCAAAACCCAGCCGTCTTGCGTGTCGGCCACTTGCAGCGCCAGCCAGGGGGCGTAGGCGGTTTGCAGCTCTTGCGTCTGGCGCTCCAGCACGCCGGCCAGCACCAGGCTGCCGCCAGCGGCAACGTGGCCGCACAGCAGCGGAGCCAGCACTTTGAGCGGCGAAGCGAGGATGTTGGCCAGCACCACGTCATACAGCCCGCTGGCCGCCTCGGGCAGGCCGCTGCGCACGCGCGCGCCGTTGGCAGCGGCGTTGCCTTGCGTGGCGGCCACGGCGTCGGGGTCAATATCCACCGCGTCGATTTCGCCCGCACCGTGCAGGGCTGCGCCTATGGCCAGGATGCCGCTGCCGCAGCCGTAATCGAGCACGCGCCGGCCCTGCATGGGCTGGCGGGCAATCCAGCGCAGGCACATCTGCGTGGTGGGATGCGTGCCGGTGCCAAAAGCCAGGCCCGGATCCAGGCGCATGACTTGGCGCGCGCCATCGGGCACTTCGTGCCAGGTGGGCACGATCCAAAAACCGGGAGCCACTTCAACCGGCGCGAACTGCGATTGCGTCAAGCGCACCCAGTCTTGCTCGGGCACAGGGCCAAGAGAGGCCACGGCGCAGCCCGCGAAGAAGTCTTGAGGGGCCAGCAAACGGGCGGCCTCGCGGGCTTCGTTTTCGTGCGCGAAAAGGGCCACGAGGCTGGAGCGCGCCCAGCCTTGTGCGGGCGCAGGCAGGCCCGGCTCGCCAAACAGGGCGCGTTCGGCGGATGTATCGGCATCGGCGTCTTCCACCGAAACGCTCAGGGCTTGCAGGGCATCCAGCGCGTCGCACAGGGTTTCGACGCGATCTTCAGGGGCGACAAGGCGCAGTTCAAACATGGGGCTTCCTTCAGTTGCGGCAGGCGGCTGCCGGATGAGGGGCGGATTGTCCGGCCTGCGGCAGGCCGGCTGGCGGATGCCCTGAAAGACTGTTCAATGGCCGTCCGCAGGCGCGAAAGCGCGGACTCGGGCGCTCGTCAATCCTCGCCGGGCCGCACGTGGGTCACCAAGTCCGTCTGCGGTTTGCTCCCATCCTGATTCACGGTCTTGCGCCTTGGCCGTGAAGATTCACCGAAACAGGGAGCAAGGCGCGCGCAGGCTCATTGAATGAATGGAAAGGACTGCGAATTTGCTCACATAATCGTAGCATTAGGCCCTAGTGCAGAGGCCACAGAAACCTTTTTAACCCCCTTGAATTTGCTCCTGTTTAATAGCGAAACTCTCTCATGTATCCAAACGATATGAGCGGTATGGTTTCAAGGCGCTGCTTCAAGCGCTGGATTGTGAAGAAAACCTTTGCTTGGCTAAGCCAACT
>ERZ773049.1868-NODE-1868-length-11807-cov-15.505106_pt1 | contig 11807 bp, 7 predicted proteins | sample MGYA00580633_ERZ773049 | MGnify/ENA primary metagenome ERZ773049 (study PRJEB29015, sample SAMEA2737991) | human oral metagenome | biome: human oral; feature: human-associated habitat; material: dental | place: China | collected 2066 ... | reverse complement strand
AAATCTATGCGCCGCTGGCCCACCGCCTCGGCATGAACATGGTGAAGTGGGAGCTCGAGGAACTGTCCTTTAAGACGCTGTACCCGGAGATCTACGAGGAGATCGACCGCCTTGTCACCGAGCGCGCTCCGCAGCGTGAGGAATACCTGCGCGACATCATCGATCAGATCGAGGAGGATCTGCGTCGCTCGGGCACGAAGGGCACGGTCAGCGGTCGCCCGAAGAGTCACTATTCGATCTACCAGAAGATGATCGTGCGCGGGAAGGCATTCGACGAGGTCTTCGACCTGGTCGCGGTCCGCGTCCTTGTGGAGTCGATCAAAGACTGCTACGGAGTCCTGGGGTCGTTGCACGGGCGGTGGAATCCCATCCCGGGTCGTTTTAAAGACTACATCGCGATGCCGAAGTTTAACCTCTACCAGTCGCTGCATACGACGGTTATCGGTCCCGGTGGCAAGCCCGTGGAGATTCAGATCCGCACCTTCGATATGCACGAGCGTGCCGAACATGGCGTGGCGGCGCACTGGAAGTACAAGCAGAACCCCAATGCCACGGGCGGCGATTCTGATCGGATGAGCTCGGACGAGCAGGCGAACTGGTTGCGTGCCCTGGTCGAGATGGAACGGGAGACAGGAGACCCCGAGGAGTTCCTGGATTCGCTGCGCTATGAGATCGCCGGCGACGAGGTGTACGTGTTTACCCCGAAGGGACAGGTCATCGTCCTACCAGCGCGCGCAACTCCCGTTGATTTCGCCTATGCCGTGCACACGGAGGTCGGGCACCGCACCGTGGGTGCGAAGGTGAACGGTCGTCTCGTTTCGCTTGACACGCGCCTTGAGTCGGGTGAGACGGTCGAGGTCGTCACGTCGAAGTCCGATAAGTCGGGTCCATCTCGCGATTGGCTCGCATTTGTTGCGTCCCCGCGTGCGCGCGCCAAGATTAAGGCGTGGTTCTCGAAGGAACGCCGCGAGGAAGCCATCGAATCGGGCAAGGAAGCGTTGGCGCGCACGATGCGTAAGCAGAACCTGCCCCTCCAGCGCCTGATGAACCACGACTCGATTCTGTCGGTGTCGACGTCGTTCGGGTACCCGGATGTGTCTGGCCTGTACGCCGCCGTTGGTGAAGGGCATATTTCCGCACAAAACGTTGTGACCCGGCTCGTCGATAACCTGGGTGGGGGAGACGGTACAGAGGAGACGCTTGCTGAGGGTGTGACGCCCGGCTCGCAGAAGCCTCGCTCGGAGCATAGCGGTGATGCGGCGATTACAGTGGCCGGGCTGAGTCCCAACGACATCTGGGTCAAGCTCGCCAAGTGCTGTACTCCTGTTCCGGGGGATGACATCGTCGGATTCATTACCCGCGGCCAGGGGGTTTCGGTGCACCGCTCCACGTGCGCGAACGCGTTGCGTTTGGGACAGCTGCAGCCTGAGCGTTTCGTTGATGTTTCGTGGAACGAGAAGGGGCTTGGGGCTCCTTTCCGGGTGCAGATTGAGGTGCGTGCGCTCGATCGCGGCGGCCTGCTGTCCGATCTGACCCGTGTCCTGTCCGACTACCGCGTCAACATTCTCGCTGCTGCGCTTAAGACTGACGGGGATCAGGTCGCGTCGGGCAACTTTTCCTTCGAGCTAGCCGATCTTGGCCATCTCAATGCGGTTCTGTCCGCCCTGCGTCGGGTTGACGGTGTCTTCGAGGCAGTGCGCATCGGTGCTGACACATAGACGAGGCGGGGGTGGCCTGCGCCGATCAGCGGGAAAAGGGTGTTACATCCGTCCCCTTTTCGGGTGATTCACTTTCCCCTCCTCGTTAGATGTGACACACTAGATGTGTGTGTCACATCGGCACACACCCGCGCCGGGCGTAAGCCCTCGTCTCAGAAGGAATATCGTGACCACGACGCCGATTCCGAATAACGAAAACGCTCCTGAAGCTGCTCCCTCAACGCCGGAGGAGGTCGCTTCCTCGACGACGATAACAGCGTCCGAGGTGCCTGAGCATCCCTTCGCCCGCATGAGCGAGGATGGGACCGTCTATGTCAAGGATGGAGACGAGGAACGCGTCATTGGCGGTTTCCCCGAGGGTATTCCCGCTTCTCCCTACGCTCTCTATGAGCGCCGTTACGCCGACCTTGAGGCGACGATTAAGCTCTTCGAGGATCGGTTGGCGAGCCTGAGCCCGCGCGACATTGACCAGACGCTCGCGACGCTGCGTGAGCAGGTCGCCTCTCCCAACGTTATCGGTGACATCCCGGCGCTGCGTGAGCGCGTTGCGGCCGTCGAGAAGGCAGCCGAGGAACGCAAGGAGGTCGCCCGCGAAGAGCGTAAGGCAGCCAAGGCCCAGGCTCTTGCCGAGCGCACCTCGGTCGTTGAGCACGCCGAGGCGATTGTCGCGCAGGATCCTGCGAAGACGCACTGGAAGCAGTCCGGGCAAACGCTGCGTGACCTGCTGGAAGAGTGGAAGACCCTTCAGCGCCGTGGCCCCCGCCTGGAGAAGGCCGTGGAGGACGAGCTCTGGAAGCGCTTCTCCTCCGCGCGTACCCAGTTTGACCGTCACCGCCGTCAGTTCTTCTCGCAGCTTGACCAGGCGCAGTCCGAAGCCAAGCGCGTGAAGGAAGCGCTGATCGCTGAGGCCGAGGCCCTGTCCTCGTCCGAGGACTGGTCGCGTACCTCCGGCGCCTACCGCGAGCTCATGAACCGTTGGAAGGCTGCCCCGCGCGCGTCCCGCAAGGAAGACGATGCGCTGTGGGCGCGCTTCCGTGCTGCTCAGCAGGTCTTCTTCGATGCCCGTCGCGCCAAGGATGAGGCCACGGACGCTGAGTACCGTGAGAACCTCGCGGCCAAGGAAGCCATCCTCGTGGACGCTGAGGCGATCCTGCCGGTGACCGACATTGAACGCGCCAAGGCCCAGTTGCGCCAGATTCAAGACCGCTGGGAAGAGGTGGGCCGCGTTCCTTCTTCCGACCTGCACCGCATTGAGGGCCGCCTGCGCGCCGTTGAGGCTGCCGTCCGTGAAGCGGAAGAGAAGGAATGGCGTCGCACGAACCCGGAGACCCGCGCTCGTGCGGCAGGCATGGTTGGTCAGCTTGAGGAACAGATCGCTCAGCTCGAGCGTTCCCTCAGCGAGGCCGAGGCCAAGGGTGACGCGAAGGCGGCGCAGAGCGTTCGCGAAGCCCTTGAGACTAAGCGGTCGTGGCTCGAACAGATCTCCTCGTCCATGGAGTGACATGCGTCTTCACGTTATTCCGTCGCCTTTCTACGCGGCGAATGGGCTGGTGCTCGTCCCTTCCGGGGCGGGCACAGCCCTTGTCGTCGATCCGTCGGCCGGTATCCAGCATCTGATCCGTGAGGTCCTTGAGCGTGAGGGCGTGGGTGTTGGTGCGGTCCTGCTCACCCACGGTCATCCCGACCACGTCTGGGACGCCGCTGCTGTGTCCTCGTGGGGACCAGATGGTTCGAGCGTGCCGGTCTACCTGCCGGGCCCTGACATGTACCGCATGGATGACCCGGCCTCGTTTCTTCCCATGCCGCTGCCGGACTTCGTCGGTGAGTGGGTGAGGCCCGCGCACTTGCGTGACGTGCCCACGGATTCCTTCGAAGTGGTGCCCGGCGTGTGGCTGCGCATGGTCCCTGCTCCCGGCCACACCGAGGGATCCGCGGTCTTCCTGGGTGAGAGCCCGCTGGATATTCGCGTGAATAACCAGTCCTTCTACTCCTCGGGTGAGCCAGTCCCGTGGGCGTTGAGCGCCGACGTCCTCTTCAAAGACAGCGTTGGACGTACCGATCTGCCAGGTGGTGATGAAACGCAAATGCGTCATTCGCTGCGTACGATTTCCAACGCTCTTGACCCGCGCACGGTTCTCGTCCCCGGACACGGTCCGGCCACGACGCTGGCGGATGAGATAACCTCGAATCAATATCTGATTCGCGCACGCCGTATCGGCTAACGCCTCCGCCCTCACAGAAAGAATGCTTCATGGCTCGCACGTCCCTGTCAGGTTTCCCCGAATGGCTCCCGGAGGGCCGCATCATTGAGATGCATGTCCTTGACGAGCTGCGGCGCGTGTTTGAATTGCACGGGTTTGCGGGTATCGAAACCCGGGCGGTCGAGACCTTGGAGCAGCTGGAAGCCAAGGGCGAGACCTCCAAGGAGATCTATGTTTTGGATCGACTGCAGGCGCTGAAGGCCGCGGCTTCGGGTGCTCGTGCACCCCAGGACAAAGGTATGGGTCTGCACTTCGACCTGACCGTTCCCTTCGCCCGCTACGTGGTGGAGAACGCGAACGAACTGGACTTCCCGTTCAAGCGCTATCAGATCCAGAAGGTGTGGCGCGGCGAGCGTCCTCAGGATGGTCGCTTCCGTGAATTCACGCAGGCGGATATTGACATCGTGGGCAACGGAGAGCTGCCCTTCCACTTTGAGGTCGATCTGCCGCTGGTGATGACCGAGGCCCTGAACAATCTGCCGATCCCGCCGGTGCGCGTGCTCGTCAACAACCGCAAGGTCGTTCAGGGCGTGTGTGAGTCTCTGGGCGTGACCGACGTCGAGGCTGCCCTGCGTGGTCTCGACAAGATCGACAAGATCGGCCCGGAGGGTGTGGCAGTCGAGCTCGCTCAGTCGGGTATCGACGGTGATCAGGCGAACGTTCTGCTTCAGATGGCCCAGATTCGCACGTCGGACCCGGCTGAGATCCGGGATCGCTTGGCTGGCCTCGGCGTGGGTGGGGAACTGCTCGAAGAGGGCCTGCGTGAGTTGACCGAGCTGCTGGACACCGCGAATAAGCGAATGCCCGGCGCAGTCGTCGCCGACCTGAAAATCGCGCGCGGCCTCGACTACTACACGGGCAGCGTCTACGAGTCTGAAATCGAAGGTCACGAGGACCTCGGCTCGATCTGCTCGGGTGGCCGCTACGATTCGCTTGCGAAGGATGGCAAGCGCACGTACCCGGGCGTTGGTCTGTCGATCGGCGTCTCGCGGCTTGTGTCTCGAATGATCTCGGCACCGATGGTCAAGGCCTCTCGCAAGGTGCCCACGGCCGTTGTCGTCGCGGTCATCACCGAGGAGCGCCGTGAGCGTTCCGAGGCGATTGCGGCTGTGCTGCGTGCGCGCGGCATTGCTACTGACGTCGCACCAAGCGCCGCAAAATTCGGCAAGCAGATCAAGTTCGCCGATAAGCGAGGTATCCCCTTCGTGTGGTTCCCCGGCGGTGAGGGTGAATCGGACACAGTGAAGGACATTCGCAGCGGCGAGCAGGTGGAAGCTGATCCCGCGACCTGGACGATCCCTGCGGCGGATGCGGTTCCTTCGGTCCAGAAAGTGATGGACTGAGTGCCGCTCGCGTCGGTGGAGGCAGCCCGCTCGTGGGCGGGTGCCGGTCGATGCGGTTGCTCCTATCGGTTCTTTCTTGGAATCGATTGGTCGAGACGCTGCGGAGCGCGCTGCCATCATCCGCCGCTCGCTCGCTGGGGCGGTCTCCTCGTCCCTCGCGGAATCTGCGCGTGCCCTCGATGGAGCCCGTGCGCGTCATCGGGCGTATGAGCAAGCCGCTGATGGTGTCGAGCAGGTCGTCGCTTCGCGTGCGCGAGAGGTTGCGGCCACGTCGAGTGATGACGTGTTGCGCGGCGAAGTGAGCGCGCGTATTGCCGAGGTGCTCGGCTCGTGGGATATGACGCGCACAATTTCCCGTTTCGTGTCGGGTGTGAGCGCTCGCGTCATGGGCGCGCTGCGCGGTGAGGCAGCCCCGGATATTCAGGTGCAGCGTGACCTGACGGGCGGTTTGGCGGCTCGCTTGGCTGACCAGTATCAGCAGGCGTGGGCAGATGCGTTGCGTACTGCTCGGCCGGTCCTCGGACCTAACCCTGCGCTGGAGCCTCTCTTGAACGCGGATGAGGCATCTGAGCGTGCGCGCCGCACTGCACAGGAGTGGACCGCCGAGGTCACGCAGATCATTCGTAGCCAGGCTGAATCGTCGCACGTGAGCGGTCGGCTTCTCGCCGGTGGAATCAACGTCGTGACGGTGTCTCTGATGGTGGAGCGTGTTTGCGATGACGGGGGGGGCTTGACCGGCCTCGAGGTCGGTGTCGCTGGCGCGTCGGCGGCGCTGTCTCAGACTGTTCTGGAGTCTTATTTCGGTGAGCGCACCGTTCGGTCTCTCGCCGCGCAGGCGCGCGACGCGCTGGAGCGGCTTGCGCTCACCTCTCTGACGGATGTTGTGGCGTCCGTTTCTGCACTGCTGGATCGCTCCGACGAGGGGGCGCGTATGAATGCGCTGGAGCAGGCACTAGCGGATGCGCGGGAGGCTCTGGCATGATGCGTTCGAAGGGAACGGTCGCGTCTGCTGCCTCGGAACTTGACCGGATATGCACCCTGGCATCCCCGGACATTGTTGAGGCGACGCTGTCCCAGATTCACCAGTTGATCGACATAACTTCGGAGCGCAGCGAGATTGATCCGACGTGGTGCGTGATTGGCATGCTGGGTGGGACCGGCGCCGGTAAGTCGTCGCGGGTGAACGCTATGAGCGGGGGAGAGGTCGTGACCGCCGGCGTTCGACGCCCGACGACAAACGAGCCGTGCGCTGTTCTGCCCCTCGGCCGCGCGCCCCGTGAACTCCTGGGGTGGCTGGGAGTCGCGCGGCGGGTCGAGGCCCCTCGTGCTCTGCCGAGAGACACGGTTGTTATCGACATGCCGGGTATTGACTCGGTTGAGAGTAGTCATGCGGAGATTGCGGAGCGCCTCGCCTCGCGCGTTGACGCCCTCGTAGTTGTCGTCAACCCCCAGAAATATGCGGATGCAAGGCTTCACGACGAGTGGCTCGCCCGCCTGCACTCCTCCCACGCCTCGGTGACCGTCGTACTGACGCACATCGATACCGTCGTCGCCGCCGAGCGTGATTCGATCGAGCGAGACCTGCGTCGTCTCCTGTCCGAGCGGGGAATGAAAGACGCGACCGTTGTGTCTGTTTCGTCAACGACTGGCGAAGGGGTGCAGACGCTCGTCAAGCATCTGTCCAAGGAAGCGGAACGCGTGTCGCGCCAGGCGTCTCGGTCCCGTCAGGCTCTGCGTGAGGCCGCGGTGCTGATTCGAGATGCAGTGGGGATTGACGGAACCATCCGTGGCATTGAGACGGATGGCATGGCATCGGACCTTTCCTCTTCCGCCGCCGACCTGGCGGGTGCGCCGATCATCGCCGAGGCCGTGGCGGCTTCCACGGTGCGCGCGGGTCAGCGAGCGGGTGGCTGGCTCCCGCTTCGCTGGGTTGCGGGTCTGGGCGCTGATCCGTTGCGTCGGCTCCACCTGGATGAGGAGTCCCGATCTGAGGGGGCGACGACGCCGACGCTGCCGACGCGCTCCCCGTCGGATGAGGCTGCTTTTGTCAATGCCGTACGACGCGAAGTTGCGCAGCGCTCTTCTGGGCGTCCCTCAGCATGGCGCAGTCGGCTGATGGAGCGGGCACTGGAGGGGGCACGCGATGTCCCAGCTGTTGCCCACCGTGAGGTCTCTGACAATATGCAGGTGGCGACGGGCGCTCCTTCGACGAGTCGTCTCTTGGGAGGGATACAGGCGCTGGCCTGGGTCGTGTGTCTCGTCGGCGCTGCATGGATCGGCCTTGTTCACCTAGGGCGCGCCGTCCTCATCGACTGGCATGTACCGGCACTCGGCCCTGTTCCAGCACCGACGGCGCTCGTCGGCCTTTCCCTTCTCGTGACTGTGATTCTCGCAGGTATCAATCGGGGAGTGTCTCGGTGGGCTGCGGGTCGTCGGCGACGTGCAGTTATTCGTGATCTGAGGGGACTGTGCCGTGACGAGGTGGAGCGTGCGGTCGTGGCACCAGTGCGTGCCGAAGACAATCGCCAGGTGACAATCGCCTCCTATATTGCGCGTCTGCGCCTGTGAACGATGCCTTGCTCGTCACGGTATGACGTCAGCGGAACAGTGAATTGGCCGACCACGCGCTCCGTGGCGCGTGTATGGCGAGTAAGCTGAACGTAGCGATGAGGCGCTGCCCCTTGTTATGGTGCCCGCAGGATGCGGGTTTTGTTGTTATGGGTGAGGCCGCGCTGAGGAGCCGAGATGGCCCGCCCGATGGTTTTGCTACCCACATGCAACAGGCAAGGAACGACTATGCCCTCAGAGGATTACACGGAACGCGCCCGCGACGAGCGTGACGATACTTTTGACACGGATGAGGAACGCGACCTCGTCGACGGTGCCGACCAGGATGCACACGACGACTCAACCGCGGAGCCGGAAGGAGACGCTGTCACTTTTGCGAGCCTCGGTCTGCCCGAGGAGATTCTTGCTGCGGTGACCGACATGGGATTCCGCGTCCCCACGCCGATCCAGGCTGCCGCCATCCCGCCGCTCCTTGAGCTGCGCGACGTCGTTGGCATCGCCCAGACCGGCACCGGTAAGACCGCGGCCTTTGGCCTGCCGCTGCTGGCGATTGTTGACGCCGACGAGCGCGACGTGCAGGCTCTTGTTCTGGCACCCACCCGTGAACTTGCGATGCAGAGTGCCCAGGCGATCGAGGACTTTGCGGCGCGCACAGCCCGCCTTGATGTTGTTCCCGTGTACGGCGGCTCGCCGTACGGCCCGCAGATTGGTGCGCTGAAGCGCGGCGCACAGGTCGTTGTCGGCACGCCGGGTCGCGTCATCGATCTCATTGAGAAAGGCGCGCTGGACCTGTCGAACGTGCGCATGCTGGTCCTCGACGAGGCCGATGAGATGCTGCGCATGGGCTTCGCTGAGGACGTTGAGACAATCGCGTCGAGCGCTCCCGATGATCGCCTGACCGCGCTGTTCAGTGCGACGATGCCCGCAGCCATTGAGAAGGTTGCGCGCGAGCACCTGAAGGATCCGGTCAAGGTCGCGGTGTCGACCGAGTCCTCCACGGTGGATACGATCCACCAGACCTACGCTGTTGTGCCCTACAAGCACAAGATCGGGGCGCTCTCTCGCGTGCTGGCCACCCGCGCTCAGCACATCAAGGAAGGCCAGGAAGAGGCCGACGCCGCCATCGTCTTCGTCCGTACCCGCGCCGATGTCGAAGAGGTGTCGCTCGAGCTGGCGGGTCGCGGATTCCGCGCGGCTGGCATCTCCGGCGACGTCGCCCAGACCGAGCGTGAGCGCATGGTTGAGCGCCTCAAGAACGGCTCGCTCGACGTGCTGGTCGCAACCGACGTGGCCGCCCGAGGCCTCGACGTTGAGCGCATTTCGCTCGTCGTCAACTTCGATGTTCCTCGCGAGCCCGAGGCCTACGTGCATCGCATCGGCCGCACTGGCCGTGCGGGTCGTGAAGGCCGAGCGCTCACGTTCTTCACTCCGCGTGAGCACGGCCGCCTGCGCCGCATCGAGAAGCTGACGGGCACCGAGATGGAAGAGGTTGAGATTCCCTCACCTGCAGCCGTCTCCGAGTTCCGCGCCAGCCGCCTGCTCGAGGGCCTGTCTGCCCGCATTGAGCGCGGCCGTCTCGACATGTACAAGCGCCTGCTGGCCGAACTCGGCGATGAGGTCTCCGTCGAAGACATCGCTGCGGCGCTGATGGCCACGGCTGTCGGAGACGAGGGCCCGGCGCCGCGAGTTGAGAAGGACCGCCGAGGGAGCGGAAAGATCCGCCGTGAAGAACGCCTGGATGAGTCCGGTGAGTTCGTCGGCGCTACTTTCGAGGTCGGCCGCGATAAGGACCGACCGATCAAGGGCGGCGCGAACGGTGCTCGTCGTCGTGGCGGCGGACGCCCCGCCCCCGGCTCCGGTACGCGTTACCGCATCGAGGTCGGCAAGAAGGACCGCGTGAAGCCCGGTTCCATCGTCGGCGCGATTGCGGGCGAGGGTGGCATCGACGGCCGCGACATCGGGAACATTGAGATCTACCCGACCTTCTCACTGGTCGACATCACCGCGGACCTCTCCGGCGAGCAGCTGTCCCGTATCTCCAAGGGATACGTGTCGGGCCGTCAGCTGCGTATCCGCGTGGACGAGGGACCCGGCGGGCGCAACCATGGTGACCGCGATGGTTTCGAGCGCCGTGAACGTCGCGACTACGATCGCGACAATCGAGGCCGCGGTGGCTATGGCGAGCGCGAGGGACGTTTTGGGGACCGTGACGAGAAGCGTCCGCATCGCTTCGAAAAGGGCGATGGGTCGCGTCCTCGTCGCAGCGTTCGCTCCGAGCGCTGGGAGAAAGACATCAAGCGTGCGCGTCGTGAACGCGATGGCCGGGATGGAGGCTGGGAGCGCGACGGCGGCCGCGAGGGCGGACGCCGCCACTTCGGCAAGCGTCGCTACGACGACTGACCGCTCGCCTCGCCGGACGTGGAGCGTTCCCATGCGAGACGCAGCCGACTCACCGCAACCACGGTGAGGACAGCGAGCACAGTAGCAATCACCCAGTAGGGAGCGTAGGCCGCCCCGCCCACCGTGGCGGTGGCGGCCCACGCGCTCATGGCCACTGACACGAGGGCGAGTTCGAGTGCGGGTCCTGCTGAATCCGCGACCTGTAGCCACGATGAGACGCGCCCGTGCTTGGTTTCGGGTGTCACCTCAAGCGCCATGACCGAGAGGGGCGCGTGGACGAGGCCGACCCCCAGGCCAACGAGAAGCCAACCGACGAGAGCGATCCACATGGGAAACGATGGGGCAAGGAGCGTGCCCACGGGGATCGCCCCGATTGCCATCAGTGAGCCCCCGATGACGGGAAGCAGGCGTCGCGCCTGTTGATCGTAGATCCGTGCCTGGCCGACTGCACCGATGGCCCATGTGATCGATCCGAGGGTGACCCACCAGGCGGAGGATGCCTCGGACCAGCCGTGTACCCGCTGCAGAATCAGTGGAATCATGACGGCGAAACCCACCTGGGAGGCCATGGCGCTCAGCCTTGCAAGGATCGCCGACGGCATTCCCCGACGCGATCGGAACGTGCCGCGCGGGAGGAGCCGAGGCAGTGCCCAGATCGTGATGCACGCGCCGAGGACGAAGACCACGATCTGTGCCAGTCGTGAGGGAAGCGCGCCCGCGAGCTGGAGCGCCATGACACCGGTTCCCACTAGCCCTGCGTCACGCGAAAGCGTTGCGAGCATAGGGGAGCGGCGCCCACGGGAAGCCGGAAGTGAACGTAGAACGTAGGCGATGGGCACAGCAGCGATCGCAACGAACAGGGGGACAACACCGAAGACGTAACGCCATCCCCAGACTTCGGTGACATGTCCTGCGATTGCGGGACCGACCAGAGACGGTAGGACCCACGCCAAGGAGAACGACGCGAAGAATGATGGGCGATGACGTGCAGACGCAACCGCTCCGACGAGAACGTAGAGCGGAACGATGAGCAGACCGCCTCCCAGTCCCTGGAGAGCTCGTCCGATGACGAAGATCGTCACGTGCGAACCTGCGGCGCACACCACCAGGCCAACGGCGAACAAGGCCAGACCCGAGAGCAACACCACACGCGGTCCCTTCCAGTCTGCCAGGGCTCCCGCGACCACCGTGGCGCTTAGCTGAGTCGCCAATGCCGCACCCGAAGCGATCGGATACCACGCCGCGGCGTCAAAAGAAGCAACGACTGCGGGCATGATCGTGGTTGCCGCGAGCTCCTCGAAGGCCACGAGTGTGATGAGCAGAACCGAGCCGATAGCCAATCCGATTTCGGCCGGAGTCCAGGAAACATGAGCGGAGGAAGAGGTGGAAGCATCGGCGGGCATGGTGACTATCCTACTCGCGGCACACGCGACTATTGGGCGGGCAGGCGTACAATGACACCGCCGCCGCCTGTCTCGCGGATGGTAAGAACGAAAGGAATCACAGTGCTTCGCACT
>ERZ773049.1867-NODE-1867-length-11814-cov-5.975508_pt1 | contig 11814 bp, 8 predicted proteins | sample MGYA00580633_ERZ773049 | MGnify/ENA primary metagenome ERZ773049 (study PRJEB29015, sample SAMEA2737991) | human oral metagenome | biome: human oral; feature: human-associated habitat; material: dental | place: China | collected 2066 ... | reverse complement strand
AATAACGGTAAATAGAAATTGAAGAGATGAACTGCAAAGTTAGTAAAAAGTATGAGTAAATAACTACCCTACCCGACTAAGCGAATTATTTACATGAAGAAAAAGAATTATTTACATGAAAAGAAATATTTATTTTCACGACAAGAAATATTTATTTTCATGAAAATAATTTAGAAAGGGGGCGAAAAGTAGAAGTCAAAAAAGGGTGAAATATTTCATCATCTATCATGTAGAGAATACTGAAAAAGGGCTTTTCAAAGGCTTGGGAGCAGTGTTAAAATATAAAAAAAGGATATTCGTTTAGCTTTTTTGGCGTAATTTTGTAATTTAATCAACCAGAGAAATTTGAATGAGTCTTACTAAGATAGTAAACAAATTGTACTTCCAGCCGCGTCGCAGGGAGCTTGAACGCTACGTCACGGATGGAGAGGCTATCCAGCGGGAAGTCATGCAATACCTCGTTGAACGGGCAAAAGACACCGAATACGGTCGTAAACACCTGTTCTCAACGATTAAGTCATACGAGGACTTTGTACAGAATATTCCAGTCAATACATACGAAGAACTGAAGAGTGACATCGACCGTATGCGCCACGGAGAACGTAATATTCTGTGGCCAGGACAGGTTAGATGGTATGCCAAGTCATCAGGTACAACCAACGATAAGAGTAAGTTTATTCCTGTTTCTCACGAGGGATTACAGACAATTCATTATCAAGGTGGTAAGGATGTTATCGCTTACTACCTTAGCAATCATCCAGAGAGCAGACTCTTCAACGGTAAAGGTCTCATCTTAGGTGGTAGTCATTCTCCGAATTATAATCTGTATAACTCGCTTGTTGGTGACCTAAGCGCCATCCTCATCGAGAATATCAATCCACTCGTAAACTTGTGTCGCGTACCTAAGAAAAGTACTGCCCTACTGAGCGACTTTGAGGTAAAACGCGACCGAATTGCACACGAAACACTGAACCAAAATATCACTAATATATCAGGCGTTCCATCGTGGATGCTCTCTGTATTGGTGCGTGTAATGGAACTAAGTGGTAAGAAACATTTAGAGGAGGTATGGCCAAATTTAGAGGTATTCTTCCATGGTGGTATTGCTTTTACGCCCTATCGTGAACAGTATGAACAGCTCATTACCAAGCAGGGCATGAACTATATGGAGACTTACAACGCTTCTGAGGGCTTCTTTGGAATACAAGACGACCCGACAGACAGCAGTATGTCGCTTATGCTCGACTATGGAGTGTTCTACGAGTTCTTACCTATGGACGAGTTTGAGAGCGAACATCCGAATATCGTTCCATTGTCAGGTGTGGAGATAGGACGCAACTATGCAATGCTTATCAGTACTGCCTGCGGCCTCTGGAGATATGAGATTGGAGACACAGTACAGTTCACTTCGACTAATCCTTATAAGTTTGTTATCACTGGTAGAACCAAGTATTTCATCAATGCCTTTGGTGAAGAACTTATCATGGACAATGCTGAAAAGGGACTTGAAGCAGCCTGCAAGGCTACTGGTGCACAGATATCTGACTACACCGCAGCCCCAATGTATATGGATGCGAAGGCTAAATGTCGTCATCAGTGGCTCATTGAGTTTGCAAAGGATCCATCTTCACTTGAGGAGTTTGCTAAGGTTCTCGATGATAAACTACAGGAAGTCAACTCTGATTACGAGGCAAAACGCTTCCATAACATTACTCTTCAGCCACTTGAGATTATTGTTGCACGAAAGGATCTTTTCAATGATTGGCTCAAGATCAAGGGTAAACTCGGTGGTCAACACAAGATTCCACGCCTTTCAAACAGCCGTAACAACTTAGAAGAATTGCTGAGTATGAACCAGTAAGGACGGAAGACGGTAAAAGAATAAACCACCTTTAAAGGATAAAAAAGTAAAAGGGTAAAAAAGTAAAACAGCGATATGAAGAAGATAAGACAAAGATATTGCCAAGGAGTAATGGGTGGAAAGGATGGCTTTTCAGCTAAGGTCAGCCATTGCCTTTCGGTGTTTTACCAACAACGTGTTTTACCATTCTACCTTTTTACACTCTTAGTTATTGTTCTTTCTTCATGTGCCAAGATGGGACAACCTGATGGTGGATGGTACGATGAGACGCCACCAAGAGTGTTAGGTGCCTCCCCTACTGAACGAGCAACCGACGTAAACAGTAAGAAGGTGAATATCTATTTCAACGAGTTTATCAAGTTGGAGAATGCATCAGAGAAGGTTGTTGTCTCTCCCCCACAGATTGAAGCCCCTGAAATTAAGGCTACTGGTAAGCGAATCACAGTAAGTTTACAAGACAAGTTGCAGCCTAACACCACCTATACCATCGACTTCTCTGACGCTATCACGGATAACAACGAGGGTAACCCATTAGGAAACTACACCTATAGTTTCTCTACTGGCGACCATATCGATACACTCGAAGTGGCTGGTTATGTGTTAGAAGCTGAGAATTTAGAGCCAGTAAAGGGTATTCTCGTGGGCCTTTACAGCAATCAGAACGATACAGCTTTCCAGAAACAACCAATGCTTCGTGTCTCACGTACCGACAGTCGTGGTCATTTCAGCATACGAGGTGTTGCCAAGGGTGACTATCGTATCTATGCACTACAGGACATGGACGGCAACTATATGTACAATCAGAAGAGTGAGAAGTTGGCTTTCACGCCCGAAGTCATCATGCCATCATGGAAGCCAGACATACAACAAGACACGCTATGGATTGACTCCTTGCACATCAAGGATATCAAACAGGTGCCTTACACCCACTTCCTACCAGATGATGTGGTGCTGAATTCCTTTACACCTACACAAACAGACCGCTACTTCCTCAAGTCTGAACGCAAGGAACCAAACCACTTTACGCTCTTCTTCAGCTATGGTGATGCCGACCTTCCACAGATAACAGGACTCAATTTCAACGCTAAAGATGCGTTTATAACAGAGCCAAGTCTGAACCAAGATACGATTATCTACTGGCTGCGTGATACTGCCCTCGTCAACCAAGACACACTGCGAATGCAGATGCTTTATAACATGACGGACAGTGCAGGTAAGCTTGTCCCTAAGACAGATACGTTAGAGATACTCTCAAAGGTGCCTTACGCGAAGCGTTTAAAGCGCCAGCAGGAGGAATACGACAAATGGGTTAAAAAACAAGAGAAGGCAAAAGAACGTGGAAAAGCGTTTGAAACGACAATGCCTGTCACACCTTTGGAGGTCAGATATAATGTTCCTTCCCAAATGGATCCTGACCAAAACCCAACATTCGAACTCCCTACCCCAATTGCAAAGACGGATACGTCCAAGATACATCTTTACGAAAAGATAGACTCCTTATGGTATCGAGCGAAGTATAATTTCGGTGCTGAACCTGGAAAACCGCGCTCTTTGAAGTTGGTAAGTGCATGGGACCCAGGACATGAATACAGTGTTGAGGTTGATTCTGCAGCCTTTACAGACATCTATGGTAAGGTTTCTGCAAAGTATAAGCAGGGTGTTCGTATCCCATCAATGGACGATTATGGTACGCTAATAATGACTTTACAGAACATGGAAGGTAAGAACTGCTTGTTGCAGTTGCTTAATGAAAGCGACAAACCAGTGAAAGAGGCGTACGCAAAGAACAACCAAGCAACCTTCCATTACATCAAGCCGGGCAACTACTATCTACGCCTTATCGTCGATGATAACGACAACGGAAAATGGGATACGGGTGATTATGCAACCCAACGACAGCCCGAAGCCGTTTATTATTACCCGAAGGCTATCGAGTGTAAGGCTAAGCGTGATGTACAGGGAACGTGGAATCCACGTCTACTCCCACTCTACAAGCAGAAGCCTGCAGCTATAACAAAGCAGAAGGCTGATGCGCAACGCAAGATAAAGAGACGTAATGCCGAACGCGCTCGCAGTCTTGATATCTCACTACCTGACGAGCTTCTCAACTCGGGTGAGTAGAAACAAAGGATACGAAAGAACAGGTTTAGTAAAACCTATCCATACGACAAGCACCCTCATCTATCCCCTATCATCTTAAAGATAGGATTGATGAGGGTGCTTTTATTATATCAATTCCGTAATAGATAACGCTCCGCACCATTGGTGCGAACCATCAGCATCATTGGTGCGGACCGTCAACACGACATGTGCTGAGCAACAAAACATCGGTTGAAAATGGGAAGAAAGAATCTTCTAAAGGCTTATTAAGACTACTTTTTAACCAATACAGCTTACTATCTATTAAGATACTGAAATACCGGAAATCAATGCTAAGATTCGACCCAAACGGCTGTTACGACAACGATAAAGCAGCTTATAAACCAAGAAAGAGCCATAAACGCCTGTTAGAAAAGCAAGGATAATATAAACGACATTATCAAAATGGGTAAATCGCATAAGTATTTGTAAACTCAATGCTTGAAAGATTCCATGATAAAGATAGATAGTATAAGAAGTAGGAGAGAGATGATTGAGGAAATGAAGCCCATATTTTGCGTATAAGCGCGCCAAAGCAATTGACATAAGAATACCATCCATCGCAAAGATTAAATCCATAAGAGGGCTTTTATTTACGTGTAGAGCAATGATTGATACCGCTAACGTAAACAGTTATAACCTCATACAAGATAAAGAAAGGGATTAATGACACTTTCCGAGCATAAATGGTAAGTAGCGATAGACGATTGCTACAATACCGCTTGCCACTATACAGACTAAAGCATAGGCTATCAGTACACTATAGTAAGCCCCATGATAGTCTAACCCCACCTTCTCAAGTGCTAAAGATAAGCAAAGAGGAACACCTCCACAGACGAAATAATAAACAATACTATGCGCTCCAACCCATTCTAACTGCTTAAACCTTGGCAACTGCTTACAAATATTTACAAGTAAAAATATGCTCGTCAACATATCAAGAAAGAATAGGAAATAAGAGTCTATACCCATTGGGTATATCATCGTATGCATCCCTTTGTACGCTGCATAACCTTTTATTACTATAAGAAATATAAAGAAGAATGATGTATATAATGGTGTGTTGATACGGTTGAAAACTTCTTTTCGACATTGATAAAACCATCCGATATAAAGGAAAAGGACTGCCTGCAGAGCATTGTTGATACACCAAGGATAATCAGTGGATTGCTTCGTTAAAAGTACTGAACCAACTAAAGCACAAAAGGAGAGAAGGAATAAGGGAATAACTTTTCCGCGAGTTATCCACAAAAAAAGGCTAAAAACAGTTTCAGATACTATCAAGGTAGCTATAAACCAAGAGGCTCGACCTGTCAAGATAGGTAATAATAAACTCTCCCAGTCTATACTCCACCTATGTACAAAGGCTTTCGGAAGTGCCAAAACAGCAGTAAAAAGGAGGTAAGGAAGAAGTAGACTGTGCCCTATCGAAGTCAGCTTATGCTTCAAAGAAAAGCCTTGCTGTTTGTACATTAGGTATCCTGACAGAAAGAAAAAGATGATTAGAACATTCGAAACATACCAATCATAAGGAATAAGATTACCTCCTGTATAATAGATTTCAGTATGATCCAGTAATATAGATAACATACAGAAACCTCGTAGCATATCTATCCAATGTACTCTCTCTTTCATCATGTACCCTATTGATAATACATCATTTTAGTTGTTTATCATTGTAAAATCATTAATATTCCTGGTCTACCTCACAATCGCCACCTTACAAACAACACCATTGTTGCCGTCTTCATCAGCACTTTCAACCATGTAAACACCTGATGCTACGGGTTTACCAGACTTGTCTTTGCCATCCCAAATAAAGCTACCACCATTGCTAATACCCGCTGCAACGAGTACACCATTTGTAGTAACAATCTTCACATCTGCGTTCATCGAGAGTCCAACAATGGCGATTGGGCCTGTATAACCAGGCCTAACGGGATTTGGATAAGCGTATGTATTGTCCCCACTCGGTCGGTCTGAAGGTGTCGTCGCATCGCTCATATAAGAGCATAAACCCTTGTCCGTACCAAAGAATACTTCGCCTGTTGTGTTGTTGATAGCGATAGAAAGGATATTATCTGATAGAAGTAGACTATTTGAAGAGGTGATATGTTTCACCTGTGTCATATTATCGGCACTAATAAGATAAACGCCATTCGCCTTTGTTCCAAACCATTTTCTACCTCCTCCATCAATAGCCATACAGGTGACATCAATGCCTGACAGGAGGTAATCGGCAAGATTGGTACCATCATTACGAGGCACTTTCACCTGCGTAAAAACAGCTGTTTCAGGATTATCAATAGCCGAACGAGACAATAGAAGTGGACCGATAGTAGTCGTAACCCACACATCTCCATTCGATAAAGGCATCACACTATGAGGTACTAAGTCCAAGTTCGAACCATCCTCATTGACAAATCGAGTGAAAGAAAGCAATTTGTCTGTTGTTGGTTGATAACAGAACAAAGCCGGATAGTCCCAGTGATCATTACAGAACCATAAGTTATTGCGATTATCGAAGACCATACTTGTTAAGACAGAGCCCCCTACTCCATCCTTCATAAGGGCTGGCTTACTGAAAGAAGTCATCTGTCCATCTGCAGAAAGACGCAAGAGATTCTCTCTGGAGGCTTGACTATTCAATATCCAAAGGTCGCCTTTATTATCAAAACGGAGCCCATTAATAAGCACGTAGTTGTTTCCTAACTCCCGTCCTTTATACATTGCACCTTGCAACAAGCTGTTGTCCTTGTTATAATAAGCCTTTAATTGTCCATCAAGAAACTCGTATAAGCCTGTCCTTCCACCAACAAATACATGGTTTGCGTTGCGTGGATCAACTGCGAGAACATTGTTATCAAGATAGTCATAGCCCGTTTTTAATGATAGATTCTCTTGATAATTCGCCCACTCACCATCGTGTAGAATCTGTACAGAACCAGGTGTATTAGAATCTACATAACCTGATTTAAATAGACCAGGAACGGTATATAAACTGTTATTAAGGTATTGGATATAGGTAAAACCATTATACTTTGGACCGCCAGGATTAAGCATTTTAGCCTGTGCCAATAGCGCTGCATCAGCTGTTCTTGGACGCTCTACATAAGTTCCTACGTTCGTCCAGTTATTTCTATCGAGGAGATTAGCAGACAACGCAGCACGATATAATCCGTTACTTTGGCTGGCAGCATAGATATAATTGCCCTCAATATAGCTGTAATTGACAGGGAAGGAAAGGTTATAACTATCACTTATCTCTGCTTTAGCAACATTGAGTTTTACAAGTCCGAAACCTGTAGAAAGGTAACAATAGACGCCAGACATATCAATTCCATTGACGGTTTTGTCTACCATTGTTGTCTTTAGATAGTAATCTGGCACATTTGTAACATTACCTCTATCATCTAACAGGTCGATATTATTATTCGAATAGAGGATAACCAACCGACGCGCAGTCTTATTCCAAGCTATGAAACGGATATCCGTATCGCTCAAACCATTGACTTTATCGTAGGTCTTTATACTCTGATCGTTCTTGTTATAGGTATAAAGGCTATTGGAAGCAAGTACATACAACTTGTTACCTCCTTCTTCAACCCACTGTACATCACTGTAAGCAAGATAATTCTTCCATGTTCCAACACCGCCAGCAAGGGCATTACAGTAAGCTAACAAGATGAAAGCCGCAACTAAAAGATATCGTTTTATTGTCATAGAGTATTCTTTTCGTGATGAATATAATACATCAGTTTGTATACATTAAACAAGAAAATACTGGGATTATTGCCTTGAAGATGTTTCTTTATGCGTTGTCCTACAAGGAAATAAGCTGCATTAACCAGCTTTTGTAAGTGCAGTTTCTTTATTTTCTCAGCAGTTTCAAGCAGTTGGGAATAACCTTTCAGTTGGTTACGGAAGGTATATAGTGTGCGAAGAGACTGTTCAGTTTTATCCAAGAACTCACTGTTTGATTCAAAAAAATCCAGTGTTATGGGGTTATCAATATGCGTGATTGCTATATGATCCATGGCAAGTGACTTACCGAAGAGTACATCTTCATAGCCGTATTGGACGAAATTTTCATCAAAAGAATGTTCCATCATGATGTCTTTATGTGCTAAGAAGTTTGTCGTACGAAAGTGTTTTGTAGCATGGCACTGCCTATCTTGCGGTGTATTCTTCTGTTCATACGCCTTTTCATAGCGGTATCTGAGATTGTCTTTCCATATGTCTGGATCCCCTCCTATCCTTATTCCGCCTACAACAACATTGCTTTTTGTCTGCAGATAACGACGAATAAAGTGCGGATTGTCTAATGTTAGGTCTCCATCTATGAAGAGAAGCCACTCTCCTCGTGCTTGCGAAATGAGGAAATTACGGATAGCTGAACGTCCAACGTTCTGCTTTCTTGTTATATAACGGACACCTTCCAACCTCTCTATACGTAAGTTATGCTCTACATAGCTTGTTACAGAAGAGCCATCATCAGCTACAATAATCTCAAATTCAGTACCACATTCCACGCACTGACGCTGTAACTCTGTCACCAAAGCTCTACAATGGCAGTTATAAACAGGGAGAAGAATAGACAACATAGCAGATATTAAATAGTTATATTCTTATGTCAAACAGGCAACGCATACGTTAATTGGCTTCGAATCGGGGCCTGTCAAGCAGACAAAAACAGCCCTTTTCATTCGTTATTATCAGCCAATAGGCAGAACAAAGGAACTGTCTTCCACAAATTATTTTCATGAAAAGAAATTCTTTTTTACGTGAAAAGAAATATTTTTCTTCATGAAAAGAAATATTTATTTTCATGAAAATAATTCGGAAAAGGGTATTTATCGAAGTCTAAAAGGGGGCTTTTATGGTTTTAATTTGTTAGCTCTTTCCCTCTTAAAAAGCCCCTTTAGCCTTTTTATTCTTTTATCCTTTCAGCCTTCCTAAGTATTCCGCCAACTTCTTCACAGCCCTTGCACGATGAGAAATCTGGTTCTTTATCTCCTCACCCAACTCTGCAAAGCTCTTGTCATAACCCTCTGGAATGAAGATAGGGTCATATCCGAAGCCCTCCTTACCATGCTTCTCCGTAGCGATTCTACCCTCTACCTTACCCTCAAACTGGTGTTCTACACCATCAATGATAAGCGAGATAACAGTGCGAAAGCAGGCTTTACGATTGCTTTGACCCTCTAAGTTTGCCAATAGCTTACGCATATTCGCCTCGCTATCGTGGTCAGTTCCCTCTGCATAACGTGCCGAACGCACACCGGGTTCACCACCGAGTGCCTCCACTTCAAGTCCTGTATCGTCAGCAAAACAGTTCTGACCATAGTGTTCAACGACGTAAGAAGACTTCTGACGTGCATTCTCCTCCAGTGTTGCTCCAGTCTCAGGGATATCCTCATGACAGCCAATCTCAGCCAAAGAAACGATTTCAAAGTCCTTTCCGAGGATATCCTTTATCTCCTCGAGCTTATATTTATTATTTGTTGCGAATACTATTTTCATCTCTATAAAACGTTTTTAGAATGCTAAAAGAGCTATATTTGAAAGTTCCAAGTCTTACTCTAACAACAAGAACGCACGACTCGTATGTCCTTAAAAGCTTATCGCCAATGGACACACAAGCCGTGCGTCCCAGCTAATTAGCGGCCAGAACACAGCTCTACAGCCTATTTATTTCTGTTCATTCGCAGGCTTTTTCATGGCATCAGCCAACTTCTTTTCCTGCTTTTTCATTTCCTTTTTAGCTTTAATCTTTATCTGATCGAAGCCTTCACCATAGACACCAATCACCGAACTCTGGCTTACAAAGGCTGTTGGGTCAACCATCTTAATGATACGGAAGATAGTCTTACTCTCGTTACGCTTTGCCAACAAGCAGATAACCTTCATATCATTGCCAGTGTACCAACCATGTCCATCAAGGATAGTCAGCGCATGCTCGGTCTCCTCAACAATCGCTTTGGCTATTTCCTCATGTTTCCAAGAGAAGATCATGAACTGTACTGACTCGCGTCTCATATTCATCACGTGGTCTAACATAAAACACTCGATGAACATCGTACAGTAACCAAAGACCATCTTATGCAAGCGTTCCATGACATCACCAAACTGAGGGAAGAACAAACAGCTACCCACAATCAAGATATCAACACCCATCAAGACTTGTCCTAACGAGATATCATGATACTTATTGACACAGGCAGCAATGATATCCGTACCACCCGTACTACCATTATTAAGGAAGACGATAGCCAATCCCGTACCTGTAAGGCTACACCCAATAATCAATGACATAAAAGCTTGGTCTTCACCGAGCATCTTCACCATGTGTCCCGCAGCATCCTTAGGCATCAGATCCTGCGCAAAAATCAATAGGAAATAAAGGGCAAAGATAGCATAGATGGTCTTCATCAGGAACTTAAAGCCCAATATCTTCAGAGCAACTATCAACAACGAGATGTTGATAATCATGTAAGTATTCTCAATCTTAAAACCCGTAGCATAGTAGATTACGGCAGACATACCCGTCACTCCACCCGTTACTATCTCATAAGGCATTAGAAAAACGGTAAAAGCAGCAGCGTAAATAATTAAGCCAACGGTCAAGAAAAAATAATCTTTGGCTTCAGATCGGATAAGTTGTTGATCAATGGTCATAGGCTCTTAGAATGGTTAAGACGAAGAGGCTGTATCGTAACACGACTGTAGTGGATACTAACATACGGACTTCCTTTCCGTTGGAGATTACCGCTGTTGAAGAAACGGGCTTACAACCCTATTTCAATACAGCCTCTTCTGTGGTTTATTAAATAGTTATTTGCAAACGATGTTGATAATCTTCTTCGGCACAACGATGATCTTTACGATTGTCTTACCGTCGATATAGTGCTGGCTTCGTTCGTCTTCTAAAGCCTTCTTCTCAATATCTTCCTTCGTTGCATCAGCTGGCAAAGTCATCTGGAAACGTGCCTTACCATTGAAAGATACTGTCAACTGCACCTCATTTTCTACGAGATAAGACTCGTCCCATGCTGGCCATTCAGCATCGAAGACACTCTTTGTCTCACCACCCAACTGCTCCCACAGCTCTTCTGCCATGTGAGGTGCGAATGGAGCGATGACAATAACCATCTTCTTCAATAGTTCACGATTAGCACACTTCTGCTGTCCGAGTTCGTTAACACAAATCATAAACGCAGAAACAGCTGTATTGTAAGAGAACTGCTCAATATCGCCTGTCACCTTCTTGATAAGCTTATGAACGCTCTTCAATGAATCCTTTGAAGGCTCATCATCGTTGAGTTCCTGCTGATAAAGCTTCCAGAACTTCTTCAAGAAACGGAAACAACCATCGATACCGTTCGTATCCCAAGGCTTACTTGCCTCTACAGGACCGAGGAACATTTCGTAAAGACGGAGGGTATCTGCGCCATACTGCTCAACAATCACATCTGGATTGACAACGTTGAACATTGACTTTGACATCTTCTCTACCGTCCAGCCGCACTTGTAGATGGCGGATGTTGGGTGTTGGGTGGTGATGAGATCAGATGATGATGTACCATCTTCGAAGATGAATTCAGCATTGTTATACTCTGGACGCCATGCCTTGAAAGCCTCAACATCCAATACATCAGCATGAACGATATTGACATCAACATGGATAGGAGTAGTATCGTACTTGTCTTTCTGACCTAAGCTGACAAAGACTGGTGCCTTTGAGTGGTCGTCAGAGTTAATACGATAAACGAAGTTAGAGCGTCCTTGGATCATTCCTTGGTTCACCAACTTCT
>ERZ773049.1866-NODE-1866-length-11816-cov-4.983505_pt1 | contig 11816 bp, 8 predicted proteins | sample MGYA00580633_ERZ773049 | MGnify/ENA primary metagenome ERZ773049 (study PRJEB29015, sample SAMEA2737991) | human oral metagenome | biome: human oral; feature: human-associated habitat; material: dental | place: China | collected 2066 ... | reverse complement strand
TTAAAATCCCTTGGCCAGTAATGGCTGTGCGGGTTCGAGTCCCGCTCGCGGCACACCTTCTAAACACTTTATCTATTATGAATAAGAATCTAATCCTTACGTTATCAGTGCTTTCTTCGTTGGCAATGACATCGTGCTCAAAGCTTGGGCCACTCTCAGCCGACAATTTCCAAGTCACACCGACTCCGTTGGAAGCAAATGGCGGTTTGGTATCTGCAACAATCGATGCCAACTTCCCAGCCAAGTACATGAAGAAGAAAGCAGTAGTGAAGATCATCCCCGAACTACGTTACGCGGGTGGTCAAGTGGCAACCGGCGAAGGCGCTACCTTCCAAGGCGAAAAAGCCACGGCAAACGGACAGCAAGTGCCCTACAAATTGGGCGGACGCTATTCCATGAAAACCGACTTTAATTATGTTCCAGACATGATTAAGAGCGATCTCTACCTCACTTTCGATGCTAGAATGGGAAAGAAAAAGGTGGATTTGCCTGCTGTTAAGGTTTCTTACGGCGTGGTAGCCACATCGCAACTCTATCGCGAGGCTATGGCCAACGACGGACTTTGCATCGCTCCCGACAGCTTCCAACGCGTAAAGGCGCAGAAGCAAGAGGCTAACATCAAGTTCCTTATCAACCAAGCTAACTTGCGCAAAACCGAACTGAAGAACAATTCGGTGACCGAATTCGTGAAGATGTTGAAGAAAATCAACGCCGACCGCGAAAAACTGAACTTGCGCAACGTGGAAGTTAACGCCTACGCATCGCCCGAAGGCGGTTTCGTTATCAACGATAAGCTGGCTGCAAAACGTCAGACCACGGGTGAAGGCTATGTTAAGGGACAACTCAAGCAGAACAAGATGGAAACTGCTGTCGAGGCTCGTTACACAGCACAAGACTGGGATGGCTTCCAAGAGTTGGTACAAGCTTCTAACCTCCAAGACAAGGATGTTATCTTGCGCGTACTCTCTATGTACAAGGATCCCGAAGAGCGCGAACGCCAAATCCGCAACATGAGCGAAGGTTTCCGCGAACTGGCTACTGGCATCCTGCCCGAATTGCGCCGCGCACGCCTTACCATCAACTATGAGGTTGTTGGCCGCAGCGACGAGCAAATCAAAGAACAGTTTGCCGCCGACCCAACGCAACTCAGCTCGGAAGAAATACTTTACAGCGCAACCCTCACCGACAATGCCGCCGAAAAGAACAATATCTACAAGAAGGCTGCCGAACTGTACGACCAAGACTATCGCGCTTACAACAACCTAGGCGTGCTGGCTATGCAGGCAGGTAACTTGGCAGAGGCTCGCACCTACTTCCAAAAGGCATTGGCTACCTCGCCCGATGCTGCCGAGGCAAACGCTAACTTGGGTATGGTTGCACTCTACGAGGGCAATATTTCTGAGGCCGAAACACTCATTGCTAAGGCTCAACAAGCTAACGACATCAACAAGGCCGTGGGCGCACTCAACATCGCTAAGGGCAATTACCCGCTTGCCGAGTCTACCCTAGGAAGCTATGAGAGCAACATGGCGGCTCTCGCCAAGTTGATGAACAAGAATTACGAAGGCGCACTCGCCACGTTGAAGAACGTGAAGAAGCCCGATGCCGTTACCGACTACCTCATGGCCGTGACTTATGCACGCCAAGGCGACAATGCAGCAGCAACTACTGCCCTGCAAGCGGCAACCGCTAAGGACGCTCGTTTGGCTCAACGCGCTGCCGTAGACCTTGAGTTTGCAAAACTGAACAAGCAATAATTACACATCACACCCCATCATCTGGGAACGATGAATGAAAGGGTTAACAATTTGCATAAACCACTATGACAACGACTTTTTTAAAGTGTACAACGCTAATAAAGTTTACGAAGATGGTTTGGCAAGTTGTTAACCCTTCGCTGTTTAAACCAGCCAAGGCCACACTCGCCTCGGCTGTGCTCGCGCTTTTACTCGCTGCTTGTGGAGTGGAAGGCAACCGCTTTCAGGTGGAAGGCCACTTCCTTAAAATCAATCGCGGCGAGTTTTATGTGTATAGCACCAACGGACTGATAGACGGAATAGACACGATAAAACTGGAAGCGGGCCGTTTCGTCTACGAAATTCCTTGCGAACGCGAAGGAACGCTGGTCATGGTGTTCCCCAATTTCTCTGAACAACCCATCTTTGCACAGCCTGGTAAGAGCGTGACGATGGAAGGCGACGCCTCTCACTTGAAGGAACTAACCGTAAAAGGGACGAAAGACAACAAGCTGATGAACCAGTTTCGCGAGGCCATTGCCAACGCTTCGCCACCGCAAGCCGCTAAGACGGCGGCTCTTTTTGCGGCCGATAACCCTGCATCGCCTGTTGCTGCATACCTTGTAAGGCGTTATTTCATCACAGCGCCTACACCTAATTATAAAGAGGCGTCACGCTTGTTGAAGTTGCTCTTGGCCGAACAGCCCAAAAATGGAGAACTTAACCGCATGCAGTCGCTTATCACCGTTCTTGCCAAAACCGCTGTGGGTGCACCGTTGCCGCCTTTTCAAGCCCGTTCTACAAAAGGCGAAAAGGTTAGCGAGCAGCTATGCAACAAAGCTCCCGTTGCCGTGTTCAGCGTGTGGAGCAGCACCAACATGCAGAGCATGGAAATGCAACGCATGCTCAACCAAAAGGTGCGCAACGCCAAAGGTAAGCTGAAAGTGGTGGGCCTTTGCATCGACCCCATTCAGCGCGAATGCAAAGACATCTTGGAACGCGACAGCATTTCGTGGCCCAACATCTGCGACGGCGCGATGTTCGAGGGCGACGTTGCCAAGAAAGTAGGCGTGTACAGCGTGCCGTTCAACATCGTATTGAAGAACGGAAAGATAGTAGCCAAAGACCTTGATGCCAACCAATTGAAAGAACAACTCGACAAATTGCTCTGAAAACATAATCACCTATGCTTGTCAAAACCTACTGCGCGGCGGTAAACGGACTGAACGTTACCACCGTTACTGTGGAGGTGAACCTCGTGAAGGGCATGTTGTACCATTTCACTGGCCTTGGAGACGAGGCCGTACGCGAAGGGCGCGACCGCATTTCGTCGGCCATCCAATACAACAACATGCGTTTCCCGCGGGCAGACATCACCGTAAACATGGCGCCTGCCGACCTCCGCAAGGAAGGCAGCAGCTTTGACTTGCCCTTGGCTATCGCCATCTTGGCCGCCGACAGTCAGCTGCCAACCGACAATCTAGGCGAATTTATGATGGTGGGCGAACTGAGTTTGGACGGCACATTGCAGCCCATCAAAGGCGCATTGCCCATTGCCATTAGGGCCAGAGCCGAGAAATTTAAGGGACTTTTGGTGCCAAAAGCCAACGTTCGCGAGGCTGCTGTGGTGAACAACCTCGATGTTTATGGCATGGAAAACATCGTCGATGTGGTGAATTTCCTTTCGGGGAAGGCGCAATTCGAGCCTACCATCATCGACACACGCAAGGAGTTTTACGAACAACAATACCGTTTCGATCTCGATTTTGCTGATGTTCGCGGTCAAGAGAACGTTAAACGCGCTATGGAAGTGGCCGCGGCAGGTTCGCACAACCTGATTATGGTGGGGCCGCCAGGTTCGGGTAAGTCGATGATGGCTAAGCGCCTGCCCTCTATCTTGCCGCCGCTGTCGTTGGGCGAGAGCCTAGAAACCACGCAGATACACAGCATTGCAGGCAAGTTGGGCAAGGGAATGTCGCTCATTTCGCAACGTCCGTTCCGTGCGCCGCACCATACCATCTCCGAAGTAGCCCTTGTTGGCGGTGGTGCAACGCCCCAACCTGGCGAAATTTCTTTGGCACACAATGGCGTTTTGTTTGCGGATGAGTTGCCAGAGTTCAACAAAACCACTCTCGAAGTACTGCGCCAGCCACTAGAAGACCGCAAGATAACCATCTCGCGTGCCAAATACACCATCGAATATCCCTGCTCTTTCATGTTCGTTGCCTCGATGAACCCTTGTCCGTGCGGCTATTATGGCGACCCAACGCACCATTGCGTGTGCATGCCAGGTCAGATACAACGCTACATGAACAAGATAAGCGGTCCGTTACTCGACCGAATCGACATTCAAGTAGAAATAACGCCCGTTCCGTTTAAGGACATTTCGCAGGCCGCCCAAGGCGAGTCGAGCTCCGTAATACGCGAACGTGTTATCCGTGCACGCCACATGCAAGAGCAGCGATTTAAGGAAGTAAAGGGCGTTTACAGCAACGCGCAGATGAGCGAGCGCATGATTCACCAGTTTGCCGAACCCGATGCGGAGGGCATTGAGCTGCTACGCACGGCGATGGAACGCCTAAGTCTGTCGGCACGAGCCTACAACCGCATCTTAAAAGTGGCGCGAACCATTGCCGATCTCGAACAAAGCGAAACCGTTAAGTCGCAACATCTGGCCGAGGCCATCAGTTACAGAAACCTCGATAGGGGCGACTGGGCCGAACGAGGAAACTAAAACATCTGCCACTAAGGATGAAAATTGTATGTATTAAAGGTGGGTTGGGCAACCAACTTTTCGAATATTGCCGCTATCATGGTTTGCTAAGGCAGCACAACAACCATGACGTTTACCTGCATTACGACCGCCGCCGAACCAAACAACATGGTGGCGTGTGGCTCGATAAGGCCTTCCAAATAACCTTGCCCAACGAGCCGTTGTGCGTAAAACTGCTGGTTATGATGCTTAAAACGTTGCGCAGGCTACATCTTTTTAAGCGGCTTTATTGCGAAGAAGACCCACGAGCCGTGCTCATCGACGACTATTCGCAGCACAAACAGCACATTACCAACGCCGCCGAGATACTAAAATTCCGCCCGTTCGAGCAGCTCGACTATGCCGATGAGATACAGGCAGCACCCTTTGCCGTTAGCGTTCATGTGCGCCGTGGCGACTATCTGCTGCCAGAAAACAAGTCTAATTTCGGCGTTTGTTCGGTTCATTATTACCTATCGGCCGCTGTTGCCGTGCGCGAACGCCATCCCGAAGCGCGTTTCTTCGTCTTCTCCGACGACATGGAGTGGGCCAAAGAGAACCTCAACTTGCCCAATTGCGTGTTCGTGGAGCATGCTCAGGCGCAACCCGACCACGCCGATCTCTACCTCATGTCGCTCTGCAAGGGGCACATCATCGCCAATTCCACGTTCAGTTTTTGGGGTGCCTACCTCTCAAAAGGTTCGTCGGCCATCGCCATCTACCCCAAACAATGGTTTGCCGAGCCCACATGGAACGTGCCAGACATCTTTCCAGCGCATTGGATGGCGTTGTAAAAACGATTGGTAGGTGCCGCATTATAGCTCGTTCTAGGTGTAAATAAGCCACAACGAACCCTCGAATATTGCTTTTATAGCTAGAAAGAATTGATTTTAGAAAGTCGTTTGCATACCCCCCTTTGCCATCAACGTATCAGCACAACGGCATTTGCAGTGCATCGAAAAGCTGTTTGTTCAGATGCAACAAGCATGTTGCAGCGTCAGTACAAGATACTTTGTAGTGTCAGTACAAGACGTTTGTAGTGTCAGTACAAGACGTTTGTAGTGTCAGTACAAGATGCTTGTAGCATCTGTACAAGGTGCTTGTAGTGCCAGTACAAGATGCTTTGTAGTGTCTGTGCAGGGTGCTTGTCTTGATGCTTACGCCCGATATGGGCAAACTCGCCCATAATACAATTCGTTTCAAAGCTAATTCATTTTGATTATAACGCTAACGAGAACAGGTTCCGAAGCACGAGTTTAGTAATAAAATTATCCCTGTTTTTCAGTTCATAATCAATATATATGTGCTATCTTTGCAAGTATGTTGCGCATGGGTGGCATGGTTTCACGCTCTCGATGGCTTTACCAATGGCTGCCAACATTTGCTAAACAAATGGTGATTTGGTCGTTGTCGAGAAAGTAGAGAGACCTATAAACTACAAAATTATAACGTTTAACCAATAATAAAATACCGAAAATGGATACTAAAAAGAAAAAGAAGAGCAAGCTGGAGATTGACGATAGCTACGAATTACGATTAGTAAGCAAGCTACACCCCACCCTTAGGTGGATCTTAATGTTGCCAATAGGATTTCTCGCAATCCTTCTTGTGCAACTCGCCTACGGGTTCGTGTTCAATAAGTTGCTTTCAAACTTCGACTCTAATGGCGGTGTAGCCATCGTCATTAATAGCCTATTCATGGCCATGAAGTACTGCATGTTCGTTGTGGCGATGGTTGGCGTAGCCCCAGTTGTACGAGAAAAGAAGTTCCAGGCATCAATCGTCTGCGCCATTATTGCGGTGATAGTTTGTTTAGGAAGCACAGCAGTCCTCGCATATAATATGGGAGTCGACAATTTAACGATGCTCATTGCAACCGGCGGCTCGGCTTTCTTGGGCATTATATGGGCGATGTTGAACGTCCGTTCGGTGATTTCAAAGCCGCTACCTGCCGAACAAGAAGACGATTCCGCTGAACTATAAACACGTAATAAGCCTAGAACGCCAGTATTGTTCAGCCACATACTGCCCCTTGGAGTTGCCCTCCTTTTGTTGTTTACGCTGTTTCCAGAACACAAGGCCAACACCAACGTGCTTTGTTAATAAATATATAAATAGCTCAAAACACAAAGAAAAGGCGTATCTTTGGGGCAATGTGTGTTTAAGGCAGGGCCTACAACTTACTTTTTACAAACCTAAAAGTCTGTTGTTTCGCTCCTTTTCCTCTCTTTTTGCGCGCAAATGATGCTATCAAACCATCGTAAGCAACAGAAAACAGGCAAAAAACAACACTTGTTTTCGCCAAGAATAGCAGGAAAGGCCATCGGAAAACGAAGAGGAGTAACCACCAAAAACCCACACCCCACGTTCGAAACAAAAGCATGGCGAGAGGGCGATGCAAGGCTTAAAAACTGCGATACAGCTGCGACAAGTTGCTATGTACCTACGCCAACCTCAAACAACTGCTTGCAAAACGAACCGCAACCTAGGCAAAATTATCCCTAAATAACTAATAAGATGATTAAGAAGTATATTCAAGAGAACGAAGAACGTATGCTCGATGAGCTTTTCAGCCTTATCCGCATACCCAGTGTTAGCGCGCAACAAGCGCACAAACCCGACATGCAACGTTGCGCCGAAAGGTGGAAAGAGCTGCTGTTGATGGCCGGAGTAGACCGTGCCGAGGTGATGCCTTCCGACGGAAACCCGATGGTTTACGGCGAAAAGATGGTAGACCCCAATGCAAAAACGGTGCTTATCTACGGCCACTACGACGTTATGCCCGCAGAACCTTTCGAGCTTTGGAAAAGCGAACCATTCGAGCCTGAGGTACGCGATGGGCGCATTTGGGCGCGTGGAGCCGACGACGACAAGGGACAATCGTTCATCCAAGCTAAGGCATTCGAGTATGTTGTGAAGAACAACCTGCTGAAACATAATATCAAGTTCATCCTCGAAGGCGAAGAAGAAGTGGGCTCGCCCAGTCTTGGCGCCTTCATCGAGAAGCATAAAGAACTGCTGAAATGCGACGTGATACTGGTTTCGGACACCAGCATGATTGCCGAAGACATACCTACGCTTACCACCGGACTTCGCGGTATTGCCTACTGGCAGATTGAAGTAACGGGTCCAAACCGCGATGTTCACTCGGGACATTATGGTGGAGCCATTGCCAACCCCATCAACGTGTTGTGCAAACTCATCGCCGATGCAACCAACGAAGACGGCCGAATACTCTTCCCGGGCTTCTACGACAAGGTGGAAGAGGCCAGCGACGACGAAAGAAAGATGCTCGCCAGCATACCGCTAGACCTCGAAGGCTATAAGAAATCCATCGAAGTAGACGAGCTGTTTGGCGAGAAAGGCTACTCAACGCTTGAGCGTACGGGCTTCCGTCCTTCATTCGACGTGTGCGGTATTTGGGGTGGATACACGGGCGATGGTGCTAAAACGGTTATCGCCTCTAAGGCCTACGCCAAGCTTTCGTGCCGATTGGTACCGCACCAAGACTATAAGGAGATTGGCCAACTGGTAAGCGACTACTTCAAACGTGTTGCACCCAAGTCGGTTAAGGTAGACATCAAGTTCCTACATGGCGGTCAGGGTTATGTATGCCCCATTGATATGCCTGCCTACAAAGCCGCCGAGCGTGGCGTAGAAATGGTGTTTGGCAAGCGTCCTTTGGCTGTTCGTTTGGGTGGAAGTATTCCTATCATCTCTACTTTCGAGCAAATTCTGGGTGTTAAAACCATCCTCATGGGCTTTGGCTTAGAGTCTAACGCCATCCACTCGCCCAACGAAAACATGCCGCTAAGTATGTTCCGTAAGGGTATCGAGGCTGTTGTTAACTTCCACTTGGAGTATGATAAGTTTTAAGTAGTAAGTAGTAAAGGAGTAGAGTAGTAAGTTTTGAGGAGTTAAAGGAGTTAAGGAGTTAAGGAGTTAAGCCGTTTGCATAGTTGCAGCGTGGCTAACTTTTAAGGAGTTAAAGGAGTTAAGGAGTTAAGGAGTTAAGTCAGAAGTGTGGTGGCGTTAGCCATTTTTTCACCTTTTCACCTTTTCACCCTTTCACCTTTTGTGGCTAACAGTCTTGTTAACTCATACACTTGTTACGCTTCCACTTGCACCCAATTGCTCTCTAACTTGCAGCTAAACTCCACATACACATAATGCTATTCACTCCCCTCTCCCCCTTGGAGAGGGGTTGGGAGTGAGTTCACCTCACTCCCTTTTCTTTTCTCCCTCTTACCCATAAACGATGCGAAGACCCCTCGTCACCCTTTTATTATTCACCTTTGCCTTAGCAACCTTCGCCGCCGAACCCATTCGCGTGGCCTGTGTAGGCAACAGCATCACTTATGGTTACGGACTTCCCAACCCCGAAACCGATTCTTATCCCGCCCAATTACAACAGAAGTTGGGCAAAGCTTACGACGTGCGCAACTTCGGACACTCGGGTGCAACGCTACTTTCGCGCGGTCATCGCCCCTACATCGAGCAAGAGGCGTACAGGAACGCCTTGGCCTTTAAGCCCGACATCGTGGTGATACACCTCGGCATCAACGATACCGACCCGCGCAACTGGCCGTTCTTCCGCGACGATTTTACCAAAGATTACATCGCACTCATCCATTCGTTCAAGGCTGCTAACCCCAAAGCCGCCTTCTACATCGCCAAGATGAGCCCCATATCGCATCGCCATCACCGCTTTTTGGCAGGCACGCGCGATTGGCATAAGCTGATACAAGCCGCCATCGAACGGGTGGCAAAGGCCACAGGCGCACGCCTTATCGACTTCTACACGCCGCTGTTGCCCTTCCCGCAGATGTTTCCCGACGGGCTGCACCCCAACAAAGCAGGGGCAGGAGTGCTTGCACGCGTGGTGTACGAGGCGTTAACGGGCGACTATGGCGGACTGCAAATGCCCCTTGTGTTTTCTGATAACATGGTGGTTAGTCGCAACCGCAACTTCGAAGTCTATGGAACGGCCAACGCAGGGCAGCGTGTAGTGGCTACGTTTAATAACGAAAAAAGTAGCACCGTGGCACAAAACGATGGCACGTGGCGTATTGTTTTCGCTGCACCCCGCATGGGAAAACCCTATACCCTCACCGTAACGAGCCAGCAACGAACGCTCCGCTTTAAGAATATCGTTGCGGGCGAGGTGTGGCTTTGCTCCGGACAGAGCAACATGGCGTTTCCCTTAGCCAACGACGAACTGGGTAAAGAGGCACTGACAATAGTAGACGACCCCAACCTGCGCGTGCTAAACTTCTTGCCAAGATGGGATACCGACAACACGGAATGGTCGCAATCGGCACTCGATTCCATCAATAACTTGCAGTATATGCGTTGTAACGGCTGGCAGCAAGCCACGTCTGACAACATGAGCGAGGTGTCGGCTGTGGCCTATTATTTTGCTAAGGTATTGCGCAGCTGTCTGGGGGTGCCCGTCGGTATCATTGTCAACGCTGTGGGTGGAAGTCCTACCGAGTCGTGGATAGACCGCCAAACGCTTGAAGATGAATATCCCGAACTGCTGAACGACCGCTTTAAAGACAACGTAATGGTTATGCCGTGGGTGGTGCAGCGCATGCGAAAGAACATTGCGCAGGCCATCGATAAGTTGCAGATGCACCCCTATCAGCCCACCTATCTTTACGATGCGGCCATCCGTCCCTTGGCCAAATTCCACATCAATGGTGTTATTTGGTATCAAGGCGAGTCAAATGCCGAGAACATGGAGATACACGAACGGCTGTTCCCACTGCTGTTAAGTTCGTGGCGAACCAACTGGAACGGGCCACAATTGCCCGTTTACATGGTGCAATTGTCTAGCATCAACCGCCCTTCTTGGCCGTGGTTCCGCAACAGTCAGCGACTGATGGCCAACACCCTGCCACATCTTTACATGGCTGTGAGCAGCGATGTGGGCGATTCGCTCGACGTTCATCCGCGCCAGAAATACCCTGTTGGCAAGCGATTGGCACGCCTCGCCCTTTATCATCAGTACGATTTTAAGCAGCTAACGCCCTGCGGCCCTAGTGTGGAAAGTGCCACCAAACAGCCCAACGGCGAGGTGCAAGTGTGCTTTAATTGGGCCGACGGACTGAAAACGGCCGATGGTAAGGCCCTTCGCACGTTCGAAGTGGCGGGTTACGACGAGGTGTTCTACCCTGCCGTAGCCACCATCAAGGACCGCGAAGTAAGGCTTACCTGTCCGCAAGTGCCACATCCTGCCTTCGTCCGCTATGGCTGGCAACCCTTCACAAGAGCCAATTTGGTGAATGGCGATGGTCTTCCTGCGTCTACGTTTAGGGTGGAAGTGAAGTAAAAAAGACACAAAAACGGCCTCACCCCCAGCCCTTCTCCAAGGGGAGAGGGGAGTAATGTGTCTTGCGGTTTCTAAACATACAAATACAAGATACAATGATACGGCCAAGCATTTCACGTTCCCCTCTCCTTGGGGAGACAGCTCGTGAGACGAGGTCGGTAGTAGTTTAGAATAATCGTTTCTTAATCAAACCACAATGCAAAAGACTAATAAATCCCATAAGTCGAAAGACATACCAGTCGCCTCTCCCCTTGGAAAGGGGGTAGAGAGTGAGGCCTTCCCCATAGGAGAGGAGCTAGGAGCCACGCCTGCTTTGGCCTGTGGCAAGCAGGCTGTGCCTAATATGCACGCATTTTTCCTCAAACTGCCTTCTCCCTTGGGCACACTCCATCTCGAAAGCGACGGCGAGGCCCTTACCTGTGTGCTATATGAGGGCGAGAAAGTTACGCATCCCAAGGGCGTTACGCTGCAAGAGGCACCCCAACTACCTGTTTTTGTTACAGCCCGCGCATGGCTTTCGCGTTATTTTGAAGGCCACGATCCAGGCGTGCCACCGCCCGTTCGTCCGCAAGGCACGCCTTTTCAGCAGTCCGTTTGGCAGCGTTTGCTCACCATTCCCTATGGCTCCACCACCACTTATGGCACTTTGGCCGCGTACCTTGCAGCGCATAACGCCTCTGGGCGCATGTCGGCACAAGCCGTGGGGCAAGCCGTTGGGCGCAATCCCATCAGCATCATCATTCCTTGCCACCGCGTAATTGGGGCAGATGGCTCACTAACAGGCTATGCAGGCGGCTTGGATAAGAAGAATTTTTTGTTGGGATTGGAAGGGAGTATAAAAGGTGAAAAGGCTTATAAAGGTGAAAGAGTGAAAAGATGGCTAACGCCCTTTAAAGGTGAAAAATTGAAAAGGTGAAAAGGTGAAAAGATGGCTAACGCCCTTTAAAGGTGAAAGGGTGAAAGGGTTTAATTAGAAATAGGCGAAGGGGTGGCG
>ERZ773049.1861-NODE-1861-length-11850-cov-3.592370_pt1 | contig 11850 bp, 14 predicted proteins | sample MGYA00580633_ERZ773049 | MGnify/ENA primary metagenome ERZ773049 (study PRJEB29015, sample SAMEA2737991) | human oral metagenome | biome: human oral; feature: human-associated habitat; material: dental | place: China | collected 2066 ... | reverse complement strand
ATAAGCAGGAAGAACTTTTTGCCATTATCCGCTCCACCGAAGACCCTGATATTATCAACACCCCAGAGGAAAAGGCAACCATACGCGATGTGCTTTCCTATATGCTCTCCCTCTCGTTCGTCGTATTGAGAGAAAAGCAGCAGATAGATGAATTTTACGAAGATTACAACGGCTTTTAACTCTTAACTCTTAACTCTTACCTAAAATGAATGATTACAAGGAAATCCTCAAAACATTACTCTTGCGGTATTATTCTCCACAATTTGCAGGCACTGTAGCAAAAGCGTATCACACCACCTCGCAGGTGCTCGCTATGGCGCAGGGCATAATCCCTAACGAACCCATAGACCAGCACGATGTGTACGAGGTACTTCAAGAATTAGGGTTCACCATCGAACTGGTACAAACCCCCGATGATACGCTCGTCTATTGTTGGTGTATGTACAAAAAAGCCTTGCCATAGCAAGGCTTTTTTTTGTCCTTTCACTTTTTTTATATACGCACTACCTTTGCAAAGTAAAACAAAGGAAGCGGTAACACACCTGTTACTTCTTACCTCTTATCTCTTACCTAAAATGGAACCCAAATACAAAGTCAACCCCCTAACGGGCGAGTTACAAGAATACGTTTTTGAGTACAACGGCATATTAGCCTTGCGCAATTTCACGGCAAAGGTAGAAGACGAGCGTCTTATCCTCCACGCTGCCGATGATGTAAACTTCTCTATCCTCGAAGCCTTAGTAAGCGAGGTAGAAATCAACGGCGTGTTATATGATAATCCCACCGCTGCCCAAGAAGCCCTTACCCGCCTTACCTTCAATCAAAACCGCCCAGTGCTCCTCGACAAATCGTTAAAGGATCTTATCCTTGGTGCAGTGCAAAAAGTAGAAGGAAAGGGACTTTCGTCTAATGATTTTACCAACGCCTACAAGCAACAGCTTGACACTCTCGAAGACTATGATATTGAATTAGATGAGAGTACCACAGAGTTAAAATTCAAGAAGGGAAATAATGTAATCAAACGTATTTCTCTGATGTTTCTTGACGACGAGGGTACTAAGTTAGTGTATAATAAGGTAAACAAGAACTTAGAACTAAGAGACAAGCGCGATAACCTACTTACCAGTATCCCCGTGAGCCACTTTGTCAGTAATATTCCTACCAGTATAGTAGTACAGAATGGGAAGATAAAGCTAATGTCAGGTAGTGAGGTAATAGGAGAAAACACAATTTCTTATAACGATTTAGCCGACAAACCCGAATTGAATTATTTACCTTTGAGCGGAGGTACAGTAACTGGTGATGTTAGTTTAAATGGGAATTTGTTAATTAAAGATAAAACAACAATTCACGTTAGAGATAATGGAAATATTGCTTTTGGTAATAAACCTTTCAATGATTTAGTTATAGGGGAATTTAAGGGTATACAATTGTGGGGACAAGGTAATGATAAAGTTGTTTTAAGTGGTGGTGGAGTTACAAATCTTTCAGAACTTAAAAATGAAAATGTAAAAGTTGGTGGAAGGAATTTATTGTTGAAGTCTCAATCTTTTGATAATTCTAATGGTTGGTTATATCAGAATGGTGGCATTGTAGAAAGAAATTTACAATCTTACAATGGTAGAAATGTAGCAACAAAGATATACTTGTCAGGAAGAACTTGGGATATGCACAAACCATTTACTTTTACAGAAAATACAGAGTACACTCTCAGTTGTTGGGTAAAATTAGAAACTGCAAATAATGTAGTTTTTTACTTAAATAATTCAAATAGTTGGGACAATCCTCTTGGAGTGTTAAATGTTAAAGGGAATTTAGGGGAATGGAAAAAAGTAGTTATAACTTTCAAACCACAAAGTAATTTAAAGGCTAACATTCACATTGGTGGAAACGAAAAAGTTACTCAAAGTGCAGGTCACATTCTTATTTGTGATATGAAACTTGAAAAGGGTAATATACCTACTGATTGGTCTCCTGCTCCTGAAGATTTAGCTACCACCGAAGAGTTAATGCATAAGATAACCCGCGCGGGGTATGAGGTAGGTACTGATGCAGTTATCCCACAAGAAAATCAGAATGATACTATATTTGTTAAGGCAAGTTGTACGCTTGGCTTGCAAAATATAGAACATTTAGGTAATACTTCTTTCCGAAAAGTGTTTGATGAAGGTGCGGTTACTTTTACCTGTGCAGGTAAAAACATTATCTATACTAATGATAACACTTTTAATGGCAAAAAAGGCAGTACAGCAGTAGTAAGTATATATGATAACGATTGTTACATTGACATAAGAAATATTTAACTATGAAAAAAATCATTCAAAACCTTAAAGGCAGTGACAAGTTGCTGCACTCTATGGTTGGCAATGCAATATTTGTTGTTGCCTTTCTATCATCTTATCTATTCTACTCACTATGGGCAGCCTTAGCTACGGCTATCGGTGTTGTACTGTTGGTAGGACTCTCCAAAGAGTTATACGACAAGTTTATCAAGCGTACCTTCATCGACTGGTGGGATATTGTTGCGAGCTTCACCCCGTATCCACTCATTAAATATATTCAGAAACTATGAATGCAATACAATTTTTTGATTGGGGAGGTAAAGGTAATTCTTTTCTCAAACGTATATACAATAGCTTAGTAATTAATAATATTGCTGCGCTATATACTGACGGGCATCAATATTTTTATGCTAAAGCGTTAACTATAGAATATGATAAATTCAGTCCTAAAGAACGTATTATTCTTGAAATGGATTTTACAAAGATACCATTACAAGCTAATTTCGTTTATATAGAAGTTAAAGATAATCCTTTTTTAGAATTTTTTAAGCAATTATTGTCTTGGGAAGTAGATGGGGTAGATATAAATAATAATTCTTGGGGTATGTCTGATAATAAATTAAATATACTCCCTTCTCCTAATGGTAAAACATTAAGAAAAGAAATTGAGAAAGAAAAACTAATCATCAAAATATTTAAAAAACAGTAATCAATGGAAAAAATCTTTGTAATTCTTTGGATACTACTCGGTATCTACATTCTCGTACTCCTTATGATATTCGCCGACCTTTGGAGCGGTGTGCGCAAGGCTAAACGATTGGGTATTGCGCGTAACTCATACGGCTATAGGCGTACCATTAGCAAAATGGCGCAATACTACAACATTCTTATAGCTTGTACTATTGTGGATAGTATGTATGGCTTGCTTTCTTGGTACTTAGAAATCTATTACCAAACCTCATTGTGGCTATTTCCTTTTATCACTTTCTTTATGGCAATAGTGCTATGTTTGATAGAAATCAAATCGATACGCGAAAAAGCCGAAGACAAAGTGCGTTTAGACCGAGCGGGACAAGTCGTTCAGCAAGTGTTTATCAATCGTGAGAACTTAGAGGAAGTCGCTAAAACCATCTCTAATTATATGAATGAAAAAGCTGAACAAGCTGAACAGTCCGAAACCCCTCAAACCTCTAATAATGAACAACAATGACAAAAAAAGAATTTGTAAAACAGTACAAGCCTTTTGCTTTGAAAAGCGAAAAAAAAACAGGTATCTCTCACCTCTTTATCTTGGCGCAAGCAGCGTTGGAAAGCGGTTGGGGAGAGCGTGGCGTTGGTAATAACTTTTTTGGCATAAAAGTACCTAAAAACCTTGTTAGCAACACGCCTGCTAACAAAAAACAATTGTTTAAAACTACAGAAGTACTTAATGCTCCAAACTTAGGATATAAGTTCCCCCAAGTGATGTCTATATACGAATTACCGAATGGTAAGTACAAGTATGAAGTCAAAGATTGGTTCAGAAAGTATGACACACCCGAAGAATGCTTTACAGACCACGCAGAATTCTTCTTCAGAAACAAGCGATACGCTAAGGCATTGCTTGTAAAAGCAGACCCTTACAAGTTTGCTGAGGAAGTAGCCAAGGCGGGTTATGCTACCGCGCCTAACTACGCTAAAATTTTGAAAGATGTAATCCAAACCATAGAAAATAACAGCTAATGAAATGTGTTACTTGTATATTGCTTTTTATGTTCTTTATCTCGTGCAATACTAAAAAAGTGGTTGCCGAGAAAGTTGCTACGCAAACCTCTGAGCTCGCTATGGTGGGTTCAGGGTTTGCTTCTTTACAGCACTCACTACTCAGTTATCAGTTGAGCACTGTAGGACCCGATACGCCCTTAGAATACACTCACGAGGTAGGGGGCAAAGTGGTAGAGCGGATTACCCTCAAAGGGGGTACGCTCAGTGTTGTGAAAAGTGATGAATTTAAAGTGAGTAGTAGTACAACGAGTGTTTCCTCCAAAACCTTTTCTTTTACGAGTACTAAACATAAACAAGTACAGCGCACTTCTTTCAATTATTGGTGGTTATTGTTATTGCTCTTAGCTCTTATCTCTTACCTCTTATATAAAAAAAGATGACCGATTACTTCATTACCTCTCAATTCGTTTTAGACCTTTCGCGCATTGCTATTTCTTATCAAGAGGAGAACCCGCGATTTAAGGATACTTTCTTCACTCAGTATTCATTGCCTTTCGAGTTCCAAATGAATGCCGACTTGCGTTTGCGTATGGGCAACTACACCGCCCTCAACGCTACCAAACTCAAGAAGAAGTACGATGGTTATCACGTGTTGGATGGTCGCGCGCGTAAAGGTACGCTCGAAATACTATCGGCAGAAGGTAACTTAGTGTCGGCACAAATAGATTCGGGCTTTGAACAGTTGCCTAACTTTGAGAAGAAGCTATGCGACCTTCCGCTTTTGCGAAAGCGCGTACCCGATATATACACTCATGCCAACGAGATAGTCGCTAAAAAGTACCCCGAAGTGGATTATAACTTTCCTAAAGTGGTATACCCTAAAGATAAAGGGCAAAAAGGGTGGGAGTTATTCTTTCAGTTTATAAATAATTATGGTTCAGAAGGGTTTATTCGCAACGAGGCTAATAGGAATTACAACATTATGCACCCTATGCCTTACCTGCTCTACATACTCAAAACGGGGTTTTCCGATGCAGGCTATGAACTGGCAGGAGATATCCTCACCGATGAAGACTTCAATCAGCAGGTATTGTACAGCAATACACCTTACTACCTCACTACTGCTCAACAAGAACACACCCTCACGGCTATAGACCCTACCTACGAATTTGCTACGGCAGGTACGTGGCGGTTGGTATGCGATAACCAACCGATAAGCGGGGAGGTGAACATTCGTTTAAAACTCGACAATGTGATCATTCGTGAATTTAGTTTTGAAAAACCTGATACACTCAGCTTTACTCAGCTACTCACTATCGACACTACCGCACAAACATTAGCATTAGAGATAGAAGGTACTCCGCAGCCTCAACTCTCTATGAACCTCAATATCGTAGCCCAACACAGCGAGGACGGCAATGTGATAGAACAGGTAATCAACCCTAATATAGTAGACCTCAAACGCGCCGTGCCCGATGTTACTTTTGGCGAATTGGTGAAGACGATTAAGAATTGGAAGAATTACGATATGTTTATCGAGGGACACAAATTGTATATGAACCGTATTAAGGTAGAAGAACGTACGCACGCTAAAGATTTCCGACCTTGGGAAGTACGCGAACCTAAAAAAACATTTCTTACAAAGCAGTCGTACCTTATCAAGTTCCCCGAAATGGACGACAAAGCCTATCAGTTGCCCGTCGTGCAGGTAACCGCTGATAGTTACCAGGTGCTCAATGCTCAAGAAGCTACCCAACTCACCAATATCACCGAAATACAAATAGGTGGTTACTGTTTGCCTCGTATAATGTATGAAGGATATTATACAGCTATAGCGCGCAAGAGTGGAGAGCAAACTATTGGAATGATATGGTACGACGGCTTGCACAACGGACAAAATCACGCAGGGTTTCGCAAAACCCTTACACCTCCATTAGTAGCTGAGTATTGGAAAGATTGGTACAAAATGCGCATCGCTGCAGCCGAATACACGTGGAGCTTTGTATGTAACAAAAACCAATTTCGCCACATCGCCTTGCGCGACACCATTCTCGCCTATAACCAGCGTATGCTTATCAAGAGCCTTAACAAGTCCGTGCTCGATAAAGAGCATTACCAAGTAGAAATCACCACAATAGCTATCTGATGTACACCGCTTTCACCTCTCTGAATGTCTTCAACGACAACCGCCTCAATACCTATCTCGACACTATTTACAGTGCCGTTTTAGAAGTCTTCACTACCGAGCAACTACCCGTTGTTTGTGGCTCGGTTGCCAAGGTAATGCAAGGAGTGTATTCCGAGAACTACCTCGCCAAGGATATAGATTGCATAGTAGAGAGTTGGCAAGTGCACCGCTATTTAGAACACCAGCTGCCTTTGCTATTTCCTAATGATAGAATAGAGGTGCGCCCCGAGCGGGTAATACTCTTTACTCCTTTCATTGCTATTGAATTTTGGAGACCTAACGAACTGATACAAACCGCCCTATACAAAAACCTCATAAAATACAAATGCTATGGCTATTAGAACCTATATTGAAAAAATATGCAGAAGTTCCCAAGCAGGAAAACCTACCTCTCAAGGAGGATATGAATGGATAGAAGTGTGCTATGAAGTAGAAAAACCTATCCCCGATTGGAATATATCACCTGCTACTATCCTTAAAGAGTGGCACCCCTCTCAACCCATCCCTTCTACTGAAAACCTTACGGTACATTATCCTGAATTGGGATTGCTCACCGTATACAAGAAGTACAAGGGATTTCGTTATTATGCGCGTATTGCTGCCAATGAATATGTAGAACTCATTGCGCCTACAGGAGAGGACTTAGAAAACCTTATCGGACTACAACATAACCTGCAGTTGCGTTACAACAATTTCAGTAAGTTGCCTGAAAAGGGCGATGTAAAAGTGAAAGTAACCTTAGGGGTAATTGCCACTGAAGAGAAGAGCGGTAAAGTAAACGAGATAGACCTACCTACCGAGCGTAAAGAGGTAGTAATTACTTTACGCCGTACCGATAAGGAAACGCCAAAGCCTAATCCCAATGACAAACCCGTGCTCAATATGGTGCTCAACACGGCTACCAAAGAACTCACGGGCGATACTTCGTTTAGTTTTTCTACTGAATCTTTTGATTACTATCACGGAATCAAATTACATCACAACTTTTGGTATAACAAAAGCTTATCAGATCATATAAATTTTGATACAAGAGCGGAATGGTATAAGGATCATTCTATCAATACCCCTTTCACCATCAAAGGCGTGGAATGGAATAGCGTTGGACGCAGTTTGTTTGATATACATCTAACGGGAACTAAAAACAAAGCAACAGCAGTATTTTCGCTCTCTCAGTTTTACAAAGAAAACCCTACTATAAAAACTCTTGATTTTGATTTAAGTAAAAATCAAACACTTACTTTTGAATAGACGGAAGGTATATCGGTTTTACTATCAATCTCACCGTTATCAACGATACTACCGCTTTTCATATCGACAAAAAGGAATTTAAATACCTATTGAAAACCGATAAGAAAGAGCGCGCCGAGGGTACATTTACCATTAAGAACTCTAACCGCCTCACCTTTACCATTAACAATGCTGATTTCTTGGAGGTTACTGAAATTAAAGGCAACGGCGAAGAGGAAGTTGTGGTAAAATTCCGCTCTCAATCTTCCGAACTGATGACAGTAGGCGAGCATAAAGGCTGGCTCAAGGTAACTTCTTCAGCGGGGAGCGAACAGATTGTACAGGTACTCATTACCGTACAAACGGATATATCATTCACTACCAAAAAAGTGTATTTCTGCTTGGATAAAGAACTCACCCATATACGCCAAACCGATCCTCAAAGTGAATTTGTATCGGTTGCCCTTACAATGGAGTTCAATGGCTATGGGCGTAGCTTTACCACTACCCAAAGCTACGATTACGTTTTCTTCGAGGGTGTGGCAATGGTGGATATAGGGCAAGAGGTACAGGACTTTTTCAGAGACATCACTCCTTCTTTAGAGGTAAATACTAAAAAACTGCTCAGCCCCAAAGAGATTTTCAAAGCAACCAAGGTATCAGCGGTAATTAAGGAGACAAACTTCAAAGGGGCGGTATTCAAAACGCATACCCTTACTGATTTGCATTACCTCCCTGGCAAGAAGCCTAAAGCATATCCTTACCTTACTCAAAGCCGTTTGCGCTCTACTTACAAGCAAAGTCTTATATCTGTATCGGCACTTACCCAAGAGGTACGCGCTCGCTCTTTGGGACAAATAGGCTCTAACCTTATCGACCTTTCGGCTATTAAGGACCCGCTGGCAGTAGCTAACTTCAGTTTCTTGCGCGCTACCGCCGATGTTACCTATGGAGCTACTGCTATCATCCGTAAAGAAACGCTTAGCCTCGAACCCAAGCCTGAACCTAATGGCACGCCTATCAGTGCGCTATTTCAAAACCAAAACTTCTGTCCCGACTGGTTCAGCTTTGCAGGCGAGTACGAAGCCTTGGTAAGTTACGAGCACACCCTCGCCGACAACGTGCTACTGAGTGAGGACTACAAGGCGCAAGTAAAAACCAAGCGCACTTACAAACTCAATACGGGTTGGCTCTTCCCTGAAGAGATAGAAGTATTGTGGGAACTCAGCAAATCGCCAGTATGCTTCTTGCGTATTGCAGGCAAGTGGCTAAAGGTAATACCTATTACCCAAAAACCGCTGTCCTTTGATAGCACCCGCAACCTGCATAGCTTTGTAGTCGAATTTCAATTATCGTCTAACGACTAATCTCTAAACCTATGTTCACCAATATCCAAGAACTCAAGCAATATACTAATGTTTCTAATCGTTTAGATTTCGACCTGCTCAAAACTTATATCGAGGAGGCTCTCCGCGTAAAAGTATATCCATATATACCCAAGTCTGTTGCCGACACCCTCCCTCCCCCTTCGGGGGACGGGGGGCTTAACGCGCTCGAACTCCTCAAAAAAGCAGTAGCCAACTATGCGGTGGCTTATGTTATCCCTTTCCTCAAGGTAAACTTATCCAACACGGGTGGCAACTACTACACCGATGACAAGATGGAGAAATCGCCTTGGTGGGACTTGCGCGACTTAGGATTGTCGTCTATTGCTATGGGCGACCGCGCCCTCAACGATTGCATCTCGCTGCTTATCAAGCAAGGCAAGTTACCGCGACCTAACGGCATTATCAGTAGTGTGAATGAGTTCGAGAAGTTTTACAGTCTCAATAGTTCGTGGGAGGTTTTCACTAAACTACAGCCACTAATGCAATGGATCTGGGAAAGCATTATCGCACCACAAGTCAGCACCTGCACCCCCGATGATTTGCGCGCTTATCCTGCTATATGGGAAAAACTACAGCGCACCGTGGTTTTCTTTACTGTTGCCGAAGCTGCTCAAATGCATAGTTTCTCATTTACGGCTACCGCTATTGTACAGCAGTGGGAGGAATTACCTTGGCAAAAGAGCAAAATACTCAACGTCTCCGAGCTCTACACCCTTGCCAAACGCTTGCAACAACTCGCTCGCCACGAACTTGCCCAACTAAAGCAACTACTTGAAAAAGAAGCGGTGGCTTGCTATGTACCCTCAGTAGCTGCTCAACAAGTAGAAAAAATGAAAAGCGGACTCTACTTCTAACCCTCTAACACCTTAAAATGGAACTTACTAAATTTAGCAAAGACAGCCTTTATCAGCGTATATCCGCCTCGTATATTGACGAGAATTTTCAACTACTCCCTGCCGAAGAGGCGGTGAAAACGCGTTTGCGCCATATACACGGCTTGCGCCTTTCTAATAAGTATTCTAAACACCAAGCCATACAGATACACATTCGCGAAATGGGCGTAAGCCAAGCCACCGCCTACCGCGACTATTCGTGGGCAATGCAAATATTTGGCGAACTCGATAAATCTGACATCAATGCCGAGAGGGCTATATTAGCAGATAGTTATTGGCAACTTTACCAAATGGCTTTGAAAGATAGAGATTTAGAACAAGCGCGCAAGGCGTTAGACTCCTATTCTCGCCTCTTCAATTTTGATAAAGAAGAAAAAGAAATCAATTTTGAAAAGATTACCGCTAATGAATACCATATACGTATGAGCCGTAAGAGTGCCAAGATGTTACGTGCTGCCCTCGCTTCAGGGGTAGTGGATTTCAACAGCTTGCCCGCTACCGATACCGAGTACGAAGATATAACCGATGACCCCGACGATGAAACCTCTGATTAAACCAGTTAAACAAATCCTCCTCAACGCTATGCAGATGACAGCTGTATCTGCCAACCGCTATGCAGGTGTAAAACACATCTGTATAGAGGCGGGGCGTGGTACGGGTAAGAGTACCATACTCGGCTGGTTTGTGAAGGAAGCAGTAAAGCAAATGCCACGTGCTACGGGCGTACTGGTAGGGGCTACTTTCGTGCAGATAAAAAGCCGTACTTTCCCCTCTACCAAAGAGGGTTTGGAGATGTTCGGCTTTTACGAAGATGTAGATTATGTAGTAGGGCGTAACGGCAAGGCTCTCGGCTTCGAGATGCCTTTTCAAGCCCCCAACTCGTGGAGCAACGTGGTGCACTTCTCTAATGGCTTTATATTGGTGCTTGTATCTCTCGATGACCCTAATAGCGGGCGCGGATTAAACTCTTACATCGTTATTGGCGACGAAGCGGCACTGTTAGAACACGATAGACTTTTCAACAACGTACTGACAACCAACCGCGCCAAGAAGATAGAGTTTAACAAAGCAAGCCTGCTAAATGCTACTATCTTCACCTCGTCGGTTGCTCTTACTAAAACGGGGGAATGGTTCACCGCCCGCGAGAAACTCGCCAAACAAAAGCCTACCGAGCACCTCTTTATCAAAGCTAACGCCCACATAAACCAAGAAAACCTCAAACCAGGGTGGATACAAGAGATGTACGAACAACGCGTGTCCGACCTACTGTTCAACGCCGAAATAATGAACATTCGCCCTGGGAAGGTTGCCGACGGCTTCTATGCCAAACTATCAGCCGATAAACATTACTATAAGTACCAGTACAACACCACCGCCCTGCAAGACTTCTCGCAGAGTTTCACACCCTCTTGCACCTACGACAACGATTTAGTAAGCGGTGTAGCTCTCGAACTCTCTCTCGACTTTGGAGGGCGCATCAATTGCGGTATTGTCGCCCAAGAAAGTAATGTCGCCAACACTATAACAATACTGAAAGACTTCTTTGTCAAAAACCCCCTTAAATTGTCAGATTTGATAAAGAAAATCATCGACTACTACGAGCCTCACCGCGCTACCTGCAATAAAATATACCTATACCACGACCGTTCGGGCTTCAAGAGCGAGGCAAACAGCAAAACCACCCTGGCACAAGATGTAGAGGATATGCTGCGCACAGCAGGCTGGCAGGTGTTCAATCGCACCCCCAACACCAATAACCCAAGCCATATCCTCAAATTCCGCCTTATCAACGAAATATTAGAGGAAAACAACCGCTCCCTACCCTTTGTCCGCGTCAATGAAGACAATTGCCCTAACCTCATCGTCTCTATGGAAAACGCTGCCGTCAAGCAGAAAGAAGATGCCTTTGAGAAGGACAAGAGTAGCGAACGCTCCACTACCATACCCCAAGAGCACGCCACCCACCTCTCCGACTGCTTCGACTACCTCCTATGGTGGAAATACGCCTACCTACTCGATAACGCCTACCACGATAGCTTTATCATCACCACCGTATAAGTGCAACCCGCACAAAAAAACTTCTAAACCTGTCCCCCGCTAAAAACAAAAGATAAAAGACTAACAAACAGTCTTTTATCTTTTTTTATACCCTTACACCTTATCCCTTA
>ERZ773049.1856-NODE-1856-length-11874-cov-7.996277_pt1 | contig 11874 bp, 10 predicted proteins | sample MGYA00580633_ERZ773049 | MGnify/ENA primary metagenome ERZ773049 (study PRJEB29015, sample SAMEA2737991) | human oral metagenome | biome: human oral; feature: human-associated habitat; material: dental | place: China | collected 2066 ... | reverse complement strand
TGAAGAATCTCCAAACAGATACCACTATCCTTAGGATGCTTTGGCCCTGGAGAAAGCACAATGCGAGAGGGGTGTAGGGCGGCGATCTGCTCCCAAGTAATCGCATCGTTGCGTACGGTTCTCACCTCCTCATCGGTGAGTTCTTGGAGGTATTGAGCGACATTGAATACAAAAGAATCGTAATTATCTATCAGTAATATCATTTCTCTTTACAATTTTTGGTAAATACATTCAGTACAGAAGCTCGCTTGTGGCAGATTTCGTCATACTCCCTTTCTGGGGAAGAATCATAAACAATGCCTGCCCCTGCTTGGATAAAGACCTTTGAGAGGTGCTTGTCCTTGTCTGTTTTCTCAAAAAAGGCACTGCGTATGACAATAGCCAGCTGTATGTTGCCATTGAAGTGTAGAAAACCGATCCCCCCTCCATAGACATTGCGACGGAAGGATTCGAGTTCGCTGATGATCTCCATCGCTCGTATTTTGGGAGCGCCACTGAGGGTACCAGCGGGGAAAACGATAGAAATCACCTCAAAAGGAGACACTTCGGCACGCTTGGTACCATATACATGGGACTCTATATGCATGATATGTTCGTAGCGCAGTATATGCATCATGTCTTTGACCACTACAGAACCTTTTTCGGCAAATTTGCCAATATCATTGCGCGCCAAATCCACCAACATACGATGTTCAGCGCACTCCTTGGGATCAGCCAAAAGCTCCTGTTCTAGGCGTAAGTCCTCATTGGCATCTTTTCCACGTGGGCGAGAACCTGCAATAGGGGCTATATGAATTTGGCTACCTGTGATATCTACTAAAATTTCGGGAGAAGAACCCACCACATCGCCATATTGGGTTGGGAAGTGGAACATATAGGGAGAAGGATTGGCCTTACTCAAGTAGCGGTAGAAATCAAGCGAATCCAAATTACTCTCCAAAGACAACTGCTCACTGAGTACCACTTGGAAGACATCGCCTGAACGTATATACTCCTTGGCTTTCTCTACCATTTGATAGAAATGTGCCCTCTCCTGGGTAAGGTCGGTCTGTAGCTGGTAAAAAGCCTCTTGTGCTGGGGGTAACTCTTGGTTATTAGCCTCCTCTAAGAAGTGGAAATACTGCTGCTCATCACCATAGAAAGAATACACCTTACTCACCTTGGAGTAGTGCAGATAAGCCTTAGCGTTAGCAAAGACAAAGGCAGGAAAATCATACTGTCTTTGGGCTTTCTCAGGAATTTGTTCAAAGAAATGAATCGTCTCATAAGAAAACACTCCAAAAAGCCCCGCAAAAGGAGCAATGGCTTTCTGCTGTTGATGATACTGTTCTAAGGAAGAATAACTATATTGGTTTGCATCTAAGTAATCACAGTCAATGCCTATAATCACCTGATTGACGTCCTCTGCCAAATAGGAGTTTTCGTATCTTTCTCTGATACGTGTGTAATAAAAAAGAGGGGCGGCGGTTAGGAACATATTTTCAGTTGTTAGTTGTTAGTTGTCAGTTATCAGTGGTTAGCGATTTAAGGCGCAAAGATAAAAAAAATTTGGTGATTTACCAATTATTTAGCATATATTCAGCAGTAAATTAGTTTTTGGCAAAATAACTCATTGGCAAATGAGCTAATTGACAAATTATTCTTATCTTTGCTGTCAAAACAAAAGACAAAATGGCAAAGACAAAAACTGCTTTTTTCTGCCAGAACTGTGGGGCACAATACAGCAAATGGCAAGGACAATGTTACGCTTGTAAAGAGTGGAATACCATTGTGGAAGAGGTCATCCAAAAGGAAGAAAAACACCAATGGAAAAAGGAAGATGAGCAGGATGATACCCCTCGCTCAAGGAAAACCAACAAATACGTCCCTTTACATGAAATCACCACGGAAAAGGAAATGCGATTGGATAGCGGTGACCAAGAGTTGAACAATGTCCTTGGGGGAGGTATTGTACCTGGTTCGGTTGTACTCATAGGAGGCGAACCTGGAATAGGGAAGAGTACGCTGCTGCTACAAATCGCCATGCGTATGCCCTATAAGACCCTATATGTATCGGGCGAGGAAAGCCAAAAACAAATCAAGATGCGTGGGGAGCGTATCACCAATGCTCGTAACAATTGCTATATACTTACTGAAACCAAAACCCAAAACATTTTTCAACAGATAAAAGACCTTGACCCTGAAATCCTTATCATAGACTCCATACAGACACTCCACTCGGATTATATAGAGGCCTCGGCAGGGAGTATCTCCCAGATTCGGGAATGTACGGCAGAGCTCATCAAGTATGCCAAGCTCACAGGCGTACCCGTGATTATCGTGGGGCATATCACCAAGGATGGCACCATAGCAGGGCCTAAGATATTGGAACACATGGTAGATACCGTCTTACAATTCGAGGGCGACCGCAACCATGTATTCCGTATCCTTAGAGCACTGAAAAACCGCTTTGGCTCTACCTCCGAATTGGGTATCTATGAGATGCTCTCCACAGGCCTTAGAGAGGTGAACAACCCCTCGGAAGTGCTCCTTTCCAAAACCGATGAGAATAGCTCTGGCACGGCCATAGTGGCTACTATAGAGGGTATGCGTCCGCTTATGATTGAAATACAAGCGCTTGTGAGCAGTGCTGTATATGGTACACCTCAACGCTCCACCACAGGCTTCAATGCCAAGCGCCTGAATATGCTCCTTGCGGTACTGGAAAAGCGCGCAGGCTTCCGCTTAGGCAGCAAAGACGTGTTTTTGAACATCACAGGAGGGATCTCGGTAGATGACCCTTCCACCGACTTGGGCGTGGCTATGGCTATCCTCTCCTCCAACGAAGATGTGGCAATCCCTAAGACCTTTTGCTTTGCTGCCGAAGTAGGCTTAGGGGGAGAAATACGACCTGTACAGCGCGTAGAACAACGTATCTCAGAGGCGGAAAAGCTTGGTTTTGACACCATCTTTATCTCCAAATATTGCAAGCTCACCGCCGCTAAAAGCAATATCAATGTCATTGCCTATGCCAAAGTAGAAGAAGTCATCGCTCACCTCTTTGGCTAATGCTATATTTCTATAACCCTAAAACCCTAAGATTATGAAACAGATCTTTTTACTCATCGGTCTTGTCCTATCGCTCTCTTGTTCAAAGACCACTCATACAGGCAGTGCCCCAGCGCTCCTTCCCTCTGATGCTGCCATAGACCTATCCCCTACCCTTGAAAGTCGAATCTTGGGCGGGGAGCAACACTATGCGGTATATCTTCCCCCCAGCTATGCCAAGGAACCCCTGCGCAGGTATCCTGTACTATACCTACTCCATGGTATGTATCAGGACTACAAGAGTTGGTTCAACGATGGAGGCCTACAGGCGGCAGCCGACAAAGCCATAGCCGAAGGCGCTACAGAGATGATCATCATCTGCCCTAATGGGTTCAACTCTTTCTATTACAATACTGCGGATATGCGTTATGAAGACTTCTTTATCCAAGAGTTTGTCCCTGAGATAGAAAGGAGATACCGTATTCTTTCTGAAAAGGAACACCGAAACATAGCGGGGCTTTCTATGGGAGGTTTTGGGGCTACTTACTTAGCTTTCCAACATCATGAGCTCTTTGGCAATACCTATTCCACCAGCGGCGGATTTATAGAACCTGCCACTACCCTACTCAAAAACATTATCAATGCTAAATTAGCTACTGAGAAAAGTAATTTCCCTACTTACACCTTGGAATGTGGCGAAGAAGATGCTTTAGTGATTGAATCTAACAGGACACTTAGTCAGTTCCTGGACGAAAAACAAATAAAATACATCAAAATATTCCGACAAGGCACTCATAACTGGAAGTTTTGGAAAGAATCACTACCAAAAATACTCCGTTCTGTAAGATAAATTTAATTTGTAATGCTATGAAAAACTATTTATTTCCCTTTTTATTCCTTTTTTCTATTGTTATATGTGGGCAAAATGCAGCTAACAAAGTAGAAAAATACAGAATAGATCCCGAATTGGCTTATCCTTTTAAGAAGCCTCTTTTAGGAAAGGTAAAAAAAGTACATACGGCTCACTATTCTACAGCTGTAACTACGTTGAATAATACTATCAAGAAAAAATATTTTAAAGAAAATTATACTTATAGCTTTGATGAAAGAGGAAATGAAATAGAATTTATCAAGTATGATAAAGAAGGAAATATTTGGAATAAAGAAATAAAAAAATATAATGAAGAAGACCATTTGCTCTATTTAAAAGAGACAACACTCTTGAGTGAAGATAAAACTTATATAGAAGAAAACTCCTATTCATATAATGATAAAGGGCTTCTCATTGAAGAAAAAAGTTATGAAAAAGATCCTGATACAGGTATCTCCCATAGAAGAGAACTGTATAAATACAATAATGATCAAAAACTTATAGAAAACTCTTATTACTCAAATGATTCTTTAAAGAGACGAGTTCTTTATTGGTATGATAATAAGGGAGATCTTTCAAGGAAACTTTTTTATCTCAATAATGAACCATATACTGATACAAAATTTGAATATAATCATATCGGAAACCTTATAAAAAAGACTGAAAACTATATAAAAACAGATTACAAACACGTAGAACAATACGAATATGATGCAAAAAACAGACTTATTCTTTTTACAAAGAAAGATGATGATACAAAAGAGATTATTTTAAAGAACATATACAAAAATGACTTACTTATAGAAAGTTATGATAACAGAGATGATAATATACACACTATTTATTTATACGCAAATCAAAAATTGATAGAAAAAGTTATTTCTAAAAATTTATTTAATGGATGTTATTATGATCATATCAAAGAGAAGATTTTATATGATGAAAAAGGTCGTATAAAGAAAGAATTTGATTACAACCAAAACAAAATAGAAAGAACTTATACCTATTACTATGACAATAAAGATAGAGTTATAAAAACAGAGTTATTATATACTGGAGACAAAAAAGAATATTGGATAGATAGTTATGATACAGCAGGAAACCTGATAGAAACTATTTATAAAAATGATGATTATAGAGATAAAGACAGCTATACTTATGACAACAATAATAACTTATTATCAAAAACAACTTACAAAGATAATAAAATAGTAGAAAAAACTACTTACTCTTATGATAAGTATCAAAATATCACAAAAATAGAGAAATATAATAATGGAACTATTTATATTTATGAAAGAACATTTACCTATTATGAATAAAAGATTCAAACCATGAAACATTTTATCTTTACTCTACTCCTTAGTTTTTATTCTATATTCATTTTGGCACAAGAAGATGACCCTAATAGATATAAGGAGGAACATCTTAGAAACTTAGGTATTACGCCTCAAGGGAAAGTAAAATCAGTAGAGAAATTTATTTATCACTATGACACTAAAAACGGAAAAGAGGCAAAGATATTTCCTAAAAATGCCAAAGTAGAACGTATGCCCGTACACTGCCTATATATCTTTGACAAAAAGGGAAATATCATAGAATTTTATAACTACTATACCGATGGGAAACTTTTCCAAAAGATATTTTACCAATACAACACGGATAATCTACTTACAAAAGCTGATGAATACAAATACAAAGAGGAAAACAATCCCGAACATATAGAAGAAGAAATTTTCTACGAGGGAAAAGTAATGATCTCTAAAAAATACAAGATTGATGGCAACTTATTTGAAATAAGAATGTTGTTTGATAAAAACAAAAGGAAAAAAGCTATTTCAGAATATAGGAATAATACACTCATTAATAAAAATAGATATTCATATAATAGCAAAGGGAATATTACATATGAAAAAAAACAAATCTATGAGCCTTTTAGGTGATGAAGCCTATGATACTTGGTATACATATACGAAAGAAGGTACATTGCTTGCTGAAAAGAAAGAATGTTACTTGATGTTTTGTTTTTATACTACTTATCAATATTTAGCCAATAATGAAGTATATGAAGAGACCACCTATACAACACCTTTACATGATGAGAAAGATATCTCTAACAAGAGAACAAGATACTACATCTATGACTCCAAAGGAGCTATAGTAGAGATACAAACATACAAGGGAGAGGAATTTCGTTCCTACCACTGCATTGAGAACGATAAAGAAGTAGCAAATTACGCTTACTTTATAGAAGGAGAGGTTATAAAGACTCTTTTTTATTACAACAAGGACAACCAACTCATCAAGGAAGAAAATTTTAATCTCCTTACAGGCGATTTTACCTCTGGAACGTATTATACGTATGATGAGAAAGGAAATTTGCTACAAATAGATGACGGACAGATTCCTTCCCTTAATAGAACCATCTACCACTATGACAAATTCAACAACTGCACAGAGGAAATTTGGTACAAAAATAACAAACGTGCTGCTATTGTAGAGCGCATCTCTACCTATTATCAATAAGTGCCTTCTTTTATCTCCAGATAAGTCGTTGCTCTGCTGATATGGGGTATTTCCCGGCTTTGGGATAGAATATAGTACCGTCATTATCGGCATCAAGATCTCTGGTTTTGCCATTATTCTCTATAATGATAAGCATATTGACTACCCCTGCAGTCCCAAATACCGCTGGGTCATAGGCATAGGGCACTGCAGAGTGTCTGGGCTGTCCTGTAAAGGCAATATACTTCCCATCTGGAGAAAAGGATGGGAGACGCTCTCCACCTGAATAATAAGTTCTTGCATCGGTAATGCCATCTACCTTTGAAGTAGTTACTTGGTAGTGTGAGTCCTCTTGTATATCATAGAGCCAAATATGCTTATCACCCCTTCTGAAGACAAATTGTGTCCCTTGTGAGTTCATATTGAGCATCTCTATATCATCAAATGGAATCTTTTTTACATAGATCATACGCCAATTATTGCTTTCTGAGGCTTTTGCTAATTCATTATCTACATTAAGGAAAAGTTCCCCAACACTTGACCAGCCTACGATATTGATCCTATGCGGCTCATATCCGTCAATATTAAATTCTTTTAGCACACGCCCGCTACTCCTATCCAATATACTTGCAGGATTATCATCATTATAACCCATAGATTTTTGGGCTTGTACAGCAACAAAGCGCTCGTCAGGCGAGAGGAAAAAACCTACCCCGCCAGCGGCACCTACCTCATAACCATTGAAGTCAAAGGAATTGATTTGACGCTTCTCGAAATCATCATCACTGGTAGCTGCACCAGATTTCTTCTCAAGCATAGGCAGATAGGTAAATTGAAGATAATCCGTCTGATATTGGCCATAAGGTCGTTTTGCCCAAGCTACCAATAGCTTCTGGCCATCCCAAGAGACATCATACTTATCAACTATATTGCTCTTAAATATCTCAGTAATGTTTCTCCCTGAGCGAAGATCATAATACCCATACCCTCCTGCAAATTGGTAGTATATGCCACTGCCTGTAACCCCTAAGGTACCTGCTGCTGATGTCTCATTATCTTTACTGCAAGAAAAGCACAAAAATAACGAGGCAATAACTATTGTAAAAGTTAATTTCTTCATATCTATATTATTTATTGAGGACAAAAATATAAAATCCTGAAATACAAAACAAAATTACACCTTTATATTTTTGTTAATCTTCATCTCTAAAAAGTTAATCCTCAGTGGATAGCAGGCTTTGCATGAAAAGGAAAAATCGTTACTTAAGGCAAAAAGCAGATTATTTGTCAAAGATAAATACTAAGAAACAGCCTGTAGCATAGCAAAGAATATCCTCAAAGGAAAAGTAATTCCCTAGTAGAATATACCCAAGGGTACCCTTGCCAAAACCGAAGAAAGTAGCCAGCTTAAAGTACTGTAGTATCTCCACAAACACAGCAAAGCAGAAAATCCCTATAAGTAATTTCTTGGTGTTCTTGATACGGAAAAAAGCTCTAATAAAACAATAAATCAATATCACTACCAGAATATCCCCCAAGTATGCCCGTACAAAGGAAACACTCTTGAATAAAGTGGCTATGGCTACCTCTACCAAAAAAATGATCAGGGCAGCGAAGAAGTATTTGGAATTGAATTTCATTGGTTTAAGTAATATTTTTCAATGACTGTTCTTACAGAGACGAAACCTATTTTACTAAGGTCTATTTCAGGTATGGGAATCCATTGTAAGGACTTTATTTCATCGGCTGCCCTTACAGAAACAGGCACATCCAAGGGGCATTCGTAGAAGATATCCATAGTGCGATAGGGAACATTCTTGTACAAATAGTGATTGGGTTGAGTCGTTACATATTTCAGTTGGCTTGGCGTTATCTCTAAGCCCAATTCTTCATTTACCTCACGACAAGCGGCAGCTTCGGCATTCTCATCAGGGTCTATAAAGCCTCCAGGGAGGTCAAGCTTGCCCTTGTCAGGGTCTATATTTCGCACCGCAAAAAGGATTTCCCTCTCTCGCCTAAAGATAACTGCCACGGCAGCAGCTATATTGTGGTAATAGACAAAACCACAATGGTGACAGAGAAAACGCACCAAATTAGGAAACTCTATATCCTTGCTTCCACAGTGGGGACAATAGGTAAAAATATTTTCCATGATTACTCATTTTAGAAGGACAAAAGTAGTGAAAATTACGGATATAGCCATGTAGAAAAAGAAAAATCATTTTTATAACCGAAAATTCGTTATTTTTTCGTAAATTTGCTCTACACAAAAAATCTTTTTTCAAAAACGAAGAGCATGTTAGTAAAGATCTATGGCAGTGCTGTTTATGGCGTAGAGGCAATTACCATTACCATTGAGGTCAATATAGATAAGGGTGTGGGCTACCACTTAGTAGGCCTACCCGACAATGCTATCAAGGAGAGTAACTTCCGTATAGAGGCAGCACTACACAACAACCAATACAAAATCCCTGGAAAGAAAATCACGATCAATATGGCGCCTGCCGATATGCGCAAAGAGGGGTCGGCCTATGACTTGAGTTTTGCTATAGGCATCTTGGCGGCCAACGGACAGATACAGTGTGAGGAGATAGAGCGGTATATCATCATGGGTGAGCTCTCCTTGGACGGAAGTCTGCAACCCATCAAGGGGGCACTGCCTATTGCCATCCAAGCCAGAAAGGAAGGGTTCAAGGGATTTATACTCCCTATGCAAAACGCCAAAGAAGCTGCTATTGTCAATAACTTAGAGGTGTATGGTGCGGAGAATATCAAGCAGGTTATAGACTTTCTCAATGGGGAAGATAGCTTGCAGCGGGTAGAGCTAAACACCCGTGAGGAGTTCTTCAAGCATGTGGAAACCCCAGAGTTTGACTTTGCCGATGTCAAAGGCCAAGAAAGTGTCAAGCGCTGTATGGAGATTGCCGCGGCGGGCGGACATAACATTATACTCATTGGCCCTCCTGGTTCTGGTAAGACCATGCTGGCCAAGCGCCTACCTGGCATACTGCCTCCTATGACCTTACAAGAAGCCTTAGAAACTACTAAGATACACAGTGTAGTGGGGCGGGTCAAAGACAATGGACTTATCTGTCAGCGGCCTTTTCGCAGTCCGCACCATACCATATCGGACGTGGCGCTAGTGGGAGGGGGTAGCTATCCACAGCCAGGGGAAATCTCCTTGGCGCACAATGGAGTACTCTTTTTGGACGAACTTCCCGAATTTAAGCGTAGTGTATTGGAGGTGATGCGCCAGCCCTTGGAGGACAGAGAAGTTACTATCTCTCGCACTAAGTTCTCCATCACCTATCCCGCTTCGTTCATGTTGGTTGCCAGTATGAACCCCTCACCCAGCGGTTATTTCAATGATCCTGATGCACCTATGGTAAGCTCCCCTGCCGAGATGCAGCGGTACTTGAGCAAGATTTCGGGGCCTTTGCTCGATAGGATAGATATACATATAGAGGTCAATCCCGTACCTTTTGAGAAACTCGCCCAGCGGGAAAAGGCCGAAAGCAGTACCGCCATTCGCGAGCGGGTTATACGAGCTAGAGAGATACAGACCCAGCGGTTTGCCCAGTATGAACATATCCACTACAATGCCCAGATGAGCAGCCAACAGATAGGCAAATACTGCCATGTGGAGGCCTCCTCCTTGGCCATGCTCAAGAAAGCCATGGAACGGCTTAACCTTTCGGCGCGTGCCTATGACCGTATCCTAAAGGTAGCCCGTACCATAGCCGACTTGGAAGGAGCGGAAACCATACAGGAGCACCATATAGGCGAGGCCATACAATATCGCAGCCTTGACCGCGAAGGCTGGTTGGGCGGGTTCTAAAAGTAGCTTATTTTTTATACATATCGGGAGATTGTACCGAAAGCAAGTCCTCTACCAAGTTCTGGAATAGCAGTTGTGCCATACGCTCGGTACCCTTGTCAGAGAAATGTACCAAGTCGCTGGCTGCCATGCGGTTATCATACCATATCTTCATAGAGTTCTTGCCGCCCATGGCCTCGTACATACTAAAGAACGCAAAGCCATTCTCAGCCGTTTGCTTTTTCATCTCCTCTACCAGTTCTGGGATAATGTCATAAGTGGTCTTGGTACTTCGCTTAAGCATATCGCTGGGGCCTATTAGGATAAAGAGGGCATCGGGGTTACGCTTCTGCACCCATTGCATATTGGTAATGATACGTTTTACGCTGGAAGCTACCTTGTTTTTGGTCAGATAGGGAACAAGATTTCCCCCGAATTGGAAGATGATAATATCGGGTTTCAGCTCACGACTCATCGCATCGTAAGTATCTTGAATACGGGTAAAGTGAAAGCCCGAATCCCCACGTGTAGGAATATTATCAGCCTGTACCCCCTCAGTGCTACCTGCTGTTACCCCATAGAAATCAGGGCTTTTGGTACTGGAGAACTGCACACGGAGTTTCTTGGGCGTAGCAGAAAAGTTCAGCTTATAAGCATGGTAGGCACCATCGGCTATAAGCGTATCCTTTCTTATCTCCTTATTATCTTCATAGACAGTGACTAAGGCAGGTGTCGTACAATTACCATAATGTATAGTTACTTGGTTGTACTGGCTAAGCCTATTGTAATAAGAGTGCGAAGGAGAAATGGTAAAAGAAGCCGTCTTAAGCCCTGCTGTCTCGCCACGTGCGGGAGCAAAACGGCAAACATTGGCATAAAGCCCATACTGATTGTTCTGCAAAAGGTCTTTGTTTTTGCGCTGTTCGGCATTGAAAAGCGCGTAGCGATACCAGTTTCCTGAGGTTTGTTCTATGATACTGCGCTGCCCATAAGGCATCTTGATAGGAAAGTAGCCAGGCCCTGTCCCTCCATAGAGTGTTTGTAGACCATTGCGTAAATAAGCAGTGATACGGTCGCCCTCTAGCTTGGAATCTCCATAATGAAGAATACGACAAGAGGGCTGGCTGAGCTTCTCATGCAGCTTCTTAACGAAGTCCTTAGCGGGGGCAGGATAGTAGATCTGCCCCTCCACATTGCTCACCAAGGGAGGATTTCCCGCTGAGAGGAAAGCACCAATGGAGTCTCGCAATTGATTCATATCCTCAGGGAAGACGAACTTATGCCTATTGACCATAGTTGTCGCTCCCATTGTATCTTTTTCAACTTTCTCAAGATCAGGCTCTTTCCCCTGTATAATCGCCATAGCCTTATCGTTGGTAATATGCTCTTGACGGGAGAAGATATCCCAGAAAGTAGGGTACTTCATTTGGAAATTACCGATTCTTATTCCATGGGCTACTTCGTTCTCTTCGTCCATATATTCACGGCTAACAAAGGTAAGCCATAGCAAAGAGAGCAATACACCGAGCATAAAGATTACTATTTTCTTAGGAGACATCTGCTATTATTTTTGGGTGCAAATATAGGAATAAAATGTAATACCAAAATATACAAGCGCATAATTTCATTAACCTACTTTTCAACAAAGGGTAGC
>ERZ773049.1852-NODE-1852-length-11904-cov-7.072496_pt1 | contig 11904 bp, 10 predicted proteins | sample MGYA00580633_ERZ773049 | MGnify/ENA primary metagenome ERZ773049 (study PRJEB29015, sample SAMEA2737991) | human oral metagenome | biome: human oral; feature: human-associated habitat; material: dental | place: China | collected 2066 ... | reverse complement strand
CCCGGCCACTTCCTTTTCGCAATCTCGCTTCGCAATCCCACGAATCAAACTTCGGCGTCCGCGTCGCTTTCGCCTTCCCAAAAATCTCATTTCTGTAACAATTGCGCAAAAATTTTCTCAAGCGGGACAATTTATGGTAGAAAATGAATGGAACCGGTCTTCGCCGGATCAACGCACACCCCACCGGCGGGGCATGTCATACGTCTCGCCCGTTTGTCCAAAGGAGGACATTCATGCGTCGCACGACAAGCATCGTGGCCGCCGTCGCGGCCACAGCGATTTCCCTCGGAGGGCTCGCAGCATGCTCAAGCAGCTCCGACAAAGATGACGGCAAAGGTTCCGTCTACTACCTGAACTTTAAACCCGAGTCAGAGGCTTCGTGGAAGAAAGTCGCCTCTGAATACAAGAAAAAGACGGGCGTCGAGGTCAAGATCCGCACCGCCGCGGCCGGAAACTACGAACAAACGCTCAAGACGGAAATCAACAAGTCTGACGCGCCGACCCTTTTCAACGTCAACGGCCCCATTGGCTTGAAGAACTGGGAGAAATACGTCTCCGACCTGAGCGACGAAAAATTCACCAAGCATCTGACAAAGAAAGATCTGGCGCTCAAGGGCGAAGACGGCAAGATCTACGGCGTCCCCTTTGCCACAGAAGGTTATGGAATCGTCTACAACGACGCCATCATGAAGAAGTACTTCGCCTTGCCCGATGCCAAGGCGAAGTCAGTCGAAGAGATCAAAGGCTTCGACAAGCTTAAGGAAGTCGCCGAGGACATGCAGGCCAAGAAGGACCAACTCGGCATCAAGGGCACATTCGCCTCGACGTCACTTTCTTCCGGTGAGGACTGGCGTTGGCAGACACACCTGGCCAACTACCCCGTCCATTACGAATTGAAGGATGCCAAGGCCAAGGACACCGACACTCTCAAGGGAACCTACCTCGACAATTACAAGAAGATCTTCGACCTGTACTTGAAGAATTCGACGGTTTCGCCTTCAGAGGCAAGCAGCAAGTCCGTTTCCGACTCGATGTCCGAATTTGCCCGCGGCCAAGCCGCGATGGTTCAGAACGGCAACTGGGCTTGGGAGCAGATCAAGGGCGACAAAGGCAACGTCGTCAAGCCTGAGGACGTTCATTTCCTCCCGATCTACACGGGAGTCAAGGGCGAGGAGAAGAACGGCATCGCGATCGGAACGGAGAACTACCTCGCCCTCAACAACAAGGCCTCCAAATCCGACCAGAAGGCCTCGATCGACTTCGTCAATTGGCTCTACACCACCAAGGAAGGCGCCAAGCTTGTTTCCGAGGATCTCGGCTTCATCGCGCCTTTTGACACCTTCGCCTCCCAAAGCCCGTCCGATCCGCTCGGCAAGGAAGTGGTCAAGTACATCAACAACAAGGACCTCAATCCCGTGACCTGGGACTTCACGGTCTTCCCTTCGGAAGATTACAAGAAGCAGCTCGGCTCGCACCTCCAGCAGTACGCCGCCGGCAAGGAAGAGTGGTCCGACGTCGCCAAGTACTTCACTGACGACTGGAAGAAGGGCAAGGAACAGAACAAGGACAGCTAGCGTACAGGCGGGCCGACGCCGCACCGGCTCGGCGCCCCTCCCTCCGCGGCACAGCACGACATCGCCGGTGGGATTCTCCTGTCGCCTTGTACCCGCCTCCGTCCGCGGAACAGCGCGAATACCTTAGCGAACTGACACTTCCTTTGGAGACCGATCATGACCAGATCCTTGAAGAAATACTTCCCTGTCTTCACCGGGCCCACACTCATCGCTTTCACCATCGCCTTCCTCGTTCCCTTCGTGGTGGGCGTTTACCTATCTTTCAACAAGTTCACGACGATCAGCGACGCCGAATGGGTGGGGCTGAAGAACTACGCCTCCGCCTTCTCCGAAAGGTCGCACTTCGTCGAAGCCTTGACTTTCACGGCCTTGGTCACGGCGGTGGCCATCGTCACCGTCAATATCGGCGCATTCACACTCGCCTACATGCTCACTCGCAAGCTTCGCGGAACTAACGTCTTTCGAACCGTCTTCTTCCTTCCGAACCTTATCGGCGGCTTGGTGCTGGGGTATACGTGGCAGACGATGCTCAACGCCATCATCAACCGCTTCGCCGAAGGGTCAATCCAAGACGATTGGAGGTACGGCTTCGCAGGCCTCGTCATGCTGACCAGCTGGCAGATGATGGGATACATGATGATTATCTACATAGCGGGCCTACAGAATGTTCCGCCCGAGCTCATTGAGGCAGCGCAGATCGACGGCGCCTCCAAATGGCAGGCGATGAAGTCCGTGACCCTGCCGATCATGATGCCTTCGATCACCATTTGCACATTCCTGACGCTTGCCAACACCTTCAAGATGTACGACCAAAACCTTGCCCTGACGGACGGCAAGCCCTACAAAGAGACTCAGATGGCGGCCCTCAACATTTTTAAGAGGATGTTCGACATTCGCAACGGCGAAGGCACAGCACAAGCCATGGCTGTCATTTTCTTCATCGTTGTCGCCGCCATCGCGTTCATCCAGCTGCGCGTCACCCGTTCGAAGGAGGTCGACCAGTGAGCGCTACAAAAACGCCGATGCCCACGATCTCACGTTCGCGTTTCTCACCGGGCCGAGCGGTTCTCACAATCGTCCTGACGCTGCTTTCACTTCTGTGGCTCGTTCCGCTCGCCTTCATCTTGATCAACTCGTTCAAGGGCAAGCTGTTCATCTCGGAAAGCCCTTTCGCGCTTCCGAACGGGGAGTCAAGCGTGGGTCTCAACAATTACACGAAGACCCTTGGGGACGATAACTTCGGCCAGGCGATCATGTGGTCGCTGTTCATCACGGTGGCCTCTGTGGCCGTGATCGTCTTCTTCTGCGCGATGACGGCCTACTACATCACCCGCGTGAAGGCGTGGTGGACGTCGCTGATCTATTACCTTTTCGCCTTCTCGATGATCGTGCCGTTCCAGATGGTCATGTTTCCGACGTCGAGCATCGCCGACAAGTTAGGGCTGGCAACCCCCTGGGGAATGGTCTTGCTTTACCTCGGATTCGGCGGTGGCCTTTCGGTTTTCCTCTTCTCCGGCTTCGTCAAGTCGATCCCGCTGGAGATCGAGGAAGCCAGCTACATTGACGGCTGCTCGCCGCTGCAGAACTACTTCCGCGTGGTCATGCCGCTGCTCAAGCCGACGGCGGTCACCGTGGCCATCCTCAACACGATGTGGGTGTGGAACGATTTCCTCCTCCCCTATCTTGTTATCGGCAACAACGAGCATTACAAGACGATCCCGATCGTCATCCAAGGAATGATCGGAACGAACGGGAACAAGGACCTCGGGGCGCAGATGGCGGTGCTGGTTATGGCCGTTATCCCGATCGTCGTCTTCTACCTGGCCTGCCAAAAGTACATCGTCGAGGGCGTGGCCGCGGGCGCGGTCAAGGGCTGAGCCGCGCAGTCGCATGGGCGCTCTTTCACCCGATTCGAAGTTCTATCGAGGCCTGTCGACGGCGACCGACCTGGTTATCGTCAACCTGCTGACGCTCGCCGCCTTCATCCCCGTGGTGACGGCGGGCGCGGCACTCACAGCATGCGCCCGGGTCTGCGGTGAGACGGCCCGCGAGGAAGATGGCTACCTCGTGCGCACGTGGTGGGCCGCTTTCCGCAAGAATCTAGTTCAGTCAATGGGCTGGTGGATCCCGTGTGCGATCCTCTTCGGCTCGGGCGCAGCCGAGAGCTGGCTCCTTTCGGGCATCGGCGACTCTCGCCTGGCTGGCGCTCTAAACGGCCTGCTCATCGTGGGGCTTGCCGCCGTGCTGGGCATACTCAGCTGGATAGCGCCGCTCCAAGCATTCTTCGAGAACACGGCAATAGGCCACATGAGGAACGCCGCGGTGCTTGCGGGCGGCTATCTGTGGCGGACACTGGCCAATGTCGCGGTGGCTCTCGCTCCGATGGCAGTTTTTCTCGCGGTTCCTCGGGCGCGCATGGCTGCGGCCTGGTTCGTTGCGATCATCGGCGTCGCTTTTACGATGTACATACAAGCCATCATCGAGAAGACTGCGCTGGACAGGCTGCTAGAGGCGGCCCGCAACTAGAGGCTCACTATAGGGGCTGACGGCACCGAGATAGTAGCCAGCAGCCAAGGTAGGCAGTAGCCAAAGCCACCGCCGGCCATTTATAACCAGCGGCCAAGGTGACGGATCAGTGGCGTATTCGGACACGGCCGCCAGTTTCGTGAACGATGTAGCCACAGCTCGCCACGCCGAAGCAGTTGTCACACCACAATGAAACGCGCCGTCGTCGGCGAGAACTTGCCGACGACGGCGCAGCATCCTATTCGGTGAAACCTGGACTCTCTGGTCGGACCAAGATTGCCCTAGTCGAACAAATCTGCCCAGCAGGGCCAGAGCCGCCTAACCAAGCCTGTTCAGTGGAACTGATCTAGCCAAGGCCGTCATCCGCAGACTTCAGTTCCGGCCGGGCCGCTTTGATCCGATCGTCAAGAGGCTCAGATTCAGCGCATTTTCGTCCCGACCGAGCCGAGACGGTCACAAGCCTCGACCACACGAGTTGCCATGCCGGCCTCGGCCAGCTTGCCCCACGAGCGCGGGTCGTAATCCTTCTTGTTGCCAACTTCGCCGTCGACCTTGAGAACGCCGTCGTACTTGCGGAACATGTGGTCGGCGACGGGGCGGGTGAAAGCGTACTGAGTATCGGTGTCGACGTTCATCTTGATGACGCCGTTTTCGACGGCGAGGGCGATCTCGTCCGCGGTGGAGCCGGAACCGCCGTGCATGACGAGGTCGAAGGGGCGGTTGTTCTTCCAGCCGACCTTCGCCGCGACCTCTTCCTGGATGGTGCCCAGGATCTCCGGGCGCAGCTTGACGTGACCGGGCTTGTAGACGCCGTGGACGTTGCCGAAGGTCAGAGCCGTCAGGTAACGGCCGTTCTCGCCAAGGCCGAGGGCTTCGACCGTAGCGAGCGCGTCTTCGGTGGTGGTGTACAGCTTCTCGTTGATTTCGCCGACCACGCCGTCTTCTTCGCCGCCGACGACGCCGATCTCGATCTCGAGGATGGTGTTGGCGGCCTGCGACAGGGCGAGGAGCTCCTTGGCGATCTCGAGGTTCTCATCCAACGGAACGGCCGAACCGTCCCACATGTGCGACTGGAAGAAGGGAAGGCGGCCGGCCTTGACTTCCTCGGCCTCGAGCTCGAGCAGGGGGCGGACCCACGAATCGATGTTCTGCTTGGCGCAATGGTCGGTGTGGAGGGCCACGGTCACGGGGTAGTTTTTGGCGACCTCCCGGGCGTATGCGGCGAGGGCAAGCGAACCGGCAACGCGGTCCTTGACGGTAGAGCCCGAGGCGTACTCGGCGCCACCGACGGACACCTGGATGATGCCGTCAGACTCGGCCTCGGTGAATCCCTGCAGGGCAGCTGTGAGGGTCTGCGATGACGTCACGTTGATCGCCGGGTAGGCGAACTTGCCTTCCTTGGCGCGGTTGAGCATCTCTGCATAGACTTCAGGGGTTGCGATAGCCACGAATAATCTCCTTCGTGTTGTTGCTGACTACCTTCTCATTCTCTCACTTGACAGCCGGTACACAACACGCGAACGTCCCAAAATCCCGCTCTTCAACTGAGGCCACTATCACGCTGAGGCGACCGTCACTGCTTCGGCAAGACTGCCGGAACTGCCCCAAGGTAGCCAACACCACCTTCCAAGGCCACCGATACTTCCTCCCCAAGGCAACCGGCACTGCCTCCCCAAGGCTGCCGGCGCTGCGAATCGCTCCCAGGAGACGTGCTCCAATAGAACGATGCTGCACTTCGACCGCATTTCAAAGCCGCGCGCTGCCTCACCTGTGCTGCACAGACCACCAGTGCATGGCGATGGCGGCGGCCGCCGCTACATTCATGGAGCGGGTCGAACCGTACTGTTCGATCCGCACGGCGAAGTCGCACGCCGCGAGCAGCTCGGGCGAGATGCCGGAGGATTCCTGCCCGAATACGAGAAGGCACCGCTCGGGCAGCCGGGTCTCTTCGAGCGCGGCCGACCCCGGTGGATTGTCTACCGCCACCATCGTGTAATCATTGGCCCGGGCCCACTCGACGACGTCGCACACCCTCGGCCGATGGAAGACGTCCACATATCTGTCGGTGACGAGCGCGCCCTTACGATTCCACCGCTTGCGTCCAACGATATGTACGCCCGAGACGTTGAAGGCATTGCCTGTGCGTACGATCGAGCCGATATTGAGGTCGTGCGCCAGATTCTCGATGGCGATCTGGAGGGGCGCCCGGCCGGGCGCGAGGTCGGCCCGAATCGCCTCAACGCTCCAATAGCGGTACTTGTCGATCACATTGCGCCGGTCGCCGCTTTCCAGCAGTGCCGGATCAAGGCGCGGATCGTCCGGCCACGGGCGAGGGTGCGGCCCGACGCCGACGTCGCGCCGGGCGTTGCCGAGCGAGGGATCCTCGGGCGGCCCCGAAAGCTGCGCCGGCTCGAAGGAATTTGCGGGGTTGCTCGCCGCCTGCGCGGATTCCCCGGTGTTGCCGACCGCCTCGTCCGCCAGCTGCTCTGCCCCGGCGGCTTTATCCGCTAAACGCTCCGCCCCGGCGGCGGAATCCGCCGCCGCGTCCCGCCTGTCGGCTATGCCGAGAGGCTCTTCGACAGCATCCGCTGGTTCGCCAGTCACGCCGGCCTTCCCGTCGCGCCAAAAGACTGATCCGCTGCCTTATCGCTGGACTTTTCCTTCACAGCGGAATCCACCGCAGCAGCCGAAGCCACGCCCATCGCCTCACGTCCGGGCTTCCCCGTCACACCCGGGCTTCCAAGCCAGCTCACGCCTGGACTTCCAGTCCGAGGTCTTCCAGCCCGAGCGCGGCCAAGTACGGGACGCCGCAGGCTTCGATCTTCTCTTTGGCACCGGTCGCCCGATCGACGACCACCGCCACCGCCAGCACATTCGCCCCGGCCTCGCGCGCGGCTTCGAGGGCCTGGATAGGCGAACCGCCGGTTGTGGACGTGTCCTCCAAGATCACGACGTTGCGCCCCTCGATGGACGGGCCCTCGATTCGCCGCTTTGTGCCGTGGTCCTTGGCTTCCTTCCGCACGACGAAGGCGTCAATGTCAAGTCCCCTCGAGGCAGCCGCATGCATGATGGCGGTGGCCACAGGATCGGCGCCCATCGTCAGCCCGCCGACGGCGTGGGCCACACCAGCGCCGAAGCCCGCTTCCTCAAGCATGTCGAGCATGACATGCCCGACGAGTGGGCCCGCCTCGTGATGGAGCGTGGCGCGGCGCATGTCCACGTAGTACGAGGACTTCTTACCAGAAGCCAACGTGAAGTCGCCACGTTGGACAGCCAAAGAGCCAACCAATTCGATGAGTCGCCTGCGAAGAGAATCGTTCACACACCAGAGTGTAGTGGAAATAATCACGATTCTTCCCCAAGGGTCAGCGGGATTCCGAAGAAACTTCCTCTACAAACCTCAACATATGATATATAAAATATTGGTGTAGAGATGGGGCTTCCCAAACGAGAAAGTTATAAATAATGGTTTCTTCATTCAATCGACGCTCATCGCGCAATCGCCGGTTTCTGCCGTCGATCGTCGCCTTTGCCATTGCGCTCTCGCTGTCTTCCTGCGGTTCGTACGCTGGGAAAACTGGAAGCCCGCGCCCCACAAATTCCAAGCCTGCGAATCCCGTCCGGATCGACAGTTCCACCATTTCGACCGACGTCAGCTTGTCCGCCGATGCAACCGTCGATTCGTCGTCGGTGACGTTCAAGTACAAGCTGACCAACAATTCGACGAATGCGATCTGGGCCGTCCATCCTTCGACCGTTTCGGCTTTGCCGGACGGCGCCGGTGGTGTCATAGCGGCGATGGCATTTTTCCCCGTTCGCGAGGACCTAAGCTACGCTCAACCGCCGTATGAACGGGTCACCAAGCTCGAACCCAAACAGAGCGTTGAGGGGAAAGTGCTCGTGAACAGACCACTCACAACCCGTCACGACGTCAAGCCAGGCGCAGACGCCCTGCCTTCCAAGCCCACAAGCGTGCGGTTATGCATTGGCTATGTCGACGCACACAAACTTCCCGCAAACCAACCAGAAAAAATATCCGAAAACAAGTACAAGATCAATCGTGATACTGGGTATCAACTCCAAAAGAAGTTTGCTTGCTCATCGCCGACGCCCCTGAACTGAGCCCGGGCCCACGGGATAAACCGACGGCCGGGACGCGGATTCTGCGATCGGTGCCGTGTTCGCCCCGGGCCGATACACCGGCGGCCATACCGTCGACGTATGGCCGCCGTCCTGAAAGCCAATACTAGAAAGCGGAGGGTGACCTAAGGCCACCCTCCGCAGTTTATTCTCCATCTTTTCCTCCTCCCTCGGGTTTCACATGTCCCCTCTTCTTTTGACCTTCATATTTACTTTTGACTTCACTATTACTCTCATCCAAATTTCTCAATCCACAATTTAACCGCTCACTCTCCAATTAACTGCTCACTCTCCAAGGCCACGGATCTTCACTATTTTTTGTTGTTTATCGTTTTGCCTTATCTGTTGTCGTTCCCGATTCATCTGCTACCGCCCTCATCTCTCGCTGTTTCCCACTTGCCTGTTGTTGGCCCCCCTCATCTGTCGTTTATCTCCCGCTCACCTGCTATTACCACCCTCGTCTGCCGTTTTATCTCCCACTTGCCTAATGCCGCCGCCTCTGACCTGTCATTGCTTCCCATTCGCCTACTGTTGTCACCTTGTCCCCCACCTATTTGCCGTTGTCACCTACTCCGTCTGATGCCATCCCTCGCTCGTCTACCGTTATCGTCTGCTCTCCCGTTGCCGTTCCTCATCCAAAATCGCCACTGTCCTTCACGAGCTCACCTCGCCCTTCATCAACTATCAACTCCATCCTCGCCCGCTCCTCTGCCATCCGAGATTTGAGCATCTATTCCGCTTCTCCCATCAATGCGTTCCTTTCTCCCATCAATGCGTTCCTCGGGTTTTCCATGTGCGTTTCCACAACCTTTATTCGTGCTTCCACAACTTTCCCATCCGCGTTTCCACCACCCGCCCATTCAACCTAGTGAAGCGTCATCGTTCTCTTTGGCAATCCCTATTCAGTTGTCACGCTCATCGAGTTCTTATTCGCGTGTCACATCGTTTCGCACCTCATCATGTTCCGGGTCCAACTTTTATTGCATGCCCGCAGACGGCCCGTAGCCTCCAGCCGGAGGCGGCGTGAAATCACCGGGAGTTCGGCCGTATCCGGGCTGCATCCCACCGCCCTGAGGCCCGTAGCCAGGCTGCATTCCGCCATTCTGGGGTCCATACCCGGGCTGGCCCTGCCCTGATTGACCGCCAAAACCGGCAGTCGGCGGCGTGTTGAAACCGCCGAAGCTGACTTGGGGCAGCTGTCTGTCGGCGCTGTCGACTTCGAAGTATTCGGCCTTCTGCAGGTTCATCATCGACGCCACGATCGAAGAAGGAAACTTCTCCGCCTTCGTGTTGAGGTCGCGCACGTTCGAGTTGTAGAAACGGCGGCCTGCGGCGATGCGATCCTCGGTGTTGGTCAACTCCTGTTGGAGATTGAGAAAGCTCGTGTCGGCACGCAGCGTCGGGTAGTTCTCGGCAACGGCGAAGAGCCGTGAGAGCGCGCCTGACAGGGCCGATTCGCTCTGCGACCTCTGAGCGAGCGAAGTCGCCGGGGCCTCCGCCATGCGACGCGCCTCAACCACGGCCTGCAACGTCATCTGCTCGTGGGCCATGTACCCGCGGACCGTCTCGACGAGGTTGGGAATGAGATCCCGGCGCCTCTTGAGTTCGACGTCGATCTGTCGCCACGACTCCTGGACGAAGTTCCGCAGCTTGACGAATCCGTTATACGTGGCGATGTACCACAGAACGAGTACGAGCAGAATCGCCACGACGGCGATGATGGCAACTTTCATCGTTCTCTTCCTTCCGCTTCAGCGATGATCCCCGAAGGGATCGATTGCCCGACCAGCCTTACGTGAAACAGGCTAACCCGAAAGGCAAGGCAAGTTCTCGCTGATTCCCGGGGAGAGGTACAAGCGTCCAACAGCGCGAGGTAGGAAAATGCGACACCGAACGCCAAAAAACGTGACACAAGAGCTTCACCGCCAACAGGCGACATGCACGAAACGCGACAGGGGCTGTCGCGAAGGCTCTACAACTAGGAAAATTCAGCCGATGTGAGCGTTCAGCCACGACGGCCGGAACGCTCCGGACCCGCGACAGCGCGCACAAGGCTCCGGGGCGCGACCTTGAGGGCGCCCGCGAGCGCGCGGTACCTTCGCGACGGCGTGACGACCACTTTGCCGCGGCGCACGCCCTCAATGGCCTCGGCGGCTACCCGTTCGGCCGGGATGAAGGCAGATTCGGGCCACTGCCCGGGATCGACGTCAACCTTTTCGTGGAACTCTGTATGAACCAGACCGGGGCAGACGACCGTCGCGTTGACACCCGTGCCCTTCAAGCTTGCCGCCAATCCCTCGGTGAAGGTCCGCACCCAGGCTTTGTGCGCGGAGTAGGTTCCTTGCGCCGTCAGCGCGGCCATTGAGGCGATGTTGAGGATACCGCCACCGCCGCGGGCCACCATGCCGGGGATGACGGCGTGACAGGTCATGAGGACGGCGCGCACCATGACGTTGAGGGCGTTGAGCTCGCGTTCGATGTCACCGCCGACGAAGTCCTGGCCAAGACCGAAGCCCGCGTTATTGACAAGCAGGCCTACGGGACGTTCCTCGTCAATGAGACGCTCGCATACACGCAGGGTGCCCTCGGCCTGCGCGAGATCCGCCGGTAGGACCTCAACTTCTACGTCCGCTACCTGCCTGATATATTCGGCTACGTTTTCGAGTCGGTCGGCACTTCGCGCCACGAGGATGAGATTCATGCGCTCAGCAGCCAATTGCCACGCGATTTCACGACCAATTCCGGATGTCGCCCCGGTTATCAAAGCGGTAGCCATACGTTCAGCCTATCCCGAAGCCTACGGCATCAGGCGGAACATCGGGCGGCGCGCCTACCCGAGCATCGCGCAGTGCGCCTGTCCAGGCATCGGGCAACGTGCCTAGCCGGGCATCGCATGGCACGCCTAGCCGGGCATCGCATGGCACGCCTAGCCGGCTCATCCTCTGCGTCGACGGGGACAAACGCGATCCTTTCTCCTTCCCGCGGCGACGAACACGAACCCGCGGCGACGAACACGAGCGGCTTTTAGCTTCTCGAAAAGTGTCGGTCGCCAATGAGATGCTTAATGACATGGACGTTCTTTCGACTCGCGACTCGCTCATTATGGCGGCGGCCGCGCTGGCCTGCGAACATGCCGACGCGTTCACCGCCGAGGAATCGCGAATCGTCAAGGCATGCAACGCGCCGAGGCCTTCGCACTCGGACCTGGCAGAAATCCGGGATCTCATTCGAGCTGGCCACGATCCTCTGGGAACGGCCTATTGCCACATTCATTCGGCAGAACTGCGGCGCCCACTGGGCCAAACCTACACGTCACGAGAAATCGTCGAAGCGATGACTTCTTGGGCTGAAGCCAACGGCTCACCCGCGCGAGTCATCGACCCCGGCGCGGGTTCCGGCCGCTACCTGCTGGCCGCCGCTGCGAGATTTCCCGAGGCCCGCCTGTACGGCGTCGACGTCGATCCCCTCGCGGCGCTGATGCTGCGGGCAAACCTTGCGGCGTGCGGCCTTGCGGATCGCGCTGAGGTCCGTGTGAGCGACTTTCGCACACTCAGCCTGCCCCCGGCAGACGGTTCCACGCTTTTCCTGGGCAATCCGCCATATGTCCGTCACCATTCGATACCGCCCGAATGGAAGGAATGGTTCGCGGTCACGGCGAAACGGC
>ERZ773049.1851-NODE-1851-length-11904-cov-15.481897_pt1 | contig 11904 bp, 8 predicted proteins | sample MGYA00580633_ERZ773049 | MGnify/ENA primary metagenome ERZ773049 (study PRJEB29015, sample SAMEA2737991) | human oral metagenome | biome: human oral; feature: human-associated habitat; material: dental | place: China | collected 2066 ... | reverse complement strand
AGGCCGTCGCCCGCGTTCGCCTGGTCCCCGGCTCCGGCAAGTGGACCATCAACGGTCGCACCCTTGAGGACTACTTCCCCAACAAGCTGCACCAGCAGCTGGTGAAGTCCCCCTTCGTGCTGCTCGACATTGACGGCCGCTTCGACGTTATCGCCCGCATCAACGGCGGCGGCATTTCCGGCCAGGCCGGCGCCCTGCGCCTCGGCGTGTCGCGCGCCCTCAACGAGATCGACCGCGACGCGAACCGTCCGGCCCTCAAGAAGGCTGGCTTCCTGACCCGCGACGCCCGCGCCACCGAGCGTAAGAAGGCAGGCCTCAAGAAGGCCCGCAAGGCTTCGCAGTTCTCGAAGCGCTGATTTTATCAGCACATTTTCTGTTGGCCGCGCCCCGCACCTGCGGGGCGCGGCCTTCGTTTACCTGCGTGCGCGTGCCAGGATGTGAGCGTCCCCGCTGTCCGCGCCCCGGCCTCGTGCCAATGAGCGGGCGCGAGCGCGGTAGGCTTAGTGCAGTCATACGACCCACTGAACGGAGAGACTATGCCCAGGATGTTCGGCACCGATGGCGTGCGAGGACTGGCGAACGTTGACATCACTGCGGACCTTGCGCTGCAGCTCGGCGAGGCGGCCGCCCGCCAGTTCGGCGGCTCCCGACGTGCGGACGGTTCGAAGCCCCGCGCAATCATCGGACGTGACACGCGTATTTCGGGCGAGTTCCTCGATCACGCCCTCGCGGCGGGCCTGGCCAGCGCCGGCATGGACGTGACCCGCATCGGCGTCGTCACCACCCCCACGGTCGCGCATTTGACGGCCACCGAGGACACCGTAGACCTCGGCGTCATGATTTCCGCGTCGCATAACCCGATGCCCGATAACGGCATTAAGTTCTTCGCGCACGGCGGCTACAAGCTCGCGGATTCTGTCGAGGATGAGATCGAGGCCCTCGTGAACACCGAGTGGGATCGCCCCACCGGTGACGGCGTCGGCGAGATCAACGCCGATCATGCGTGGGCCAAGGACTCCTACATCGCGCATCTTGTCGATGCGATCGGCACCGACCTGCGCGGCATGAAGATCGCGATCGATTGCGCGAATGGTGCGGCCTCCGAGCTGGGCCCTGCGGTCTTCCGCGAGCTCGGGGCCGACATCACCGTCATCAATGCGTCCCCGGATGGGCGCAACATCAACCTGAACGCGGGCTCGACGCACCCCGAGGCCCTGCAGGCCGCCGTCACCCAGGCCGGCTGCGATTTCGGCGTCGCTTACGACGGCGATGCGGACCGCTGCCTGGCCGTCGACCACGAGGGCAACCTCATCGACGGTGACAAGATCATGGGTGCGCTGGCCGTCAACGCCAAGGCGCGCGGAGCCCTCGCCAAGGACACGCTTGTCGTCACTGTCATGAGCAACCTGGGCCTGCTGATCGCCATGCGCGAGGCCGGCATCAACACCGTGCAGACCGGCGTGGGCGACCGCTACGTGCTCGAAGAGATGCTGGCATCCGGCTACTGCCTCGGCGGCGAGCAGTCCGGCCACATTATCGCCCGCGATCACGCGACCACCGGCGACGGCATTCTGTCCTCGCTCCTGGTCTCGCGCATGGTCAAGGAGTCCGGCCGTTCGCTGGCCGATCTGACCTCCTTCATCCAGCGCCTGCCGCAGACTCTCATCAACGTGGGCGGAGTGGACCGCGCTGCCGCGTCGACGAATGAGGCTGTCGCCGAGGCCGTTGCGGCCGCTGAGGCTCGCCTGGGCGACACCGGCCGCGTGCTCCTGCGTCCTTCGGGCACCGAGCCGCTCGTGCGCGTCATGGTCGAGGCCGCGACCCAGGACGAGGCCGACGCCGTCGCTGCGTCGCTGGCAGACGTCGTCAAGGAGAACCTGGCGCTCTGAGCGCACTCCAGACAGAGGCGAGGGCGGGTACCGGTGGGTGCCCGCCCTACGCGTATGCAGATGACTTAAAGGCAGGGTGTCGTGTCACTTCGCTGCGAATATACGGGAAATAGGAGTATGTTCGTTCTAGTGATCCGTGCGACAATTTGATCGTAGAAGGGCGACCATCATGACACTTCCATTCATCCTTGGCGCGTACGCGTCGCATCCGGCACCGGAGCTGGAAGCTGACTATTACCGACTCCTCGCAGATCAGCCGTGGGTGAGTGGCGTCGAGATCCCCTACCCGGGGCAGCTCGCCACCCAGGGTGAGGTCCTGGCCAGCCACCTGGCGGCCCACTGGGACTTCAACACGATCACAGCGATCCCCGGCACCATGCAGAACGTGTGGAAGAACGAGAGCTTCGGCCTGGCCTCGCCCGACGAGGCCGGACGCGGAGCCGCTCTCGACTTCACCCGCGCGCTGCGCGACGACCTCGCCGCCCTGTGTGAGCGCGCGGGACGCGCTCTGGTCGCCCGCGTGCAGCTGCACTCGGCGCCGACGCGCCTGGCCCAGGCGGACGCCTTCCAGCGTTCGTTCGCCGAGCTGGGCACCTGGGACTGGTGCGGGGCTCGCCTCGTCATCGAGCACTGCGACAAGTACGTCCCCGAGCAGAACCCCGAAAAGGGCTTCCTGTCTCTCGAATCCGAGATCGACATCGTCTCCGAGGCCGGCATCGGTATTCACCTCAACTGGGGCCGTTCCGCCGTGGAGGGGCGCGGCGCGGACACCGCCTACGAGCACGTGCTCGAGGCGGGCAAGCGCGGCGTCCTGGACGGCATCATCTTCTCAGGCGCCGGCCCGGAGGAGACCCAGTACGGCTACTCCTGGATCGACGGTCACCTGCCCGCGCAGGCGGACGAGCCGACCTCGCTCATGGACGAGGCCGAGATCGCTCGCTGCGCGAAGGCGGCCATTGAGGGCGGTGCGAACTACCTCGGCGCCAAGGTGTGCGTGCCCAAGGATGCGTCCCTTGAGAAGCGTCTGGAGATGCTGACCAACATCTACTGGGCCTGCGGCCTCGGTGACTAACGGCGTCGCCGCCGGGCGCTACTCCCGCATTTTGTGAGCGTGCGGGAAGTGCCCGGCGCGAGGCGCAAGCGTGAGGGAGGGGCGGATGCCAATCGGCATCCGCCCCTCCCCTCGTGTTATTGCGCGTTCTGTTGTGCAGGTGAGGCGTGGCCAGCACGAGAAAAACGCTGCTCGAAAGCAGGGGGCAAAGACAGGTATTTCTGCGCGCTGAAGTGGTAGTTGGCTGGGCTGATCTGAGGGTTGCTCAGCAGCTCTTGAACGGCGGGGTCGTTCGAGCATGTCACGGTCTCACAGGCGCCCTCTGGGGAGAAGTAGAAAATATCGCGGCTAACGGCGTGACGTGGGTTGTTCCGCTGTGCGTCGATGATCGCGAATCGGGCGAAATCTACCAGTGTTTGCAGCTGACCGGAGAGGTCGTCGGGGGTTGCGGGTGCAACAAAGAGAAGATGCTGCTGTGGGATAATCGCGAAGAGACCGTGTAGCGCTTCGATCGCGTGCTGCTTGATCACCGCAGGCATGTTTGCTGCTTTGGCTGCGATGAAAGGCGACGGACCGGACAGGCATGTTGTCGGGCCGGATTTGTGTGTGATGGTGATCGTGATGGCGTCAGTGTTCAGCTGTCCGTAGTGGAAAAGCTCATCGACGCCGAGAGGGCGAAAACGGAGTCCCTCGGTGGTGCACCTGGTTGTGCCGGCTGCATGGACGATACTCAGGATCATTGAGAGCCCACCGGGGAAAGGACGTGCATAGGAGAAGTCGGGGTGTTGGACTGTGCAAGTGGGGACGAGCTCGGTGCGTACGCGTTGACGCAGCACGCCGGGGATGGAGAGTTCTGCGGCCTCCATGCGAATCTGATCGAAGATCCGATCGGCCCAATTGTTGAGGATGCCCCTGTGAGAAATTGGAGGCGCGTTGAGCAGGTCGTAGAAAATCGCTACCAGGTTGCAAGTCAATACGTTGTTGACGACTAGATACGTCAGCGCGTTGTTGCGGTCGATTATCACGTCGACGTGGAGTCCCTTTTTCTCCAGCTGGCGTACGAGGAGGGGAATGAGAGCGGAGTCGACGTACCCTGGAAACATCGTGCCCATTGGATACAGGAGGTTTGAGGGCTCTTCGCATTTTGGGGTGTGGGGGTGGTGTTGGCATGGGGTCGGGGCCTGCCCGATGATTGAGGTTGCGACACTTCAAACGCTGGGAGGCCCCGACATGTCTCATGCTACCTTTTCTGCTCTGGATATGACGACCTATTGCGGGTTGGAGGAGCTGGGCTTGGTGGCTGTGGGGATGTGCTGCCAGGGGGGCGGGTTCGTCCTGAAGTGCCGTGCCGCTAATCCAGCTCGGTTGTGTCCAGGGTGTGGGCGCCCGGGGTATTCGCTGGGGTCGCGTACCCGGCGCTTAGCGCACGAACCGCGGGGGCATCAGCCCACGACGCTGGCTGTGTATGTGGGACGTTACCACTGTCGTGCGTGTTCTCGTTCCTGGTGTGATGACATCAGCCAGGCGGCTCCCCCACGCGCCAAACTCTCCTTTGGGGCCTTGCGCTGGGGACTTGTGTGCTTGATCGCTGACAACATGTCCATGAATCGGATCGCCGCTCACCTGGCGGTAGTCTGGCATACCGCCAACGAGGCAATACTGGCCTACGGGGAAGAACTCCTGCTGGCGGATTCGACTCGTTTTGAAGGAGTGCGCGTCATTGGGGTCGATGAGCACGTGTGGCGTCATCGGGGTGGGGACAAATACGCCACGGTGATCGTGGACTTGACCCCTGTACGCGACCATACTGGCCCGGCCCGCCTCCTAGACGTGGTGCAAGGCCGCTCCAAACGCGTCTTGTCTTCCTGGCTGGCCGCGCGCCCCCAAGAGTGGAAAGACAACATCGAGATCGTGGCGATGGACGGGTTCAGCGGCTATAAGAGCGCAGCAGCCAGCCAGCTACCAGGGGCGGTGACGGTGATGGATCCGTTCCACGTTGTTCATATCGCCATCGACGCCCTAGAGCAGTGCCGCCAGCGCGTCCAGCAAGAAACCCTGGGGCATCGCGGCCGCAAGGGCGACCCCTTGTACGCGGCCCGCAAAACACTGCTGACCGGCACTGACATCCTCACCGACACATCCCAGGCGCGCCTAGATGCCATATTCGCCTGCCCCGACCACGCCGACGTGCACGCCACCTGGAGGATCTACCAGGACCTCCTAGCGGCCTACCGTGACCGTGACCCCAGGCGCGGCAAAAACACCCTCCGCCATCTCATCACGACGCTCACCCGCCCGGGCTTGCCACACACATGCATCGAGCTAGCCCGCATGGGCAGAACCTTCACACGCAGAGCCGGGGACATCCTGGCCTACATCACACCACCCCCACACCAGCAACGGCCCCACCGAAGCCATCAACGGACGCCTCGAACACCTCCGCGGCATCGCCCAAGGATTCATCAACCACCGAAACTACCGCCTACGCTGCCTCCTCCACTCCGGCGGATTCCAACACCCCCTACACCCTTAAATGCGAAGAGCCGGTAATGGCTCCATGGCCACCGGTTGGGAACTCATCGGGTGGTCCTGGTACCACTTCGCTCCCTCGGGCGCGTGGATCGGCTAACCGTTAGCTCTCCATGAGACGAGGCCGAGGCCGGGTTGACCGGCTGCGGCCTCGTTCGCGTATGGCCAGGAAAGGCGCAGCGTCAGTCCTTTCGGATCGACAGCGATTCGACGCGGTGGTCGGCGCCCTTCGTGAAGATGAGGGTCGCGCGCTCACGGGTGGGGCGAATGTTTTCGCGCAAGTTCGGCAGGTTGATCGCGCTCCACACGACGTGCGCGGTGGAGACGGCCTCGTCGTCCGTCAGGGACGCGTAGGTCTTGAAGTAGGAGTCCTCGCGGGAGAACGCGGTCGCTCGCAGCTTGAGGAAACGGTCCACGTACCACTGTTCAATGAACGTCTCGTCGGCGTCGACGTAGATGGAGAAGTCAAAGTAGTCCGAGACGGCCACCGACACGGAGCCGGGCGCCGAGCGCGGCGGCTGGAGCACGTTGAGGCCCTCGACGATGAGGATGTCGGGTCGATCCACGTCGATGAAGGTGTCGGGCACGATGTCGTAGGTGACGTGGGAGTACACGGGGGCTTTGGAATGCGGGTTGCCTGCCTTGACCGACGCCAGGAACGAGATGAGGGCCGTGCGGTCGTAGGACTCGGGGAAGCCCTTGCGTGCGATGAGGGATCGTTCCTGCAGGATCCGGTTCGGGTAGAGGAACCCGTCGGTCGTCACGAGGTCCACGCGCGGGGTGGAATCCCAGCGCGAGAGCAGTAGCTGGAGCAGGCGCGCGACCGTCGACTTGCCGACGGCGACCGAACCGGCGATGCCGATGACGAAGGGGGTCGAGTGGGCCTCGGACTCGCCGAGGAACGCGTGTCGCTCGGCGGCGGTGCGGCGGCGACCATCGATGTAGAGCTGCAGCAGCGCGCTCAGGGGACGGTAAATCGTGTCGACCTCGGTCATGTCGATGGGATCGCCCAGCGATGCGATGCGGTCGATGTCCTCCTGGGTGAGCGGCAGGGGAGTGCGATCAGCGAGGCTGTCCCACTCGCTGCGATCAAAACGCGCGTAGGGGTTGGGCGCGCCGCGCCTAGAGGCCTGCGTGTGCTCGATGGACGAGGCGTTCGGCGAGGCCGGAGATGGGACGGTCGAGGGGCTCTCGGTGGTGCTCACGACCCCATTGTGCCCCACATGCAGATGCCAGCGCGCACTCAGTTCGCGGCGTGAAGCGACACACGTTACCGGCCGGGGGAGGGGTGGGTGTGCTGGAATGGGTGGTATGTGCGGAATTGTTGGACATATTGCATGCAAGGCGTCCCAGCGTAGCCGCGAGGTTGTCCTCGGTGGCCTGGCGCGCCTCGAATATCGCGGATACGACTCGGCGGGCATCGCCCTGACCTCGAACAACGGCCTCTACGTGCGCCGCGCGGTCGGCAAGCTCGTCAACCTCGTCGAAGAAGTTGACGCGGACGCCCCCGCCGACGCCATGGCCGGTATCGGGCATACCCGTTGGGCCACCCACGGACGCCCGACGGTCGCGAACGCCCATCCCCATACCAGCCCGGACGGGCGCTTCGCCCTCGTCCACAACGGCATCATTGAGAACGCGGACGTCCTGCGCGCCGCCCTCATCGCCGACGGCGAGACCTTCGCTTCCGAGACCGACACCGAGGTGGTCGTCCACCTGCTGGCGCGCGCCTACGACGAGGCCGAGGCGGCCTCGTACACCGGCGGAGTCGCCGCACTGACGGGTGCGGACGAGGAGGTGGCGCGCCGCCTCGTCGTCGCGATGCGCGCGGTGACCGCGCAGCTGCACGGCACCTTCACGCTGCTGGTGGTGAGTACGCAGTCTCCGAACGTCATCGTCGCGGCCCGCCGTTCCTCCCCGCTGGTCATCGGCCTGGGCGAGGGTGAGAACTTCCTCGGCTCCGACGTCCTGGCCTTCGTCGAACACACGAATCGCGCGCTCGAGGTCGGCCAGGACGAGGTCGCGGTCGTCTCCGCGACCGGCGTGACCGTCATCGACCCCAGCGGAAACCCCGTCGAGCGCGAGCCATACGAGGTTGATTTCTCCTCCGATCGCGCCACCAAGAACGGCTGGCCGACCTTCATGGAGAAGGAAATCCACGAGCAGCCCGAAGCCGTGGAGGCCACGCTGGCCGATCGTATCGACTCCCACGGCCACCTGGCCCTCGACGAGGTGCGCATCCCCGAGCACGTCCTGCGTTCCGTCGACAAGGTCATCATGATTGGCTGCGGCACCGCCTCCTACGCCGGCCAGGTCGCCCGCTACGCGATCGAGCACTGGTGCCGCATCCCCGTCGAGGTCGAGCTCTCCAGCGAGTTCCGCTACCGCGACCCGGTGGTGGGCGAAAAGACCCTGGTTGTCGCCATCTCCCAGAGCGGCGAGACCATGGACACCATCCAGGCGATCCGCCACGCCCGCGAGCAGGGCGCGAAGGTCGTCGCCATCGTGAACACGCCCGGATCGACGATCTCGCGCGAGTCCGACGCTGTGATCCTCACCCACGCGGGCCCCGAGATCGCGGTCGCCTCCACGAAGGCGTTCACCGCGCAGGTCACCGCCTGCTACATCCTGGGCCTGTACCTGGCGCAGGTGCGCGGCAACAAGTACGCCGACGAGATCGCCGACTACATGGACAAACTCGCGCGCGTCCCGCAGGCCATCGCGAAGGTCCTGGAAAACGGCGAGACGGTCCGCCAGTTTGCCCGCACGATGCAGGACGCGACATCGGTCATCTACCTGGGGCGCCACGTCGGCTTCCCTGTCGCGCTCGAGGGTGCGCTCAAGCTCAAGGAAATCTGCTACATCCACGCCGAGGGTTTCGCTGCCGGCGAGCTCAAACACGGCCCGATTGCGCTCGTGGACGAGGACCAGCCGGTCATCGTCATCGTGCCGACCCCGCGCCGCCCCGAGCTGCACGGCAAGGTCCTGGCCAACATCGCCGAGGTCCGCGCCCGTGGCGCCCGCACGATCGTTGTCGCCGAGGAGGGGGACTCCTCCGTCGACGAGTTCGCCGAGGTCGTCTTCCGCGTGCCCCCCGTGCCGACCCTGTACGCACCGCTCCTGACCGTCGTGCCGCTGCAGATCTTCGCCTGTGAGCTCGCCTCCGTCAAGGGGTTGGACGTCGACCAGCCGCGCAACCTGGCCAAGTCCGTGACGGTGGAGTGATCCACCGGCGCGGGGCTAGCGCCTCGTGAGCGCGGCGGGCCTCGTTCCTGATACAGGGACGAGGCCCGTGTCGCGTTCGCGGACCGGCGTCGATAGAGGCGTCGGATAGAAGCGTGTCCGGGTGTGCTGCGTCATCGAATGTCTCGCAAAGCGTGAATGCGTTCACGATAGCCCTGTGAAACAGCAGCCAAAACGGCTCATGTGAATGCGAGGGCGGGTGAGGGGGCGACTAGCGTGGAAGACGCAGCGGAACTCCGCCGCATCCAACAACGCAAGCAAGCCCCGGCCTCGTGTCGCGACGGCCGCGACCACCCCAGGAGGTGCGCACATGACCCTGTCCACGATCCTTATCGGAATCCTGCCCTCTGTCTTCTTCGGTGTCGCCACGACGCTGATGGGAAAGACCGGCGGCTCAGACCGCCAGCGAGTCATGGGCGCCGTCCTCGGCGGCCTGCTCATGGCCGCCGTCGCTACCCCCTTCCTGCACCCCGCCTGGACGCCCCTGAACCTGGGCGTCTCTTCCCTGACCGGCCTGCTCCTCGGCGTCGGCGTGTGCGATCAGCTGCGCTCCTACTCGGTCCTGGGCATGAGCCGCACGATGCCGCTGTCCACCGGCGGCCAGCTGGTCCTCATGTCCCTGGCGGGCATCGCGATCTTCGGCGAGTGGCTCCACTGCGGCGTGGCCCCCGAGGACTCGCTGCGTCACCGCCGCATGTTCCCCTCGATTCTTAACGGCGTCCTGTGGGGCACCGCCATCCTGCTGCTCCAGCTCAACTCCAACAACCTGGGCGCGGGCACGGGCTTTACCCTCTCCCAGCTGGGAATCCTCATCTCCACGCCGCTGGGCATCCTGTGGCTCCACGAGACCCGCACGCGCAAGGAACTGCGCTGGACCATCATCGGCGTCGCCCTCGTCATCGTGGGCGCGGTCCTCGCGGGGGTCGCCAAGACCCTCGACGTCGCCTGAGCGGCGCGGCGACTATCTGAACATCTGACGGCGGCGGGGCGTGTGCCTCGCCGCCGTGTTTGTTAGCCTCTTCCCCCTCACCCACTGCCCTGCGAGGGCCGGCACGTGTGGGAGAATGACCCCATGTTGATTCTGGACGGTCGCGCCCTGTCTTTCGCTGAGGCACGAGACATTGAACGTCAGCACGTGGAAGCCGCCGCGGCGGAAGGGGACCCCGACCGCTACATGCGCCAGGTCGCCGAGAAGGTCGCCGATCGTGTCCGCTACCTGTCCGACCCTCTCGCGTGGCTGTGGAATATACCGGAGGCGGCCGCCATCTCCAGGCTGCGAGACGACCTCGGCCTTGACGAGGCGGCGGCCCGCATCGAAGACTTGCACACCTGCGTGGTCGCTTTCGTTGGCGGAGGCGACAACGGCGGTGATGCCCTGTACGCGTGCGCGCTGCTGGCGGAGCAGGGGATGGTTGTCACAGCATTTCTGCTCAAGCCCACGTGTCATGCGCGCGGCCTGGCTGCTGCTCGAGAAGCGGGCGTCGGCATCGTGGAACTGGGCGGTCGCTCCCTGCGCTCCATCGAAGGAACACCCGAGTGGGGCACCATCTGCGGTGCGCGCCTGTGGATCGACGGAATCGTGGGCATCGGTTCACGCGGGCCCCTCGCGGGCGAACTCGCGGATACGGTGACGTGCCTGAACGACGCGATGCGCGCGCACCCGAAGAAAGTGATTGCCATCGATGTGCCGTCAGGCCTCACCGATGACGATGGCGCGGTCCGTGGTCCGATTCTGCGGGCCACGCACACCCTCGCGGTTGGTACCTACAAGCGCGCACAGATCCTGCCACCCGCCGTCGAATACTCCGGCGAGGTGAGGCTCATGCGAATGTATTGGAGCGAGGTGGCCACGAGCACGCGTCCCGACGCTGACGGAACGATCGGCGCAGGCGACATCTACTACTACGACGATGAATATCGCGCCCACTGCACCGTGCCGGTTCCCGCATTCTCGGACGACAAGTACGCGCGCGGCGTTGTTGGCCTCGTTGCCGGCTCCGACACCTATCCGGGCGCGGGTATTCTCGCCACGCGCGGGGCACTCGCTGCGGGCGTGGGTATGGTGCGCCTCAACTCGACGAGGCGCGTCCAGGACCTCGTGCTGGCCGACCAGCCGGGCGTCGTCATGGTCGGGGGACGCATTCAGGCGGCACTTATCGGGCCCGGCCTGGACGAGGAGCGCCGCGAGGACGCGCTCGAACTCGCCCAGTTCTGCGGACAGTCCGGCATGCCGCTCGTCATCGACGCGTGGGCGCTCGACCTCGTCCCCGAGCTTCTCGGCTCGCTCACCCCCGACGCCACCGTGCTCACCCCGCACTACGGCGAGGCAGCGCGCCTGCTGAGCGCGCTCGGAACACCGATCACGAAGCGCGAGGTCGCGGCCTCCCCCCTGCGCTATGCTCGTGCCCTCCACGAGGCCACGGGCTGCCATATTGTCCTCAAGGGCCCCGTGACGATCGTCTACTCGTTCGAATACGTCGCCGTCGACGCGGAGGAAAACTCCGCTACCGGCCTCGACGGAACCGACAGCGGCGCGGACACGCGCCCCGAGCTCACGCGCGTCTACGAACCCACGGTCAGCGCGACAAGCACGTCCTGGGCCGGCATCGCAGGCAACGGTGACGTCCTGGCAGGTTTCATCGCGGGAATCCTGGCGCGCGCCAGTGCGCGAGGAGGCGCTGGCTCTCGCTCGCAGTGCGTGGCCTCGGCGCGCCTATCGGCCGCCGTGTGTCTGCACGCCCGCGCGGCCCACGCTGCCGCGAATCGACACGACGGCGGCGCCCCCATTCAGGCCAGCGACATTGTGGCAGCGATTCCCGCCGTCCTGGCCGACCGCAGGCCGTAACGCGTCAGATGCCGCTAGCTTCCGTGGCGCTGCGCGGTCTCTCTCGCGTGAGATACTAGGGGAGTGATTGTCACAGACATTCAAAGCGACGGACGGGGATACCCGTCGAGCGCGGTGGTCGACCTGGCCGCCATCAAGCACAACCTGAGTGTCCTGCGGGCCGCAGCCCCGGACACGCTCCAGCTCGCCACCGTCAAGGCGAACGCCTACGGGCACGGGCTCGTCCCCGTCGCGCTCGCGGCCCTCGAGGGAGGCGCCGACTGGCTGGGCGTCGCCCAGCTGGCTGAGGCATTCGCGCTGCGCCGAGGCCTCGACGAGGCCGGCATCGCCCGCGCGGACGCGCCCCT
>ERZ773049.1848-NODE-1848-length-11926-cov-3.659085_pt1 | contig 11926 bp, 9 predicted proteins | sample MGYA00580633_ERZ773049 | MGnify/ENA primary metagenome ERZ773049 (study PRJEB29015, sample SAMEA2737991) | human oral metagenome | biome: human oral; feature: human-associated habitat; material: dental | place: China | collected 2066 ... | reverse complement strand
GCGCATAAACAGATTATGATGCCAGCTTCGTTGATAATCAATGACTTATGTCTTGCTTTTCAATATCAGCCACTTTACTGCGCAATATGGGCCATTTTACCGTGCAATATGGCTGATATTACACGATGAAATGGCTGATATTGAAAAGCAGAATGGGAGCCCCTGAAATGCAAGATGAAAACACGGGAGCGGAGGAAAGCATTCAAACGGTTGGAAAAAAGAAAGAGGATGGCCGGAAAAATGGCACATCCTCTTTTATCATAAGCCCGCAGACGCTTCGGAAAGCGAGGCAGAACGAGGCCTAATCGTTGAACTTTGCCTTGATGAACTCGCGGTTCAAGCGGGCGATGTTGGCTATCCTTTCGTTCTTAGGACAAACAGCTTCGCAGGCACGCGTGTTGGTACAGTTGCCGAACCCCAGCTCGTCCATTCGGGCTACCATTGACTTTGCACGCCTTGCAGCCTCGGGTTTGCCTTGAGGAAGAAGGGCTAACTGGCTTACTTTGGAGCTTACAAAGAGCATAGCTGAGCCGTTTTTGCAGGCAGCAACGCAGGCTGCGCAGCCGATACACGTGGCGCAATCCATGGCTTCGTCAGCATTTTCCTTGGCAATAAGAATGGCATTGGCATCTTGAGCCTGCCCCGTTCGAATGGAAGTGTAGCCTCCGGCCTGAATGATCTTGTCGAAAGCAGACCGGTCAACCATGCAGTCTTTGATGACAGGGAAGCCTGCCGAGCGCCAAGGTTCTACGGTAATGACGTCGCCATCATTGAAACGACGCATGTAGAGCTGGCAAGTGGTGGCGCCCTGTGCGGTTTTGCCGTGGGGCGTGCCGTTGATGTAGAGGGAGCACATACCGCAGATCCCCTCGCGACAGTCATGGTCGAAGACCACGGGCTCCTTGCCCTCACGGACAAGCTGCTCGTTGAGGATGTCAAGCATCTCTAGGAACGAGCTACCCTGCGATATATTCTGTAGGTCGTAGGTTTCGAAGGCCCCTGGTTCCTCGGGACCACGTTGCCGCCAGACCTTTACCTTTATATTGATATTCTTATCCATTGTACCGATGTTGGCTAGGGATTAGTTCTTGTAGTTACGCTGCTGACGTACGACGAACTCGTAGTCGAGCGGTTCTTTCAGGAGCACAGGGTCTTGATCCTCGCCCTGGTATTCCCAGCAGGAGACGTAGGCGAACTTATCGTCGTGACGAAGGGCTTCACCCTCGGGGGTCTGGTGCTCGAGGCGGAAGTGACCACCGCAGCTCTCCTCACGGTCGTGTGCGTCACGAGCCATGAGCTCACCGATCTCGATGAAGTCTGCTAGGCGGAGGGCCTTCTCAAGCTCTACGTTGAGGTCATCGGCCTTACCGGGGATGCGGACATCGCTCCAGAATTCCTTCTTCAGTGCCTTGAGCTCGACGATAGCCTTCTCGAGGCCTTCACGCTCACGTCCCATACCGACGAAGTCCCACATGATGTGCCCGAGCTTCTTGTGGAGGCTATCTACGGACTGCTTCCCCTGGATGCTCATCAGGCGGGCGATACGATCCTTGATCCCCTTCTCTGCTTCGTCGAACTCTGGACGGTCGGTGCTGAAGCGGGGTACCTGGATCTGGTCAGCCAGATAGTTCTGGATCGTGTAGGGCAGTACGAAGTAACCGTCAGCGAGACCCTGCATCAGAGCCGAAGCACCGAGGCGGTTAGCACCGTGGTCGGAGAAGTTAGCTTCACCGATAGCGAAGAGGCCAGGGACAGAGGTCATGAGCTCGTAGTCCACCCAGATACCACCCATCGTGTAGTGGATAGCGGGATAGATCATCATCGGCGTCTCGTAGGGATTGTCGTTGGTGATCTTTTCGTACATCTGGAAGAGGTTACCATAGCGAGCTTCTACGACATCCTTACCAAGACGCTTGATAGCGCTGGAGAAGTCGAGGAAGACTGCCAGCCCCGTGTTGTTGACACCGAAGCCAGCGTCGCAACGTTCCTTAGCCGCACGGCTAGCTACGTCACGGGGGACGAGGTTACCGAAGGCTGGGTAGCGACGTTCGAGATAGTAGTCACGATCCTCTTCCTTGATCTCCGTAGGACGAAGAGTACCGGCCTGAAGCTTCTTGGCATCCTCGATATTCTTAGGTACCCAGATGCGTCCGTCGTTGCGAAGCGACTCAGACATCAACGTGAGCTTGGACTGGAACTCGCCATGGACGGGGATACATGTGGGGTGGATCTGCGCCATACAGGGGTTAGCGAAGTACGCCCCCTTCTTGTAGCACTGCCAAGCTGCTGAGCCGTTGGAGGCCATAGCGTTGGTGGAGAGGAAGAAGGCATTACCATAGCCCCCCGTCCCGATGACTACTGCGTGGGCAGCGAAGCGCTCGATCTTCCCGGTGACGAGGTTGCGAGCGATGATCCCACGAGCGCGTCCGTCGATGATGACGACATCGAGCATCTCGTGGCGGGTGTAGAGCTTGACGGTACCCTTACCTACCTGACGGCTCAGGGCGGAGTAAGCACCGAGCAGGAGCTGCTGCCCCGTCTGACCACGAGCGTAGAAGGTACGTGATACCTGAGCACCCCCGAAGGAGCGGTTGTCGAGGAGACCGCCGTACTCACGAGCGAAAGGTACGCCCTGAGCCACGCACTGGTCGATGATGCTATTAGCCACTTCAGCGAGGCGATAGACGTTCGCTTCACGAGCACGGTAGTCACCACCCTTGATAGTATCGTAGAAGAGGCGGTAGACAGAGTCACCGTCGTTCTGATAGTTCTTAGCAGCATTGATCCCCCCCTGAGCTGCGATGGAGTGAGCACGACGGGGAGAGTCCTGGATACAGAAGTTGAGGACATTGAAGCCCATTTCTGCTAGGGAGGCGGCAGCAGAAGCGCCTGCTAGACCAGTACCGACGACGATGATGTCGAGGCGACGCTTGTTAGCGGGGTTGACGAGCTTCTGGTGGTCTTTATAGTTAGTCCACTTCTCGGCTAATGGGCCGGCAGGAACCTTAGAATCGATCTTAGACATAGTATCTATGGGATTGATGGATTAAGCTTAGCTCAGCCTTAGGCGAAGGGACAAGCACCGCCACAGAGGGACTGCAGGAAGTAATAGACTACCACCACCGCAAAGCCAAGGATGATGATGGTCGTGTAGACATTGGAGAGGCAGCGTAGACGCTCAAACCAAATCTTGTTATTGAAGCCGATGGTGTGTAGCGAGCTCCAGAACCCGTGCGAGAGGTGGAACCACAGGGCTCCCAGCCAGACGAGATAGAGGACGACGAAGATGGGGTTAGCGAAGGTATAGCGGATCAGGCCTGCTCCATCGGTAGGACCAGCGACACCGGCGATACCGAGGTCGTGCTGACCGATGATCTCTGCCAGCTGCATCTTTGCCCAGAAGTTGAAGAGATGGAGGAAGATCCCGAGGAGCACGATGACACCGAGAGCCATCATATTCTGCGAAGCCCACTCGACGCCCTTAGGCTTGTCGATGACTGCATAGCGGTCATTGCCTCGAGCCTTGCGGTTCTGCACCGTTAGGATGAAGGCATAGATGATGTGGACGAGGAAGAGGGCGGCTAGACCTATCGAAGCTACTAGTGCGTACCAGTTAGCCCCGAGGAACTCACACACGGCGTTGTATGCCTCCTCAGAGAAGAGCGCCACAAGGTTCATCGACATGTGGAAGGTCAAGAACAGGATGAGCGCTAGCCCTGAGATACTCATGACCAGTTTACGCCCGATCGAAGATTTGATTAACCACGACATAAAGTTGCTATTTAGTTGTTATCTATTTTATATCCGTGACTGGGAGGCATCGGTATGGATATTAGACTCTTGGAGGGACTATTGCTTACCCAGATCGCCACGTATCCTACCGAACTCCCTACAAAGATAACTGAATTAGGTATATAAAGCGCCATCATTAGCGAAAAAAAGGCCTAATTCGTTCCACCTACCTACCTTATTATAGGTACGTCGGCGAGGCTACTTCCTTCGTCGAGGCTATTTCTCTACCTATATATAGTTAACCATATCGCTGTAGCAGGGGCACTAAAAAGCCTACCCACGCTCTACCCTCGAGGTGAGGGAGGAGCATGGGTAGGCGCCGTGGAGGGAGGCGTAGCGGGAGCTACTTCTCTCTGATGAAGATATTGATAGGCGTACCGGAGAAGTCCCAGTGCGCACGTATTTGATTCTCGAGGAAGCGACGATAGGGCTCCTTCACCCACTGCGGGAGGTTCGCGAAGAAGGCGAAGCTTGGTACTGCCGTGGGGAGCTGCATGACGTACTTGATCTTGATGTACTTACCCTTGGTAGCAGGAGGCGGTGTCGCCTCGATGATGGGAAGCATGACCTCGTTGAGCTTGGAGGTAGGGATGCGGGTACTACGTCGCTCGTAGACACGCTGCACTTCCTCCAGCACCTTGAAGATACGCTGCTTCGTCAGAGCCGAGATGAAGATAATAGGGAAGTCTGTGAAGGGCGCTAGGCGCTGGCGGATCGCTGCCTCAAAGGTCTTGATGACGGCATTACTCTTGTCCTCGACGAGGTCCCACTTGTTGACGCAGACGATGAGCCCCTTGCTGTTCTTCTGGATGAGGGAGAAGATGTTCAGATCCTGGCTCTCTATCCCTCGGGTGGCGTCAAGCATGAGGACGCAGACATCTGAGTTCTCGATGGCTCGGATGGAGCGAATCACCGAGTAGTACTCTAGATCTTCGCTTACCTTGCCTCGCTTACGTATCCCCGCCGTATCCACTAGGTAGAAGTTCATCCCGAACTTAGTGTAGTGGGTATAGATGGAGTCTCGTGTCGTGCCTGCTACGTTCGTCACTATGTTGCGCTCCTCACCGATGAAGGCATTGACGAGGGAGGACTTCCCAGCGTTCGGGCGCCCTACTATAGCGATACGAGGTGCATCTAGTACTTCGTCCTCAGCCTCACCCTCGGGGAGCTCCTTGACGATGGCGTCGAGGAGGTCTCCCGTACCACTGCCACTGATAGCGGAGACAGGCAGGGGATCCCCGAGGCCGAAGGAGTAGAACTCCGCCGCCGCATAGTGCTGGGCGTAGTTGTCAGCCTTATTAGCGACCAGTAGGACGGGCTTCTTGGTACGGCGAAGCTTAGCTGCTACTTCGTCGTCGAGGTCAGTGACGCCGTTCTCGACGTCTACGACGAAGAGAATGACATCAGCCTCCTCCATAGCTATCTCGACCTGCTTATTGATCTCGCCCTCGAAGATATCTTCACTCCCGACGACCCAGCCCCCTGTGTCTACCACGGAGAACTCTCTGTCGAGCCACGAGACCCGACCATACTGACGGTCACGGGTCGTGCCTGCCTCTTCGCTGACGATAGCCCCACGGGTCTGGGTCATGCGGTTGAAGAGGGTGGACTTCCCCACATTGGGTCGTCCTACGATTGCTACTAAATGACTCATATTGCTTTTCTACTTATTCTGTACAGGGGGTTAGTCTAGGCGGTAGCCGTAGGCACGCAGGAGGTTGTCTCGGTTGCGCCAGTCCTTCTCCACCTTGACGAAGAGCTCTAGGAAGATCTTCTTTTCGAAGAAGCGCTCCATGTCTCTACGAGCCATCGAGCCGACCTTCTTCAGTGCTACCCCCTTGTGCCCGATGATGATCCCCTTCTGGCTATCACGCTCGACGATGATGAGGGCTTGGATGTGGATACGTGACTCCTCTTCCCTAAAGGCCTCGACGACGACTTCGACGGAGTAGGGGATCTCTTTCTGATAGTAGAGGAGGATCTTCTCACGGATGATCTCGGTGACGAAGAAACGGGCAGGCTTGTCGGTGAGGGCGTCCTTCTCGAAGTAGGGTGGCGAGGGCGGGATGAGGCTCTCGATACGCTTCTTCAGGGGCTGTACATTGAAGTTGTTCAGTGCCGAGAGCGGTATGATCTCTGCCTCGGGGAGCTCCTGATGCCAGCGCTCTACCAGTGCTTCGAGCTCGGGCTGAGTGGTCAGGTCTACCTTATTTATAAGGAGTAAGACGGGACACTTGACCCCACGTACCCGCTCGAGGAAGAACTCGTTCTTGTCTGCCGTCTCCACGGTGTCGGTGACATAGAGCAAGACATCTGCGTCTCCGAGGGCTGACTCGGAGAATTCGAGCATGCTCTCCTGCAGCTTGTAGTTCGGGCGCAGTACTCCTGGGGTATCGCTATAGACGATCTGTAGCTCGGGGGTATTGACGATACCCATGATGCGATGGCGTGTCGTCTGCGCCTTGGAGGTAATGATGGAGACACGCTCTCCGACGAGGAGATTCATCAGGGTAGACTTGCCCACATTGGGGTTGCCTACGATATTGACGAAGCCTGAGCGGTGTGTCTGCTCTTTCTTTTCTTCAGTCATCCGTGTAGACTATTCTTATTAGAGACGAAGACCCTGCCCGCTCGCTCCGTCGGGAGTGAGGAAGGCAAGGTCTCCGGCTAGGTCCTATTAGTTCTTAGGATCGTACGCCCACTTGACGTAGACGGCACCCCAAGTGAAGCCTGCACCGAAGGAGGTAAGGATGAGGTTGTCCCCCTTGCGAAGCTGCTTCTCGAACTCCCACAGGCATACAGGGATCGTGGCCGAGCTGGTATTGCCTCGGTACTCGATGTTGATCATCACACGCTCCAGAGGTACCTGCATCTCACGAGCTACAGCGTCGATGATGCGGAGGTTGGCCTGGTGAGGCACGACCCACGCTACGTCTTCGTAGGAGAGGCCATTGCGCTCCATGATGGCACGACAGCTCGATGACATGCCCTTGACAGCCTGCTTGAAGACAGCAGCGCCCTCCTGATAGACGAAGTGCTCACGACGGTCTACCGTCTCGTGCGAAGGAGGGTTAGCAGAGCCCCCTGACTTCATGATCAGGTGGTCACGACCCGTACCGTCGGTACGGAAGTAGGCGTCGAGCACCCCTTCATTCTCCTCTGTTGGCTCGAGGAGGACACAGGCGGCAGCGTCACCGAAGAGCGGGCAGGTAGCCCGGTCTGTATAGTCTGTGACGGCAGACATCTTCTCAGCAGCGACGACGAGGATGCGCTGGTAGCGCCCCGAGCGGATATAGTTCGCACCTGCCTCCAGAGCATAGATGAAGCTAGGGCAGGCTGCCTGCATGTCGAAGGTGAAGGCGTTCACGCAACCCGTCTCATAGGCGACAATAGATGCTGTCGTGGGGAAGTGGTAGTCGGCGGTATTTGTCGCTAGGATGATCCCGTCGATGGTGGCAGGATCGATCTCATTGCGAGAGAGGAGGTCCTTGACCGCCTGGACACCTAGGTACGAAGCACCCTTAGCAGGGTCCTTGAGGATACGACGCTCACGGATACCCACACGGGTCATGATCCATTCGTCGTTGGTATCGACCAGTTTCTCTAGGTCGGCATTGGTCAGCTTATCTTCTGGCAGATACCCGCCTACAGCCGTGATGGCTGCGTTGATGAGACTCATAGTTTGGCTAGATGATATACTTATGGAGTTAATTTCGGATGCTTAAGTTTAGGCACGAAAGTACAAAAAAAGCCCCAAAGTCTCCTTTGGGGCTTCTGTACTGTAGGCTGGAGGGCCGTATTAAGCCTGCTGCTCGATAGCGAGCTTGCCACGGTAGTAGCCACACTCACCACAGACGGTGTGGTAGATGTGCCATGCTCCGCAGTTAGCGCACTTTGCTAGCGTAGGCATAGCAGCCTTGTCATGAGTACGGCGCTTAGCTGTACGAGTCTTGGACTGTCTTCTTTTAGGATGTGCCATAAATCTATTTTGTTTTAATTACTAATCTCACTTGAGCCCCTTGAGAGCCGCCCAGCGCTCGTCGATCCCATCTTCATCGAGGGTAGGTGCCCCGCCCTCTGAGGGCTCACGCACCTGATCGGTCGCTACTCGGCCGTAGGCAGACATCATATCGGGGTTGCACTCCCCTGCGTCGTGCACTCGCTGAATAGGTAGGCTGAGCACGATGTCTTCATAGAGGATCCACTCGAGGTCCAGTACGCCATCCTGCTCGGAGACGACTAGGATCTCATCACTCTCTTCGAGGGCTTCGACTCCGAACTTGACTACAAACTCCCTATCCGACACCACGTCTATCTCGACGGGATCAAGGCAGCGGTCGCAGGGGACCGTCACGTAGCCCTCGTAGTCGAAGGATAAGCTAAAGACGTCCCCCGTACGACGGAGCATCAGATCGACTTCAACCTCTCCGCCCTGCATACTTCCCTCCGAAAGTCGCTCGAAATAAGCATCATCCAGGAGCCAGCGGTACTCATGGTCGCCCTCAGGTAAGCTCCTGAGATTGACCTTATACTGATCCGTATGCATGAGGGTAACTCTAAACTTATACTTAAAAACTTGCGCAAAGATACACAAAAGAGCCCACACACGCAATCTCCAGACGAAGCGCCCGAGCTGGGGCGAGGACTCCCCCATCGAGGCCTCCCTCCCCCACCCTCGCTCACTCGCCGAGAGGCGCTACTGGTGCCTCCGAAGTGGGAGCAGTAGCGCCTCTCGGGAGGCACCAGTAGTACCTCCCGAGCCTTGAGCCAAGGACCTTACTCCGGGCTCTCTCAGAGGCACTTCGGAGGCCTCGGCTTAGCCCATCTCGAGAGCAAGTACCAACTCTCTGCCTTTTCGCTATCTTTGCTTAGACTCCCACGGGAGCGTGTACGACTATTCATCAACCTATAAATACATTAGACAGACAATGGAAAGCAAACAAGAGCTGGACTGGAAGAGCCTCGGGTTCGGCTACCACCCCACTGACTACAATCTGAAGTGCTACTACCGCAATGGCCAGTGGGGCGAGTGGGAAGTATCCTCGTCCGATATGATCACCATCCCTATGGCTGCGACCTGCCTCCACTACGGTCAGGAGTCCTTCGAAGGACTGAAGGCCTTCCGTGGGAAGGACGGTAAGGTACGAGTCTTCCGCCCCGAAGAGAATGCGGCACGCATGCAGAGCACCAGCCGAGGCATCCTCATGCCCGAGCTCCCCACAGAGCGCTTCCTCGAAGCCGTCGACATGGTGCTTCGCCTCAACAAGCGCTTCATCCCTCCCTACGAAAGCGGTGCTTCCCTCTACATCCGTCCGCTGATGATCGGTCTGGGGCAGCAGGTAGGCGTCAAGCCCTCGGACGAATATATGTTCCTCATCTTCGTCACGCCCGTAGGAGCCTACTTCAAGACGGGCTTCCGCCCCAGCCCTATGGCCATCATGCGTGGCTACGACCGAGCTGCTCCTCTGGGTACCGGGCGCTACAAGGTCGGGGGCAACTATGCCGCTAGCCTCAGCTCTGGCGTGCTCGCTCATGAGAAGGGTTACTCGGCCGTCATCTACCTCGATGCTAAGGAGAAGCTCTACATAGACGAGTGTGGACCTGCGAACTTCTTCGGGATCCGTGGCAAGAGCTACATCACTCCCAAGAGCTCCTCGATCCTGCCCTCCATCACCAACAAGAGCCTCATGCAGCTGGCCGAAGATATGGGTCTGACCGTCGAATGTCGCCCTGTCCATGTAGAGGAGCTCGCTACCTTCGACGAAGCGGGCGCCTGTGGTACGGCAGCCGTCATCAGCCCGATCCTACGAGTGGATGACCTCGACGAAGACAAGAGCTACGTCATCAGCAAGGATGGCAACCCAGGCCCGATCTCTACCGCCCTCTACGAGCGTCTACGTGCTATCCAGTACGGGGATTACCCCGACACGCACGGCTGGGTACGTGTCTACGAAGACCTCTAGCCCCGAGGCTACCCCACTACAATAAATAAGACCGCCCGAAGCACGCAGCGTGCTTCGGGCGGTCTCGCTTTATATCAGTAGAGAAGAAGTCGGGCTACTTGACCTCGTAGAGGTAGAACCAAGTCTTGTCGTCCTTGGTGCTGGTGAGCTTGTAGTACGTATCACCCGCTGTATCCGTCAGGGTCTCCACCTTGTACGGAGCACGAGAACTGAGGCGGGAGATCCAGTAGTCGGCCGAGCCAGCATACCAGTACCACCAGGTGGTCTCATTACCATCACGGGCTAGGACATCTATCTGTGTCGGGTCGCTCCCTACAGGTACGAAGTCAGCCTCGTAGGAGAGGCGGGTATAGCTTCCATCTGCTTGCTCGAAGATAGGCATAGTGATGAAGCTAGTGACCTGAGTATCGTTGCCCACGAGTCCCGCCTTCTGGTCTGCCTCGGTATTGGCACCGAAGTAGGTGCGGGCACTCATGCGAGCCTTGCGCTGGCTATAGAGCGACTTATTGACCTTAGTGAAGTAACTGATGAGTCCCGAGGAGGCGTAGTCTGTCGTGAGGTAGGCGACATAGCTCTTCCCGACGAGGTCTATAGGTAGACTGACCAGCGTCGTCGTCAGTCCCCCTTCGAGCGAAGTGACGCTCCCACCATCAGAGCTCAGACGGAAGCCCGAGATCGTGACCCCGCCTATCGTGATGGGCTCGTAGAAGCGAAGGCCCTCGGTCGTGTAGGCGAAAGCCACCTGCTCCTTCTTCTGCTCCGTCCCCTCGCCAGCGAGGATGAACTCCAGCTGGCGGTAGGTGGGATGCAGGCGTAGCTCTACCTGACCCGCCGTGCCGATGGTGACAGGAGCAAGCCCCTTGCCTTGGAACTTCTGGGCCATCGCCTGCAGGGCTGCGATCTCCGTGGCAGGATCGGTCGTCATGGGCACGAGGCTCATGCGATTGCGATACTTACGCCCTTGCAGGAGGATGCTATCCCCACTCTTGCCCATCAGCAGGAGCTCGAAGTCCCCGCCTCGAGCATTGCGGAAGTACTCGGTGGAGGTACTGAAGTGGTGGAGGACATTACTGCGGGTATCGAAGGCCAGAGTAGGCATATCGATATTGCGGACAGCGTAGGTAGAATTGGTCGACGTCGTCGAGAGCTCCGAGAGGGCGGTGACACGCCCGTCCTTGAACTGTACATACATCGAGTACCCCCCGTAAGCACGCTTCGAATCGGGGTAGTAGGTCAGGCGCCAGTAGCCACTATGCCCTTCGAGCGCAGTGACTGTCTCATTGATCGCCTCCTGAGTGCGCACTGCTGCCTCAGGGAGCTTATCGAGGTCGCCGGAGCTGGTGCATGAGCTCATCCAGAGGAGCGCACCCGTGGCGAGGGCTAGGATCTGCTTGTTGTTCATTGCTGTGTCGAGGCTGAGTTCATGGTGGTGAAGTCCTGTCTAGCGAAGTCGGGGTAGCGCTTCTGCAGCTGAGCACGGAGCTTGTCCATGTCGAGGCCCCAGGTATTGCTCATGTAGTCCTTGATGATACGGATCTTCTCTTCGATGATCGAGCGTCCCGAGCGGGTGCGCCCCTCAGGGACGACATCGGCGGAGACCAGCTTCGCCTCCCACTCATCAGCGCTCATGATGACATAGTTCCCGAAGAGCTCGGCGAAGTCTTCATGAGGCTCTTGGCTGGCGTAGTTGGTGATGAAGCCATAATGGAGGGAGTTCTTCTTCTCACGTGTCCAGCCTGCGATCCAGTCGGCTTGGCGGTAGTCCAGCGACGTGATCTTATCAAAGTCCGTCGTCGGCTCTACACGCTGATGGAAGGTATGCGCTGCTTCATGATACATCGTACGAAGGTAGACGTCCTTGAGACGATCTAGGTACGTCGTATTCTGACCATCAAGCCAAGTCTTCCAGGCGTCGTATTCGGACTGCACCGAGGGGTCCGTCTCTAGCACCTTCCCGAGACTATCGAGGGTGTGATAGTACTTCCCCAGCGAAGGGAAGTCGAAGCTATTGATGTTCATGAAGATGATCTTGACCCCGTTGACCGTCGAAGCACGTGTATTGGAGTTGCTTGGCGGAGGGTTGTAGGCTAGGAGCCCCGTTAGCACGAAGGCCTGAGGCGTGAAGCGACGCACGAAGTTCACCCCCATTACCTCGGTGTAGGGCTTGAGGA
>ERZ773049.1844-NODE-1844-length-11939-cov-13.707590_pt1 | contig 11939 bp, 22 predicted proteins | sample MGYA00580633_ERZ773049 | MGnify/ENA primary metagenome ERZ773049 (study PRJEB29015, sample SAMEA2737991) | human oral metagenome | biome: human oral; feature: human-associated habitat; material: dental | place: China | collected 2066 ... | reverse complement strand
TGTAGGTTGGGTCAAGACCCAACAGCCTAATAAGGTCGTGTGAAAATTTTCAGACGACCTTTTCTTATGTGTCATCCTTCCCTGCCCTGACTACAACGAAAACGGCCAACTCATCGCCCAGCACCAATGGAAAGTACCGTCCAAAGAAGAAAACGCCCGAAACGGTTTGCCCGACACCGATTGGCGCGATGCGCAGTACGACATGCTGTACCTGCCCGTTACCGAAACCGTACCGCCACCGCCCTACCCGACGGCAGACAGATCAACTACCTGTACTACGGCAGCGGCCACCTGCACCAAATCAGCCTCGACGACGAAGTCATCACCGACATCGAACGCGATAAGCTGCACCGCGAAATCTACCGGACTCAAGGTAAGCTCGCCAGCCGTTACGAACTCGATCCTTTAGGTCGTCTGAAACGGCAAATCGCCACCCTCAATGATTTGACCGAAGGCGGCAAAGGCAAAAACAAAGTCGCAGCGGGTTATAGCCAAACCGCCGTCAAACGCAGCTACGGCTACGACCGCACCGGCAACCTGACCCACAGCACCGACCAACGGACGGGAACGACCCGGTTCGAGTACGACAAACTGGGCAGGATTACCCAAGCGGGCAATGAACTGTTCGCCTTCGACCCCGCACACAATATCCTTTCAGACGGCCTCAATGCCATCACCGACAACCGCCTGAAAACCTACAACGGCACGACCTATTACTACGACGACCTCGGCAACCTGATCCACCGCGAGCTGGCAAACGGCGAAGTGCAGAACTATTTCTACGACCTGCATGACCAACTGGTTAAAGCCGAAATCTTCAAAAAAGACGGCACGAAAGAGACTTGGGCCTACACCTACGATGCGTTGGGCAGAAGGATAGGCAAAGGCCGTCTGAAAACAGACGGCAGCCTCGAAGAGGAAACCCGCTTCGTCTGGGACGGCAGCCACCTCTTGCAGGAAACCCACCCGAACGGCAGGTATACTTATATCTACACCGACCCATACTCCTACGAACCGCTGGCGCAAGTCCGCAATTGGACAACCGAAAACGGCGAAAAAATTACTCTTGATGATGAAGGAGCAAAGATATTAGATTCAGTTACCAATATTGAAGATGTTGACGGTAAAGAAACAGCTTGTCCTGGCGGAGTTTTAGTCAAATCCAACGAACAAGGAGCAAAGGGAATTGGGCGTAATTTAATAGATAAATTAAATGCGCACATTGTTAAAATAGAAACAGGAATGAGAAGGAGATAACGTGAAAATATCCAATATAATTTATATGTTTTTTTATATATATCAAAATCCTAGGTTAAATTTTGACAGGTATAGAAATAATCAAAACATAGAAGAGTATGGATATGTTCAAGATAATGGAGGAGCCTATCATTTATGTTTTCACATAAATGATTCAGGAGAGAAGCACTTTGTTCGAGATATTATCAAATTTATATCAACAAAAACAAAATTTTCTTCAGAATGCTTTAAACTTAATGATAACAATGAGGAGCACTTGTACAACATACTATCTTCATTAATAATGATTTTTTATATTGATACTCATAGCTTCCACAATAAAACAGTATTTGACAACAAAGCGCTCGCCTTGTACCAACTATCCGATACATGTAATTCCAACTTAAATAATAGAATTAGGCAAAGTTACATATTTTATTTGTTATATAACTCTCATTTGTACTATGAGTCAATTAGTAGTATAAAACTTCAAAACGGGGTTTTATGCTTTAAGCTTGGTAGAAACAATCTTATTCCGTTTGTAAAAATAATTTCATCGATGGAGCTTAAAAGAAAAGATGATAAAAAAATGAAGTTGTTATCAAGCATTAAATCTTTTTATATAGATTTAATAGATTTTTTAGAAGACGGATTAAAATTAGAAAATGTATTTTTTAATAGTTTGATAGATGATAGATATTTAAAATTTTGCCATTATAAAAACTTTATCTACCATAGTGAAAGTGATGTATACAAAAGAGTGAGGGTTGATAAAATATTTAATTTGTTACCCCTTGTGTTACAAGAGGGCAAGTTAACTGAAAATAAATTTGTTTCGTATATGATTTTATTTAATTACATGAACTTGATTTTTGAAAAGACGAGTGGAAAATTGCAAAAATATTTGAATGAAAATGAATGTAGTCATTTATTTATGCAGGAATTAGTTAATTATTTTGATTACTCTTTTGGATTTTATTCAAAAAGGAAAAGAATAAATATTAAAAAATATATTAAAACATTTACTATTGATCAATAAAGCAAGCCGTAGCCCGCATGAAACCTCCAATCCCGACGTAAAGTGTGTGCGGTACGCGCACAAACGGGTTCTGCTTTTCAGACGACCCCATCCCCTTCCCCCTCTTCGCCGACCTGAGCGGCGCCAAAACCGTCGCCAAAGACGTACGCCTCAACCGCAAGCCCTCCTTTGTCTTTAAGGCTAGTAAAACCAACCGCACTACCGGCGATGAACCCGCCGTTTCCGGCCGCAAGGGCATACTTTCCCGCACCGCCACCAAACCCGCCTGGCCGATGATGGATGCATTCTTCCACGGTTAAATCCGCAAGCGCCACATCATTCGTACCGGTGATATGTTCCACATGAACAATAAGTTCAAGAAGAAACTGCCGCCCAAACCCTGTATTTCCTGCAAAGCTGCCGCTGGTTTGGAGCCGCAGCTATTATTCCGACCAAGACGGTATCGGCTGGCTCGGCAAGGGTTGCAGTGTGCCAGGCTAGCGCATTTATCCGTGATGCGGCGGGATTGGCCTATATCGACGATCAGGGCCGTTTGTTCCCGCTGCTGGAAGTCGATGAAGATGATGAGGAGCCGGTATTGTTTGAGAGTGAACAGATTTGGTTCAGCAAAGAGCCCGGACGGGTGCTTCTCTGATTAGTTCGATAGTTCTGCGTTTTGCGCCTTTGGTGGTCGCAGAAGACGGTTCGGACGAAGATTCCACCCTCTTCCCGCTGGTGGCGGTGGAAGACGCCAACGGCAACCACCAGCGTTTCGTTTATCACGCTGGCCGGTCTGCCGCAATACGTCATCGACGGCAACGGCCGGGTGTTCTCACTGAACTTCGGCAATGTGGCGGACGAGCAATATCATTACGACGACAACAAACGAGTTGACCAAACGGGTGTTTGCTGACGGCAACACCAATCTGATGGAACGCGACGGTTTGGGCCGTCTGCTCAGCCACACCGATGCGCTGGGGCAGCACACCGATACCACTACGAGGCCAAATAGAGTTAGAGTATATGATGCTGGAAAAATTATTGGTGCATTAGACGGTGTAGATACGCCATACATACGAGCTGAATGTTCTCAGGGGGGTAATACTATAGACATCCAATTACAAAAAGAAGAACACTTAATGAGATTAGGGGCAAATTGAAATGGAACATGACATTGATTTTAAAGATGGCATTATTACTTATGAAAATTTATTTTGGCTATTTAATAACACTAATGAATTAATCTACAAACTTGAATTTGAGGAAGATTTATTACAAGTACAGTTCTTTAATGAAAAATATATTTTAGATGTTGGATGGTATCCCACTACCGGTAAAAATGGAAAATTCAAAGTTTATGTAATTAAAAATTATGATTGGGAAAATCCATTATTTACTAAATCTAATAAAAAAATTAGTGGTTTAATTGCCACTATAAAACAAGGAATCAAATGTATATATTCTCATGAGCATCTTCTCATTAATCGTAGCAAGCCGTAGCCCGCATGAAACCTCCAATCCCGACGTAGCGTGGGTGCGGTAATCATGCTGTTTCTGCTTCTCAGACGATCTCAATGCCATCACCGACAACCGCCTGAAAACCTACAACGGCACGACCTATTACTACGACGACCTCGGCAACCTGATCCACCGCGAGCTGGCAAACGGCGAAGTGCAGAACTATTTCTACGACCTGCATGACCAACTGGTTAAAGCCGAAATCTTCAAAAAAGACGGCACGAAAGAAACTTGGTCCTACACCTACGATGCGTTGGGCAGAAGGGTCGCCAAATACCGAGTGGGGGAAGACAGTGCAAAAGCGGATGAAACCTGCTTCGTTTGGGACGGCAGCCACCTCTTGCAGGAAAACCTAGACGGCAGGTATACCTATATCTACACCGATCCCGACAGCTATGAACTGCTCGCGCAGGTGCACAACCACACCAGTGCCGAAGGCGAAAGCTGTCAGGAAGTGAACTACTTCCACTGCGACCACATCGGCATTCCGCGTGAGATGACCGATAAGGACGGCAACTTCTTATGGTTCGGTAACTATACCGGCTGGGGCCGTCTGAAAGAGGAAACCAAGGTAACGGATAACGCCTACCAACCCTTCCGCCTGCAAAACCAGTACGCCGACCGTGAAACGGGGCTGCATTACAACTTCTTCAGGTATTATGAGCCTGAAGCGGGTCGGTTTGTGAACCAGGATCCGATTGGGTTGTGGGGTGGGGAGAATCTGTATTGGTTTGTGTTTAATGCAGGGCTATGGATTGATCCTTTTGGCCTCGCATTTTTAGAGGCTCAAAAATGGTATCCCAGACTTTACCCCTAAACCTAATGAGTACAAGGTCAAGAATGGTTTGATTCAGCCTACTCATGGTGTTTCAGTCTTTAATGACCCCAATGAAGTTACTTGTAGGGGCTTTACTGCACACAAAGTAGATGAAAGTAGTGTGCCTGATACATTAAAAATACAGCAACGAGGTCAGAATAAAAAGCATTTTGAAATTATGCCTAGAGAGCCAATGGCTTTAGATGCCTATAAAGAAGCATTAGCTAAAATAGTAGCTAATTAAAGTTATTTACAATTCAAAGCGAGGTATGAAATGAATATAATATTTCCTGATTGGTTCGATGAATTAACAGAGTTTGAAGCGGAAAATAAAGGTTTTTTGTTAAACTTTACTGTTTTTGTTAATGATGTGGAGTATTGCTTTTCTTTTTATGATATACATAGATTAATTCAAGATTACGAGGAAACAATTCAGGAATTAAATTTTTTTTATGAAAAAAATTTAGTTATTTTATTAAAAGTGACAAAATATAATATTATTAATTTTATCCAAAATCACTTGATAAAAAATAGTAAATCACTGTAGACTGGGTCTAGGCTCAACAAAATACCAAGGTCGTCTGAACCCCCATACCGACGGCGAAGCAAGCCGTAGCCCATACACGATTTCACAAGTAGGATATAAAAAGAATCCAGATAATCAAGGTGGAATGGCACCAAAAGAAACGGATCTTGACACTGAAGGAAGAAGTTATGAAATGCCGGCTCCGTGGTCAGAGTGGATTGAGGAGCATGCTATCAATGGTAGAATAATAGAAGGTAATGAATGGAAGAAAATGATGGGATTTAATAATAAAGGTGGGGGTTCATGATAGATTTTAATGAAGAGTTTATTTGTTTTGTTCGCTTCAAAGGCGTGTGGAATTGGTATGTCAGCTTTAAGGAATTATGGGAATTGGATTCACGCATTGTTGAGGAAAGTGTGAAGAAAGCAGGATATTCACTGCCCGAAAACTGGTTACCAGATGAACGCCAAGGGACTTATGTGCTTGATAGCCATAATGCTGCCATTTTCTTAGATAAAATAGAAAATTGTAAGTTTGAAGTTGACCAACTGCGGAAGTTGTTATTTGCGGAACGGGAAAACAATCCAGAGGACGATGATTGGTATTTTGAGTATTTACCTAGTCTCTATGTTGACTTTGATAAGAAAGAATTCTATTCTATGTGCACAGAACCAGCTTCTTATGAAAAGCATGTTCCAGAAGGTTGGACGGCGGAGTATGAAGATTTTCTTGACAAAGTTCCAAGGGATTATCAATATTGGCTAGATGAGAATGGAAATAATGTTTTTCGTTTATGGCTGGAAAATAGAAAGAAAGGGGAAAGCAATGTCCGATAAATCAATGAAAATGACAATGATGACAGAACAATTTGAAAAGGGCGATAGTGGAGAAACAGTAGAGGGGATTACTCTCATTGTTGACGGTATTGTCAAAGAAGTGACAGATATTCTTAAGGAAACAAAAGGGTATGATTCAACCTTAGACTTAATCCAGGATGCTATTGTTCGTGGATTGGCTGAAATCAGGGAGTCATAATTTTATTTAAGAGGACGGACGTCCTCTTTTTTGTTATACTGGAAAGTGTAGGGGAACAAAATGGAAATTTTAAACAAGTACATTGACAATCCAATCCGAGATTAACAACTAAAGCCGAGCGAGGTGGCGTCACCAAACAGTCGTCCAAAAGAAGTGGATGTGACCAAGAAGCCAGACATTGAAGCCAGTCGCCCAGCCGAAGTCAATCCGACCAAGGTTAAGCCAGAAATGGAAACCAAGGTCAAACCGGACATTGACGCTGCGGCAGCTAGTGCTAGTGCCGTTCCGAAGGTCAAGGCGCAAGAGCCCGACCTCCCCAAAGCTGGACAACCCGAAGTCACCCCTGACGCTGGCAAGAAAGTGCAGAAGCCAGAAGAAGTGGATAATCCAAATAGCGATAAAGGAATATCACAACAGACACCTAGAGTTATCCTTGGGCAAGATGGAGTTGTAACAGGCGGTAGTTCAACTAAACTAGGTAAAAATATGATGGAAGATATGGGGCTTAGTAGGGGCAAAAATGGACTGGTTATCAAGCCCAACACATCATTCCGGCAGATATGGCTGATCACCCTGTTATACAAAAAATGGGTATGGATTTGGATGATGCAAGTAATGGGAAATTTTTGCCTGTGCCAGATTCGGTAGATACTACAAGTGTTAGTCCATTATCAAGACATAGAGGTTATCACTCCACGTATAATGAATTTGTTCGTGCACAGTTAGATAATATTGATGTAAATCAATCTCCTGCAATGTTGCAAAAAGAGGTTAAAGAGTTACAAAGAAAATTAGGCATACTGCAAGATAAGGGTCTACCTTTATATCCTAAATTTGGCGCAACCACCGAACTTTGGGAAAGATTTATGAAAAATTTAGACTAATTATTGAAGGATGATTTTATGACTAATAACATGAAATTTTTAACAAATATTCTATTCTCTGAAGACATAACAAGAGCACTAGAACAAGTTCAAAGTATAAATAGCTCCGAACAACTGTTCATCTTGCTAGACAATTATAACTGGGACAATGGCTTTGACCTTCCGCAAGCGGTACTTGACAATCCTGCTTGTACTAACGCTGTAGCGCTACTGGCATTTGATAGAGCGGACGGCTACCGTTTCCTTTTCGAGGGGTTCGGAGAATATTCCTCGCCAGTTTGGCAAGACTTTGTGACGTCTTTATATAAAGATTTATGTGAGAACAAATTTCCTGACGGAGAGCTTGGTTATTTGCCTGAACTTAGTAAAGTGCAGAAATTTAAGTTGAAAAAACAACATCCAGATTTACCGACGATATTTCTAGACGGAGTTGACGGAGAGCATGTCCGTGTAACTTTATAAAAGTAGGCTATATATCGTATTATATTTGGGAAATGGAAGAAAATAGACGATTGATTATTTTAAATGACACTTTCGGGAAAGAGGGGTCAGATGAGGAAATTGCTGGGCTTACGATTTTGGTGGACGGCACGATTAAAATCGCTTTTGACAAAATTCAAGTCATGCGTCAATATGACAGTTATAACGAAGTCTTGCGGGATGTCATTTTTGAAGGTTTAGAAAAGATATTCACAGAAAACCATTGAAGAATTCAAAAAGATGTTTCCTAACATCCAAGTTGATGTATTATGGAAATGAGGTTTTTAAATGACGGATTATAAAGAAACAAAAGAAATGACTATAGAAAGTTTTCAAGATTTTACAGAAGAAGGTTTTACAACAAGTCAAGCACTTGCTGCCGCTCTTGAAGATTGCGCCGTATTTATGAAAAAAAGCGAAACTAACTTTGCCGGTGCTACCATAGCTTTGTCTTTGATTGGTTTAGATAATGGCTTGTTTCCAGATTATTTAGAGTATTTGCTGAAAAAAGTGGAGAAACTGTCTTTATCTGATGATATAAAAAAGGACATGGATAAAGTAAATACCATGCTTACAGCAGGTGATTTTTCGGTTGAGAAAGACCCCAAATATTTAGAACGGGTAAAGTTGATTTTTGATGAATAGTGTAATAGCAATAAGTTCTAAAAATTAAAAGAAAAAATTGAAAGAGCTAAGGGGGATGTAGCGAATGCCCAGAGAGACAGGGATGTCTTAATCAAGGGTGCCATTCCACCAGAGTATTTTCATTTTATCGAATAGAAGGATAAACTAATGAACGAACAAGAAATTCATCATTTACTTTACGACATTCCAGAGAATGTTGATTATACGGATATTTCGCAGGAGCTGGATTTAGAAGATGTTCCTAAAGAAAGAGTTGATAAATTACGAGATTTACTCCATTCAGATGATTTGGCAGTGCGTTTTGATGCTGCATTGCTATTGACAAATTGGGGGGGGGTGGAAGACGGTCTGAATACTTTGATAGACTTGTTTGAGAAAGGAGAAACGAAGGGATTTATCCCTCATCATCTACATCCTTATGATGACACCAACAAACATATTTTAGATGCGTTAATTGGCTATTGGGCGAGTCAAACTGATTTACATAAAGAACAAGAAGCTCGTAAAAGGATATATCCTACGATTATTTCAATCATTAAGCAAGCAGTACATTCAGCTTATAGTATTGCGCAAATTGGTTTTTTAATAAAAAAGATTTAGATATTCATAAAGAAGTTTATACAGAATATATCCCAGTTTTAGAGGACTTTTTGACAGCTATTATTGACGATAAAGAGAGGAACTATTGGCGCATTCATGACGCTCTTAAGTTGCTTTTAGAGGTGGATGAACCTTTTGTTCAGAAAATCTTGACTGAAAAAGGCAAAACATTGGCTGATTTTGGTTTAGATGGAGAAGAAAATGGCTGAAATTAAATTTTATCGGGTAAATGATGCTTATGGCTATCTGTCGAATTTCGCTCCCTACCCTTTTGAGATAAATGGACTAATCTGGTCAACTTCGGAGAATTATTTTCAAGCTCAAAAGTTTTTGGACAAAGCTATTCAAGAAAAAATTCGCCGCTTGAAATCACCAATGGACGCTGCTTTAGAGGGGCGCAATCGAGAAAATCTCTTGCGTTCGGACTGGGAAGTGGTAAAGGATGACATCATGAGGTTAGCTGTTTTTGAAAAATTCCGCCAGAATCCTGCAATTAGGAGAGAGCTATTAGCGACTGGGCATGCTACTTTGATTGAACATACGAAAAATGATAACTACTGGGCGGATAATGGTGACGGGACTGGTAAAAATATGCTGGGAATTATTCTCATGGAAACGAGAAAAAGGCTGAAAGCAGAATAATGGAAATAGATCCACAAGTCAAGCAGGCTCTGCTTAATATTGACTTTATCAAACGCTATGAGGCTTTATCGAAAGAGTATGATTTAGAAAGATTGGGTGATAAAACTCGATTGAAATATCTTGACGGTGAGTTAGTTATGGATATGATTTCAGAGGCTGGCTATATTCCCGTTTTTGACCCCAAAGAGAAATTTTTTAAATTTTATCAAGAAATAGGCGATTATACTTTTGGTTTACATTTCATCCTCTACAATGAGGGTTATTCATTTGGGTGGTTTTGTATCCAGAAAAACAGTGCCCGCACCACCGAGAACACTCTCCGGTACGAGGTGAGGGGTCTGCGGAAGATACTAGAGAGTACCCGCCAACACTTGAAGTGTGCGATCACGCGTTCGATGACGACCCGGTGGTGATTGATGTGCCGGTTCAGGTGTTTCTCGTCGTCGGTGAGTTCTCCGCCGGGTAGTTTCTTCACCGGGGTGATCAGGTCTAGTCCTTGGTAGCCCTTATCGGCCAGAGTATCGTGCGGGTCTAAGAATCTGTCCAATCCGTGCCACCGGTACGCAAACGTGTCGTGGTGTGCCCCGGGTACGGGGTAGGTGATCACCAAGGGTACACCATCTAGAGTGCAGATAATCTGGTGGTTGAATCCAGCACAGTGGTGTTTACCGCTGTATAGGCGCATTCCTGGACCATGCCAGTTGTAGGTGGGCACGAGGGTGCCGTCGACGATCACGGTCCCAGAACTCTGCAGCAGGGTTTCAGGTATGGGCGGTACTGCTGGGGCTAAGACGTGTAGCAGTGCTGTTTCTATCTTGTTCAGGATGCGGCTGATCGTTGGTTGAGAAACTCCGAAGTCTTCGGCTAAGAACTCTTCGGTCTGGTTCTGGCGTAGATACAGCAGGGTGGCTTTCAGCCCTTGGGTGAGGGTGAGTTTATGAGGTTTAGTGTTCGGAGTATTCCAGGTGAGGGTGTTGGTCAGGAGTGCTAGGAGGGTCGTGAATTGTGCTGGTCTCAGGCCGGTGGTACGGTGAGAAGGCAACGGTTCCTACCTGTGCGTGTATGGTTGGTGGTTGGTTTTGGTATTTCACCATCATACGTGGACAAGAGGTGAGGGGTCGTTGTTTTTCGGTGTGGTGAAGAGTGGTTAGGCGGTTGGGGTGTCACGCCCCTAATGAATAATCCTCTATGAGAATTTTTAATCAAAAGGAACTTTTGATGCCGGAGTAGGAGACATTGGAAAGTATTGCAATGGGTTAGAAACTATTATAAATCCTAAAACTGGCGTGATAATAACTATTAGACCGGCAGCGAAATCTAGGAATTAGAACAAAGTTAAAGGGATTGTTATGTATTTTTCTGATGAAAACACCTTAATAAGGTTAGAAATTTTAGGTTATGAATTTAACACATTTTCTTATGATGAAGATGCAGATTGGTTGAATGTAAAAATTGAAGTGAATGATAAAAAAGAAAACTTGCATTGGACTGTTTGTAACGCTTGCTTGAGAACCTTTGAATTAAAAGAAATTAAGAATTGGTTTTTATCCATTCTTAACAAAGAGAAATTCATCTTATCAAAACTGTCGTTTATGGAACCGGAATTATCTTTTATTTACAAAGATGGTATTATAGGTTTGGAATTTAATTATGCTTTTCACCCTGAATGGGGAGTGGATTTTGATATAAACTCCGATGGATATGCATTATATTTTAAACTCAATACAAATAGTTTATTAAGTTTAATATCAGAGTTAGATAAATTAATTTGTGCATATCCATGCCGTTCAGAGTAAGCGCAGGTTGTATCAAGACCCAACAACCCCACAAGCAAGCTGCAACCTGTATGACATACTTATTTGACATGCAGGTTGCGTACCAGCAGCACGCACCCGTTTTTATCTATTAACATCTCAACAAAAACCCATCATGGCCATCAATAAAATCGCCCGTAAAAGCAGCAAGTTCCGCGTGATTTTTACCGTGCCCAATTTCTGCTGGGCGCCCCCTCCTGCTCCGCCTGCAGAACCAGTATGCCGACCGTGAAACGGGGCTGCATTACAACTTCTTCAGGTATTATAAGCCGGAATGTGGAAGATTTATTAACCAAGATCCGATTGGGTTGACTGGTGGTAGTAACCTCTATTGGGCTTTACAAAACAGTCAAATGTGGGCTGACCCATTAGGGTTAAGTTCTAAAAAATCGCCTGGAACATGTAATGATCCATGTGCAGGACAAGATCCTGCCGGTGAAGCGGCTGGCTGGCAAGGAAGCGAGGACTATCCAGGTGTGGATAATTGGAAAAATGTTGTCCTAGAAAAAGGGACAATATTGTTTACATTGTATCCACATGGGCCGGCAGGTATGGCTTCTGCCCCTGGGAATTATTTTGTTCGAGGATACGCTGTACGTTCTACAAGAGGAAATGCCAGAGCATTTAACGATTCTGTACAGGTGAAACATAGTGGAAATGCTACTGCAGCACGTGACATGAGAAAACAATTACATATATTTGTAGTAGAAGAAGATATTTGCG
>ERZ773049.1842-NODE-1842-length-11956-cov-4.089572_pt1 | contig 11956 bp, 16 predicted proteins | sample MGYA00580633_ERZ773049 | MGnify/ENA primary metagenome ERZ773049 (study PRJEB29015, sample SAMEA2737991) | human oral metagenome | biome: human oral; feature: human-associated habitat; material: dental | place: China | collected 2066 ... | reverse complement strand
CTACCAGCCGCTACCAGCGCTATGACTGAACGTTTTACCATCTCCTCTTTCTCCCTGTTTTTATGCTAAAACCCTTGTCGTCATTGTAGCGTTGGCAACCTTTATTTGCAAGTGCAACTGCGAGCAAAGTAGCTTAATACAATTTTAGACCCACACAATAGTCCAGACTTGGTATCGATTTTATACAATAATGGACAGTCTACTGTGATTACTCGGCTCGCTACTTTAGCCTGACAAAAAGCGTATTGAGAGCCTCCTATTGGAGGTATTACCACTGATAGAGCTGGTCACCTGCAGTAATTGCTGCTGCGAGCGTCTCAGCCCGCCGGAGACGCCAATACGCCATCACTGCATAGATAAGAACTGCTACACCACCGGTCAGCACCGCGTAGCCCACACCGCGCACAACCCGTGTATCACTCCCTTGGATAAATATCACATAGAGCGAAACTGCACCCACCAGTGGTGCTGCCGCTGCTGCAACCACCGCCCAGCGCGCCCGTACTACACGCTTACTAGCAAATGTCCGGGTATGCTGGCGTCGCGCCCAGACTGCAGCGACTGCCGCCACGAGTCCAGCACCAACCACCATAAGCAAGTAGAGGCGATTCGTCGCTTGGTTGGCATCGTCTACTGTTGTATTAAGCACACCAACGGCTGAGTCATACTGACTCACCGCTGTTTCTACATCTGTCAAATAGACTGCTGCAGCCTGCGTATCTTTGCTAGCAAAGGTTTGCGGAGCACGCTCAAGAAGTGTCTTGACGGCTGAGGCTTTTTCCTTCACAGCTGCCGCATGACGGCTATACTCATCGCCAAGCTGCGTAGAAAATGAGTGCCCTGCTACTACCGCAAAAGCTGCTGCGGCCTGCTTGGCTCGTTCATCAATAGAGTCCTTCTTGGGCTGAGTGGCATAAAGCTCACGTGTAAAGGCCTGATAGGCTGTGCTCGCCTGCTTGAGCACGGCAATATCGGTTTGGTTGGCGAGTGGCGTTGCATGAGTCTGAGCACTGCCAACACTAAGTGTTGCTATGATGATGAGTGTTCCTGCAAGCAGCCAACGCCTCATCCCGCTCACTCCTACGGCTGTCGGCTGACCCGCACCATAGCATGGCGCAGGACGTGGCCATCAAGCTTATAGCCGCGCTGCAGCTCTTCACTAATAATTTCTTTGTCGCCACCTTCATCATCCATCGAGACGGCTTCGTGGAGGTCTGGATCAAACTCCGTCGCGCCAAGCTCAACCACGATCGGCTCAAGCTTGAACTCTGCCATCAAGCCATCGAGCTTTTTCGACATCGCTACTACTCCACTTGCCCATGTGTCGTTCTGGAGCTTCTTGGGGACATTGGCAGTGGCGCGCTCGATCGTATCAATCACAGGCAGGAGCTTGCGAATTGCTTGCTGAGTGCCCGCTGCCTTAGCCTGGGCCTTCTCTACATCAACGCGTTTGCGATAATTCTCAAAGTCTGCTCTGGTGCGCTGCAAATCCTGCGTCAGCTCGCCAATCTGCTGCTCGAGCTCGGCTGTATCTGGCGCTTTCTTGTGTTTTGTCATCGATATCATTCCTCCTGCCTAGTGGTGTTGCCTGTGGTACTGAGCAGGTTGCTCAGTCGTCATGATCCTTCATAGTATAGCACGGCTGCGGCGCAAATAACAGTGGTCGTGCTATCATAATATCTCCTCCAGCATCACCCCAGTGCGCTTGACAAGCTCGATGGTACGGCGGTAGTGCTGGCGCATGGGGCCAATCACACCAATGTAGCTGCGGTCGCTATAGGGCGAGCGAAATTTGCTAATAATGAGCGTCGCATCGCTGCTCTTGCCGATAGGGTTCTCACTGCCGATGAAGACATTGAGTGGCTCGTTAGGCCGAGCTTCGCGCAGCCACGGCTCGATATTGTCAATCAAATGTGCGACCGATTGGACGTGCTTGCCCTCAAGAAATTCTGGCTGGCTAAAGAGCCGACTAATGCCATTCATATAGAGCTCACTGCCGATGGTAGCAAAGCCTAGGTTACCCGTGAGCTCAACGAGGCTATCCACCGCACTGCGAATGGCTCGATCAGCTGCATCAAGATGTGAGTTGACGTGCGCTTCGATAGCCTTGGTGCTGCGATCGATTCCACTGGGAAGCTCGCTCATCTGGGCATTAGTGATGCCATTGACGTAGAAGCGGTAACCCTTGCTGGTGGGGATGCGCCCAGCACTGGTGTGCGGTGCCTTGACGAAACCCATCTCCTCGAGCTTGGCCATCTCGCTGCGAATAGTTGCACTAGACACACCAAATAGCTTCGCTAGTGTCACACTCCCCACAGGGGCAGCGATCTCGGCGTATTGCTCGATGATGGCAGAAAGAATCGCTTGTTGCCGTTCGGTCATAGTCGCATTATAGCGCAGAGTTGGCACTCTCGTCAATAGAGTGCTAATGAGCTAGTGAAGGATGTAACCTATTCCTTGCTGCTTAACCGCTGCGATAACTTGCTCGATGTTAACAAAAGCGTTGCTACTTGAGATCGGACCATTGATAGAATGGCGGGCTGCATCAACCCGTATCGCTGTCGACATTGCTGCAAGATATCGCTCACGCATCGCTGGTGACCCCTGTGCAATTGCTCGGCTCACTGCCGCATTAACACTAAAAGCGACAATCTCGGTAATAGCGCGATATCGATCCCTCTTCTCCTCATGATATACCGGATGATGAACAAAATGGCTTAGGTGGACTGCCTCATGAATAACTTCGTGTGCAGCAATAAGTGTCTGCGATCTATCGGGCCGACCAGGCTGCTTCTTGCGGAGGCTAATGTGGGGACGGCCACTATACGCACGATAATCTGGTGCGATGGTTATTGGCTTAGCATAGGTAATGGCATGTTGTCTGTCTTGAACGGGCGGTATATCATCAAGCGGCCACGCCTCTGGCGTGAAAAGGGTTGCTGTAGCTTCTGGATATTGCGCAGCTCTTGCTACATTACGGCGTTGAGCTGGTGAGGGATAGCACATGGGTGATCGTACATGGTCATTTGCAGGCACAGCAATGAGCGGATATACATCGCGCTCTTGCCATTGTCCGTGCGGATATTCGCGTGGTGGTGAGAGTATACCACGGCGAGCCACACGACAGGCACGCAGCGTATCCAGCGTTGTTGCAAGTATACATATATTTCCCAGCGCCTCTTGCACCCTAGGGAGGTCGGCAATTTCGTGTGCTAGCTCCAGCCCATCACGAGCAAGCGTATAGCCATACCCTCGCTCTTGGGTAGAGCTATATCACTCTTGGATCGATTGTAGTCCAGCTTGCCAGCGATGCGTCACAGCGATCTACCCTCCGCTCCTTGGTCGTCGAGATCGCGCCGCTCAACCATTGCGCCCTCAATTGTTTTACAGCGCGAAAGTGATAGCAACATACATGCGGCAGTTGCTACCTCTGTCACTTTGCTATTTATTTCTACTATTTTACCTATCAAGACTAGTACTCCTTACACTGAGCAATGAGCTGGCTCAGCTCATCTCTTGCCTGCAGATTCTGCTGCTTGAGCCGATCCATAGCACGCACGATGGCCTTACCCAGGTCGGGGTCGCCATCTGCAATATCAAAGCAATTTTTCCAGAGCTCACTATACGTCCAAGCCGTCATCGCTATCCTGCGGCGCAACTCGGCCGCTCGCGGGCAGCCATAGCACTGCTTGGGGATATAAGAAGCCGCAGATATCTCTGGCTCATCTAGCCCCTCCACAATACCATAAAATTCTCGTTCTTTATCTGATGCCATCAGTGTGTTTTGTATATTCCTCTGTAGTTATTTATTGGGAAAATAGGCTGCTATTGGTCGGAGGTATCTGATTCGGATGAGTCCTGCTTACCTCTGCCAGTACGATGGACTATCGCTGCTTCGTTACTCTCTCTGTCAGGCATAGTGGGTGAGCCACACACCTCTACAACTGTTTTCCCATCTAGACTTATGCATTTTATAATTCCAGGGCAGCCTGCTGTCTGCCTTTCTATGCCTGGCAGTAGCTGATTGAGCGCAGCATCGCCCAGTGCAAGCTTCATCCTTGCAAACTCCCTATACTCAGCTCGTGCTTCTTCTAGCCGCTCTGGGTCCTCTAGGATCTGCTCTATCTCCTCCTCAGACATGCCTTGCACTCGTAGCCATGTTGTAATATTGTCTGCTGTCTCCAGTGCTGTACGTTCCAGCGCTTCCTTCTGCGCCCATGCCGTTTTGAGCGCTTCTATTATTCCTGCCAGGAGCGGGCACTTTCGACATTTTTCAGGAATATCACTATCAAGATCAGGGGCAGCCCTCAGCCAATCAACAATATCATTAAACTTATCATCAAGCTGCTCTGTCACAATATCAGGTAGTGTAGCGATTTTTTGCCCTGTTGTCAATCTGAATAAATTTGAGCCGCCAAAGCTTTGCCAGTTCTCACACCTCTCGTTGTCATCACCTCTTCCTTGGAACATTGATAGGGATGAATATTATTCGTGATTATTCAGCTCCTCTCCCTGAGGTCAGGGTTAATTGTTACGATCGATAGTAGCTTTATCAGATACAATAGACTACCCTCCTCGTCCGCATCAGAGTAGAAACAGCGCAATAGTACCAGGTATAACCTACAAATCTGCAGTAGCTATTACTTTCCACTGCGCGCCCGTGTGAAGCGTCGAGCAGCGTCGGTGGAGAACATGAGCACGATGATGATGTTGATACCAATGAAGAGCAACGTGCCAGCAGCCGACCATGTGACCCTGCCGATAGTTAGCCCAAATGAACTAATCACCGCTGCAAGGCTGGCAATGCTCATCAGTAAAATACGCGAGCGGTCGCTGCCGCGGAAGGTCAGCCCCGCAAGAAAAATCACGATGCCAATCCACGTCGTCGATACAATGGCTGAGATAGTCGCTACGATATGCGTCGCACTCTCAATACTCTGCAGCGGCAGGCCACTGTCGTGAAAAATCCGCACCACCTCCATGCGCAAGTGGCTAAAGTTGAGAATCTCGAAGAAGGTGCTCATCGTGGCCACAGCAATCGCCAGGCCAATCATAATAATCCCAAGGGCGATCTGTGGTGGGCGGCGGCTCAAAAATTGCGACATGAGAGTAGCGTGTTCATCAGGCATAGTCTCGTGCGTCGTTGCGTCGAGAATCAGATCGGATGGCACGTCCTCGTCTTCGCTTGCTTTGGCGCGGACACGGCCAAGCTCGATAACGGGCAGGTCGCCATCGGTGATAATGTTGTCTCCACCCCCATTGCGCGAGTGGTAGCCCGTCGAGAAATCCTCCAGCACCGTGAGCTCAATCGAGCGAAGGGCACGCGTGACCGTCTTGACGACATAGTCGCGCTCGATGTCGGTGTTCTCATCGATCTTGTGTGTCACTTGCAAGGTAAAAATTGATAACCCCACACTCTTGTCGTACGTACCAGCTGCGAGCCAGTCCACCTGATGCCCACCGGGTAGCAACCATCCCTGGGGGCAGCGCCAAAAGCGCACGTGGTGGCGCTTGCCTGGGTTGCCATCAATCTCCTGCTGGTAGGCAAAGTCCTGCTGCCGGCCAAACAGTACTAGGGGTGAGACTGGTGCATTAGGATAGCTGCGGCGGGTTAGTGTGGCAAGGATAATCCGCCACGACGAGCGCACCGTCACGTCATCAGCCAGCGTCCAGCCAGCGGCGGTCATGGCACGGTGGAGCTGAGCTTCGCTACCGCGAAAGGCGAGATTGACTGGGTCGCCAAGGAGACCATCTGGGGTGCGCGTCCGGCCAATGAAATAATTGGGCACATAAATACTACTCAAGATACGGTGCAAGCGCGGCAATGCAAAATATGCCGTAATCACCCACACCACGGCAAAGAACCCTACCAGCCACCAGCCACCAGTGTGCCAACCTTCGCGCCACACCAGCCAAACAAACCAAAACGACGCCACCCCGGCAAAGATAAAGAACCCTTGATCGACCAGCGCCGTGGGCGACCACACTGGCCGGCGCAGCGCCAGAGATGAGCGCTGCTTATGCTCGGCATCACCTGGCTCAGCGGCAGTGTGCGTGGCTTGCTTACTCATACATGCTCCGGGTGCTCGCGCACGAGGCTATCGAGCAAGTCTCGCGCCGCCAAGCGCGCTTCGTCATCCTTGCGATTATACACATCTGGCTTGGAGGCAATTGCCCGCACAATGCGCGCCGTCTCGTCGATATCATCGTTGATGACAAAGTGGTAGTATGGAACTTCGAGTGCGTGAGTCAACTCTCGAATTGCACTACTATAACGCTTAGGCCATTCTTTCTCGAACTCTTGCATGGTTGTATAGCGGGCACTCAAGCGACGACGCCATTCATGAAAATTCGGTGGCAATACAAAAATCGCCACGACGTGCTGCGACAGTCTTTTGTATTCATCAATTCCCTGGACATCAACATCATTAATCACAATTTTGCCCTCATTGTGGATCGACCTAATTTGCTCCACCCCAGTACCATACAGTGTTCCATGAACAAACTTTGCCTCAACGAAGGCATGCTGTTGCAGCATTTTCTCTGCTGTTACCTCGTTAATAAAATGATATTCTCGCCCATCTACTTCCATAACACCCCGATTTTGTCGTGGCGCACGAGTCGTATATGAAACAAGGCGGCGAAAATCTTGCGATTGTAGTACACGGCGCTCAACCGTATCCTTGCCAGCCCCCGAAATGCCAACAAGTAACACAATACGTGCATCACGAATTAAGCGACATGCTGCCTCGGTCGGCTGATACTGTTCGATAAGTGATTGAAGATTCGTCATAGTCATATCATATTTATGATAGCACACAATGGCGAGACGATTACGCGCCTTGCGCGACTAATCTCGCTTGAGCATTACCGTAAAGGCTTCGCTGGGGATGTCGACTTTACCAAAGCGTTTCATACGCTTCTTGCCACGGGCTTGCTTGGCAAGGAGCTTCTTCTTGCGGCTCACATCACCGCCGTAGAGATAGCCCGTCACATCCTTGCGGTAGGCACCAATATTTTCGCGGGCGATGAACTTCCCACCAATCGCCGCCTGCAGCGCCACCTCAAAGCTCTGGCGCGGCACAACATCCTTGAGCTTCTTCACCACCTCGCGCCCCAGCCGCTGCGACTCTGAGCGGTGGCACATCACACTCAGCGCATCAACCATCTCGCCCGCTACGTAGAAATCCACGCGCACCAAATCCTCCGGCTGGTACCCCGCTAGCTCATAATTAAACGACCCATAGCCACTGGTGACTGACTTGAGCTGGTCATAAAAATCCGTCAGGAGATTGGCTAGTGGTGCCGCAAAGGAGATGAGGGCACGCTCGTCGATGTAACTGAGGTTCTTTTGCCGGCCGCGCTTGCTGACGATGAGCTGGATCACCGCGCCGATGTAATCTTGGGGCACGACGATCTCACCATCAATCCACGGCTCGCGAATCTCCTTGATCTGAGCTGGGTCGGGCAATTCGCTAGCAGACTTGATATCTAGCTCATCACCGTTGGTTAGGCTGACTTGGTAGTCGGTGCTCGGATTGGTAACGATCAGGTCTAGATTATACTCACGCTCGAGCCGCTCGCGAATGATATCCATATGCAAGAGGCCAAGGAAGCCAATCCGCACGCCATAACCCAGCACTGGCGAGTTCTCTGGCTCAAACTGCAGAGCACTATCGCTCAAGCTCAGCCGCTCAATCGCCTCCTTCAGGTCATTATAATCTTCGTTACTCACCGGAAAGAACCCTGCATAGACGAAGGGCTTGACTTCTTTGTAGCCCGGGAGGGGCTCAAGGGTAATGTGTGGCATGTAGCTATAATAGCGTGTTTTGGCTATCGCGTACAGAGTTGACACGATGTGGCGTAGATGAAGATGAAGTATATACTGGCCAACAAAGATCAATGGGGGCATCTCCCATGTTTACAGTCCTATGCGCCCATCCAGACTTTAGCTAAATAACGTCAGGTAGGCCACCCTGAATAGACACTCAAGTTATTGTCCCAGACTCGTATGTATTCATGTTACCATCTCCTCTCTAGCGCTATCCAACCTGCTGCTACGGACGCTGCCACAGATAGCTCATTGTTCATGAGCATAGTTCGTAACTCGTCAGTTGTTAGCTGTATTACTTCAATATCCTCATTATCGTCAAGATGTTGCCTATGCTTTATAGTGACATTATCAGCAAAGACGATCGCTATCTTGACGCGGCTATTTGTAGGGTCCTCAAAAAATGTGGGTCCCTCTACAAAAAGACTGGAGGTGCCTCCAGTCTCTTCATATAATTCCCTTTTTGCAGCAATTAAAGCAGATTCACCCGCATCAATCTTACCCGCAGGAAATTCTATAACACTTTGCTGCGCTCCGTGTTTATACTGACGCACCAGTAAAAATCTGCCTTCATGAGTGCGTGGAACGATCAAAACGGCGTTCATACCCTCTCGCACGTAATAATCATCGAGGACTTTGCCTGACGGGAGCCTGACGGTTTCAATATTTAGCTTGTACCACGGTGAGTCGACTAACTTCTTTCGACTTATAACGTTCCATTCTTGATTCATAGTATTATTGTAGGACATTCTCAGACCTAACACTACCCCGCAACATTAGTATATCCTAATTTTGCACAGCCAAGCAGTGTCGCGTCGCCGTCCATAAATAAGACATTCACACCCTTGCAGGCATTACGTATCACATCTCTGGCAAATTTAATATTTACCCCACCACCATACACAACAACATTTTTAGGTTTAACACTGTTCGGCAGGCTCATAATAGCCCTGCGCAAATCACGCAATACAGCGTCCCACTTACCCGCGCTGCCTCAGCCATGAATAATTGTTGCCACCGTTCATCATATGGTACCACCTCTATAGGAAAGAGCTGGCCAATTTCTTCTGGTGTCATGGCGTCGAATTTGCTCATCGTGGTTATCTCTCTATGTGAATATATTCCCCTTCATGTAGTCGCACCGTTGGCACCGTAGGAAACGCCGCTGCAAGCGCATCGGTACTTGCAACAGTACGCCGCTCTGCAGGATTATCGGCATTATAGTGGACAACAACATTCATTGGTAGGATGGCCGAACCAGCATCAATCCCTCGATGACTCAAGAAATGCTGCGCAAGATAATTCGCTCCAGCTGATGAGCCAATATAAACTTTGCCACGCAGTAGTTGTTCCACCTCTGAGAAGTCATGAAGTTCTTGCAAGAGTCGGGTTGTCCTACCACCGTGAACGTAGATAATATGAGCGCGTTGAACTTGCTCAGCAAAACGGCTTTTGCTTGCCAATTCTCGTTTCACCGCAGGGAAATATTGGTTATACCAGCCCGCCCAATCATCAAACTTCTGTCGCCATTCTTCATGCGGGCTAGCAAAGAACACATCAAGAATCCTAAGCTCATCTTTTCGTCCTGCAAAGAAATTTTGCAAATAGCTACCAAAGTTACCTACCCAACGCTCTGCGCCACCACAGAGGATATATGTCGTAAGGGTCCTTTCTTGCGTCATACCGATCCTCTACTAGGCAGAGTGTTACCACTCCTCTATCATCTGCACCTCACCCGTCTCGCTATAGCGCTGGTAGGCGGTGAGAATCTGGCGTGTGGCGTCATTCGTATTGAGTTGTAGTGCTTCGTCTAGCGAAAACCACTGGCCTGTCGCTACTTCCTCAGTATCAGTGTGTGATGCTTCGCTGTGCCATTGCTTGAGGCAAAACACTACAGTAAAGGCCTGCGTATCGCCATCAGGATAATGATACACTCGCCCTGGGCCAGACTGCGTTGCAAAGAGCTCGAGGTCGCTGGCGTGCGCAGTGATTCCTGCTTCTTCGCGCAGTTCGTGCAGTGCCGCGCTGGTGTAGCTATCGCCTTCTTCGACGTGCCCACCTACTGTGCTCCAGCGGTCGAATCCCTTGGCGTAGATGAGTTTGACGCGCCCTGCTTCATCAACAGGCAAGACATCAACAGTCGTCGTGAGTAATTTCTTATCCCCCACCTTCTGGCGCAACTGCCACACATACGAGCCAACGTACCCCATATTCACACTCCCTTCTCTGCCACCAGCAGATGATCAATGGTACTTTCTATTATGATTTTAGCATATTCGTTGAGGATGAGGCGGCGGCTCCACACTACTCGTCCGCACGAGAATCTCCTGCTTGCTGGAGGGTACTGGCGAGCAAGGCCCAGGCAGCGAGCATGGCGTAGTTGGTGATTACACCAGTAGCGACCATATGGTGGATGGTGGCAATTGGCAGCCACTCAGAGATAATTTGCTCGGTATCATCCGGCCGGTGTTGGTGGTTTGCCCCAGCATATTCGCCGTAAACCACATGGAGTTTCGCGCTGGTGCGACGATTGTCGGCATAGAGCCAACCACACGCTCGCACACCTGTCATGGCAATGCCCGACTCCTCAGCCAGCTCTCGCTGCGCTGCCGCGCACACATCCTCACCTGCTTCAATCTTCCCGCCCGGGAACTGATACAATACCTCATCCACCGGATACGAATACTCTTGCTGCACCAAGATATTGTCACCTCGGCGACACACCACGATTACCCCACCATGCCCGTGGTAGGGATAATGAACATATTGGATTGTCTTTCCATTTGGCAGCTCCACTGTATCTTCTGCGACGGTAAGCCGAGGATGCTCGAAGAGCATCCTCGACGATAGCATGCGCCATTTTTGCAGCTGATGTGATGACATGGTTGGTAAAATATGGATAATAGCTTTACCTATTTGACTCTTTCTTAATGAAATTATTTTTCTTAACCCCAGGGACACGACGACGAGACAACACTGTAATCAACCACAAACAGCCACTACATAGGACAAATCCAATTGTCGCAGGGGCAATCACCGCCAGACCAGCTTCACCAGAAAAAGTTATACTCCATAGTAATTTACCGGCAGCCATTAACGCCATAACGACCACTCCCAGCCAGATATTCCGCCACCACAATGCCGCTGCTAAAGCACTAAAGGATAATGGTATAAGAAATGTGAGGAAAATCTTACCAAATGTCCATTCACCCCGTAAATACTGCTGCTCAACTTGCAAAAACTGTTGCACCTGTGAACTCGTTTCACTGGGTGGGGCAAACCACCCCATGCTGGTCAAGGTCAAGAATATCACCATCATTATCCCTGCCCAGCTCCGCCGATAGGCGAACCAACAAAACGGTATCAAGAATAACGGGCGGATGTACCAACTCAGCTGGTTGTGGTGCCGCTGCCACAGCCAATCCCAAAAACTCGGAATAGTAAACGCTACGACGATGAATAGTATAATCAGACCAGCAAATAAGATGGCGATGAATGTGTCGTACTTTTTTATCACAGCCATCATACGATAAACTATACCACTATATTATAACTACTCAAAGTATTTCTTGAGTGTCACTGTATCCCCCACCCGGGCCTCACGCGTCGTCTTCAGGTTGGTGACGATGTAGCCGATTTCACCGGTACCAAGCAGTGGGTCGGGCTGCATGGTTGGGCTCAGGTGCCCTACTTCCAGCGCAAGGCCGCGGGCTCCGGTAGCCATCATGGTAATGTCCGCACCTTTCGGTATCGTGCCGTCTACCACGCGCACATAGAGGATGACCCCCCGGTAGTCATCGTAGTAGCTATCAAAAATCAGGGCGCGCGTTGGTATGGCCGGCCTATCACTACCCTGCGCGGCCATACGCTCAGCCTGCACCGCTAGTGGCGACACTGGCGCTGGGATACGCTCGACGATAGCCCGGAGCACTTGCGGTACATTCTGCCCAGTCTTGGCTGAGATATGAATAATATCGCTCTCATCACAGCTGAGTAGATTAATCACCTGCTTGGAGACGCGTGGCACATCGGCTGCTGGCAGGTCAACCTTGTTGAGCACCGGGATGATCGTGAGGTCCTGCTCCATCGCCAAGTACACATTCGCCAGCGTCTGCGCCTGAATGC
>ERZ773049.1836-NODE-1836-length-11988-cov-7.935892_pt1 | contig 11988 bp, 7 predicted proteins | sample MGYA00580633_ERZ773049 | MGnify/ENA primary metagenome ERZ773049 (study PRJEB29015, sample SAMEA2737991) | human oral metagenome | biome: human oral; feature: human-associated habitat; material: dental | place: China | collected 2066 ... | reverse complement strand
GCCAACGCCAACGCCAACGCCAACGCCAACGCCAACGCCGGTGATACGGACGATACCTTGGCACACGTCAGCGGCGTTCGGTCCACGTACCAGAAGGGCAGCAACCGTCTGGCAGGTGTGGAGTACGATGCCGCCGGCCGTCCCCTGCAATGGAATGACTGGAAGCTGACCTGGCACCCGGGCGGCCAGATCCTGTCCATGGTGCATGCGGATGGTCGCAGCATCCGCTACTACTACAACCATCGGGGTGAGCGGGTGGCTCGCCGACAGGGACAGCAATGGGACTTTTACGACTACGTGGAAGGCCGATTGCAGGCACAGGCAACAACCGCCCATGAAGGCATGCGCCTGTGGTGGCATGAGGGAGAGATTCCGGTGGCTGTCATCGAGCGCATGCCGGGACAGAAAGGCTGGCTCTTCGACAAGGCCGGTACGCTGAGCATCGACTGGCTGCATGTGGATCATCGCGGCCTGCCGATGATGCGATCCGACGTGGAAGGGCGCATTGTCTGGCAGCAGCAGTATGGGCCGTTTGGAGAGCCCGAGGCAGCAGCAGAGCCGGTGGCATTCCGGGAAGATTCTGCACGGATGTTTGGTGTTGACCCCATGCTGCGCTTCCCCGGTCAGTGGGCCGATGCGGCAACCGGTCTCTACTACAACATGCGCCGGGACTATGACCCCACGCTGGGACGCTATGTTTCACCGGACCCGCTGGGCCTGCGTGCGGGGCCCAACCCGTACCTGTACGTGGATGCCGATCCGATGCGCAACGTCGACCCGACAGGCCTGATGCTGTTTGCCTTTGACGGGACGTACAACGCGCCGGACAAGCCGACGAACATCTGGCACTTCTACCAGGCCTATGATGCGAAGGCCAACGGGCCGGGAGGTGATGTACTGCGGCCGTACCTGGAGGGGGTGGGTGTCGAATTTGGGCCGCATGCGGCGTACAACAGGACAAGCGGGCCTGTTAACCGGGAGTGGGCAGAACCCATTACCGCAGACAAGTGGAAGGACAACGTCAACTATCAGGTCGGTCGTTTCATGAAGGCGGTCGAACAGCTGAAGGAAGGCGAGACACTGAACATTGACGTGGTCGGTTTCTCACGGGGAGCTGTTCAGGCCCTGGAGTTTGGGCGAATCATTGCCAGGAAGCTGGAGTCGGGGGAAATCGATGCGGCCAAGGCTGGCCAGGTGAAGCTGCGCTTCATGGGGCTGATGGACCCGGTCTTCACCAACATGTATGACGACGTGAAGAACTGGGAGACAGCTTGCAAGCCCATGGAAGTGAGCGAAAAGTGGGAGCATGTCGTGAACATCATCGCTGCACATGATGTGCGAGGAGAACTATTCGATGGAGCTTCATTGGGTAGTCAGGTAAATACAGTTCCGATGAGGGGTACGAAGATAGGGGCAGGAAGTGCTGCGAGAATGGACTCCAGTTTTAATATTGTTGGAATCCGTGAGGAGTTCATGATGGCAGGTGCCCATTCAGACATTGGGGGAGGCTATCCTGCGCCTGGGACGAGTGAGCCGGATGGTGATCTTTCGGATATCGCTCTTTGGGTTCTCATGGAAAGGGCTGAACGAGCCGGGGTCAAATTGGGTGACTTGCCCGATGGCCTGAAGAGGGTTGACATGCCGGTTGTCCATGGAGATGGAACGGGCGTAGAAGGAAGAAATGGTCGAGAAATTCTTCAGGATGGAGAACTTGTTAGTGACTATAAGACGGAAATATATGGGGTTCGTCCATTTGATAGAGGGATTTCCTCCATCCTTGGGTTGGGTGGGAACCCGGAGCTTGAAGAGATTGGGTTGAGAAGGACGGGAACCCTTGAGGACTATAAGCGCATGAGGGAGCAAGGTAGGGTTGCAGAATCAGGTATGTCAGAAGGAGTTCTTGTCAGGTATATCAATATGGCTGTCTATTGCGATTACTTGAAGAGAACTCAGATCCTTCTGGACAGCAAGTACAGCAGCTACTGTCGTCAGCCTTGATGAACGGATGTTCTCGTTCGGTTCAAAGGACTGGGTTGGAGGATGGAAATGCGTGAATCAGAGAAGTGTCTGAAGACCGATGTCGGGCGTGATGGTGTTGCGCAGGATACGGAGTCGAGGGCAACGGGGAACAGAAGGCGGTATGGCCGATGGAAATGGATTTTTGCGTCCATCGGCGTGGTCCTTGTCATGGCGATGATCTCTCGTAAGGGGCCCATGGAGGCGCTGTTCACACTGTTGCTCTACCTTGTCCAGGGAGGTGTGGTGCCCTGTGTCCTGCTTCTGGTGGCAGCAGAGATCCATGGGAGACGACGCCGGGCGAGAGATGGGCTTCGGCGGCGCGAAGGGGGCGCCAGCGTCCGAGAGGAAGGCGAGATATTGGCCGGAAGCGTGCATGCGTCATCCACTGACCAACGCTCGGACAAGGAGAAGGTATCCCTTCGTGATGTGGAGGGGCTGTTGTTCTGGGGGTGGTTGCTGTTCCTGATGATGGCTTGCTTCTTTCTGTTCGATAGGGGCGAGATCGCTGCCACGAACGGCTTTGGTGTGAACTTCAGGTGATCGTTCCACCTGGGATGGTGGGCGCTCAGAGAGCCTCTAAGTAGGCCAAGCGTGGCATGGGTAGTGGCATTGTTTTTCCCGGTCTTGCTGGCTCTGTGGTGCTGAAAGCGCAATGACGAGAACGTCGATTGATGTGGGGGTGTCATGAGAAATTGGCTTGCGTTCTCGAGCGTTGGCATTCTGCTGCTCTCAATGCTTCAGGGCGGTCATGGGTTCCTCGATTCCCTGTTGATGCTGCTGTTCTTTCTGATCTTCGACAGGAAAGGGCATATCGTCGTGGGTCTTCTGGTGCTGGCTCTGCTGGTGGTTCGTGAGGTGAGAGCACGAAGGGCAAGGGAGCTGGCAGGGAAGCAGCTGGTGGAAGTCATCCGGCAAAGGACGGCTGCCATGGAAGCCCGGATTGCGCTTCTGGAGGGCAGGGCTCCGGACGTCAGGGAGGACGGGGGCAAGGACGGCAATCAGACGGACCGTTCTGCAGAGGAAGGTGCTGCCAAAGGTGTTGCGGTGGCCAGCGGCTTTGGAACGGCAGCGGCTGAATCATCCCCCGGAAAGGCAGGGCCTGATCAGGCGAGGGGGAATGGGGTTGCTGCGCCCAGGGATGTGGGTGGTCGTGTGAAGCCGGAGGATGTGGCGGGCGACGAGGGGCCGGGATGGCGCGTCCTGTTCTTGGATCTGGCGAAGATGGTTGTCTTCGTGTCCTATCTTGCGCTTCTGTGGGCCGGCAGTGCCCATCTGTTTGCCTGTGGCGAGCCAAAGCTCGGTCGGCTCGAGGTCTCATTCCAGAAGTGTGAGACGCGCCGATGAATGATGTGGGCACGCATGTGTCATGCCGCTCCGGCTGGGCTGGTCGGGCTGATAGGGCTTGATGGAGCGACCCCCAGGTGGGCGGCGTCTCCTCGCTGCCCCTGGGGACCGTGAGTCCTGTCGAAAGGGGCCTTTGAAGGGGCCCGATCCATACTGCTTGACCGTGGACCGTGGACCGTGGACCGTGGACCTTATGGCGTGACCAGCGCAAAGACGAAGATGCCGATCATCAGGAAGGTGAGGGCGATCTTGATGAGCATGCCGATGACCATGCCCAGCCAGGTGGCGATGCCGACGTTGCGGGCGCGGATGAGGTCGCGGTCGTAGAGGTACTGGCCGATGGCGGCGCCCAGCAGCGGCATGAACAGCAGGCCCCAGAGGCCGCTGAAGACGCCGGCGATGGTGCCGATGAAGGAGCCGACGATGGCTTCGCGGCTGGCACCGACCTTCTTGGCGCCCAGGATGCCGGCAATGTAGTCCAGCACCCAGGCCACGATGGTGATGGCCAGGCAGATGCCGACGGTCAGGCCGCTGACGACGGAGAAGTCGTCGATCCAGGCGGTGAGCAGGATGCCCAGGAAGACGAAGAAGACGCCGGGCAGCGCGGGCAGCACGGTGCCGGCGACGCCGATGAGGATCAGCGTGATGCCGATCAGCCAGAGGGTGACAGTGAGGGTGGTGGCGGCCATGGCGTGGTGAAGACTGGGGAGGGACTGGGGATCGTGCAGGGAGGGTGACGCTGGGTATGCCGGGCGAGTGTGTCCGGCGCGTCAGGATATGGGGGCGATGGTGCCCGCAGGCAAGCGGGCGGGCAGTCGGTCAGCTTCCCTGGCTGGGGGGCTGGGGGGCGGTGTCGTGCTTCGGTGCGGGATGGACGGTCCGGGTGTCGAAGTCCTGTTCCCAGGTGCCGGGGGCCAGGTCGGTGGTGAGGGAGACGCGGCGGTCGAAGACGAAGAGTTCGCCGTCCCAGTGCTTGCCCCCCGTGTGTTCGAAGTAGTCCAGCACGCCGCCGTCAAGCTGGACGACGTTGTCGTAGCCGTTGGCGGCCATCCAGAGGGCTGCCTTCTCGCAGCGGATGCCGCCGGTGCAGTAGGTGACGATGCGCTTGCCGGCCAGTTGGGGGCGGTGGGCCTCCAGGGCGGCGGGCAGTTCGGTGAACTTGGTGATGTGCGGGTTGATGGCGCCGTGGAAGTGGCCGACCTGGACCTCGAAGTCGTTGCGGGTGTCGATGATGGCGATGTCGCGGCCGTCGTCGTCGTGGCCTTCGTCGATCCAGCGGGCCAGGGTCTCGGGCGAGACGGTGGCGGCGCGGCCGTCGGCCGGACGGATGCCGGGCTGGCGGAAGGTGATGGTCTCGCGCTTGATCTTCACCAGGAAGCGGTTGAAGCTCTGCTCGTCCGAGAGGCTTTCCTTGATGTGCATGTTGGCCAGCGGGGGCAGGCTGCGCAGCACGTCGGCAAAGGCGCGGGCGTTGTCTGTCGGCCCGCTCAGCATGATGTTGACGCCTTCGGGGGTGAGCAGGATGGTGCCACGCATGTCCAGGCGGCGACCTTCGGCCAGTAGGTGGGCGCGCAGCCCGGGCAGGTCGTCGAGGTCGGCAAACTGGTAGGCGGCCAGGTTCAGGTAGGTGTTCGGCATGATGGGAGGATTCTACCGGTCCGCGCCCGGGGTGGGGTGGCGGGCAGGCAGGCCGGAAGGAGCCTGGGCACCGTCGAATACGGGGCAGCGCCGGGCGGGTGGGCGCTGCATCATGGGGGCGGAAGGCGGGATCGCAGGCCGGGCCCGACGTACATACCGCCAGAGCCCTTGGGCACGTACAATCGGCGGATGAGCCAAGCCGTCTCCTCCCCCGCTTCCGCTTCTTCCGACGCTTCCGCTGCCCTCCCGGCGTCGGCGGCTGCAGATGTTGCCGTGTCCGATGCCGTGCCGTCGGTGGCCGAAGGTACCGAGGGACCGGGTTTCGTCCATCTGCGGATGCGCTCCGAGTATTCGGTGGTCGACTCCATCGTGCGGCTGGATGAGGCCGTGGCGGCAGCCGTGGCCGACGGGCAGATGGCGCTGGCGCTGTCGGATGCGTCCAACCTGTTCGGCTGGGTGAAGTTCTACAAGCAGGCTTCGGGCAAGGGGCTGCAGCCCATCTGCGCGGCTGATGTCTGGATCACCAATGCCGAGAACCGTGATCGGCCGTACCGGCTGCTGCTGATCGCGGCCAACAACGCCGGCTACCGGCGGTTGTGCGAGCTGCTTTCCAAGGCCTGGCTGGAGAACGAGTACAAGGGCCATGCCGAGCTGCTGCCCGAATGGCTGACGGCGGAGACGACCGGCGGGCTGATCGCGCTGTCGGGGGCCGGTGGCGGCGAGGTGGGCCAGTTCCTGCTGGCGGGCAACCATGCCCGGGCGGTCGAGGCGGCGCAGCACTGGGCCGCGGCGTTCCCGGACGCCTTCTATCTGGAGGTGCAGCGCGACGGCACGCCCGAGGCCGAGAGCTGCACGCGGGCCACGGCGCGGCTGGCGGTGGAGCTGGACCTGCCGCTGGTGGCCACGCACCCCATCCAGTTCCTGCGCGAGGAGGATTTTCGGGCGCACGAGGCGCGGGTGTGCATTGCCGAAGGCGAGGTGCTGGCCGATCCGAAGCGGGTGCGGCGCTTCCAGCCGACGCAGTATTTCCGCACGCGCGCGGACATGATGGCGCTGTTCGCCGACCTGCCGGCGGCGCTGGCCAACTCGGTCGAGATTGCGCGGCGCTGTGCGGTGACGTTGCGGCTGGGCAACCCGCAGCTGCCCATCTACCCGACGCCGGAAGGGGTGTCGATCGAGGAGTATCTGGTTCACCAGGCCGAGGACGGGCTGGCAAAGCGGCTGGAGAGGCTCTATCCCGATCCGGAGGTGCGGGCGCAGAAGACGCCGGAGTACGAGGCGCGGCTCAAGCGCGAGTGCGAGACCATCATCAAGATGGGGTTCCCGGGCTACTTCCTCATCGTGGCGGACTTCATCGTCTGGGCCAAGCAGAACGGGGTGCCGGTGGGGCCAGGGCGGGGTTCGGGTGCGGGTTCGCTGGTGGCGTTCTCGCTGGGCATCACCGATCTGGATCCGCTGCCGTATGCGCTGCTGTTCGAGCGCTTCCTGAACCCGGAACGGGTGTCGATGCCCGACTTCGATATCGACTTCTGTCAGGACAACCGGGGCAAGGTGATCGAGTACGTGCGCCGCAAGTACGGCTACGACGCGGTGTCGCAGATTGCCACCTTCGGCACGATGGCCAGCAAGGCGGTGATCCGCGATGCGGGCCGGGTGCTGGACATGCCCTACAACTTCTGCGACCAGCTCTCCAAGCTGATCCCGATCGAGCAGGCCAAGCCGCTGTCGCTGGACAAGGCGCTCAAGGCCGAGCCGCAGCTGGCCGAGCGGCTGGCCAACGAGGAGGAGGTGGCGGAGCTGTTCGCACTGGCGCGGCCGCTGGAGGACATGACCCGCAACATCGGCATGCACGCCGGGGGCGTGCTGATTGCGCCGGGCAAGCTCACGGACTTCTGTCCGCTCTACCGGGCGCCAGGCACCGATTCGGTGGTCAGCCAGTACGACAAGGACGATGTGGAGGCGGTGGGCCTGGTGAAGTTCGACTTCCTGGGCCTGCGAAACCTCACCATCATCGATCTGGCGGTGCGCTACGTGAACGAGCGGCGCGCGCGCGAGGGGCAGGAGCCGGTGGACCTGGACAACCTGGGCTTCGATGACCAGGCGGCCTACCAGATCCTGCGTGACGGCAACACGGTCGCCATCTTCCAGGTGGAAAGTGACGGGATGAAGAAGCTGCTGAGAAAGCTTCAGCCCGACCGTTTCGAGGACATCATCGCCGTGCTGGCACTGTACCGGCCGGGGCCGCTGGGCTCGGGCATGGTGGACGACTTCATCCTCCGAAAGCGCGGCGAGCAGGCCATCGACTACTTCCACCCGGATCTGAAGGACTGCCTGGAGCCCACCTACGGGGTCATCGTCTACCAGGAGCAGGTGATGCAGATCTCGCAGATCATCGCCGGCTACACGCTGGGCGGTGCCGACCTGCTGCGCCGGGCGATGGGCAAGAAGAAGGCCGAGGAAATGGCCAAGCAGCGCAAGACCTTCATGGAAGGCGCGGCGGCCAAGGGCCAGGATCCGGATCTGGCCAGCCAGCTCTTCGACCTGATGGAGAAGTTTGCCGAGTACGGCTTCAACAAGTCGCACACGGCGGCCTATGCGGTGGTCACCTACCAGACGGCATGGCTGAAGGCGCATTATCCGGCCGAGTTCATGGCGGCGACGCTGTCGTCGGACATGGACGACACGGACAAGGTGCAGATCTTCGTGCGTGATGCCCAGGCCAACCAGGTGGAGGTGCAGCCGCCCGACATCAACGCATCGGCCTATCGCTTCGAGCCGGCGGCCCCGCGTGCCATCCGCTACGGGCTGGGCGGCGTGAAGGGGGTCGGGCAGTCGGCCATCGAGAACGTGGTGGCGGCCCGCGAGGCGGGCGGCCCATTCATCGATCTCTTTGATTTCTGCGAGCGGATCGATCGCAAGCTGATCAATCGGCGCACCATCGAGGCGCTGGTGCGCGCGGGTGCCTTCGACCGGCTGGATCCGGACCGGGCGCGGCTGCTGGCCAATGTGCCGCAGGCGATGGAGGCAGCCGAGCAGAAGGCGCGCGAGCAGGCGGCCGGCCAGGGTGGGCTGTTCGATGACGCCTTCTTCGGGGGCTCCGACGAGGCGCCGGCACGCGAATGGCTGCCGGCCGAGCGCTGGGACGACCGCCAGCGGCTGCTGGAAGAGAAGGGCGCACTGGGCTACTTCCTGACGGGGCACCTGTTCGATGCCTGCCGGGACGAGGTGCGCCGCTTCGTGAAGACACGCATCGGCGATCTGGAAAAGATCGTCGGCAAGCATTTCGGGTCCACCCCGGTGACGGTGGCGGGCATTGTCTCGGGCCTGTCCACGGCCATGACGCGGCGCGGCAAGATGGTGCGCGTCATGCTGGATGACGGCACAGGCACCGAGGAGATCGCGGTCTTTCCGGAGGCGTGGGACCAGTACAAGCACCTGCTGAAGGAAGACGAGCTGGTGGTGGTGCAGGGCAAGCTTTCCAAGGACGACTACAGCGGCGGCCACCGGCTGTCGGTGGAGCGCATCCTGGACCTGGGCACGGCGCGCGGCGAGAATGCCCGGGCGCTGCAGCTGACCATCGCCGGCAAGCCCGATGCGGCGCGGCTCAGGGAGCTGTTGATGCCACACCGGGTGGATGGAAGCCAGGGCGAGGGTTGTCCGGTGGAAATTCATTATTACAGTGACAGTGCGACCGCCGTTCTGCGGCTGGGACACCAATGGGCAGTGCGACCTGATGACGCCTTGCTGGCTGGCCTGAAGGGCTGGCTGACCGAGGCACGGGTCGAGATGCGCTATCGATGAGCGGAGCTGATTTGGCGAAGGACAAGGAAAAGGCAGACCGGACGGACGAGGCCACCGTCAAGGCATCCGGCCCGGACAAGGCGGGCACGGAGGCGGCGGCCAAACCGGCAGAGAATCCCACCATCCGGCAGCCCTCCAGCGAGCGGGTGCTGCTGGCGCGGCTGTTCCGTTATGTGCGGCCGCACTGGCGGGTATTTGCGCTGGGGGTGGTGGCGATGATGCTGACCGGCTCGACCGAGACGGCGCTGCCCGCCATCATGCAGCACCTGCTGGACGACGGTTTCGGCGGCAAGGGCAATCCGCAGCTGATGTGGACGGCGCCGCTGATGATCATCGGGCTCTTCGTGGGGCGTGGCATGTTCACGTTCACCATGAACTACGCGATGAACGAGGTGTCGAACTCGGTGCTGTACGACCTGCGCAAGCAGATGTTCGACCGTCTGGTGCAGATGCCGGTGAGCTATTTCTCGACCCATTCGGCGGGCACCATCATCGCGCGGCTGGTCAACGATGTGCAGAACGTCACGCAGTCGCTGGCCTCGGTGCTGGTGATCATGGTGCGCGACACCTGCGTGATCCTGGGTCTCTTGGGCTGGCTGCTGTACCTGAACTGGCAGCTCACGATGATCGCCTTCGTGCTGATCCCGATGGTGGCGCTGGCGGTTGGCGCGTTCTCGCGTCGCATGCGGCGGCTGTCGGGTGAGCAGCTGCGCTACACGGGTGAGCTCACCAGTGTGGTGGGCGAGGCCATCCACGGCAACCCGGTCATCAAGGTCTATGCGGGGCAGGAGCACGAGCGCAGCCGTTTCGCGGCGGCCAGCCGGCAGTTGCAGGGCTTTGCACGGCGGATGACGGTGGCTTCGTCGTTGCTGGTGCCCATCACGCAGGTGATGGCGGCGGTGGCGGTGTCGCTGGTGATCGCGCTGGCGCTCTACCAGTCGCAGCAGGACCGCACCACGGTGGGCGGCTTCGTGTCGTTCCTGACCGCGATGCTGATGATCCTGAACCCGCTCAAGCACCTGGCCGACGTGAATGGTCAGCTGCAGCGTGCCTTTGCAGCAGCTGATGCGGTGTTCCATTTCATCGATGAGCCCATCGAGAACGACCACGGCACCCAGGAGATCGAGCGGGCCAACGGTGCCCTGCGCTTCGAAGGCGTGCGCTTCGGCTACGAGGGCAGCACCAGCCTGGCACTCAAGGGCATCGATCTGGAGATCAAGGCGGGCGAGACGGTGGCGCTGGTGGGGGGCTCGGGCGGCGGCAAGACCACGCTGGCCAATCTCATCCCGCGCTTCTACTCGGTGACGGACGGGCGCATTCTGCTCGACGACATCCCCATCGAGTCGCTGAAGCTGGAGAGCCTGCGCCGGCAGATTGCCTGGGTGAGCCAGCAGGTGATGCTCTTCAACGACACCATTGCCAACAACGTGGCCTATGGCAGTCGGCGGGGCGCCAGCGAGGCCGAGGTACGGGCGGCGCTGGAAGCGGCCTATCTGACCGAGTTCGTGGCGTCGCTGCCCGACGGCATCAACACGATGATCGGTGACAACGGCATCCGGCTCTCGGGCGGCCAGCGGCAGCGGCTGTCGATTGCCCGGGCGCTTCTGAAGAACGCACCGATCCTGGTGCTGGACGAGGCCACTTCGGCGCTGGACAACGAGTCCGAGCGCTTCGTGCAGGCGGCGCTGGACAAGCTGATGCATGGCCAGACCACACTGATCATTGCGCACCGGCTCTCCACCATCGAGAAGGCCGACCGCATCCTGGTGCTGGATGACGGCCGCATTGTCGAATCCGGCACGCACGCCGAGCTGATCGAACTGGGCGGGCTGTACGCGCGCCTGCATGCCGGGGGAACGCTGACGTAATGGACCATCACCTGCAGGGCACGCCTGCGGCACGCCGTGAAGGCCGACCGACGGTCTCGCTGATCATCTCCACCTACAACCGGCCGCGTGCGCTGGACCGGGTGCTGGCCAGCGTCGCGCGCCAGCAGGAAATGCCACTGCAGGTCCTGGTGGCCGATGACGGTTCGGGACCGGAGACCGTCCAGGTGGTGGCGCGTTGGCGCGAGCGCCTGGGTGAACGGTTGCTGCATTGCTGGCAGCCCGACGAGGGTTTTCGGCTCAGTGCGGCGCGAAACCGTGCCATTCGTGAAGCCCGGGGAGATCTGCTGGTCTTTGTCGATGGGGACTGCCTGCTGCGGCCGGACTTCGTGCTGGCCCACCAGCGCTTGGCCGAGCCCGGATTTGCCACGGCCGGCAACCGGGTGCTGCTGAGTGAGCGCCTGACGGCACAGGTCGAGGCGGGCGACTGCAATCCGCTGGACTGGAATCCGTGGCAGTGGCTGCAGGCCTGGCGACGGGGCGACATCAACAACGTGCTCGGCCTGCTGCGGCTGCCCGGGCGGTGGTGGCGCCATCCGAAGGGGCGGCCCTGGCGGCTCTTCAAGGGCTGCAACATGGCGCTCTGGCGTGATGACATCATCCGCATGAATGGCTTCGAGGAAAAGATTGCCGGCTGGGGCTTCGAGGACACGGATCTGGTCCTGCGCTGGTTCAACCTGGGCGGGCGACTGAAGAACGGGCGTTTCGCCACGACCGTGCTGCATCTGTGGCACCGGGAGGCGGCGCGGGACGCTGCCGAGGAAAACGAGCGGCGCGCCCGCCTGGCGGGCAGCCGGGGGGCGACCGTGGCCGAACGGGGGCTGGCGCAGCTGGCCGACGACGATCGCCCTGCGCCGCCGGGAGGGATCTGATACATGCTTCTGGTGAATGTCGCGCATGGCCTGCTGGCACTCTACCTGCTGACGCTGCTGGCCGTGCCGAAAGTCCAGACGCCCCTGGTGGCGCTGACCTGCCTGCTGGCCATCATCGGTGGGCAGTGGCTGAAGGCCCCGCCGCTGGGCCGTCGCCTGCGCGAGGGCTGGGCCATGGCCGTGCCGCTGGTGGGCTATGCGACGCTGTTTGCCGTGCAGATCGAGATGGGCTGGCTGCGCTGGCGTGACTGGGACCAGGTGCTGATCTGTGCGCTGGGGCTGGGCGTGCTGCTATCCAATCTGCCGGCCCGGGGGCCAGCCGTGCATCGCTGGCTGCTGCCGGCCGCTGCGCTGGGGGCCGTGGGGGCGCTGGGGTTGGCCAGCTGGCAGTACTTCCAGCTGGGCATCCCCCGGCCGCACGGGCACCT
>ERZ773049.1834-NODE-1834-length-11993-cov-6.363210_pt1 | contig 11993 bp, 10 predicted proteins | sample MGYA00580633_ERZ773049 | MGnify/ENA primary metagenome ERZ773049 (study PRJEB29015, sample SAMEA2737991) | human oral metagenome | biome: human oral; feature: human-associated habitat; material: dental | place: China | collected 2066 ... | reverse complement strand
CGCAGGGCGGGGTTGCTGCGGTGCGGGACGGCAGTGTGCAGGCCTTTGCGCCGCTCCCCATCGCGGGCATCCTCTCTGACCGCCCGCTCCCCGTCCTCGGAGAGCAGATCGCGGACGTGCGCCGCGCCCTCACGGAAAACGGCTATCGGCATGATAATGCCATCATGTCCTTTGCGACACTTGCACTCCCCGTCAGCCCCGATATCAAGCTGACGGATAAAGGCATCGTCGATGTGCGGCGGGGCGAGATTGTGCCGCTGATCGTAGAGCTGCGGACAGCAGAGTGAATATGATTTCACTGATAAAAAGGGACGACGGAGCAAGTATTCTCGCTCTGCCGTCCTTTTAATAGAAGATCGGACACTATGTCCCTTGCTACGTGTCCGGCTTGTTTCCTTTGTAGATAAAAAGATAGAAACTCTACATCAATGGCGGACTTCATTGTATCAATAATTCCGTAAAATGATTGATTTCCTCCTTCTAGTCCAATATGATTGAACTAGGAGGAGCAGATATGATAGAAACTACAAATATGATATTAGCGGAGCTGAGCTCCTATGCAAATCCTAAAGCAAAACTATCCCGCCTCGTCAAAAAGGGAATATATATCCAGATCGTAAGAGAGCTCTATGAAACAGATCGAGATGTCCCGAGGCATCTTCTTGCCGGAAGCATTTATGGACCCTCTTACATTTCTTTTGCGTATGCGTTGGGATTCTATGGTATGATCCCTGAGGCTGTCTATGCGGTTACAAGTGCTATGTTTGAAAAGAGAAAGAATAAGAAATATCAGACACCTTTTGGCGTGTTCCTTTATCGAGATGTTCCATTCGCCGTATTCCCTTTGGGCATCAGACTCTTGCAGGAGGGGGCTATTTTTATCGCATCGCAGAACCCGAGAAGGCACTTTGCGATCAGCTTTATATCATGCCGCCGACCGCAAACACAAGGGAACTGTCTGCACTCGTGTTTGACGATCTCCGCGTGGAAGAGACAGCGTTTCAGAGTTTAAGTGCAGAGAAAGTTTCATTTCTCGCGCAGTTTTATCGATCGACGAATATAAGACGGCTTGCCACATTGTTGAGAAGGAGGCAGAGAGGATGAATGCAGGAATTGAGCAGATGTTGCATTTGACCTTGCGGCGTACTTTCCTGCACTGGAAAAAGAACTGCGGTCATTCGGGCTGAATCTCACCCGTCCCCCTGTGCTCTCCCCGAGATCAAACGGATGCTGTGCGAGCGGTTTGACGCTATTGATTTTGCACAGGCGCGACAGGATGTCGAACCATTCATTCGCGACAGGACGAGTCTCAATCTATGGCGTGCAGATTTTTTCAAGTAAATCACGGAGAACCTGAGGGGGCGATAGGGAAAATATTTTCAAGATATTGGATATTGTACAAGATGAAAGATATGGGAATATATGAGCAGATTATCGTATAAAGCATTGACACCAACGGATTCTGCGGAACAGGTGGAGGAATATCTACACGCACTCACATGGGCGCTTCAGCAGAAAGATATCCATAACATTGCTCTTGCGGGGGCATATGGCTCCGGAAAAAGTAGTATCATTGAAACCTTTTTACGAAGAGAACGTGAGAGAAAACACATTATTTTCGATCACCTTTGTAGTAAAAATCGCATCATATCAGACGTATCAATGAAGGTCTCGATGGCGGAGTTTGAAATTTGTGAGGGAGATACTGACAGACAGGAAAAAACGCGTCGACATGATGATTCGTCTCAAACCCTGAACGAAGTATCCGAATGGATCCTTAAGCAGCTTTTCTACAAGGTGGAATCAAATGAAATTCCACAGAGCCGCTATCATAAACTCTGCGATAGATCCTTTTGGAATGACTATTGCAGTGCTGTTCTTGTTCTCTTTCTGAGCATTTCACTTGTTTTTCTGTTTGTTCCTTTTACCCTCGATCGAGTGGTGGCTCTCGTTGACTGGATGGCGTTGGGATGGGGTTTTTCGACTGTGACAGGGGCGGTAATATTATGTCTTTTTGTAGCACTCGTTCTTGGAGGCGCTGTTTACAAATGGAGATTTCTGTTCTCCAATTTCAAGCTAAAAGTGCTGAAGCTACCCGCAGGCACCGGAATCGAATCAGAAAGGGAATCAGATTCCGTTTTTAACAGGAATTTGGATGAAATTGTCTATTTCTTTGAAGCAACAAAATACCGTATTGTATTTTTCGAGGATTTGGATCGACTAGATGAGCCAAATATCTTTGTACGCCTGCGCGAACTCAATACCCTTTTGAACAATAGCGATGCAATATCGAAGAAACCTGTTGTCTTTGTTTACGCTGTTCGTGACGATTTGTTTGGTAAGGAAGACCAAACAAAGTTCTTTGATTTTATCATTCCTGTGATTCCAATCATCAACACGACCAACTCCAGAGAGGCGTTGTTGGCATGGCTAGGAGAGATACGGAGAAATAATCCGTATGAATGTGAAATTCCAGAGCAGTTTATGATGGACATCGCGCCATATATTGACAATATGCGAATTCTTTACAATATATGCAATAACTATCTGACTTATAGAAGAACCCTGAAGAAAAGAGCAACGATTACACTTGCGGATCATAAGATTTTCGCGATGATGCTCTTCAAGAACCTCTATCCACAGGACTTCGCTGAGATGCAATCAGGGCAGGGGGTTATTAAGGAAGTATTTACTACGGGTAAGCCTACATATAGAAAACAAAAAGAGGAGGAACTGCGCCAGTGGCTGAACACACATAGCGGTGAAGAGGCATCAGCCAAGGAAAAGGAATTGCGAGCCCTTCAGCGAGCCCCTCTTCGTGCAATTATGAACGAACATAATATCTCGTTGGTAAGAATCGCAGTAAAAGACAACGGATTATTGGTATTTCTTCTTCGTCGGGGCTATATTGATGAAACCTATGCGGACTACATCAACTACTTTAAAGGGGTGAGTTATCCAGAGAGTGATCGAAACTTTATACGGGCAGTCAAGGAACAAAGAGAAACAGAATTCTTTTATAAGATACATAAACCATTTGCCGTTATTCAAGAGTTAAGTGTAGAGGATTTTGGACAAAAGGGAATTTATAACTGCGATCTTGTGGATGCACTTCTTTCTCAATGTGGAGAGGATGAGAAAAAAGAGGCGCTGTATACCAGGCTGAAGGATTCAGACAAAATAAGCTGGGAATTCCTTTGCTCGTATCTGGAAAGAGAAGAGTCATCCGGAAGACTCGTCGCAGCATTAGCAAAGCGTTGGACGAATATGTGGTGCCGGATGGAAGATCATATGTGGATATCCTATGATCAACAGGTTGTGTTACTTATGCGGATTTTGGAAAATGTTCCAAAGGAAAGAATTGCTGAACTTAATGTTAATAGTACATTAACTGACGTTTTTGAGCGGAATGCAAATATCCTGCAACGGTTAAAGGGGGTAAGACCAAGCGAAATATGTGAGGCGTTGGATGTCCTTTCGGTTCAGTTTCATCATCTTGATACTGCGGGCGTGCCGAGAAAAGTGTTGGACGATATATTCACGAATAATCGTTATGTCCTGAATGTGGATATGGTACAAAATGTAATTGCACATGTTGCCCCTCATTTGACGAATGACTTCCCCGAAAAGAGTTATACGGTCATTCGGAAGACCGGTTACGCACCTCTCGTGGAACGTGTGCATGACAATTTGATTTCCTATACAAAGGAAGTTATGCTCCAACAAGAGCATCTTGCGGACGATGAAGCTGACATTTCTGCACTGTTGGATCAGTTGATTGGGGAGGTGGAGCTTTGTCAAAGCCTTATTGAAAAAGAGGACTTCTGTGCATTTAGCTTGCGGGATTACTGCTATGTTCATCTCCAAAACTACGAGGAAAATGTTCGTCGGATATGGGATGCGCTTTTATCGACGAAAAAGCTAGCAGCAACGTGGGAAAATATCTATGTATATTGGTCACAGTTCCATATAACACAGGAATTGCGGATATTTATAGAGGTGTGCGGCGATTCTTTACGTGAGTCAGGCACGGAGTGTCTGGATGACGATTTTATCCGTGCATTTGTCAATGGCGGATTCGACATGTCGATCCTGCGTATACTTTTGCCTCTGGTACGGGAAGAGCATATCAATGCAAATACGGTCACAAAGGACTTTCTGGAACAGATCTTTTTTGCGCCGGAGTCAAGTCCTGTTCTAAGAGAGGAACTTCTTCAACAGTATGGAATTGGGTATATGACGAAGCAGATTGCAAAGAGTCTGTATAGCCTACAGCTGCCGATGACGAAGGAAATCTTCTTTGCCGCGTGGAACGATCTTAATCACTCCGAGCGATTGGATCTCATGGCGGCGTATGCGGATCTTTTGGAGAGTGAAGATTTTGAGCGGTGTTTTGATGATATGGATGAGCCGTATCATGATTTTGCTCCTCGTACAAAGCGTAAGGTGCGAATTCCGAAGACGGAAGTCAATGAGAAGATTGTGAAACGATTAGACAGCATAGATTATATTACTAGTCTTACAGAAGAGTCTATCGCTTCAACGAAACAAGATCGGAAAGAGGCGACTGTCTTTGTGTGCTGGGTAAAGGCTGTTCCATAAGGTTTTGGGATATGATGTTATAATAAACAAAATGTGATTTTGATGTGAGCGGAATAGGAGAGAGCACATGGGGCGAATGAAGATGCACAGCAGGGATAATATGGTGCAGAATATCGAGGCGGTGGGGCGGTCGTTCCAGAATGCGGTGACGGAGGTATCGAGGGGGATAATCTGGATGTGTTGAAGCTGCTCAAAGAAGACCTCTCGGCAGGGGGAGCATCATCATTTCTTGGTGTCTACAGTGTTCCTGCGCTGTTTTGTTCCGTAGACCTTCCTTGCCATCATGTACGCGGGGATGCGAACGATACGATTTTGAACGAATAGAGAGGGGACATCATGACTGCATATAGAAAATTTTTTAGTACGATGCTTCTCATTGCAGTTCTGCTCGTGGGCCTCTTTGCCCCACAGCCCGCCCATGCCGCGCGGATGGAGCAGCAGTATGTGACGAAGGTGCTGAACTGCATGGAGGGCGACTGGTACGATGCGGACGGCAATCGGCTTCTGCAGATCGGGGGCGGCTATATCAACGGCTGCCGTGTGCTCGCGGCATATGACTTTGCAGGGGGCAGTTCACACGGAGCGGGACGGTTTGACATCCTTGAGAGCACGGGAAGCCGCAGTCTCTATCTCACATGGGACATTCGCCATGCGGACACGGACAGCATCAAGCTGAACGACCATCAGATGCTGCACCGCACGGCAAAGCCACCATTTAACGAATCGATTGCGGTCATCCACCTCGGCATGACCTCGGCGGAGGTGACGGCGGTGTTCGGCGCGCCCCCGCAGACGGGGGATCTGCGGCCCTATGTGGGAACGTACGGATGGTACTACCCCGACCTGCGCATCGCCATCACATTTGACGTGGATACCGTCGACCGCATTCTCCTGCTGCGGGGCAGCCGTGCGGTGCTGGAGCATTCGGGACTGAACTGCGAGAACGCGCCGTATGAGTTCGCACAGGCGTATCAGATGAAGCGTGTCCCCAAAATCAACTATGATGACAGATACTCAGGCAGTGGATGTTATGACATCGGCGGCGAGGAATATCTCTCATTCGGCAATCGCATGGAGTACGTCATGCTGAGTAAGTATTGGAATTAGGGGGATAGCAAAGCCTGCCTCTGCAGATGCTGGTGTGGATCTTTACTTTCTTGAAATATGCTATAATAAATGGTGGGTATGGTATTAGGAGGTACCAGTATGATTGGACCAATCATTGATGACATCATAGAGACTATGTACAATGGCAGAGAACGCAGAGGTAAGCGATGATGAAATTTATTGTTTCTGATATTCTCCCACTTGGCATCGCGAGCGGTCAGCAAACGGTGGCAGACTGTATTAAGGAGCAGCTTGCTCTGGCAGACCGCGTTGATATTGCTGTTGGCTATGTGTCGCGGGCTGCGCTCATGGAGTTGGATCAGCTTGTCTCGGCCGGTAAGATACGGTACATCTGCCTCACAATCGGTATGTACTACATCGAAGGAATGCCGGAGCGTTCGTATCATACCGCGATGCAGATTAACCAACGCTGGCAGGAGGCGGGAATTGGCGAGATTCGCATCGTAAAGCCCTTCAAATATCATGGAAAAATATATGTGTTCTGGCACGGAAAACAGCCAGTTGCCGCCGTAGTCGGGTCGGCAAATCTGGGTGTACTGAAACCAGAGGCATCGAATCGCCGTCAATATGAGAGTGCACTTTTTCTGACGGAGTCCGAACCGTTGGCAGAGTTTGCCGCGCATATTGCTCTGCTGAATGAGCCGCGCTGCTCTGATAACATTGCGGCAATCACGGATATGCCTCTCGTGCGGGAGATGAATACAGCACTCAGCGGGCTGGAACTCGTGGCACAGCTTCCACCATCGAATGTAGAGTTCTACAAATCCTGCCCCTCGATTTTTTCCTTTGTTCTTCCGCTGAAAGTCCCTTGTGCTGCGGAGCGGCATATGGATGACGGAAAGCACTACACAAAATCCAATATCAATGTATGCTATGCTGCCCCGCGCAATAAACGCAAGTCGAGGGACTGGTACGAAACTCAGCTGACTGTTGGTGCAGATGTGTATCGAAGGGAGGGTTATCCTGCAAAGAATCACCCCTTTTTTGTCATCACAGATGACGGATACTACTTTAAGGCGCATACCACGAGTGACAACAACAAGCAGTTCAGTGCGGTTGGGGATGAGCTGATTATGGGGCGCTGGCTGAAAGGGCGTCTTGCAGCGGCGGGGCTTGTGCGCCCCGTGAATGATACGCAGAGAGATACGGAACGAGCGGGGATGATTACGCAGGAGATGCTGTGGGAATACGGATGCAATGCACTCATCTTTAAGAATACCGGTCAAACTGCTCTGGATACGGATGGAATGCCGCTTCCCGTCTGGCTCTTGTCGTTTGCCCAGCAGGAGGATGAATAGGAGGCGAAAAAGTGCAGTATTTGCAAACCTATTTGAGCAGAATTATCGAGCGCGGAAATGTTAAACTGGCGGAGTCTATCTTACAAACTGCAGATGATATTGGTGAGCGGCAGTTGAAAAATTTTTCTTTTACCGCGCACGAAATAGGACTTTTGTTTGGCAATGTCCAGTCCGGCAAGACGGGACAGATGTTTGGGATCATGTGCAAGGCGGCAGATCTTGGATTTCCTGCATTTGTTCTCCTTACAACAGACAATGTTGTGCTCCAGCAGCAGACGCTTGCGCGTGTGCACGCGGATCTGGACGGGTTCTGTATCTGCGGCGAGAATGATGTGCAGCTCTTTATGGACAACAGCCTTATTCAGCCTGTGATCGTCGTGTTGAAAAAGAATGCGCGCGTTTTGAAATTATGGTCGAATGTGCTTGCTTCCTCGGGGTTTATGAAGGGGAATCCTTTGTTTGTCGTTGATGATGAGGCAGATGCGGCATCACTCAATACTCTGGTGAATCGACAGCGTCAATCATCCATCAACAAATATCTGGATGCAATCAAAAACGAGACATCGAGCAGCCTGTATCTGCAAGTGACGGGAACCCCCCAGGCGATCCTTCTTCAGACGGCTGTTTCCGGATGGCGTCCGCGTTTTGTCGGCTATTTTAAGCCCGGAGACGGTTATCTGGGCGGTGATTTTTTCTTTCCAGTCGGAGAGGAGACGGCACCGTGTGTGTCCTTCTTAGAGACGATGGAAATGCCGATGCGGACGTTTGTCGTTCGTCACATCGTCGTATCGGCACAGATTTTTCTTGCAGGTGGGCGCGTGTCCAACGCTCTGATTCATCCGAGCGTGCGCCAGTCGCAGCATACGCAGTATGCTGATGCTGCAGCGCAGGAGATTGCGTGGTGCAAAGAACATAGCGAGACCGCTTTTGTGGAGGCGGTGCGCGCGGTCTATGAGGATATGAACCCGCAGAAAAGTGAGAAACAAGCACTTTCTTTGATTCTTGCGGAGGCACAGCGGCTCATTCGAGAGGACTCCATACATATCATTATCATGAATGGCGCGCACGAAGCAGACAGTGTCTCATATGCACAGGGCTGCAATCTCATCATCGGCGGAAATACGTTGGGGCGCGGCGTCACTTTTCCTGCACTCCACAGTATTTACTACACGCGAACGAGCAAGAAACCGCAGGCAGATACAATCTGGCAGCACAGCCGTATGTTTGGATACGACCGCGATGCGGGACTGGTTCACATTTATATGGATCGCCATTTGTATAAGCTCTTTGCAGATATTAACGCATCAAACAATGCGATTGCCGCACAGATCGAACGCGGGATAGAGAATATCCGCCTGTATTATCCACAGGGGATACGTCCAACGCGTGCGAATGTTCTGGATCAGAAGCGTGTGGAGATGATTGTGGGCGGCACAAATTATTATCCCTATCGACCGAATAACGACAGCATTGAGGGCTTGTCTGCACTGCTTGCAAGATTTGCAAATGATGAGCCATACTATCAGATCAATCTGCGATTTATGCAGGAGCTTTTATCGCATATCATTCCAAGTGCCGATTTCAAACTGGATGCATTTCAATCCATACTGCGTGCCATGCTGTCGGAGAGACCCACAGTGCAGGGGATTCTGATTGTACGTCGGGGGCGTGATGTTGCACAGGGGACAGGTGCATTGCTCTCACCAAATGACTGGAAACTGGGTGCATCCTTCTCAGAGCAAGCAGTTCTCACGATGTATCAGGTCACAGGGACGAAGGGCTGGGGCGGCAGGCAGCTCTGGATTCCGAATATTCGCCTGCCGGATGGTATGGCATACTATAATGTTCATGAGGACATAACGGGAGAATAAGGGGGACGTGATGGCGGATAATCACTCCAAAGAGGTGCGCAGCCGGAACATGGCACATATCCGCAGCGTAAACTCAAAACCCGAGGAAATGGTCCGCAAATATTTATTCTCTCATGGGTTGCGCTATCGAAAAAATGTGCGAAGCCTTCCCGGCTGTCCCGATATTGTCCTGCGGAAATACCGTACCGTCATTTTTGTACACGGCTGCTTCTGGCACCATCACGATTGTGGTCGTTTTGTTTGGCCCAAGACCAATGAGGCATATTGGCGTGCAAAGATTGCGCGCAATGTGGAACGTGATGAGGAGAATATGCGTCTGCTTTCCTATGTGGGCTGGCGCGTCTTTGTGATCTGGGAGTGCCAGCTGAAAAAAGCAGTCGTGGAGGAGAATCTGCAGAAACTATATGAAGGAATTATAAGACTTAATAAAATTTGAAAGATTACGATATTATTGTTATGATAACGACCATTATTGATTGGAGGGGAATATTATGCCGCAACGGGGAGATTCATATCAAGTTAAATTAAAGGAAACACATCTTAATTGGGGGACGTATCGAAATCCAACGAATCGCGATCCTGTTGAAGGAGAAGGTTATATCAAAATACCGAGAGAATATGCGATTCGATATTCGATCTATAATAGCCCTGAAGGGTTTGGCAGTAATCTTTTTACTGTGAGCTCTCGTGATGGATTTTTGCACAATGAAGTACTTCGCGCACAGGGAAATAGCGGCGCCGGTGATACTTATGCAAAACAGTTTGCTATAGATAAAGATCTTAGGCGGATTGGAGCTTGGTATCGAAGTCAAAATGCTCAGGTTGGGGATATCGTTCAAGTTACATGGCAAAGCCCAACAGAGATTTTAGTGGAGATTTTATAATAGACTGTATTGAAAGCAGTAAGACCGAAAGTGAAGGACTGCCCCTTTGCTTTCGGTCTTCTTATATAATATTAGATGTTTGGTTTTGCTGCATCATATTTAATTCCTGCAAAGGAGCAGAGTACTGCTTCGAATATAATGCGGGCTCCTTCGCATGGAACTGCCATGCCGATTTGTTTCCGCACACTCTCCTTGCTTCCCATAAATTCATAGTTATCGGGGAAAGTCTGCAGCCGTGCCCGCTCGCGATTTGTAAGCGCGCGCGGTTCTGCCCAATGATAGATGTGTGTCCCGCCGCCGCCGCTGCCCGTCACGGTGTAGGCGGGCTTTTTGGGGTCTAGGCGCTTGTAGATTTGGCTGATTTGTGCTCCTTTGATATTCAGCTGCAGTTCTTCGGGCAAATCTGCTGTAAAGGCATTCTGACCGGGCTTAATGTAACTAAGACGCTGAACGACGATGGGGGCATGTTTGGTAGGTTCGTTGTTGTGTGCATTCTTAGGAATCGGCGGAACTTCAAGTGCCGTTTTGCTTGTATTATCTTTGTAGGCGTATGGCGCAGGAGAGGGAACACGAAAGACAACATCGAGATCACTGCGTATTCCAATGATGATAATGCGATGACGCGCCTGCGGAATGCCGTACTCCTCGAATTTATAGAGATGAGGCGTGATGGTATACCCAGCTTCACGCAGCTCTGACAGAATTTTTTTGAATGCCGATCCTTCGTTGGCGTTTTGCAGCCCGCTGACATTTTCCGCAAGGAAAAACTGCGGGCGGAATTGCCGTAATGCTTTTACCCCATAGGAGTATAGAGGCCCATAGATGCCGTTGATTCCCTTTTGCTCGCCCACAACGGAATAATCATTGCACGGGAAACCAAATGCCAGTGCGTCGATGGCGGGCAAAGACGTGAGATCAAATGTGCGTATATCTGCATGATGAACGGAGGACGGTTCGTTTGGACAAATGTTGTGTCGATAGGTGCTGCAGGTGTCGGCATCGTAATCGTTGGCCCAAGTGTGTATGATTCTGTAGTTCGGATCACCAATATCTGCATGTGCTGCGCCCCACGCAATCCCGCCGGGGCCGCAAAAGAGTTCACCTAGTCTGAAGTGCATTCTGTACCCCCTTTTTGCAGTCTTTTTCGATGGATTAGAAAGTCAATAAATAACTGAAGTTCATTTAAGTCATCATCAGATAGAGCGGAAAGACCATGAATATTCTGGGCTGGAAGAATGTCCTCTTCCGTCACATAACCAGCAAGTTTCAGCAGATAAAAACGGCGAATATGGAGCGCATCCGCAATTTTGCGAAGATGACGGCAGTCAGGACTGTCTATAAGACCTCCTTCAAGACGTTGTATGGTTGCATCGCTTAGACCACAGCGTTTCCCTAACTCTTTTTGCGAAAGCTTCTGTTGTTTTCGCTGTGCTCTAATATATTCTCTAAAATTTGGCATTGTGTCACCTCATTTTGTTAGTATACAATAATCGCTGCATTTTAGCAATATAATGCTGCATAAACGCAGCGATTATTTGAAATATATTGATTTCATCGTTGGAAACATAAATAAGTTGTAACTTTTTCCTTTGTTTTGTCTCTATATGCTATAATATCTAACAAAGATACAGATCGTTTCTCATGCTGTGCGCGGTAAAGGAGGTGCATCATGCAGCGGCGATATATTTTTACGGGACTGGTGCTTGCCTTGTTGGTCGGTGCATTCTTCTACCTCCGCGCCGAGCAGCGGACGCAGATCGATTTCGAGCAGGTGGAGCCGATCCCGGGGTACAAGATGGAGATGCGGGAGCCGCCGCTGCGGGTGGCGATGATCTCGGTGCTGAACCACGCGCGTACGGAGGGCTATCAGAGCCAGATGGTGCGCAGTCTCGGGCGGCTGCTCGGGCGGCCGGTGCTGCTCCTGCACCGTCGCAGCTACGCCGAGATCAATCAGCTGCTGGCGAAGGGAGATGCGGATGTAGCCTTCCTGTCGAGCGGTGCCTATATGGTGTATGGGAAAAAGGAGGATGTGCGCCTCTTGGCGATGCCGGAGCGTGGTGGAACGAACTACTATTTCTCGTATGTGATTGTCCCGCGTGCGAGCAACGTTTCCTCGCTTGCGGAGCTGCGCGGACGGCGGTTCGTCTATGTGGATCCGATGAGCTACTCGGGCTATCTTGAGCTGCGTGCATATCTGCGGAAAATGGGCG
>ERZ773049.1830-NODE-1830-length-12002-cov-13.566418_pt1 | contig 12002 bp, 13 predicted proteins | sample MGYA00580633_ERZ773049 | MGnify/ENA primary metagenome ERZ773049 (study PRJEB29015, sample SAMEA2737991) | human oral metagenome | biome: human oral; feature: human-associated habitat; material: dental | place: China | collected 2066 ... | reverse complement strand
AAAATTTTATTCAAATCCACTCTAAATTTTTCAATTTCATTTTCTGAAAATTCCAACTTTGAAAGTGCTGCTATTTTCAGTACATCTTCTTTGCTTAACATTTTTCCTCCTTTATTTTTTACATTTCAATAATTAATAAAAATATCTCTTAAAAATTAATTCCCTGTAAATTTTTCTTGGTTATTTCATAAAGTTCTACTAATCTGTTGTAACTTAAAAATTTTACTCTATTATTCACTTTTAAATCTTTAAAAGCTGAGTATCCTATTTTTTTCTCAAATTCCTTTTTTCTGATTTCATCGGCAACAATAAACATTTCTGTATAAAAATCTTGTAAATCATTGTACTTTAATAGTGAATTTTGTATATCTGTTGAATGTTCTACTTCAAAAAATGAATGTGGTAATTTTACTTCTTTATCATCAGAAAACCTATTATTAAACCAGATTACATCAATGGTTGAAGTTCTATTTACTATTTTAGGATAACTAAATTTTGGAACTTTTTCAAGCGATCTCAAATCACCTAATTTTTTATTAATAAAATTTTTATTCTTATCTTGATTTGGAATAAAAGTATCCATTTTTTTTAAATTTCCAATTTCTAATAGTAATCCTTGATAGTACGAATGATTAAACTTTATCATTTCTTCAGAATTTTTATTTTTTTCATCTTCTTGGATTATTCCTCTTAACTCATTTTCTTTTCTAAATTGCTCTAATCCATATAATCCTGGCTTTATTTTATAAATTTCTTTTCTCTGCTGAACAATCCTTCGTATACTAGCAAATGGTGTTTTTGTTTTCCATTCACACTCTTCTATCTTGAAAACTTCATGATTTAATTCTCCTAAAGTAGCAACTCCCCCCAATTTTTCAAGTGTTAAAATAACAGCCTCATATTGTTTCATTTTTTATCTCCTAAAATTCAATCCATTCTGAACATTCTTCCCCATCTGTTGTTTCTAAAAACATAAGTCTACTTGTAACATTTCCTGGCTCAAGTACAAATTTCCCCTCATAATAATTTTTTTCTGCAATTTCAAAAGCTTTTCCCATATCTTCTGCTTCAATTTCAAATTCTCCTGAAACATGCTCTTCTATTACTATTTTAAATTTTTTCATTTGAAAATCAACTCTCTTTCCAAATCAGATTCTTCTTAATTTATTCTGAAATTCCTTTAATATCCTCAATAATTGTGCTAAATAAAGTAGATTTTCCTACTCAATTTACTCCTACAAACAATTTTTTATTCGTAGCTCTATTAAATTCCAATTTCTTATTCCATATCCCCTAATCTTCCTAATTTATCTGAAATATCCACTCTTGGGTTTGTAATTTTAGAAGATAACAGTTCTATTAAATTTTCTATATTAATTTCTTTTATCTTAACTCTTTCTTTTTCTTTTATAGATCTTGTTTTTGAATTTCCCCCTTTAGTTATTATCCAAACTTGTTTTTTAGGCTCTTTTAACGCTATTTCCATTTTCTCAACTCTTATTGTATTTTGATTTATTTGACTAACATAGTTGTCTATTTGCATTTCTTTATAATCTTCTCTTAAAGTACAATCATACAAAATATCAAGTTCATATGTTTTAATTATTCCATCAGCTCTTCCAGCTTGTTTTTTTCTAGAATATTGATACAATTCCACACCTAATAAATTTAATACAAGTGCACAATAATCTTCAAATGTTTCACCTTTTTTTATTTCATCTAAATTTGTTTTTAAAACATTGATTATTTCATTAGATGTTTTTTCTATCAAATTATTCCCTGTAATTTTTATTGTCGGAATATCATTACTTTTTGAAATTTCTGCTACCGAAAGAACATATCCATTTTTACTTCTCATAACTTTTAATTTAAAGAAAATTTCCTGATCATTGGTTAATCCATCAAAACTCAATCCATCTAAATAATTAATTGGAAAACTAGAATACAATATAAAGGTTCTCTCAAAATTTTCAGGAAATATGTGTTTATACTCTCTTCCTTTTTTATCAAGTTTTTTCAAACTTCTTATTTTACCTTTATGAGTTTCATTTTCGCTAGGAACTAAATTGACATCATTTGCATATCTTTTTGTATCATCCACTTCATTCGGAACAAAATAAACATAATCTCCAGCTTTCAAATCTTCAAGTTTAAATCCTTCTGCTAAACTAGCATTTCCAAAAATAAATTTTTTTTCATCTTTTCCATCATTGACAAGCCCATATCCTTTTTCAACAATTATTTTTTTATTATTCCGATTGAATATTCTTTTTTTCCCATTTTATAATCCTCCACATTATAATTTAAATTATGTATTTTTATTATCCTCAACCAAACCAAATTGCCTTTCCGTTTCTTTCTTTACAAACAAAAACTCTTTCAACGATTTCTCCTCAAGTTCCTCATAATTATTTTTCAACTCACAAACCGCATTTCTAAGAATTTCCCCTTTTCTCACTCTTTTCGATATTCCCCAAAAAACTCTATCCAAAAAATCCAAATTTTTATACCTAGCCAAAACTTTTTCTCTCTTCAACCAGTCAAAAAAACTTTTAAAATCACTTGGAAAAAATTCATCATATTTTTCAATATTTTTAATTATTTTTCTTTCAACTTTTTCCACATTCTCAAAATCAGGATTTCCACTAAAAATATTCTCAAAATTTTTACATAAAAAATGGTCAACATACATATCCGACACAATTCCTTTAAAAATCCCAAATTTTTCTCGCAAAAGTTCATTCAAAAAATTCTCTTCTCTATCAGAAATTTTATCAATTAATCTATGTAAAATTATTCCGCTTTTTAAATCTTCCTGCAAATCAATTTTTTCAATTCTTCCTTTATAAAAATCTCCAGCAAAATTTCCATAAAGTGTATTTTTATTTGTTTTTTCATCAATTTCAAGCGATATGACAGAATGTGCTAAATAGTTCATTTTGACTCCTACTTTTTATTTTTTTAGTGTAAAACTTAATTTTAAAAAGTTTTTAGAATTTCAGAAAAACTCTCAAATTCTCTAAAATTAATTCCATTTTCACTACAAAACTTTACGGCTCTCGTTCCTTTTCTTACCAAGACAAAGTCAGCCACTTCCATCGCTCTGTAGTCTGAAGGACCATCTCCTACATAAATTACTTCGTAACCTTGCTTTTTAAATTTTTCTACCGCTTCTTTCTTATCCACCCCATAAATTTTTTCTTTGTCTAAAAACAGATTTTCTACAGTAATTTTATTCCCATCAAATTTTAAATCGTTTGAAATTATTTTTTCATCAGGTAAATCTATTCCATACCCTAAAAGAGAGCCTTGCACATTAAGTCTTGAGCCAGCACTCACAATTCTAAATTCTAGCCCACTTTTCACAAAATCTTTAAAACTTTCATCTATTGTAACTTTTTCTTGTAATGTTTTAATATACTCGTCTTTTGTAATATTTAGCGAACTCAGTCCTTCTTTTATAAACTGTCTTATTGTTACTTTTCCTGCTTTGTATCTCTTTCGTAAATCCTTTTTAAATTCTGGATTGTGAGTTTCCAACAAAACGTCAGTGGAATCTTCATTACTTATTGTCCTGTCAAAATCTATTAAAAAAATTCTTTTTTTATTCATCAATTTCTCCTACAGCCCTTTTAAATATTTTATTTCATCTTCAGTTAAAGCTCGGTATTCTCCAACTCCCAAGTGTCCCAGCGTAAGTTCTCCCACTTTTACTCTTTTAAGCGCCTCAACTGTATATCCCAAAGTCTCAAACATCTTTCTTATTTGTCTATTTTTTCCTTCAAAAATTGCGATTCTAATTTCTCTTCTATCAAGTTTTTTCACTTTGGCAGGAGCTGTCCTTCTTCCATCAATTACCACTCCGTGTTTCAACGCTTCAATATCTTTTTCTTCAATATCTCTACTTATTTTTGCAATATAGCTCTTATACAACTTTTTTCTTGGATGCATGACATGATTATAAATATCGCCATCATTGCTTATTATGATAAGTCCTTCTGTCATAAAATCCAGCCTTCCATATGTAAAAAGCCTCGCACGTGATTTTATCAAATCTATCGCCAATTTTCTGCCAAATTTATCTTCATTGGAGCAAAGCACTCTTTTTGGCTTATTTAAAATATAATATTCGTATTTTGTATTTAATCGCACTCTTTCGCCATCAATTCTTACAACATCTTCAGGTTTTACATCCATTCCGATAATCGCTTCTTGTTTATTTACCGAAACTCTTCCTTCGTTTATCAATTCATCAGCTTTTCTACGAGAGCAAAATCCCGTTTCAGCTATAAATTTATTCAATCTCATTATTTTCTTTACCTCGTTTATTTATTTTATCTTTCTGTGTTAAAATTTTAAATTTTAATAATTCAATCATATCTTTTTATTTTTATATTTTTATTTTTCATTCAATTTTTCAGATTTTCTTTAATTTTTTTATTTTTTTGTTTTATAACTTTCACTTTCAATAATTTTGTCTTCATCGCCATAAAGCAACTTTATTTTTTCAAATTGCGCATATCCTGGAAGTTGAGCTTTTTTTTGAATGTTCAAATAACTAAAAAATTCTTCGCTCACTTCATACAAATTAGGTGTTCCAACAGCTTTCTTTTTTCCTGAAATATAAATTAATTTTTTTTCTTGCAGCGTTGCCAAACTTTTTTCAGCACCGACTCCTCTTATCTGCTCTATTTCCAATTTTGTAACAGGACCTTTATATGCGATGATTGCTAATGTTTCCATCGCTGATTTGGATAATTTTTTTAATTTTAATTCAGGATTAAAAAATTTTTTTATATCAAGTCCAAATAGTGGATTTGATACAAAATATACAACATCGTCCTCAATTCTTAAATTTATTCCGCTATCTTTTCTTTTTTCTTTTAAATTTAACAATATTTTTTCAAGCTCTTTTTTTTCTATATCATAAAATGAAGCAAGTTCATCAATTTTTAACATTTCTTTTGATAAAAATATAATTGCTTCTAACTTTTCTTCTATTCTAAAATATTTATTTTGAGTGTTTTCATCTTTCACATTTTCACATCCAAATTTTATTTTTCAAATACTAAAATTATTAGGGATTGCCTTAAATAAGACAAATCCCTTTTTTATTTTTAATATTCAATTGTTGGAGAAATAATTACATTTTTGTAATCATCGAAATCATCTAACACTTTTGCAATACCATTTATAACAGCGTGAATTGCATCATCGCCAACAGTCACTTTTAATTTTAATTCTTCTTCTATTCTTTCTTTTAAAAGTCTGATTGTAGCTCCTCCACCTGATAAATAAATTCCTGTTTCATAAATATCAGCTGCCACTTCTGGTTCAATTTCCTCAATTGTTATTCTGACTTCGTCAATTATCATGTCAATATGTCTTTCAATCGCTCCTTCAATTTCAGAAGCTTTAATTTTCATACTTTTCGGAAGTCCAACACCCAATTCTCGACCTCTTATTTCATATTCTTTATTCGGATCATCTTGACTTATTGTATTTATTTTTAGCTCTTCAGCCGTTTTTTCGCCAATTAATAAATTACGCTCATCTTTTATATACTCCACAATATCATCATTTAAGTGATCTCCAGCAACTTTTACCGATCTTGAAAGTGCAGGTCCTCCTGATACGATAAACGCAATTTCAGTAGTTCCTCCTCCTATATCGACAATAAGATGTCCTTTTGGCTCAAATAAATCAATTCCAACTCCAATTGCAGCTGCAACAGGTTCTTCAATTAAGTAAACATCTTTTGCACCCGCATCTTTTACAACTTCCACAACCGCTCTTCTCTCAACTTGCGTTACTCCGCTTGGCACACAAATAATAACTCTTGCACTATTAAATTTATCCTTTTTTAATTTACCTAAAAATTCCTCTATCATTTTTTCTGTTATTTCATAATTAGAAATTACTCCATTTTTAAGAGGTCTTATTATTTCTGTATGTTTCGCAGTTCTTCCTATTATTTCTTTAGCTTTTGATCCAATGAACTCCACATCTTCTGTCTTTACATTGATTGCTACATAAGTTGGCTCATCTACTTGAATTCCCTCTCCTTTTACATAGACAACCGTATTCGCTGTTCCCAGATCAATCGCTACATCACGCATTGATCTAGTTGAAATATTTGTTTTAAAAAAATCTAAAAATTTCATCTAATTTCTCCTTTTCTCACATATTTTTTATTTATTTCAAATCAAACAATAGAAGATTTTTTTATCTCTTATTTTCAATTTTGTATACATAGTGTATTTTACCATTTTTTTCAAATAATCTCAATCAGCATTACAAAAAATTTTTTTACTTATTCAAATCTTCATTTAATATCTGACCATCATCACTAATTACTCCATTATCTTTTAACTGATTATAAATTCTTGAAGCCCTGTTAAATCCTGTTTTCAATTTTCTCTGAAGCAGTGAAATTGATACTCTTTGCTCCTCCCTTATCACTTTTACCGCATTATCGAAAAATGGATCTAAGTCATTTTCTTCTTCGTAAGTTTCTTCCAAAATTTCATTTCGATATTGAACTTTTTTACTTTTTTTCAATGTATCTGTTAAATTTTTAACTTCTTCATCTGAAATATAAGCTCCTTGTATTCTCTCTAACTTAGAAGAACCATTTGCAAGTAAAAGCATATCTCCTTGTCCTAGTAATTTTTCAGCTCCCGATGTATCAAGAATCGTTCTTGAATCAATTTGAGAACGAAGCGCAAAGGAAATTCTGCTTGGAAGATTTGCCTTTATCATTCCTGTGATCACATCTGTTGACGGTCTTTGAGTTGCAACTACCAAATGTATTCCAACAGCTCTTGCTTTTTGTGCAATTCTTGCTATAGATTCTTCCACGCTATTCGATGCAACCATCATCAAATCTGCAAGTTCGTCAATAATTATGACAATATATGGCATTTTTTCAACAAAATTTAAGGAATTGTAACTTACAATATTTCTAACTCCATTTTCCATTAATTTTTTGTATCTGTTCTCCATTTCATTGACTGCCCATTTTAATGCAATTGCTGCTTTTTGCGGATCTATTATAACGGGAACAAGCAAGTGCGGAATGTCGTTATATGGCATAAGCTCCACCATTTTGGGATCAATCATTATAAATTTAACTTCTTTATCCGATTTTTTTGAAATCAAAGTTGAAATTATTGTATTTACTGCAACTGATTTTCCTGAACCAGTCTGTCCCGCAATAAGTAAATGTGGCATTTTTACAATATCTATAAATTTATCCCGTCCTACAATATTTTTTCCCAAAATTACTTTTAATTCACCTTTATCAAGTTCATTATTTTTTATAATGTTGGCAAAATGAACGTTTTCCTTTATCTTATTTGGAGTTTCAATCCCAATTGTATTTTTCCCTGGAATTGGCGCTTCTATTCTAATACTTTCTGCAGCCAGATTCATAGCAATATCGTCCGCTAAATTAGTTACTTTGCTCACTTTAATCCCTTTTGGAATAACGATCTCATATCTCGTTATCGTAGGCCCATATTCATAATTCACAACTTTTGCATCAATTCCAAATTCTTTTAAGACACTTTCCAGATGACTTACATTATCTCGTATACTTTTCTCAATTTTTCTTTTTGTTTCAAAATCCATCGGTTTTGATTTAAAAATTTTTTCAATTGATTTTTTTATAATTTCATTATACCCTTGATTTTTTTCCAATAAATTATTTGCCTCTTTTAATTTTTCTTCTAATTTTTTTTCTTTTTCAATCACTTCTTTGTTTTCAAAAGCTGAAAGTTTAGGAAATTGCTGAAAACTCAAGTCCTCTTCCAAATCTTTTTTTATCTTATCATTTTTAAATGGCGATAAAATTTCCAATTTCATACCTTTTCTTTGTTTTGAGTTTTCTTTTTGAATATCGTTGTCATTTTCTTCTTTTTTGTCATCTTTATTTTCAAATGTGTTTATTTCGCTTTTAAGATTGTTCTCAACAATTGATTTTTTTGAATTTTTATCTTCTTTAATTCCTTTATCTTGACTTTCTTTTTTTTCTAAAATTTCCATCCATTCTTTTTCTTTTAATTCCTCGTCAGAATAAACTTGTGTCTTTTGCAAAAAATTTTCCTTCGGCTTTTTTGAAATCTCAAAGCTTAATTTTTCATTTCTCGAATTTATAATTTTCTCTTTTAACATCTGTTTCTGATATTCTTTATAATTAGTCTTTTTTAATTTTTCAGCATATTTTTTTGCTGCCAATTTTCTTTTTTTCTCTTTATACTCATCACTTTTTGAATATCTAATCCACTCTTTTATATACTCATATCCAAATTCTATAAAATCCTTAACAACAAAAAAAATAGATACAATCATAAAAACAATAAGTAAAATTCCCATTTCAGAGGAACTGATTACTTTATAAAATGGCATACTTACAACTCCGCCTAAAACTCCTCCGCTCTGTTTATTAAATCCGTAACTAAGCAGCTCTCTTCCTGCTTCAATAAACGTTTTACTAAGCGGGTTTCCATGCAAAACAGAATTTCTAATTAAAATTAGTGACAAACTCAAAAACCATCCGATAAAAGCAATTATTTTCCCACGAGTGACATTCACTTTTTCCCAAAAAAATACAAAAGCTCCATAAGCAATTGCAGAAAGTCCTAAAAACCAAGTCATTTTACCAAAAAACATCAAAATTAGTGAAAACAAATTGTCATTAGAACTTTTATCTGGTGAATTAATAACCAAAAGCAATATCAGTATTATCCCAGCTACAATCCAGATAAAACCTTCTATTTTTCTCTTTTTATTCATTTTTTTCTCCTTTCTTTCGATTTTTTATATCAACAAATATAACATTTTTATACACTTAATAATTTCATATTTTAGTAATTTATTATACAATATTTTTTTCATTTTGTCATTTTTTAAAATTTTACAAAATAAAAAATGCATTATTTATGTTAAATATTTTAACATTTTTATGCATTTATTATTTTAAATTTTCTTTTTTTATGAAATTAGTAGTGGTAATAATAAAGCTATTAATGCTAAAATTGCCGGAACTCCCTGTAATATAAATATTCTTTTAGATACTGTCACTGAGCCGTAAAATGCTGCGCAGATGATACAAACAATAAAAAATACTGCGATTTGAACTTGATATTCCGTTGCTTCAATCAAGCTCCAAATTAGTCCAGAAGCTAGAAATCCATTATATAATCCTTGGTTTCCAAGCATTTTTTTAACTCTTTCATCTCTCAAAAATTCCAAATCCAAATTAAACATCTTTTGAGTTGTCTTACTTTCGGTTCCATACATTTCGAGAAATAAGATATAAAAATGCTCCAGTGCCACTAAAAGTATTAAAAATTTTGCTAATATACTCAAAATTATAATTTTTCCTTTCTAAAAAATAATATATTTTTTTACTGTTTATAAACTTTAGCTAAATTAATCTTTTAAACTTAAAATAACAGGTTTTCCGTCAATAATAGCGAGACTATGTTCATATTGAGCGGATCTTTTTTTATCTCTTGTAACAGCAGTCCACATATCAGGCAGGATTTTTACTTTATGAGTTCCCACATTTACCATAGGTTCTACTGTGATTACCATACCATTTTCAATTTTTGCACCAGTTCCAGCTCGACCATAATTTGGAATCATCGGATCTTCATGCATCTCTTTTCCAACTCCATGTCCAGCAAAATCTCTGACCAAAGAAAATCCATATTTTTCGACATATTCTTGAATTGCAGCTCCTATATCTCCAATTCTATTTCCAGCTCTTGCAGCTTCAATCCCAATTTCACGAGCCTTTTCAGTAACTTCCATCAACTTTTTAGAAGTTGCGTCAACTTCTCCAACAGCGTAAGTAGTCGCCGCATCTCCAAAATATCCGTCCAAAACTGTAACTGTATCAACTGTCAAAATATCCCCTTCTTTTAAGATCTTATCTTTACTTGGGATTCCATGAACAACAACTTCGTTTACAGAAATGCAAGTTGCAGCTGGATATGGCGGATATGGTCTTCCTATGTCATATCCTTTTGTTCCAGGAATTGCACCCTGACTTCTTATGTAATCTTCTGCAATCTTATCCAATTCATAAGTGCTGACCCCAGCTTTTACATATTTTGGCAAAACATCTTCCAAAAGTCTTGCAATTATTTCATTAGCTTTTTTTATTTTTTTGATTTCTTCTAATGTTTTGTAAACAATCATTTCAATTCTTCTTTCTTTTTTTCTTTTTTTCTCTCTTTAACTCTTTTATTTTTTATTTATTATTTTAATTTTATGTTTTTTAGTTCTTTAATTTATTTTTCTAAAATTTCAACAATAGCTTGCGTAATTTCTTCCATTTTTTCTTTATGTCCACCAACGCTGTAAACTTTGTTTTGAGCTTTATAAAAATCCAAAACTGGCGCTGTCTGTTCTTTGTAAACTTTTAGTCTGTTTCTAACTGTTTCTTCATTATCATCTGGTCTTTGGTATAAATCTTCAGGGTTTTCATCAACTGGCGGATTGTATTTTATATGATAAATTTTTCCTGTTTTTTTCGACACTCTTCTTCCAGTTATTCTTTCGATAATTTCTTCGTCACTCACTCGAAGTTCTATAACTTTATCAATTTTTTTCCCAAGTCTATCCAAAATTTTGTCTAATTCCTGTGCCTGTGCCACAGTTCTGGGAAATCCGTCTAAAATAAATCCTTCTTCGCAGTCTTTTTCAGCAAGTCTTTTTTCCACAAGTCCGTCTACAATTTCATCTGAAACTAATTTTCCTTGATCCATAAGCTCTTTAGCTTGTAATCCAAGCGGAGTTTTGTTAGCGATTGCCGCTCTTAAAATATCTCCTGTCGAAATTTGTGGAATCCCATATTTTTTAACCAGTTGTTTTGCTTGAGTCCCTTTTCCAGCACCTGGTGCTCCAAATAATACTATATTCATAATTTTTTCCTTTCCTTTCTTTCTTTTCTTTACTTTTTTCCTTCTTTCTTTTTATTTAACTTAACTAAATTTTATAATAATATAATAACATTTTACCAAATTTTTTTCAATGGCGACACGACAAAAAATTTTCAATTGTTTTTTTTTCATATAAATGTTATTATTAAAACACAAATATATAAAAATAATTAAAATCATGGAGGTTTTTTATGCTATATCCGTTAAAATTTAAAAAAGTTTTTATTGAAAAAATTTGGGGAGGAAAAAATTTAGAAAAAAAACTTAATATTCATCTTCCAAAAGATAAAAATATCGGGGAATCTTGGGAAATTTCCGCTCATCCGAATGGAATGGGAATTGCTCTAAATGGAAAACTGAAAGGTAAAACTTTGAAAGAAATTTATTCTGAATACAAAGATAAATTAGTTGGAAAAAAAGTTTTTGAAAAATATCCAGATAAATTTCCACTTCTTATAAAATTTTTGGATGTAAACGACAGACTTTCCATCCAAGTTCATCCAAGCGATGAAGTTGCAATGAAAAAACATAATGAATTTGGAAAAAGCGAGTCTTGGTACATTGTTTACGCAAGTGACGATGCCACTTTGATTTTGGGGACAAAACCTGGTGTCACAAAGGAAAAATTTTTGGAAAAAGTTAAAAATAATGATTTTAGCGACTTATTTGAAGAAAGATCTGTAAAAACTGGAGATTTTATTGACATAACTCCTGGAACTGTTCATGCAAGTTTAAAAGGAAGTGTGATTTTTGCAGAAATTCAGCAAAGTTCTGATGTCACTTACAGAATTTATGACTTTGACAGAATTGACAAAGATGGGAAAAAAAGAGAGCTGCATTTGGATAATGCCGCTGATGTTATTGATTTTGAAAAAAAAGTGGAAATTAAAAATACAAATTTTCAAAATGGAGAAAATAAAAAAAATATAATAAAAAAGCAGCCTATATAGGTTGCTTTTTCTTTTAGCAGTCAAATTAGGTTGCGAAAATAAATATAAAAGGGACTGTTGCAAATTAACAAAAAGTAAAAAATAGTTCATTACTGAGTAA
>ERZ773049.1828-NODE-1828-length-12005-cov-4.437908_pt1 | contig 12005 bp, 13 predicted proteins | sample MGYA00580633_ERZ773049 | MGnify/ENA primary metagenome ERZ773049 (study PRJEB29015, sample SAMEA2737991) | human oral metagenome | biome: human oral; feature: human-associated habitat; material: dental | place: China | collected 2066 ... | reverse complement strand
GAATAAGCAAGCTTATCTATCATTGTCGAGGAGAGACTCGTTTAACGACGAGCGTTACAGCCGAAAGGCTAGGAAAATTTAATTAAAGGAAAGAGAGATATGGTTCTAGTAATAGATAAACGAATGCGCCCTTGTAACGCTATAAGCGAAGCTTACACAAGGATATTACTGCATTCTAAGCAAGCGGTAATTCACAGACGATATCCGTTTACAATTAGACTTAAAAATAACAATGCGGTAAAGAAAACAGACGTATACACAATTAAAATCGATCCAGGCGCTAGCGTTACCGGGCTATCGATCGTCGATAACGAAAACAAAGTTATAATGTTAGCAGAACTCGTTCATAGAGGGAAAACTATTAAAAGAAATTTAGATAGCAGACGAGCGGTAAGGCGGTCTCGCAGAAATAGAAAAACTAGGTATAGACCCGCAAGATTTAGAAACAGAACTAGACCTCAAGGCTGGTTAGCTCCGAGCGTAAAATCAAGAGCCGATAACGTAATTAACTTTGTTCGTAAATTAAAGAGATTTCTAAATATCTCAAACATCGAGATAGAGCGAGTTGGTTTTGACGTAGCTCAAATGAGTTCAGAAAAACCGTTATACGGCGCCGATTACCGACAAGGCGCATTATATCAAACCGAATTAAGATCATTCTTATTCAAAAAACATAACGGCCGATGCGTTTATTGCGGTAATAAAGCCGAAGAAGTAGAACACGTAATTCCGAAAAGCAAAGGCGGCACAGATAGCCCTTATAATTTGGTTATTGCTTGCAGAAAATGTAATGAACTAAAAGGCAAATTAAGCTTAAAAGAATTCGGAAAATTAATGAATAAGGATTTTAGTCATCTTGAACCGAAAGAACTACCTAAGCACGCTGCAATAGTTCAATCGGCTAGGAATTACATGTTTCAAGAAATAGCTAAAATCGTTTCTAATACTGCAGGTTACGATGCTTGGCTAACTAAATACAATAGAGAGGAGTTAAATTTGGCCAAACAACATTACTACGATGCTTTATCTGTAGGCGAAATTAAGGATTACAAATTTCTTACAGATAAGGTATTAATAATATCTGCAAAAGGCAGAGGCTCTCGTCAGATGTGCCGCATGGATAGATTCGGCTTTCCGAGAACGTCTGCAAAAGCTTCAAAATCAGTTAAAGGTTTCCAAACGGGCGACATCGTTAAAGCTGTCGTTCCTTCCGGATCAAAACAAGGAGAATACCTTGGTAGAGTTGCAGTTCGTTCACGTGGCTATTTCAACATAGAAACGAAAGATGGCTCAACTAAACAAGGTATAGGATATAAGTTCTGTCGCTTACTTCAACGTAACGACGGATACTCATACGATTATAAGGAGCGCGACTTCCTTTCGGCAATGAATTGCAGAGTCTCCGTCGCGAGTTTTTAATGAAAATTTAAAGCTAGAACTTGAAATAAAACGAGTAAAATTATAAAATTTAGAAAATAAAAAGGATTAAAATGAAAAATACAGATAAAAGCCCGGTAACGAAAGAAAAGGATCGCTTTCTTGATAGCTTGGATAAGATACTTGTTCCTTTTCTAATAATAATGATTTCGTCAATTATTAGTTTATCAATCGTATTATATAAAGATTCTGTAGCAAACTACAGAGCGGCAATGACGGTGTTGATGACCGGGTTTTGCATCGCGCTTATTACTATGTTGATAAATTCAAGAAAAAGTTAAATTATAATTCCGAATTCAATTAAAACTATATATAATCATTAATATCTAACAAAGAAAGGAGAAGTGTAAAATGCTTAGAAGAGTAGAACGTCATATCATTACAAAATCTAATAAAAACTACGAAGCTATCAAAGAAATTTGTCATAAAAGCAAAAATCTATACAACTATGCAAATTACATTCTCAGACAAAGCTTTTTTGAAACGAGAAAACTGCCTAACGAATACGATTTAATAAAAATTTTAACGGCTCAAAACCAAGACGACTACAGATCATTACCGGCTCAAACGGCTCAACAGACGATTAAACTACTATTTAAAAACTGGAAATCGTTTTTTAAAGCGGTAAAAGCTTATCAACAAGACAAATCTAAATTCAAAGCAAGACCGAGAATTCCTAAATTTAAACCGCGTGCAGAGAAAGGATTTCTCGCAACCATTTTTACAGATCAGCAAATCAAAATTCAAAACGACAAAATCTATCTTCCAAAACTTTCAAATCTAAAACCGATAACGACTAAAGTTTCGAGCATAAAGCAAGTCAGATTAATACCGGACACGGCTTGTTTTATAGTCGAAATCGTTTATGAGAAAGATGTTAGACAAATTGAGACAACAAAGGGCTCTGTGGCAGCAATAGATTTAGGATTAAACGGCTTTGTAACCTTTTTAGATGATCAAGGTAATCAACCTTTTATTATCAACGGCAAAGGCGCAAAATCTTATAATCAGCTCTATAATAAAAGAAAAGCGAATTTGCAATCTCAACTACCTTTAAACGTTTACTCATCAAACGAGCTTCGACGCTTAAGCTTTAGGCGCAATATGTTTATGCAAAATTTCTTGCATCAATGCAGCTCTCTCATTATTAAAGCTTTAATCGAAAGAAAGATTGAAACATTAATAATAGGATTAAACGAAGATTGGAAGCAGAATATTAATCTAGGTAAAATAACTAATCAAAATTTCGTTTCCATACCGCATAAAGAATTAGTTAATCAACTAATATATAAATGCGAGGAGATCGGAATTTCAGTTATCTTAACCGAAGAGAGTTACACCAGCAAGATAGATCACTTTATCGGCGAAGAGATGAGACATCACGATAAATATGCCGGCAAACGAATTCATCGGGGTTTGTTTCGTTCATCTTTAGGTTTCGTGATTCAAGGCGATGTAAACGGCGCTCTGGGTATAATGAGAAAAGTATTTCCTAAAAAAGCTTTTGCGTTAGCAGAGCTTATAAGGAATAGGGGCGTAGCGTTCACGCCAGTAATCGTTAATCCGATTAGTTTATCTGCGGTTTTTCGTGAAAGAAAGGCTTCTAATAACCGTATCGGAATTAGCGCTATAAAGAAAGTCTGTTAATGCTAGTTGATGGTTTTAATAGAATTTGGAACGTTGCACTTAAAAAAGTAAGATCAATATTGTTATAAGGATGTTTCTTTCTGCAAATAGCTTGACACTGCATTATAGATTTTCTGTAGCAATTCATAATTATTGCTGTAATAGATTGCGTTAGATATTACTGATGGATTTATATCCGTTATTATGCCTTGCATTACAATAGAGAATTTTCTTTGAGCTACCAATCGATCTCGGAAAGAGATAAGCTCTTGGCGCATATCGTCCATGCATCTTTGTTTTGCTCTTAACTCAATTTGATCGGCTTTATAAGTAGCCATATTAAATAACAATTCGCCTTGATCGTTACGAAATAAATATTTCTGCCACTTTTTAATTTTTAATTTGCTGGCGGCAAAAAATATGTTTCTGCTGAATCCTAAATATTCTGCCGCCTGTGCTGCTTTTAGATAAGTTTTCACTTTTTACCTTTATTCTTAATTTGCATTAACTAATTATACATATTTTTCTAAAAATCCGCTACTATCGATATTACCTCATTAAATCATCAGAAATTAGCTTATTTAGAACGACCGGTAGCGGTAAAAGTAGCGCTTCACAAATTCTTTTCTCATCTAATTTATATTTTAACGCTTCGTTTTTAAAGCAATAGCTGTCTGTCAGTAGTTCTACAGCCAAATCAAAAGCTTTTTTATCCTCAGCATCCTCATATAGTGGTCTATTTTCATAAAACACAAAGTTTTTAAATTCTTGATTAGAAGCTTTCCATAGAAGTAGTTTTGCTGCGCAAATAGCTAAAAACATTTTCTTTCTATCGCTTGTGAGCTCTTTATTCAGATAGAAGTTATTATCGTCTTTACTGTAAAAACAAGATATTGAATTTCTCGACGATCCGAGAGGGCTGATATAAGAAAGTACGCCAAACATTTCGCGCAGCAATGTAATGCTATCTATCGCATGATCCATAAAGATATATGAATTGGGAATGATGCTCTTAACTTTATCGGCAAATTCCTTCGCTTTAAAACCGTCGCCAGTTCCGCAAGAAAGTGCTTGTAACTCCTTAACCAATCTGTTTTTGTCTAACATTTTAGAATCCTTTCATTGTTTATTTTTTATTTACTATAAAATTTGTATTTTTTTCAGTAATATGCCTTAAATAATCTTAAAAATCAATAAAAATTATTCTCTTCAATAGCTTTTTCTACATAATCTACAACCTCATCTTCTACGGATGCATTTGCAAAGCCTTTTATCTCATCGAGATAATATCGCTTATTGTTCATGCGTAGCCTAATCGTGTAGCGCTTTTTATTAATAGTTAAAGAATAAATCCCGCAGTTTCCACTTGCAACAGAACTAATATAAGTTGCTACGCAATTTCTTTGAATCCTTCCTTCATCGGCTATTTCTTTTGCAGTAGCTAAAAATTTCATTCCTTTCGGGCATCTAAATTTTACAAATGGATTATTCCTTTTAAATTTAATCTCTCTATTTTCGCTATTCAAAGAATTCTGTAAGTGGATCAATCTATCATGTTCTTCTTTTAACCTTCTAAACGATTTCATATTAAGATTATATTCTTCGTTAAGGTTTTCTCTTAATCTAAAATAATCTTTTAAAATCCCATACTCTTCATCGCTAATAGCGCTGTTTCCGAATATGCGGATTTTTATATATTCGTTTAAAAATGCTTTTACAAAGTTTTTTGTAAAGGCTCTTTGGGCTAGTTCTGAATTACCATTTAAGATAGTTTCTATATTTCTTTCAACTTTTTTAAATTCGTTTTCGCTAAGCTTGCGATATAAGAAGTGGCGCACATAACTTTCATATATTGAAAGCCTGTTGGTTGCTTTTCCAAAACCTTTGTTGGCGTATTTGGTTTCAAAAAGCATTTTCTTGTTAAAGGTATTAAATAAGAGTGAAATTGGGATCGGAGCGTTTATTGCAAAAATCGATCTTTCCATTTCGCTTACAATATCTTTTAATATAGGCGATGTCTCTCTATTCTCTTCAAATAGGTATTTAAAAAATAGAAATAGGGCTCGATTTTTCTCTGATGAGTTTTTTACTAAATCATTTAGCCTCATCTCGTATCTGATCGTTTTTTGCCTATAAAGCCTTTTTATTAGGATACTGTTCGGAGCAAAAATATTTATCCAATCGTAGTTTCTGTATTTAAATTTAAATCCGCTATGATATAGATCGGAATCTTTATAGGATAAATTTACGCTTGGAATAGTTGCTTTATCATCAACACTTACCTCCATTCCTTCCAATTTTATACACAAAACTTTAAGGTCTTTCGTTTCTAAAGTATATAAATGTTCTTTCAAGGCGGCATAGTTTTGATTAAGAGCTTCTATGAAGCTTCTATCACAATCAATCAAAAAAGCCCAAGTTTCGTTAATATACGACACAAAGTAATCTTCCTCAAGCCTTAAAATGGGTTTTAGAAGGAACGGAAAATGTCTTTCGATATTTTCAATAAACTTCTCCCTATTCTTTTTTCCTTTATCTATAAAAACCTTTTCCTTTCCTACCGCATCTACAATTTCTAAATTTCTTTCCATAAAGTAACCATTCCTTTCCGCTTTAAATTATTGTAATTATAGCTTTTCTTTCTTTAAAAAACTATAAAATACATTGTTATTAAGCGAAAAATAAGCTATTTCATTATATAATACATATATTAAAAAGGAAAGAGAGGAAAAGGATGAAAAAATTAATAATTTTAAGAGGACATCAAGGAAGCGGAAAATCAACTTATGCTAAGCAGCTTTTAAAGGGTTTTAAACTTAGCTATGAAGGTGCTTCTACATTTGAGGTTTCGTATGACGATACCCTTATAAGACAAAATAATGGAAAATACGATTGGTCTCCAGAGCATATTAATGCGGCTATGGAGGCAGCTTGGCAAGATTATATGTCTTTCGTTAAACAGCACATTAGAAAAAATGAAAATGTCTTAGTCGTTCATTCGGCTACTAATAGAACATTGAAGGCTTTTAGAAAATATATGGATTTTGCTAAGGCTCGCGGATATGAGGTTGAAATTATAAGACTTTCTGACTTCTATGAGAACGAGCATAATTGTTCAAATGAAGTGGTTGCCGAAACTTTCATAGCGTTAGAGCAAAACCCAATCGAGGGCGAGGTTATACTTCCTTGCACCGTTCCTCCTAAAGGCGAACTTTTAAAAGCAATAGATCGTTTAAGAAAAGCTAGCGTTCCGCAATTAAATGAGCAAAATGGAAGCTACGTAACCGAGGATTATCTTATATATAATAAGGGAAAGATAAGAGCTTCTCGCTCTAAAAAATATCCGGAATTAAGAACGTTTAAATACTCTAATAAAGTATTTTTCGACAATGAGTTCGATAATGCTATGCTTGAACTTAGAGGGCTGGTTTTAGACGATGATTGCAATATGGTAGTTCGCCCATTTATCAAGGCTTTTAATTTATCAGAAAGACAAGCAAAAGATAGCAAATTCCCATTAAGCGTTAATGGAAGCGATCGTTTTAATGCGATTAAGAAAATAAACGGCTATCTCGGATGCGCTACTTACGTAGATAGAAAAGAATTTGAAGGCAAGGGCTTTAATAAGCAAGTACTTTATTCGACGACCGGCTCGTTAGATTCTTGGTTTGCTGAGGTTGCAAAAGAGCATTTGCAAAAATATGAGTGCTTATTTAGAATGCGACCAAATCATACATTTATGTTTGAAATAGTAGATGAGCGTGATCCTCATATAATTCCAGAGAAAGCGGGCGAGTATCTTTTGGCTTGCAAAAGCGTTTTTAGCGGAGAGATGATTCCACCTACAGAATTACGTCCTTTAGTCGCCAAAATGAAAGATATAAATAGTGTCTTTTCTGGTATTACATTTCCTGAAATATTTTTTGATGTGTCGTTTGATGAAATAATCGAGATGAATCAGGAGGCAAAATTTGAAGGTTTTGTAGTTTATGATCGAGATTTTAAAGAGATAATCTTTAAACTAAAGTCGCCTTACTACCTAATTACCAAATTCTTAGGGCGTAAGAAAGATTTGGATAAAATGCTTAAAGAATTAAGCAGGCATAATCTAAATGGCGGCTTCATAAATAAGTATTCCATTGATGAAGAATACTTCCCGTTGATAGAGCATTTAAGCAATAATATCGATGAGGTTTTAGCTTTAGACGAACAAGGAAGAATCGAATATATAAGAAATTTTCTTGAGAATCCAAAATTAGAAAAGGAAAGATAATGACATAAGATTGTATAGAAAAGTAAAGGGTTGAAGGATGGTTGATGGGCATACTATCTAAACAAACAATTAGAAACTACTTTAAAGGAGAAAAACATGAAAGTTAAAAAAATAGTTAAGGAAGTTAATAAATTAAGTGAACAAAAGAAACTAAAATTCGTTACAAAGCTACTTGATAAAATGGCGAACGATACAGCTAAAGCTAGATTAATGAAAGACGGTGTAAGGCTCAGTATCACACTACAAGAGCAGAATTGCGAAAAGAAAAATGTTTCAGGTATGCAAGAAGTTCTAAAAGCGGTAGGGAGCGAATTCATTGGGGATACAGTTAAGATTTGGACAGATAAGGAAACCTTACAGGGTTCAACTACTTATTCAATCTATTTTCAGGGCGTAAATTCCGATGATGATGAGGAGCAAGTCGTTCTTTATGCTTATGCTTTTCCAAACGGAGAGGTCTTTAATGCGGTAGGAATGAATGCGGGCGAAACTGGAGAGAGAGTAAAAGCTTTTTGCGAAGAGTTGCTTGGCGAAAAGAAAGATGAAAGTGGCGCTGAAGCGGACGATGACGATGATTTCGATGACGAATAAAAGTCTAACAAAAGATGGGTGCATTCTTGCACCTATCTTTCCTTCTAAAAACCTTCCTTTCAAAAAATCTTACAAAAATATATAAATAACATAAAAATTAAGCTAAAAATAATGTATTTCATAGTATAATAATGAAAATTAAAAATGAAGGAGGATATATGGGCGGCAATGCAATGAGATCATTCGGCGTAACTAGATTAAATAAAACACAATATAACGAGCTAACTCAAGCAATAAAATCAAGTTTTAAAAATCTGATTGAAAACAATAGCAACCACTACAATTTAGCTGTCGTTCCCTCATATCGCAATAAAGAAAGCTTCGGCGATTGTGATCTATTATCCGATATGCCTAGCGAAGTATTTGAAAAAGAGCTTACAAATAATAAAGACTTTACGATCTTGGGTAAAAAGCCAAACGGAAGCGTAGTAAGCTATGCAGTGAAATTTAGAGATTTTGAACCTTTCCAAGTAGATTTAATTAGAACTAATGCATATAATTTCGATTTTAATCTAAATTATCTTTCCTATAATGATCTAGGTAATTTAATCGGCAGGATCGCCGCTGCTTTAGGTTTTAAATTTGCTCACGATGGGCTTTACTTGCAAGCTTGGTTTTCTCATAATGGAACTTCTAAAAACGTAGAAAGAATAAAAGAGGAAGGAAAGACGAACGAGCATGCCGAATATAAAAAAGAGTGTTTGTTTTTAAGCGACTTTCAAAAGGCTATTGAGTTTTTAGGTTTCGATTATGAGCGTTTTTGTAAGGGTTTTGACGAGCTAGAAGATATACTTAAATATGTCACTGATTCTAAGTATTTTTGCAAAGATTACTTCGACTTAGAAAACCGCAATCATGCACAAAGAATGCGAGATAGAAAGCGCGCTACTTATCATGCGGCATTAGAATATTTTGAAAATCTTAAAGATCGCAAGCGTTCAGATGTAAAGGCTGAGTTTAAAAAAGTTGTAAATTCGCAATTTCCTAAAGTAGCTACGATTAAGCACAAAATGAAAAAAGAGTGTAGGCGCGAATATATAATTTCTAGGCGTTTAAAAGCTGCTCGCATTCAAAGACTTGCCAAGAAGCATTTCGGCGTATCGTTAGAAGGTGCGGCTCTTGGGAATATAATGAAGTTGATTAAATCTTCTTGCGATAGATCGGCGGCGGCTAATGGGGCATTAAAAAGCGTTTGGAATTCGCATTTAACCGAATTGATCGGAAAAGCTTTGAAGCAATAAAATTGGAATCAGATTAATAATAGAAGGATTTAGTATGCAAGGAAATGAGTTTAAAAGAATAAGTAATAAGCGTATATCGGAACTTTTTAATATTCCATATCCTACGATATGTGATTGGAATAGGAAAAAGAACGATCCATGGAGGAAAAATTTAATTATCTTTCTTTCCTCTCTTTCCGAAAAAGAGATTGAGGCGATTAAAAGCAGGAGCAAAACTATAGTAGCAAGGAGGTTTTTTGAATGATTTATTTCACTTCGGATTTACATTTTCATCATAATAAAATAATGCAATATTCTCCTGCCTTCCGAAATTATGCGGATGCAGAGCAAATGCAAGAAGCATTAATCGCTCTTTGGAATAGTATAGTAACTCCTGATGATACAGTTTATGATTTAGGCGATTTTTCTATGGCTGCTAACATTAATAAGATAGTCAAAACTGCACAAAGATTAAACGGCAAGCACGTTTTTATTTTGGGCAATCATGATCATGCTATGAGGCGCAATCAAGAAAAGCTTGTTCGGGAGACTAAAGAGGATGGGAACCCCTTATTTGAAAGTATTGGCGAATATAAGTATTTAAAAACTCCTGAAGGTGAATTCGCTTTATCGCATTACCCAATGTATGGATGGGAAAATCAGCAACATGGCTCAATTATGCTTCACGGACATTTGCACGATTATATTGCTAATGTAAGAGGCAAAATTTTAAACGTAGGTTTTGATTTGCATGGAACACTCTTGAGTGTTGAGGATGTCCTGAAATTTACGGAGAGCTTGCCTGTTTTGCCTTATCGCAATGAGAACGATACGGCTATGAAGGCTTTAAAAGAGACAACTGAGGTTGCAGTAAGAAAAGAGTTGATTGGCTCTCATTTAAATAAAATCAATACAAACCAAAGTTCTTTAGATGAGGTTACTTTGGATCAATTATCCAATTTTAAAGGTTTGGCAAGGCTAGCGGCTCTTGAGCTTACAGAGGGATTTAAAAGAAATAATTCTTTTTATTTATCTAAAGAGTCGCCGTCCATCAACCTAAACGATTTTACTTGTGTCGAAGTTAAGTTCTTTTTGAATGAACAATTAAAAACCGGTGTTTCCTTTACTTTTAGCGAGGGAGACGATGCATCCGTCGAAAATATACTCTACAATAGATTAAGAGCTTTACTCCCGGCGGAATATGAAATTGAAATTTTGTTAGAGTGGTGAGTTTAAACTCCTATAATTCAGCTTTTCCGAATATGCGGAAAAGCTATGATTTTTTAAGAAAGGATGAAAAATGAATAAAAAATTGCAAATGCGAGTGTTCGATAATAAAGCTAAAAACTTCGTAGAATTGGGTTGTTTCCCAAACGCAAAACAAGATGAAGCGGTTTTAAGAGGTATTGTTTTCCAAGAAGATCGTGATCCAACGATACTGAGTGTTTATAGTGTTCCAAGTGATTCTGAAGAAAAAGAAAGTTCTAGCTTTAACGATACTGAATTTTCATTTTCGAGGTTTATTGGAAAATACGATATTGCTAATAAACCTATTTTTGAAGATGATTTTGTTCAAATAGGGAAAGCCCGCTTCGGCGTTGTGTTTTATGATGACGATAACGCAGCTTTTGGAGTAAAATTTAAGGACGGAACTAAATTAAACTTTCTAGCTTTAAAAGATAAAAGCATTTTAGTAACCGGTAACCGCTTTGAAGTGCCTGAAGTTCAGGTTCGAGATTAATTAAAAAGGAGTTTATAATGGAAAGAAAATTAGTTTCAATTAGAACGATCGAAAGAATTTTGCCGATAGTAGGCGCAGATAGAATTGAATTAGCTGTTATCGGCGCATGGAGAACGATCGTTCCAAAAGACATTTATAAAAGCGGCGATAAAGTTTTGTATTTTGAAATAGATAGCTTTATTCCAAATGATAATACTATTTTGGCTCCTTTTATAGATGAGAATATGAGAGCTAGAGCTCATAAAAACTTTAACGGATGTGAGGGAATTCTCATTAGAACAATTAAGTTGCGAGGTGAATATTCTCAAGGTTGGATTTTGCCGCTTGAGGGATTTAAAAATTTAAATTTAGAAGAGGGTAAAGATTTATCGGAAGCTCTAGGCGTCTTAAAATATGAGCTGATAAATACTTCGGTTCGCGATGTTAGACAAAAAGGCGTTTTCCCGCCATTTTTCCCGAAAACAGATTGTGAGCGAATTCAAAATTTAGCTTTAGAAGATCTAAAGCTCATTATAGATCAAAAAGTTGAGCTTACTTATAAATATGATGGAACAAGCTTTAGTAATTTCTATAATGACGGCGAGATCGGAATTTGTTCTCGTAATATGGAGTTAAAAGTCGATCATTCAGATGTTTTCACTAAGGTTGCTTTTAGTGATAAAATTAGAGACTATTGCGAAAGAAATGGCAAAAATTTAGCCTTTCAAGGCGAGTTAGTAGGTCCCAATATTCAAAAGAATAAGATGGGATTGTTAAAACCTGAGGTCTTTATTTTCAATATTTACGATATAGATGAGCACTGTTATTTAGAACCAGGGCTTAGACGTAAGATCGTAGATGAATTAGGGCTTAAGCATGTAGAGATTTTCGACAATGATTCTCTCAAAAGCGGTATGACGCTAAGCGAGCAAATCGGCATAACTCCTAAAGAATTTAAAAAGATGGATGAGTTCAATAAACAATTAACGCTAGAACGTATAAGAAATCACTTCCTAAATATAGTTGATATCTTTTGTAACACTCAGCGCGAGGGCGTTGTAATTAAAACTTATGATGGAAAGGCAATTCTAAAAGTTATTAGCAACAGCTATATTTTAAAATAAGGAAAAGATGGGGA
>ERZ773049.1827-NODE-1827-length-12020-cov-2.750104_pt1 | contig 12020 bp, 7 predicted proteins | sample MGYA00580633_ERZ773049 | MGnify/ENA primary metagenome ERZ773049 (study PRJEB29015, sample SAMEA2737991) | human oral metagenome | biome: human oral; feature: human-associated habitat; material: dental | place: China | collected 2066 ... | reverse complement strand
GACTGGCAATGTCTTTCCTTACTGTTGAAGTAACCTTGTGCCTTGGTCCCGTCTTCATTCACAACAGTCCCACCATTTGACCAGAGTAATGGCATATAAGCATATGGCAGCATTTCGTCCATTGAGTTGAGACGGAAGTCAATTGCTGGTTGTTTGAAGTGGTCTGTCAACTTCTTGCTAATCGCCTTAAACTCGTCCCAGGTCCAAGGTTTTTGAAGGGTTGGAAGTTCTGAATCTTCAATGCCTGCTTCCTTGAACATTTTCTTGTTGTAATAAATCCCAACGTTGGATTCGGAGAAGCCAAAGGCATAGAATTTGCCATCATAGGTCCCCTGTTGCTTGATGGAGTCAAGTACGTCATCCATATTAGCGTCAGCTAGATAGTCATCCAATGGCGCAATTACCTTAGCCTTAGCATAGGCTGCTGTGTTTGGTCCGTCTAAAGTAATAACATCTGGCAAGGTGTTAGTGGTAATACCCGCGTTGACCTTGTCTTCATAGCCACCACCAGAACCACTACGCGGAATGTATTCTGTTGTTACTTGGTACTTTCCATCGTACTTCTTGTTGAAGTTTTCTACGACTTTTGCCCAAGCTTTCCCTTCTGCGGTCTCATCTGAAAATTGTACCCAAACCTTGATGTCTTGGCCGGCAGCATGGGCTACGGGGGTTGGCGCCACTGCACCTGCTAAGAAGCTCATCGATAAAGTGGTCAGAGCAGATAAGATGAATCCTTTTTTCATGTTGTTTCCTCCTTTTTGAAACGTTTCAATTTTCTTTTAAAAGTCAAGCCCACGGCAGGATAATGGGTCTAGCTGGGGCTCGGGATTTGAAACGTTTCAATTTATACCTTAATAATAATACCGCTTTCACGGCTTGTCAAGACATTTTTAGAGATTCAATTCAATTTTTTTCGCGTGGTGCCTCCTTCACGAAAATGTACTGGCAAGATAACGCGATGACTACTTGGCTGAACTTGGCCTTTTATCAGGGTCATCAAGAGATCGACCGCAGCAATGGCCATCTGATCAATGGGCTGGGCAATGGTTGAGAGGAGATAATCTTGGCCCTCCGCCGTCTTAAGTCCATCAAAACCTATTAGCTGATAGTCTTCTGGACAAGACTTACCTAACGCTTGCATAACTTTCATCACTTGAAGAGCCATAAAATCATTAACGGTAAAGAAGCCATCTAAGTCGGCATGTTCCTCGACAAAGGCTCGGATACGACTTTCCACATCGTCAATGGGCTCGGGCATATCTAGCTTAGCAACGTTGTATCCTTGCTTGGCAGAATAATCATAGAAACCCGCCTTGCGCAATACTGTCTCATTCTCATGGATATTAGTCCCACCAATATAGGCAAGCTGCTTAGCGCCTCGTTCTAGAAGCTCTTTAGCCGCCAGCTGACCCCCCTCATAGTTTTCGGAGGTAACATAATAGACATTCTCCGAGAAATGCCGGTCGATGCTGACCAAGGGTAGCGAGGACAGAATATACTTGTCAATATCTGAATAGGTAATGCCGATGATACCATCCACCTTGTTCTTCTTCAGCATTTCAATGTACTCAATCTCATTACTTGCATCACCATCAGCATTACAAATCAGAAGTTTATAGTGATGCTGTTGTAGTTCCTTCTCCACATGATAGGCGAACTGTGAGAAAAATGGATGCCAAATGGTGGGGACAATCAAGGCCACAATATTACTGCGGTTAGTTTTGAGCCCTCGTGCATATTCATCGGGCTGATAGTTTAATTCACGAATAGCTATCTGAACCTTCTCATAGGTTGAGTCTTTAACTCTGAAGCCATTGACCACCCGAGAGACTGTTCCTAAGCCAACGCCTGCCCGTTCCGCCACATCTTTCATGGTCGCTTTGGCTGAAAATTGATTCGCATCTTTCATAGTATCACCTCTTACTTCTTAATCTTACCATGAAATGTAGCGTTTTCAAGTATCATTCAATTTGTCTTTGAATTTTCGTTAACTTGCCCAAATTCCTATGCAAGACGAAAAGACTGGAACAAGCTCCAGTCTTTCCCTATAAATTAATTACCAATTAGTTTCTTACTTAAACCGCTCTCTACTGTGTCCATCACCTTTCTGGCCCATACAACGACCATAAACCAATTTTAGCTTCCTTGGCTTCTTTTTGCGATGCTTCCAAATAATTCAAATATCGCGTATTAGGTGGGTAAACATACGCAACTTGGGCGAGGCCATCACGCACTAAAATTTCTTGAACAAGTTGACCATCAACCCAAACATAAATTAAATCACGTTGATACTTATCTTTGTGTGTTCCAATATCATATTCAACTTCAATTTTGTGGGCTTCACGAAGCAACTGCTGGAGTCTCTGTTTGGCTTCAAGTCCATATGGCTGTTGCCCCAGTCGAGGATGATGTAACTCAGGAGTGTCTATTAGTAACAAACGCGCTTTAATCGCCTTACCGGAGCCTAGGTCAAAATAGGCAGTATCTCCGTCGACTACCTGATATGCCTTGACTGCTTCAAGTAATTTTGGATTAACTGGCTTAGCCTGCAGGTTAGGTGAAGCTTGGGCTACCACTCCTACTGAACAAACACCTCCACAGATAGTCACTAGAGCTAATAGAAGTATAAAAAGTGACCGTCTCATCGTTCACAACCGATACCGTCTCCATCACGATCAAACTTTGGATCCCATCCTGGATCACCTGGCCGGATAGGTGCAGCACCAGCCGCCTTGACTTCCTTACAGTTCTTATAGAAAACGGATGGTTGGGCAGGAGCAGCAGCTGGCGCTTGAGCCTGGCTAGCACTCAAGTCCTTGCGAACTGGATCATTGGAATACACTCCGCTCTGAGACCAGATTTTGCTACTGGATTGCTTGGCATAGTCTTCAGATTCCCGCATGACTTTAAGGTAAGGTTCATCCGCTGACTGAATATAGTCCACTCGCGCTAATCCTTCCGTAACTAGAGCTTCCTGAAGCAAAACATCATCCGCCCATAGAAAGAGTGTGGATTTGCCGTCAATTTTTTGTTCTGCTCCTCCCGACTCTTCTACATTGAGTGTGTCAGCCTCCTCAAGCAAACTGTTTAAGCGTTCTTTTGCTTCTTTGGCAAAAGGTTTATTACCTTTCATTTCGGGCGCATTGACCATAGCTAAATGTGCCTCATAGCTTGAATCATCTGGTAGAGTTACCTTGATTAAGTCACCTTCTAAGGCCTCAATAGACTTTACTTTGGTGACTTTTCTGTCTCCCGTTTGCTGAGCCAAAACTTTATAGCCCAAACTATCTTGACTAACCTTAGCAGATACATTTGCACTTAGAGTACTACCGGCGCATAACAATAGAAACGATGCGCTAATATAGACTGACTTTTTCATTGCACACACTTCCCTCTCATTTTTTCACGCAACACAGAATAATTCCTACTATTAAATAGTATAATCATCCACAAACATTATTCTAGCACTCTCCACTCTATCTGCAATAGGCATCATTAAAAACAACAAAACAGATAAGTTTTACCCTAGTTTTTACTCAAAAAAAGCAGGCCTAGGCCTGCTTTTTACGCTTGAAAATAAAACATTAGAATGCCACCAGCAACTGCTACATTGAGTGACTCAGCCTGCCCTGGCATAGGAATGTAGATAGTCTGGTCAGCTACTTGAATAACTGCTTCAGAGACTCCTTGTCCTTCGTTGCCTAGCACTAAGGCTAGCTTCTGATTGGCTGGCACCTCTTGATAGGCTTTCGCCTCCTGGTGAAGAGCCGTAACCAACCAAGGAATACCAGCGGCTTCAAAGGCTGGACGGGCCTCCTGTAAGAGGTCCAAACTGACAACCTCCAGGTGCCAAAGTGAACCTTGGCTAGCTCTTAGGACCTTGTCATTGTAGACATCCACTGTACCTTTGCCTAGAATGACCCCATCATAAGCTGCTGCATCTGCTGTTCGAATCAGGGTTCCCAGGTTACCTGGGTCTTGCACCGCATCCAAAATCAGGTAACGTTGACCAGAAGGTTGCCAATCAAGGGGCGATGACGGTAAGTCGATAATCGCCATAATTCCTTGGGGTGTTGACGTCTCGCTCAGGTCCTTCAAGAGCTCAGGACTGACCAGTAAAAGTGGCAGACTAAGAGCCTGATCAGGCAACTGACTTAAATCATAATCCGGTGTAGCTACCAAATGGCGGACTGGTTGACCTGACTTAAGGGCTTCTTCTACCAGATGAGTCCCCTCAATCAGGTACTGCCCCGCCTTCTGGCGCCCCTTGGCAGTAGCTAGTTTCTTCCAGGCCTTAATCTTAGGATTTTGCTTGGATTGAATAACTTCCATGGCAAGACCTAGCGTGTAATACGGTAGATAGCTTCAGCATAGATAGCTGTTGCCTTAAGTAAGTCATCAATCGCAATAAATTCATTAGCTTGGTGCATAGTGTCAATGGAATCCGGGAACAAGGCACCGTAGGCTACCCCACGTGGCATCAAGCGGCCATAGGTCCCGCCACCGATAGTCATTTCGTGTCCTTCAAGTCCAGTTTGCTCTTCATAGACTGCTAACAATTCCTTAACCATTGGGTCATCAACTGACACATAGTGTGGCTCCTTGAACTCGCCCCACTCAACACTTAAATCATGGCCAGCCAAACGTTGAGCGGTTTGAGCTGCCATTTTTTCTGGGTCAGTGCCTTTTGGATAACGGAAGTTAGCGACGACGCTACCTCCTTTGTCGTCTTGGTAGTTAACCAAGCCCACGTTCATGGTCAATTCTTGCATGACTGGATCACGGTGAGCCACGCCTAAGTTAACCCCTTCAAAATCCAGATGAAGATGGTCCGCTAAAAGATGAAGGAAGCTCTCTGCACCTTCTTGATCAAATTCAAAACGGTGTAGGTACTTAGCCAAGAAGGTTGCCGCATTGACCCCTTTGCTTGGTGTCGAACCGTGGGCTGCCTTCCCTATCAAGGAGAAGGTCGCTTGGTTGCCTTGCAATTTCACTTGACCACCTAATTGATGTTCCAAGAGGAAGGACTCAAAGTCTACCACTAGCTCGGCTAAATTAGCACTTTCAACGACAGCCGTTGCGTCTTGAGGCACCATGTTTTCACGTAAGCCTGCTTCGAAGCTAACTAAGTGGTTAGAGCCAGCCGCCTTAGCCCCAGCTTGGAAGTTAAAAGTCGCTGACACGTTACCTTTCTCACCGTTAATGATTGGGAAAATGGCATCTGGTGAGAAGCCATAGTCTGGCATTTCAGCGTGTTTGAAGTAATAATCCATACATTGCCAGCCACTCTCTTCGTCCGTCCCGACGATTAAGTGGAGGCGTTGGTTAAGTTCTAAACCTAATTCACGTAAGAGCTTAAGCGCGAAGTAAGCTGCCACTGTTGGCCCCTTGTCATCGCTCGAGCCACGGGCATAGATACGGCCATCTTTCACTACTGGTTCAAAAGGATCGGTATCCCAGCCAGTTCCTACTGGTACCACATCGACGTGACCCAGAATACCAACTAGCTGATCACCTGACCCAACTTCCACACGTCCAGCCCAAGGGCCAAACTGCTTAGTCTCAAAGCCATCTTCTTGTGCCATGTTCAAAAACTCTTCCAATGCCGCCTTAGGTCCAGGTCCTACTGGCGCCTCTGGCGTCGCCTTGTCGTCCTCACGGACAGAAGGCACCTTCAATAAACGGAATAAATCTGCGAAGAGCGCCTCTTTACGCGCTTCGACTTCTTGTAACCAATTAATCTTTGTCATAGTCTACCTCCTAAAAACTTATTCTGCCACATAGCCATACGGCTCGAGAGCTTGCGCCTCTTGCTCAGTCAAGGAGCGCCACTGGCCAAGGGCTAAATCTGACTCTAAACACAGCGGCCCCATGGCCAAGCGATGGAGGCTCAGAACCTCCTTGCCGACGGCTTGGAACATACGCTTCACTTGATGGAATTTACCTTCCTGAATAATGACCTGAATTTGGCTGGTGCCTTGATCCACATCTTGACTTAAAACCGTCAACTCAGCTGGCAAGCTAGTAAAATCACCCAAGTCCAGCCCCGCCTCAAAGGCCGCGATATCCGCCTGGTCCACCAAACCTCGAATGGTGGCAGTATAGGTTTTATCCACTTTCTTCTTAGGCGACAAAAGCTGGTGGGCAAGCTGCCCATTATTGGTGAGTAGCAAAAGGCCAGTTGTGTCAATATCCAAACGACCAACTGGGAAGAGGTCCAGATGTTGGCAGCCCTCCCCTAGCCAGTCAATAACGGTCTGATGGTGTCGATCTTCTGTGGCAGACAAAATCCCCGCTGGTTTGTTAAGTAAATAATAGTGATATCGCTGATAGGGGACCACTTGGCCCCCTACAGCAACGCGGTCGCTACCGGGTGTCACTTGCGTGCCGCCCTTGCTGCAAACCTGATCATTTATAGTGACGATTTTTTGGGCTAGCAATTGCTTGATGTCTTTCCGACTGCCCCAGCCCGTATCCGCCAAATATTTCTCAATTCTCATGAGAAGAACCTCATCTTATCTTGCAAGTCTTTCTTACGCGAACCGAAGAGGATTGGTAAGAGACCGAAGAGGGCCATTACTGTCATATAGACGAAGACACCTACCAAGACAACCAAGATTACCTTGACGAAAGTCATGCCTCGTCCAACTGGCCCCATGAGGCCGTTCAGGACTTGGGCCCAAATGCTGGTGCTAACGCCCATCAGTGCTGTCCCCACTAGCATTTTAACAAGTTTTGGTGTCATCTCGTTATAGCGCAAAGGTACCGACTTGTGGATGGTCCGCCACATGAGCAAGGAAGATACCAAGAAGGCAAGGCCTGTCGATAGGAAGGTTCCTTGTGCTTGGAAGAGGGCCACAAGTGGGAATTGCAGGACAACTTTGACGACTAAACCAATCAAGAGATGCCAGATGGAGAGACGGCGGAAGTTCATGGCTTGGAGAATGGTCGATAGAATGGTGTAGAGCCCCAAGATAATTGACATGTAGGAGGCTGTCACCAGAAGGCCTGGTCCTGAATGACTCCCATTAGCATAGAAAAGTTGATAAACTTCGGTTGGAATACTTGCCATACCAACTGCGGCTGGCAACATCACAAAGCTGAAGAGCAAGATAACGTGCTGAATTAAATCGCCCGTCCCTTCCTTATCCTGTTCAGCAAAACGTTTGGTGATGGCTGGCAGAGAAGACAGGGAAATCCCAATAGCCAAGGAAATGATAATCATAATCAGCTTATTGACGTCTAGACTTAGCACCCCATAGAGTTCCGCGATTTCGCTACGCAAGAGACTAGAAGTGTAGCCCATAATCTGACCGAAGGTATAGGTATCGATGTTTTGTGCGATAATAATACCGGATCCCACCAGGATGAAAGGAACAGAGTCTATAAGCATAATCCGCAGGGTCTTCATTAAGTCGAATTCATCACGGGATTGGTCCGTCGCGATTAAAGCCTTAATCATCGGCAGGCGACGAAGATAGACGAAAATCAAGTAGACCAGTGACACCGCCGCCCCGATAAAGGCTGCAAAAGTCGAATGGATAACCGCTGTTGTCGCTGCCCCATTGAAGAGCTTCATGACAGCATAAGTCGCTGCCAACATATAGAAGACACGAGCAATTTGTTCCAGAATTTGGGATACTGCCGTTGGCACCATGTTATTGTAGCCTTGGAAATAGCCCCGTAAAAGACTCATCACCGGCAAGATAACTAGCGGTGGTACTAAGGAACGAATAACCAAAGTGGCTGCAGCATGGTCAATGGTTGGAGTCGCTGCCGCTAAGGCTGGCGCTACGAAGAAGAGCGCTGTGGCCGTAACCAAGCCCATCAAACTCATGACAATCATACTTGCCTTAAAGAGTTGATCAGCAAACCGGTATTGCTTTTTGGAGTGATAGTAAGCCATTTGTTTGGCAATGGCACTTGGGAAACCTGCCGTCCCAATGGCTAGGAAGAGCGCATAAGGCTGGTAACCCGCACTATATAAAGTATTGGCATTGAGATAGTCTGCCCCTAACCAAGCTGCCCAAGGAATGACATAGATGGCACCCAGAATCCGGGAGAAAATGTTCCCGAAAGTCAGCCAAGTCGCCCCTTTGACGATGGTTTGCTTCTCATTAAGTTCCGCCTCAATGGTGACATCATCTTCATTCAGGTATTCTTCTAGGACCTGGTCCGTCAGAATAGGCTCCGTAAAGACCTGAGTAGCCTGGCTAACCTGGTCACTGTAGGCTTGAATGGCCTCTGGCGTAATCGCCTGGGTGTCCGTTAAGTCAAAGGCTAGTTGTTGGCCTAGAGATGGGCTTTCAGGACTGGCGGTCTGAGGTCTTTCCGTCGGACGCGCCGCTTGAGGCTCCGGGCGGCTAGCCACCGCCTCTTCTTCTAGTTCCAAATCAAAATCTGAACTAGGGGAGGTATCAGAGTCGGTTTCAAGTTCTGAGTCGTCATGTTCAGCCTCTGGCTCTACTTCTTGCTCCGAAGCTGTTAGGCTGGCGCCACCTTGACTATCATCTTCATCATGGTCAGAATCTGACTCATCAGAAGCTTGACTTGTTTGAGCAGCTTCTTGAGAAGTTGCATCTTGCTCTGACTCCTCTTCTTCCTTAGGTTCGCCTTCCTGAATCCAACGTACTAGGCGTTGCCAAAGGTTAAGCTTTGGCTCAGCTTCTTCCTCTTCTTGAGGCTCTTGCTCTTCTTGAGGCTCTTGCTCGGCTAGGTGAGCCGCTTCTAAACTTTCATCATCGGAAGCCTCTGACTTAGTTGCTGGCTCCGCCTCTTGCTCCTCTATATCTAAGACAGATACCGGCGCCCATTGATGGTCATCATCATGCTTACCTTCTTCTGTAACTAGCTCGGCTTCTTCCAACTCAACAGGCTCTAGCAAATCAAGTTCAGCAGCTTCTTCTACTGCCTCCTCTTGGGATAGAGCTTGATTTTCTTGGTCTTCTTGACTAGGCTCTGAACTTTCAATCATTTCTGAAGCAAGGTTTACTTCGGTTGGTTCAATCGTTTCAACTTCAGCTAATTTTACTTTTGTATCACTTGCTTCGAGTTCTGGTTCTGCTTGACTTCCAGTCTGACTAGGCTCGTCATTAACTTCCACCTCTACAGGCTCTTCAGCTAATTTGTCTTCTGGCGCAGCTGCCTCTTCCTTAGGTTTGAGGCTGTTGACTCTTTGCGTGATACCTTGCCACCAGTTTTGCATCAGTCGCTCAATCTTGGTTGGGGTCAATTCTGGTGCCCCAAATTGGTCATAAGCGTCCAAATCGTCTAAGTGATCTAAGCTATAGTGGGCTTCATAGACAGCGTCTAAATCTAAGCGAGGTAGCTTAAGCGATTTTGATGCCTTGGCTTCTGTCGGCTGAGGTTTTGGATGTTTTGGTCGATAGATAAAAGGATTGTAGTTTGGATCGTCTTGTCCTTCTAAATCAAGATTGCTTACTGAGCTGCTTTCAGCTCTCTCTAGCTCTAACTCTGGAAGATCAGCATCTAGCTGGCCTTGTTCTTCCTCAACTTCAGCTTGCTCTGTTGGCTCAGCCTCTTCCTCCCAGGCTGGTAAGTCATTGACTACCCAATCTGCCTTTTCCTTGGTTGGTTGGCTAGGAGTTAGCTCGGCATCTGCTTGAAAGATTGGATCCACATCAAATTGATCATCGTCTAATTCTAGGTCCAAGTCTGCCGGCAGATTAAGGTTAAAGTAATCGCCATCTTCTGGTTGAACATTAGGCCGACGTAGTTTCTTCATGTCTTCTTTGGAAAAGATGACGGTCTCATGCAAGTTTTGTTCTTCGGCCAACAAAGCCTGTAAATCCGGGCTTGGTGTGCCGCGCTCTAAATCGCGCTTGTCTCTTTCTGTCATCTGCATCGTCTCCTTAATTTGCTACGATATTGACTAATCGGTTAGGAATTGCTACCACTTTGCGTAGGGTCTTGCCTTCAAGTTGTGCTTGAATTTCTGGCAAGTTAAGAGCTAACTCACCTAAGGCATCTGCTGCCATATTGGCTTCTACCATGACCTTAGCCTTAATCTTACCATTAATTTGAACTACAACTTCTACTTGATCTTCAATGGTCAAAGCTTCCTCATAGCTTGGCCAAGTGACATGCGAAATGCTGTCTTGGTGACCTAGCTTTTGCCAGATTTCCTCACTAATATGTGGAGCCAATGGCGCCAGCAATTGAATCAAGCCTTGGGCATAAGCTTTTGGAATGATGGCTTGATCTTTCGTAGCATTGAGGAAAATCATCATTTGAGAAATTGCGGTATTGAAGTGAAGAATTTCATAGTCTTCCGTTACCTTCTTGACAGTTTGATGGTAGACACGTTCTAGGGCTGGGTTGTCAGCATCTTGGATTCGCTCACTGAGGCTACCGTCTTCTGCCACATAGAGGCGCCAAATTCGTTCAAGGAAGCGACGAGTAGATTCCAAACCATTCTCACTCCAAGCAATAGAGGCATCCAATGGTCCCATGAACATTTCGTAGACACGTAGGGTATCTGCCCCGTATTGGTCAACCACATGGTCAGGATTGACCACATTGCCCTTAGACTTGGACATTTTGTTGCCGTCCGTCCCCAAAATCATGCCTTGGTTGAAGAGCTTCATGAATGGTTCCTTAGTTGGCACTACACCTAAGTCGTAGAGGAATTTATGCCAGAAACGTGCGTAAAGCAAGTGCAAGACAGCGTGTTCCGCCCCCCCAATATAGAGATCTACTGGTAACCATTTGGCTAACTTGTCTGGATCTGCTAGGCGCTCTGAGTTCTGTGGGTCGATATAACGGAGATAGTACCAAGAACTACCTGCCCATTGTGGCATGGTGTTAGTCTCACGGCGACCTTTACGGCCTGTCTCTGGGTCCACCACGTTGACCCACTCTTCAATAGCAGCCAATGGTGATTCGCCCGTACCACTTGGTTGAATCTTATCGGTCACTGGCAGACGAAGTGGTAATTGATCTTCAGGCACCAGGCTCATACTGCCGTCTTCCCAATGAATCACTGGGATAGGCTCACCCCAATAACGTTGACGTGAGAAGAGCCAGTCACGTAGACGGTAGTTGACTTGGCGTTGGCCTTTACCCTTGGCTTCTAACCAATCAATCATGGCCGTAATAGCCTCCGCATTATGGAGACCGTTTAAGAAGTCAGAATGAATGTGCGGCCCGTCGCCTTCATAGCAACCAGACTCATTATGTTCAATTACGGACACAATTGGCAACTCATACTTGCTAGCAAATTCGAAGTCACGTTCGTCGTGGGCTGGTACCCCCATGACCGCCCCGGTCCCATAAGAAGCCAAGACATAGTCCGCAATCCAAATTGGTAAGGATTCACCAGTTACGGGATGCTTGACATAGCCCCCGGTGAAGACGCCAGATTTATCTTTATTAAGAGAGGTCCGATCCATGTCGCTCTTAGTTGCCACTGCTTCGACATAGGCTTTTACCGCAGCTTCCTGCTCAGGGCTGGTGACTTTCGCCACTAACTCATGTTCAGGTGCCAAGACCACATATGTAGACCCGAAAAGGGTATCTGCGCGTGAAGTAAAGACTTGCACTTGATCAGGGTGTCCCACAATATCAAAATTAATCAAAGCCCCTTCAGATTTACCAATCCAATTACGTTGCATCTCCTTAAGGCTTTCAGGCCAATCTAGGAGATCCAAATCTTCTAGCAGACGCTCAGCATAGGCTGTAATCTTGAGCATCCATTGTTTCATTGGTTTGCGATAAACAGGATGGCCTCCGCGCTCAGATTTACCATCAATGACTTCCTCGTTCGCCAAGACGGTCCCTAGGGCAGGACACCAGTTAACGGCTACTTCCGCTTCATAGGCCAAGCCTTTTTCATACATTTTGGAGAAAATCCATTGGGTCCATTTATAATAGTTAGGATCGGTTGTATTGACTTCCCGCTCCCAGTCATAGCTGAAACCAAGTGAATTGATTTGACGGCGAAAAGTTTCGATATTGGCAGCAGTAAAATCAGCTGGGTCATTCCCCGTATCCAAAGCGTA
>ERZ773049.1826-NODE-1826-length-12020-cov-11.346009_pt1 | contig 12020 bp, 18 predicted proteins | sample MGYA00580633_ERZ773049 | MGnify/ENA primary metagenome ERZ773049 (study PRJEB29015, sample SAMEA2737991) | human oral metagenome | biome: human oral; feature: human-associated habitat; material: dental | place: China | collected 2066 ... | reverse complement strand
TTGGAACAGGTAAAGGCTACTCAGTTCTTGAAATTATCCAAAATATGGAAAAAGCAGTGGGACGTCCAATTCCTTACCGCATTGTAGACCGTCGCCCAGGGGATATCGCAGCCTGCTATTCAGATCCTGCAAAAGCCAAAGCAGAACTGGGCTGGGAAGCAGAATTAGGCATCACCCAAATGTGTGAAGACGCATGGCGTTGGCAAAGCAAGCATCCAAATGGATTTGAAGACTAAGATGGTGATGTCAATCATTGTCCCCTGTTTAAACGAAGAGGAAGTACTTCCTCTTTTTTATCAGGCTTTGGAAGCTTTACTTCCGGATTTGGGAACAGAAATCGAGTATGTCTTTGTCGATGATGGATCAAGTGATGGGACCTTGGAACTCTTAAAGACCTATCGGGAGCAAAATCCAGCAGTGCATTATATTTCTTTCTCGCGAAATTTTGGTAAAGAAGCAGCTCTGTATGCAGGCTTGCAATATGCGACAGGAGATCTAGTGGTGGTGATGGATGCAGACCTCCAAGATCCTCCTAGTATGTTGCTTGAGATGAAAGCCTTACTAGACCAGAATACAGACTTGGACTGTGTTGGGACCAGGAGAACTAGTCGGGAGGGAGAGCCTTTCTTTCGCAGTTTTTGTGCTAATCTATTTTACGGCTTCATGAAAAAAATTAGTCCAGTAGCCCTGCCGTCAGGTGTCCGTGATTTTCGCATGATGAGAAGGTCTGTAGTCGATGCCATTTTAAGCTTGACTGAGTCCAATCGTTTTTCTAAAGGACTTTTTGCCTGGGTCGGTTTTAAAACCTACTATCTGGACTATCCAAATGTCGAAAGGCAGGCTGGCAAGACCAGTTGGAGTTTTAGGCAACTTTTTTTCTACTCCATTGAAGGGATTGTTAACTTTTCAGATTTTCCCTTGATTATCGCCTTTGTGGCAGGTCTCCTATCTTGTTTTATTTCTCTACTAATGACCTTTTTTGTTGTGGTGCGGACTCTCATTTTGGGCAATCCGACATCAGGTTGGACCTCTCTGATGGCTGTTATTCTCTTTCTAGGAGGTATTCAACTCTTGACCATTGGGATTCTCGGCAAGTATATCAGTAAGATTTATCTAGAGACTAAAAAAAGACCACTTTATCTTGTCAAAGAAAAAAGTGACCTTCCTGATTTTACAGAAAAAAATAAAGAGAAAAGACTATAATTTTGCATGGAAATATGCTAAACTAGAAGGAGTGGAACGTTCTTGTTGATATTAGAGTTAATCTTTAATCAAGGCACGTGTCGGACAGTTTCTAACAGCTTCTACGACGTCCTGACTAGGAGAGATTTCTTTTTCTAGTTGGTCAGGGTCATCGTAAAAACGCACGATTCCATTATCGTGGTAATCAAATAATTCAGAATAAGTTTGGCAAAGCCCACAGGCGATGCAACGTTCAGGTATAAGTGTGATTTTCATATTTATATTGTAATAAGAAAAGTAAAAAAAAACAAGGAGTAAGGTATGGCAAAAGAACCGTGGCAAGAAGATATTTATGAGAATCAAGAAGAACAGACAAGAACGGAACGACGTCAACGTAATCAAAAAGGTACAGGTATTGTTGCAAATCGTGTCTTGACGATTCTAGCTAGTCTCTTTTTCGTGATTGTTGTAGTAATGATAATAGTATTGATTTACCTTTCAAGTGGAGGGAGTAATCGTACAGCAGCCTTGAAAGATTTTTATGATTCATCTGCCCCTGTTTCAACCTCTGTAACAGAAGAATCCGCATCTTCATCTAGCAAGACTGAAGAAGCAACTTCTACAGAGAGCTCTTCTAGTGAAAGACATTCTGAAGAGCATACTGATAGTGAAGGGACAATTACAGTTCAGGCTGGAGAAGGAGAAGCAACCATTGCCGCTCGTGCAGGAATCTCGATTGCTCAGCTAGAGGCCTTGAATCCTGGGCATATGGCTACAGGGTCTTGGTTTGCTAATCCAGGTGATGTTATCAAAATCAAATAGGAGTTGATATGAAAACAATTCAAATTGCTATCGATGGTCCAGCTTCAAGCGGTAAGAGTACGGTTGCTAAGATTATTGCTAAAAATTTTGGTTATACCTATCTAGATACAGGTGCTATGTATCGTGCGGCGACCTATATGGCTCTGAAACACCAGTTAGGAGTGGAAGAAATTGAGGAACTTTTAGCCTTATTGGACCAGCATCCAATCAGCTTTGGGCGCTCAGAAACTGGAGAACAACTTGTCTTTGTAGGAGATGTGGACATTACTCATCCTATTCGTGAAAATGAAGTGACCAATCATGTTTCTGCTATTGCAGCAATTCCTGAAGTACGTGAGAAACTAGTTTCTCTCCAACAAGAGATTGCCCAGCAAGGTGGGATTGTCATGGATGGTCGCGATATTGGGACTGTTGTATTGCCACAAGCAGAATTGAAAATTTTCTTAGTAGCTTCTGTTGATGAAAGAGCAGAGCGTCGTTACAAGGAAAATATTGCCAAGGGAATTGAGACAGACCTTGAAACCCTAAAAGAGGAAATTGCTGCGCGTGACTACAAGGATAGCCATCGTGAGACTTCACCTCTCAAACAAGCAGAGGACGCTGTCTACCTTGATACAACTGGTTTGAACATTCAAGAAGTAGTTAAAAAAATTGAATCAGAAGCAAAAAAACGCATGTCCTAGGGACCGGAGAAGCAGGCTAAAGCTAGCCTGCTTCTTTTCTATCAAACTGAACGCATTCCAAACCAGTCTTTTTTTGAGTTTTTTGATAAAATAGTACTATCAGTGAAAAGGATGGAAGCATGACTAAGAAAATCGTAGCTATTTGGGCCCAGGATGAAGAGGGTGTGATTGGTAAGGACAATCGTCTGCCTTGGTATTTACCAGCAGAACTGCAACACTTCAAAGAAACAACTCTGAATCATGCTATCTTGATGGGGCGCGTGACCTTTGATGGGATAGGGCGTCGCTTGCTTCCAAAACGGGAAACCTTGATTTTGACGCGTAATTCTGAAGAAAAGATAGACGGGGTTGCTACTTTTTATGATGTTCAGTCTGTCTTGGACTGGTATCAGGCTCAAGATAAGAATCTTTATATTTTAGGTGGAAAGCAAATTTTTCAAGCTTTTGAACCCTACCTTGACGAAGTGATTGTGACTCACATTCATGCTCGGGTGGAAGGAGATACCTATTTCCCTGAAGAGTTTGACCTGTCTCTTTTTGAGACGATTTCAAGCAAATCCTATACCAAAGATGAGAAAAATCCTTATGATTTTACCATCCAATACCGCAAGAGAAAGGAAGTCTAATGGAACGTAGTATATTTGGTTTTTTCACAGCCATGCTGTGCTTGGTCTGCTTGCTTGCAGGAGCACAGGCTTTTCGTAAAAAGCGCTATGGACTTTCTGTCCTGCTCTGGTTAAATGCCTTTACCAATTTGGTCAATAGTATCCATGCTTTTTACATGACCTTATTTTAGATAGAATGACAGTATAGAATAGAACGGAAGGAAATCATGCCTACAAATAGGAATAATGATATGATGGTTTATTGCTCATTTTGTGGCAAAAGCCAAGAAGAAGTACAAAAAATAATCGCAGGTAACAACGCCTTTATCTGTAATGAATGTGTGGAGTTGGCCCAGGAAATCATTCGGGAGGAGTTGGCCGAGGAAGTTTTGGCAGACTTGTCTGAAGTACCAAAACCAATCGAGCTCCTCAATATCTTGAACCACTATGTGATTGGTCAAGATCGTGCCAAACGTGCCTTGGCAGTGGCAGTTTACAACCACTACAAACGCATCAATTTCCACGATACGCGTGAAGAGTCAGAAGATGTGGATTTGCAGAAGTCAAACATCTTGATGATTGGCCCAACTGGTTCAGGGAAAACATTCCTTGCCCAGACATTGGCTAAGAGCTTGAATGTGCCTTTTGCGATTGCGGATGCAACAGCTCTTACTGAGGCTGGTTATGTAGGTGAGGACGTGGAAAATATCCTCCTCAAACTCTTGCAGGCTGCTGACTTTAACATTGAACGTGCAGAGCGTGGCATTATCTACGTAGATGAAATTGACAAGATTGCTAAGAAGAGCGAGAACGTTTCTATCACACGTGATGTTTCTGGTGAAGGGGTGCAACAAGCCCTTCTCAAGATTATCGAGGGAACCGTTGCTAGTGTTCCGCCTCAAGGTGGACGCAAGCATCCACAACAAGAGATGATTCAAGTGGATACCAAAAATATCCTTTTCATCGTGGGCGGTGCCTTTGATGGCATTGAAGAAATCGTCAAACAACGTCTGGGTGAAAAAGTCATCGGATTTGGTCAAAACAATAAAGCGATTGATGAAAATAGCTCTTACATGCAAGAAATCATCGCAGAAGATATTCAAAAATTCGGTATTATCCCTGAGCTGATTGGACGCTTGCCTGTTTTTGCTGCTCTTGAACAGTTGACAGTAGATGATTTGGTTCGTATCTTGAAAGAGCCAAGAAATGCCTTGGTCAAACAATACCAAACCTTGCTTTCTTATGATGATGTCGAGTTGGAATTTGACGACGAAGCTCTTCAAGAGATTGCAAATAAGGCCATCGAACGCAAAACTGGTGCGCGTGGTCTTCGCTCGATTATCGAAGAAACCATGCTAGATGTCATGTTTGAAGTACCGAGTCAGGAAAATGTGAAATTGGTCCGCATCACTAAAGAAGCTGTCGATGGAACGGATAAACCAATCCTAGAAACAGCCTAGAGGTGACTATGGAACTGAATACACACAATGCTGAAATCTTACTCAGTGCGGCTAATAAATCCCACTATCCGCAGGATGAACTGCCAGAGATTGCCCTAGCAGGGCGTTCCAATGTTGGCAAGTCTAGCTTTATCAACACCATGCTGAACCGTAAGAATCTAGCCCGAACATCAGGGAAACCTGGTAAAACCCAGCTTCTCAACTTCTTTAACATTGATGATAAAATGCGTTTTGTGGATGTGCCTGGTTATGGCTATGCCCGCGTTTCTAAAAAGGAACGTGAAAAGTGGGGGCGCATGATTGAGGAGTACCTAACAACTCGGGAAAATCTCCGTGCTGTGGTCAGTTTGGTGGACCTTCGTCATGACCCGTCAGCAGATGATGTACAGATGTATGAATTTCTCAAATACTATGAGATTCCGGTCATCATCGTTGCGACTAAGGCAGACAAGATTCCTCGTGGTAAATGGAACAAGCACGAATCAGCAATCAAAAAGAAATTAAACTTTGACCCAAGTGACGACTTTATCCTCTTTTCATCTGTCAGTAAGGCAGGGATGGATGAGGCTTGGGATGCAATCTTAGAAAAATTGTGAGGAAAAGAAAATGGCAAAAACAATTCATACAGACAAAGCTCCAAAAGCTATCGGACCCTATGTTCAAGGAAAAATCGTTGGCAACCTTTTGTTTGCTAGTGGTCAAGTTCCTCTCTCTCCTGAAACTGGAGAAATCGTTGGAGAGACTATCCAAGAACAGACAGAACAAGTCTTGAAAAACATCGGTGCTATTTTGGCAGAAGCAGGAACAGACTTTGACCATGTGGTCAAAACAACTTGCTTCTTGAGCGATATGAACGACTTTGTTCCTTTTAACGAGGTTTACCAAACGGCCTTTAAAGAGGAATTTCCAGCTCGTTCAGCTGTGGAGGTAGCTCGTCTTCCTCGTGATGTAAAAGTCGAAATCGAAGTCATCGCAGAGATTGGATAAGCCAGTTGAAGTTTGGTTCTGCCAAACTTCTTTTGATATAAGGAGAAAAAGATGACAAAGAAACAACTTCACTTGGTGATTGTAACAGGGATGAGTGGCGCAGGGAAAACAGTTGCCATTCAGTCCTTCGAAGATTTGGGTTATTTTACTATTGACAATATGCCTCCAGCTCTCTTGCCTAAGTTTTTGCAGTTGGTGGAAACAAAGGAAGACGACCATAAGTTGGCCTTGGTAGTGGATATGCGTAGCCGTTCTTTCTTTTCAGAAATTCAAGCGGTTTTGGATGAGTTGGAAAATAAGGAAGAACTGGACTTTAAAATTCTCTTTTTGGATGCAGCTGATAAAGAATTGGTAGCTCGTTACAAGGAAACTAGACGAAGTCACCCTCTAGCTGCAGATGGACGGATTTTGGATGGAATCAAGCTGGAACGTGAACTCTTGGCGCCTTTGAAAAATATGAGTCAAAATGTGGTGGATACGACTGAACTCACTCCACGTGAGCTACGTAAAACCATTGCAGAGCAGTTTTCAGACCAAGAACAAGCCCAGTCTTTCCGTATCGAAGTCATGTCTTTTGGCTTTAAATATGGAATCCCGATTGATGCAGATTTAGTCTTTGATGTGCGCTTTTTGCCAAATCCATATTATCTTCCAGAACTGAGAAACCAAACGGGTGTAGACGAACCTGTTTATGACTATGTCATGAATCATCCTGAGTCAGAAGATTTTTATCAGCATTTATTGGCCTTGATTGAGCCGATTTTGCCAAGTTACCAAAAGGAAGGGAAGTCCGTTTTGACCATTGCCATGGGTTGTACGGGTGGTCAACACCGTAGTGTGGCCTTTGCTAAACGCTTGGCGCAGGACTTATCCAAGAATTGGCCTGTCAATGAAGGGCATCGTGACAAAGACCGAAGAAAGGAAACGGTAAACCGTTCATGAGAAAACCAAAGATAACGGTGATTGGTGGAGGAACTGGGATTCCTGTCATTCTAAAAAGTCTGCGTGAAAAAGATGTGGAAATTGCTGCTATCGTAACGGTGGCGGATGATGGTGGTTCATCAGGTGAACTTCGAAAAAATATGCAGCAGTTGACACCGCCAGGCGATCTCCGCAATGTCCTTGTGGCCATGTCGGATATGCCTAAGTTTTATGAGAAAGTCTTTCAGTATCGCTTTTCTGAAGATGCAGGAGCCTTTGCTGGTCATCCATTGGGTAATCTCATCATTGCTGGCTTGTCAGAAATGCAGGGTTCGACCTATAATGCCATGCAGTTACTGAGCAAATTTTTCCATACAACAGGGAAGATTTATCCTTCCAGTGACCATCCTTTGACCCTTCATGCGGTCTTTCAGGATGGGACAGAAGTGGCTGGAGAGAGTCATATTGCAGACCATCCAGGCATGATTGACCATGTCTATGTGACCAATACCCTCAACGATGATACGCCTCTGGCCAGTCGTCGAGTAGTGCAGACCATTCTTGAAAGTGACATGATTGTCCTCGGACCTGGTTCCCTCTTTACCTCGATTTTGCCCAATATCGTGATTAAGGAAATCGGGCAGGCACTTTTGGAAACCAAGGCAGAAATCGCCTATGTCTGCAATATCATGACCCAACGTGGGGAGACGGAACACTTTACAGATAGTGACCACGTAGAGGTCTTGCATCGTCACCTTGGCCGACCTTTTATCGATACTGTCTTGGTGAATATTGAAAAAGTGCCTCAGGAATACATGAATTCCAACCGTTTTGATGAATACTTAGTGCAGGTGGAACATGATTTTGCTGGTCTTTGTAAGCAAGTTCCGCGCGTGATTTCCTCTAACTTCCTTCGTCTGGAAAATGGGGGTGCCTTCCACGATGGGGATTTGATTGTGGATGAATTGATGCGGATTATACAGGTGAGAAAATGAGTTTCACAGTAGCAGTAAAAGAAGAAATCTTAGGTCAACACCATCTGAGCCGGCATGAATTATCTGCCATTATCAAAATGTCTGGCAGTATCGGTCTCTCGACTTCGGGCTTGACCTTGTCAGTTGTGACAGAAAATGCCAAACTGGCTCGTCACCTCTACGAGTCCTTTCTCCATTTCTACGAAATCAAATCGGAAATTCGCCACCACCAACGGAGCAATCTTCGCAAGAATCGAGTCTATACCGTTTTTACAGATGAAAAGGTGCAGGACTTGTTGAGTGATTTGCACTTGGCAGACTCTTTCTTTGGCCTAGAAACAGGTATTGATGAGGAGATTTTATCGGACGAGGAAGCAGGGCGTGCCTATCTCTGTGGTGCTTTCTTAGCGAATGGGAGCATTCGTGACCCTGAATCAGGTAAGTACCAGTTGGAAATCAGTTCTGTTTATCTGGACCACGCGCAAGGGATTGCCTCTCTTCTCCAGCAGTTTTTGCTGGATGCCAAGGTGCTTGAGCGCAAAAAGGGAGCTGTGACCTATCTCCAGCGTGCCGAAGATATTATGGACTTCTTGATTGTCATCGGAGCCATGCAGGCGCGTGATGATTTTGAGAGAGTAAAGATTTTACGAGAAACCCGTAATGACCTCAATAGGGCCAATAATGCAGAAACAGCCAATATTGCTCGGACAGTCTCTGCCAGCATGAAGACTATCAACAATATCAGCAAAATCAAAGATATCATGGGCTTAGAAAACCTGCCAGTGGATTTGCAGGAGGTAGCGCAATTGCGGATTCAGCACCCAGACTACTCTATCCAGCAGTTAGCAGATAGTCTCAGCACCCCTCTGACCAAAAGTGGTGTCAACCACAGACTCAGAAAAATTAACAAGATGGCCGATGAACTATAAAACCACGAATCGTAGGACTCGTGGTTATTTTTTTAACTTAATAAAATAAATATGTGAGAAATATTTTAATGAAAGTCGACTGTATAATCTATGGTATACTATAGATGAGTTACACGGTCAGGTTAAAGGAGGCACCATGAAAAAAACTAAAAAAAGTATGATTATTTTATTCAGTATTTTAGCAGTGATTGGAATAGCAGTAGGAGGTTGTAGCATGCACCAATACCAAAAGAAACAAGAAATGATTGCCATCGCGACAAGTGATGAGGCAAAGAAGGTTTATGAAAATCATATGAAGGCAAATGATCCTAAAGCATTAACAGAAGATGGAATCATTAAATCATATGATATTGATACGGAAACTTTAGAGTATAATCCAATGGGAGGTTTAATGGTACGTTTATTTTTGAACGGGAAAAAAGATCTTAGGATGAATTTTAACTTAATAGATAATGGAGATGGTACCTATAGTACTGCATACTATGGATATACTGGTGACCTAAACAGGATTTTGGAAGAAGGAAAAAATGATTAAGGACTATGTAAACGATAAAAATCTTCAAATAGCAATGACAGAGTATGACTCTGAAATGGATTTAGATCATGTTGTGAAAACTCAAAGAGGAGATCAACTTGGTACTGTCACCCAAGTCTACAACAATACCACAGGAGCGGGCGAGCAGGTTTATGCAGTTGTAAAAAATCCTGATGAAAATGCTGAGGATGTAGAGGAAAATTATGCTATACTATGAGTAAGTTAGTCCCTAATATATTGATAGGATAGCATAAAGGAGGAAACATGAAAAAAACTAAAAAAAGCATGATTATTTTATTCAGTATTTTAGCAGTAATTGGAATCACAATAGGAGGTTGTAGCATGCACCAATATCAAAAGAAACAAGAAATGATTGCCATCGCGACCAGCGATGAGGCAAAGAAGGTTTATGAAAATCATATGAAGGCAAATGATCCTAAAGCATTAACAGAAGATGGAATCATTAAATCATATGATATTGATACAGAAACTTTAGAGTATAATCCAATGGGAGGACTAATGGTAAGGATATATTTTAATAATGATAAGGAATTAGATTTTCACTTTGGCTTAATAAAAGATAATTCAGGAAATTATGAATCTTATGGATATACTGTATCACCTAAATTATCATCTATGTTAAAGGAATCTAAAAAATGAGAAAATATGTCGATGATTCAAATCTTCAGATTGCAATGACTGAATATAACGATAACTCAATTAAGCGTGAGGTTAAGGACCAATATGATAGAAGCGTTGGTACTGTCACCCAAGTCTACAACAATACTACAGGAGCGGGCGAGCAGGTTTATGCGGTTGTAAAAAATCCCAAAGAAAATGCTGAGGATGTACAGGAAGTAACGGTCCTCTTTCGTGGTTCTACGGGCCCAGATCATATTTTTAAAGAAACAGCAGATGTCTGGAATGACTGGGCAGAAAATGATTTCGTGATTGGAACGCATATCCTGAAACAAAATGTTCCCAGCGATCAAGATCAATCTACTGAGCAATTAAAGGCTTCTGCCAGAGCTTTAAAAGACATCATGGAAAAATATCCCAATGCCAAGATTAATATCTATGGGCATTCGCTTGGATCTATGGATGCTCAGTATGCCATGGCTGCCCTTGAAGCGGCCCAAATAGAACGAATCCAACAGGCTTATATCTTTAACGGGCCTGATATCTATCGAATCCTTAGCCCCGAACAGAGAAAAATTGTTGATCAGATTAAAGGGCGTATCTATAACTATGCTGACGCTAAAGATAATATTAGCATGGTTGGTAGAGATATTGCCAAGGGCAGTATCGGGTCTGTAGGTATGGTTTACTATGTAGATAGTGAATCAGAAGACCCTATCAATCAACATATGACCTATGGTTATCGCTTGGATAAGGATGGGAAAATAAAAATTTTCTCCAATACCAGTACAGTCGCATATAACGACTTTCTGATTAAAATGGAAGGGTATAAAACACTTAAAAATATATTGGCTTCCGATGGATATACAGCAGGGGAACAACTCTTTCTGGACTCTGAGCAAGCTAAGATTGCAGCTTCGGGTATTTGCCGTATCGTCACAGAGGAGATGGATATTATAAAAAATATCTATAATAGAGGAATTCAAGACGCAAGTGAAGTATTTGCATCTTGCAGTAAGGTCCCTTGGGGCTTTATCCTTAGTTCATATGAAACAGAGGTCGCCTATTCCGAAGGAGGCTTGAACTATGAAACAACTATTGGTATCATTCAGAATCGGTTTCATCCTGTTGTAGATAAGGCAAAACAGTTAGAAAAAGATTTTACAGACTTGGAAAAGCAAATCCAAAACGGAATTCAGAAGAAATTAGATGAAGATAGGGAATTAGCTAGTAAATTTAGCCAGTGGGAGAGTTTGTTATGATTCAGGATGACATCTGGAAAAAGCGCCAGCGTTTAGAAGAATGTGAGGATAACTATCGACGTTCTTGTAAAAAAATCGAAAATCAGTATGAGGAAGCCAACTATAAATTTCAACAATTGCGGCATATGATTGATGAGAAGCATCGAATCATTTCCCATTCCTTAGACCAGTTAGGTGGAGATACAACCGAATGGCGTTATCAGTCCAATCAACTCGCATCCAACTTTAGTCAGCAAATCGAGATGGCATATCGAAATAGACAAGGGCAACTCAAACAAGAAGAGATGAAGCTAGAGCAAGAATACAAACGACAATACCGTCTTTTAGAAGATGGGCTTGCCAGAGCCCAGGAACAGCAACGGCGCTTAGAAGAACGAGGTAAAAAGTAATGGCGAATGTATTTGATTATATTAATGATTTTTTCGCGGGAGGAGAGGAGGCACTAAGAAATATTGAAAAAGAGTTGGAACGATCATTTATAAAAAACATCTTGGCTCCAGCAAAAAAAGCTCGTATTTCCACTATAGAAAAAGATACAGAAAAATATATGAAAATTTCTCTATTAAGTGCTCAAGAAAGTTTGAAAGAAGTTTCGAAAAATATTGATAGTTCGATGAAGGGAGAATTTTCTACAAAAATAGTTGAAACTATAGAAACGAAAAGTAAAGAATATCCAAATGCTTTAAATGGTACAAAGTAAAACTCCAGTTATAGCCGATGAACTATAAAACCACGAATCGTAGGACTCGTGGTTTTTTTTATAAACTAGTAGAGTGTTTTGGTTGTACTTTTTGGTCAGGGTCGATGTAGTTGATAGCATTGTTGACGGCGGTTGGTGCTTCACCCAGTCCTGTGGCAATCAAATCAATCTTACCTTCATAGTAGCAGCAGTCACCGATAGCATAGATACCTGCTTGGCTGGATTCCTGTTTGCTGTTGACGATAATCTTGTGGCGGTTGAGGTCCAGACCCCAGTTTTTAAGGTTACCGACAGAAGATTTGAAACCATAGTTGACAAAGA
>ERZ773049.1824-NODE-1824-length-12044-cov-2.347152_pt1 | contig 12044 bp, 6 predicted proteins | sample MGYA00580633_ERZ773049 | MGnify/ENA primary metagenome ERZ773049 (study PRJEB29015, sample SAMEA2737991) | human oral metagenome | biome: human oral; feature: human-associated habitat; material: dental | place: China | collected 2066 ... | reverse complement strand
ATTGACTTTCTGCCTGTCCTTCGGCTACATTCTGCGCCCCACCAGCCAGACCTGCCACTTTTCCTTTATCTTTCATGGGTGGACGCGGATGACAGTAACGATACCGGTAAACAGGCCGGCCACCCGTTTTAGCATGCATGTGCCCCCAGCGCCAAGTTGAAAAGTCGAGAAAGAGATCGGAAGCTAAGTCTATACCCTGACGACCTTTCAGGTCGGCATCTGTCTTAATACCATAACGCGGAAAAATTTCATCTGTAGCGTCACCGAAGGTACGTCGTGCAAATTCTTTAGCCTGCTCTATGTTGCTGACAAAAAGTGTCATTTCCTGATTGTTTCCACCTAAAAGTAGGGGCACTTGTGCTTGACTTCCCTTGGCAAAGGTCTTCTCGGGCTGCTCGGTAAAGAACATTCCATCAATACAAGGTGTGGGCATTTTCCGAATATGGGCTTTTTTCATCAGCTCTTCTGCGGGCATTGCACGTAATTCGCTAAGCAAACGGCAGCCTATTCTCTTCATCAGTTTAGTCCCATCCTCCTCAGCCTCTTGTAAAGTGGGCAGCGGTCGGAAGCCTAAGATTGAGCCACTGGACCCTATGGCCTGCGCAAAAAGCTTTTTACTCATGGGCGATGCCATCAATGCGCTTACAGAGATAGAACCGGCAGACTCGCCTGCAATGGTAATTCGATTTGGGTCGCCACCGAAAGCTGCAATATTGCGCTTAACCCATCGTATGGCGGCAGCTTGATCCATGAGCCCATAGTTGCCACTGCCATGCCATTGATTTTCTTTCGATAATCCTGGTAATGAAAAGAAGCCAAAGATGCCTTCCCGATAATTGGCTGTCACAGAAACAATGCCCATGCGTGCCATCTTCTCACCTGCATACCGTGGCTCGCTACCACTACCAGCCATCAATCCACCTCCATTGAAGTAAATCAATACGGGCAATCGCTCTTTCATGGTCTTAGCCGGTGTCCACACGTTCAAGTAGAGGCAGTCTTCGCTCATGGATTTCGTTCCAAAATTCATATCACCAAAAATCGCCTCCTGCATGGGATTAGGTCCAAAGTCTATAGCTTGTCTTTCTCCCTTCCAAGCTGTGACAGGCTGCGGCTCACGCCAACGTAGGTCTCCTATGGGAGGAGCAGCGAAAGGAATACCTTTGAAAATCTTGATACCCGAAGCATCTGTACCAACTAAGATTCCCTCTTCCACCTTAACTTTAACGTTGTTTTGAGCGCTTATGCCTAATGCTTGTACTAAAACCATTAAAGTTAAAAAAAGTCTGTTATACATATGTGGTCGTTATTTATTATTTTTTCATCATCAGAATGATACCAAACAGCTGCTATTTCCAATTACTGAAGAACACCACTGCAGGAAAAACCATAAGAAGATTACTTTTCTCATCTTTTCATTTCAATTCGTTTTCACCGGGCGTCAGTTCATTTTCGCGTCCTTTCCAGATGAACTTGCCATGGAGGCCTTTAGGCAATATGATGCGTATGCTCCAGTCTTTCCCCTTCTTCTGATAGGCAACGCGTATCATGCCCAAGGGATGGGGAACCGACCCCGAGGCTTGCGTGAGACAACCGAGGTGGGGCTCAATGCGAACCTTGGCGAAACCGGGCGCATCGGTATCGATACCGAGCACCGTGCGCAGCAGTTCGATGTTCGGACTGGCACTCCATGCATGACAATCGCTGCGGGTATTCATCAATTTTGAGTCTTCTCCCCATGTTGTCATGCCGAGTTTCATGTAGTCGTTCCATATACCGAGCCCGTCAAGATAGGCATCGCCGAGTCCTGCTTTGGCAAGGGCACGGTTGACATAATACTTGAAATAGATGCTTGCTTCGGCCATGGTGGAGTCGCGCAGCATACATTCGGCCAATTGTTCTGCCTGCTTTCCTTTCACCAAACCGCAGAGAATGGCGAGTGCCTGCGCGTGCTGCGAGAAGTATTTCTTGTTGCTGACGTCCGCATAACACTGTTTGTCGGTATCCCAATACTTGCGTTGAATCGTATTTGCCAGCATATCGGCACGCTGTCGGTAGCCATCAGCCATGCCCTGATTGCCGAGATGGGCCTCCAAATCGGTTGCCCATTGATAGGCGCGCAGCAGAAGAAGGTCGAGAATAGCCGAGCAACCGTCTTTCCCTTTGGGCGGAACACCCATCTTCCATTGGCGTTGACGCTCCACCCAATCCATGAAGTTCCAATACGGAAGGTCTTTCAGAGTGCCGTCTTTCCCAGTGTGTTGCATGAAGAACGAGAGCACTTGGCGCATTCCCGGCAGGTGTTGACTGACGAAAGCACTGTCGGGACGATACATATAATAGTCATGCAGCATGCCAATCCACATGAGCGAGAAGGGCGAAATGACGTTCGTTCCTCGCGCAGGGTAGCGTCCTTCGGTTACACCTTCAGCAAGACGGGAGTTGTCGATGTCGCAGATAGCCTTGCGGGCAAGCGTGTCATTGCCCGTATTATAATAAGAAACGAGCATCTGCAAGCGCGTGTCTCCGAGATATTGCAGCCGTTCATAATAGGGACAATCCATGTAGGTCTCCATCGCACAGAGCCTTGCTGTGCGCCAACCGATATCAAACATCTTCGCCAATGCAGGGTCGGAAGAAGCGAAGGTGGCCCTCCTTTGGAACGGAAAGCCCGTATATATGCCATAGAGGTCGTTGAGAACAAGGGGCTCTTCTTGGGTCTCAACGCTCAACTGCAGGTAGCGGAAGGTCTTCCAATTGAGCGATGCATACGAAGCCTGCTCATCTCCGGCCGCAATGATGCTGTCTTTCACACCGAAAATGACTTTCCCTTCAACGGCATTGCGGTCGCCTTTCTCCATTGTCTTCCTGTCATAGAGCGACTCGGCATAGGTGAGTGCCATCGTGGCCTGCTTTCCTTTGCTGAAATCCAAATGAACATAGGCGTTGGTATTCTGTCCGTTGTCGAAAAGAATGACGGCACGCGTGTGCGGCGGAATGGTAATGGGCGCCTTTCCCAAGAGGAATGCCTTCGTCACCCTCACACCTTCGGCTTTCCTTACGGTCGACAAGCGTTGCAACGAGCGTTCCATCTGCGGCAACGGCGAGGGAACAAGCATCCAACCTGTGCCATCGGTAGCCATGAAACCCTTGGGAGAGCCGGCCATGATGGGTTCCGCCGGCTTCCAACCCGTGGCATCATAGCCGTTCAACTGCCAGCCTTTCTCGGCCTTGGTCATGTCGACGACCTCACCATAAGGTGCAACGAAGTAGCCCAGCACGGTGGGTTTCAGTGCTTGGCAGCCTTTATCTTCGGTCACAAGCCACGAAGGATTGGTGTTCACGGCAGCCTCTTCCTTGGTGTCGCCCTGAAGAATGAATGCCGTGCGCAGTGAAATCTGGGCCAACGGACCGTCTGTGCCGTAGTTCCACACCGTGGCAGCTATCGTGTTATCGCCACTTTGCAGCCAAGGGGCAATGTCTACGGTCTCATAGTTCCAGTGAAGCAGGTCGCTCTGTGCCGGTCCCAAGGACACCATCGCGCCGTTGACAAACAGCTGATAGCGGTTGTCTGCCGAAACATGCACGCGATAATGTCCGGGCTTCTCAGCCAAATGGAGTTGCTTACGGAAGTAATAAACACCGTATCCTTGGGGCGATGCGCCGGGAGCGGCAATCCAATAGGCGCGCCATCGCTTCTGTTGCAGTTCGGGATTCACCTCTGATGCGGCATAGGTAAATGTTGACAACGCTAAAAAAAGGCATGCAAGAAAGGTTGTTCTCATAGGTGATGATTTTATGAATGGGTGATGCTGCAGAACGGTCATGCGATGTTCGGGTTACCATCTCCCTGCAATTACCGTGCCATATGAGTCATATTACGCGGCAAAATGGCTGAAATTGCACGCTAATATGGCTGAGATTGCACGGTAAAATGGCTGATGTTGCATGGTCGTTCGGTTTAGGTTGCTGCATAACTTTCATCTTTAAGGATGCGCTCGTCATAGACATGGTGTTCGGTTTTATCGTGATGTGGATACCAAACCTGCGCAAAGAAGGGATTAAGGCGAGCCTCTTCGTCATAGTTCCAAGGCATGGGAAGGGTCTTGGGACTCCAATGTCCGGCCAGCAGCACCAGTGCCGGGGAGGCTTCGAACACGTCTCCTTGGGCCGAACGCCATGTGAGTTTGGTAGCCATGTCGCCCTTTGTCATAGTCTCGGAGAGGCATTCTCCTCCGCGGAAGAGGGCAGCTTGTCGCATGTCTTCAATGTCCAACTCGGCCTCGGGCTTGCTTTCATCATAGCCATGGTCAAGCAATTGCATCTCCATCGAAGGCTTTTCCAAGTCGAATTGCTCCCATCCCGGTATCCGTTGCCATGCTTCCCGGCTGCCGAAGAAAGCGTGAATGCGGTCTTCAACATTGTGTTTCAGCCAGAAAAGTGTGCCGAACGGCTTGTTGGCAACGGGCTTGAAAACCATGTTTTTGATGGCCCATGACGGCACAAAACGGGCAAATTTCGTGCTCATCGGGGCTTTTTCTTTCATCTCACTGATGAAGTCTGTAATGCTTCCCGTGCGGAAATGCAGGTAGACTTCCAGCTTATCAGAGTCTGAGAACCACTGTCCATGGAAGTTACGTGTGGCAAACCAGCGCGGTTCGAACAGCTTTTCAATGCGTCCCATGCCCAAGGCTCCGAAGCACATGTTCATAAATTGCCAGTTCACCGTGCGGTATTTTGATGAAGAATATCTTTTCGCCACCTATATTATATACATGTCTCCAGAACGCTTCCGGCACATCAGGATCGCAGACATTGGCCAAAAGTCGGCCCGAATCTTCGGCCGTAACCCATTCGAACACGCCGTTGAGTGGCTCATGAAACATGATGGGGTCAAGGTTGTTGAGCATCTCGGGATAGAGAATTCCGGTCTGACGCATCGAGACCCAGTACTTAAGACCTGCTTCAATAACCTCACGTTCGGCCAGAACTTTCGACAAAGCATAGAAGTCATAGACGCTGATTTTGATGGGGTCGCCTGCCCGTCCCCAATGAATGGGCGCATTACGGCCGCCGGTTTCGGCCACGGTTCCGATATAAACGAGTTTGATGTTGTCGGGATCGGGCTGCGCCTTAATGGCTTTGATGATGTTTTTTACGGCTGTGACGTTCACTTCGAGCGTGCGTTCGGGGTGATAATCGGCAGCCGGAGAGACCAATCCTCCCACATGGAGCACGACATCTGCGCCATTGACGCATTTCAATACGTCGGCGTAGGCGGTGAGATCTCCGTAGACCACGCGCACACCTTCCAGCTGCTCATAAGGTGCAATGACCTTTCGGTCGTGCTCGGTGGGGAGCACGAGCAAGGTCAGGTTGTAGATATCGAGATGCCTGACGAGTTGTTTCAGGCCTTCATGTCCCATGTGTCCGGTGGCTCCGGTCAGGAAAATATTTTGCTTTTTCATTAGGGTTTGATGTTGATTTGGCGGTTAAGCGCGAACGAAGCACGCTGCATGATGTGCTCAGACGAATTGCCTATGTTGACGGTATAGCTTCCCTTGTCGGCCACCCAAGCTTGGTTTTGCTCAGAGAATGAGACAAGATCTTCGGGAAAGAGTGTGAATGAGAGCGTTTGAGCCTCTCCCGGACGGAGCAAACGCGTCTTGATGAAGCCCTTTAATTCCATTCGTGGCTTGTCAATCCTTGTCGCCGGGGCACTAAGATAAAGCTGCACGACCTCTTTTCCCGGCCTCTTTCCCGTATTCGTTACCGTGACCGTTGCCGTGAGTTTGTCCTTGAATGCGTTGCTGTTCAGCTTGAGCTGCTTCACAGCAAACGTGGTATAGCTCAGTCCATAACCGAATGGATAGGCCGTAGGAACACCCTTTGAGGTGTAATAACGATAGCCCACATAGATGCCTTCATTGTAGATTGTGCTGTCAGGATAGCTGATTGGCACGCCCGGGAAAGCCGTTGCGGAAGGCACATCGCTGTAGCGCACGGGGAAAGTCTGCGCAAGTTTGCCCGAAGGAGTCTTCTCTCCGGTCACGACAGAAGCCAATGCACGGCCTCCTTCCTGCCCGGGTAGCCAAGCAACGAGAATGGCATCAGCTTGGTCGCGCCATGAAGTCACGTCGACAACACCATCAATGTTGAGCACGACGATGACTTTCTTGCCTTGCGCATGAAAGGCCTTTGCGGTGTTGGAGATGAGGCTTTGCTCTGCATCACTCAACAGGTAGTCGGTCTCAACCTTGCGGTCGGCCCCCTCACCGGCATTGCGTCCGATGGTAATCAAGGCCGCTTCAGAAGCCGAAGCCATCTGTTTCAGCTCGTCTTCGGTCCATGTTTTCTCGGGCAGATTATCGATTTTCTGCAGTATGTTCGTGCGTTTTGGCAGCTTGGCTTTCTCATCTGCGATGTGTCGGACATAGGTATTGAAAAGCGTTTTTTCAATCTTATAGCCGGCAATTTCAAGGCCTTGGGCAACCGATATGGCGTAGGCTTTGGCCACTTCACCGCTTCCTGTGCCACCGATATAGGTGTCGAATGCTGAATTTCCCAACAGGGTGAGACGGCCTTTTGGCAAGGGTAGCGTTTGAGCATCGTTCTTTAACAGCACGATTCCCTCCTCGGCAACCTGCCGAGCCATGGCTGCATGCGCTTTCAGATTGGTGTGATTGGAATACTGGTAATGCTTGAAAGCAGGACACTTGAGGATTAATTGAAGAATGCGTTCCACGTTTTTGTCGATGTCGGCCTCTGTAATCTGCCCACTTTCCAATGCAGCCTTGATGCGTTTTGTCTCGGCTTTACGCCCCGGCATGAGCAAATCATTACCTGCCTTGAGCTGGTTGGCATAGTTGCGTCCGGCAAACCAGTCGGTCGTCACCATGCCCTTAAAGCCCCACTGACTGCGCAACACATCGGTAAGCAGCCATGGATTCTCCGAACAGTAAGTGCCATTGATTTTGTTATAGGCACTCATGACCGTCCAAGGCAACGATTTTTTAACAGCAATTTCGAAGCCTCTCAAATAGATTTCACGGAGGGCGCGTTGCGAAATGACGGCATCGACAGAAGAACGGCCTGTCTCTTGATTGTTGACGGCAAAGTGTTTGAGGCTCGCGCCCACACCGTTGCTCTGAATTCCCTGAACAATGGCCGCTCCCATGATGCCCGACAGCAGCGGATCTTCGGAGAAGTATTCATAGTTTCGCCCACAAAGCAGGTTACGCTGGATATTAACACCGGGCGCCAACAGGATATCAACGCCGTAATCCCTCACTTCTTCGCCCATGGCTTCGCCCATCTTGCGGGCAAGCTGTGGGTTCCATGTCGAGGCAACGATGGTGCCTGTGGGGAATGCGGTGGTATAATAGCGTCGTGAATCGCCCGTGCGCAGGGTGTCAATTCGCAATCCGGCCGGGCCATCGGCCATGACAATAGCGGGAATGCCCAGTCGGGGAATGGCCAATGTGGTACCAGCTGCACCGGGAACCACACCACCTATGCTGCCGGCCACGGGGCCATTGGTGTTGGATACCAACATGCCCGTGCCATGAATGAATTCTAATTTCTCTTCGATCGTCATTGCTTTGATGACGTCTTTAATGGGAGACTTGCCCAATTGGGGAAGATTGTCGGCTGATGCGCCCCGGAATATCATTGCACAGAAGGCAACGAGTGCGAAGCGAAAGGTGGTTTTGATGTTCATATTTAATAAAGATAAGTTTTGATATAGAAAAGAATGTCGTGTATGATGTTGAGGAAACGGCCTCAAGGTTGCTCATAAAGCCGCACAGGACCAGCCAGTCCTTCGGCCGCAAGCCCTCCGTTCTTCTTCAACAGTTTGAAGAGTCGGTCGCCGTTGAGCCCACGTTTCACCAATGCATTGTAGAGCGAAGGCTTGAGTGTCACTTGAAAAGTGTTTTCACCGCGGCGAAGATAAGGTGTAATGTCAAAAGTATAAGGAGCATAAATGCGTTTACCTACCTCATGACCATTGATGGACAGCGAGGCAACATGATGCACCTGACCCAAGTCGAGGACGTAATGTTTCTTGCGATTGACGGGTAATTTCGCTGTCAATGTATAGATACAGGGATGCGCATTGTAGCATAACACACTGTCTGTGCGCCAATCACACAACGCATAGGCCGTACGTGTGTAGGCCGAAACGACCCCCTGAGCGGCCTCATTCCTATCCAAGCTATCGATATGAATGGTCCATCTCGGCAGCTCACAGACGAGTTTTGCTCGCTTGGGAGAGAAGTCTGCGGCGACTTTCGCCGTAGGATTTACGCTTGTTTCCATCTTCATCGGCTTGTCACTGCTTAACAGGAAGACCGTAGAAAGTGGCGCAAAGGTATGATGCAGCGCCTGATTGGCATCTAATCTGGCCGGCGTCATGCTGCCATCTTCGGCATTCAGCCAATAAAAATACTTGTGCGTGGTGTGGTTTCTCACTTCCAGTGTCTGCCATTGCCGGCTTTCGTTCCAATACATCTGCAGGATATTGCCATCTTCCTGAATTCGACGTGTCTGTCGGAAACAGTCTGTCGGGGATTTACTTTCCAAAGGAACAGGCAACAAGGCAAGTCCTTCTGCACCATCTTTCACTGTAGGTTGGGTCGCCAGATTGCGCATAGCCATGCACAAAGTGCTGTCGGATTTCTGCCAATCATGGTAAGAAGGCTGTATCTTTGGCAATGCCCCGTCTGCGATGATGCGCGCTCCAGCGGCCGCCAAGCGAGGCAGTTGCAGTGCAGTTTCAAGTTGCATGTAAGGCAGATGATAGAGGATAAGCCCCTGATAGCGGTTGCCTCGAATATCGATTGTGCTGTCAGAAGCCACTTGTGCGGCTTGTAATGATTCATCATTCACCCAATCCCAAGTGATACCTCGAGCATTGAGTTTGTCAATAAGCGGCCACAATTGCTTCAACCATTTAGATTCGGTCTCAGAATTGAAAGGCCTGCTGTCATCCTTATCCAGTTTGGGCTCCGTTTCGGGAAGACAGCCCCCTATAAGCAGCTCTTTAGGGTTATAGGCATCTTCAGGGAACTTCAAGAAAGGATAGTAAATCAACACATCGGCCTGTGGTTTACCGCATCGAAGCAGGTACTGTGCACGTTGAGTATAGCTATTGATGTCGCGGAAGTCAGTCCAAAAGGGATTCTGTTCACTGAAGAACGTCGAGAAGTTCACGCCAAGCGAACTATTGAAAAACGGATACCAGCCTTCTTTGGGATAGCCATCGGGGAAGTAACTATAGGGGGTTCCGTGCCAGATGATTTGATTGACACCGCTTGTGAACACTTTATCCACCGTGATCTTCAGCTTCTGAGGCGTGGTTAAGAAAACACGGTTAAAGAAAACGGCGGTCTCACAACTGATAATTGGGCGATTATAAAGATGAGCACCTGACGAAATGATTTTATAACCTGCTTCACAAGCCTTTGAAAAAATCATCGTTTCAGTCTCGGGAATGGAGACATCGCCGGTAGCTCCTATCATATCCATGCTGAGTCCATAGGTTTGCGTGCGATGCAACATGCCCCGGCTTTCTAACCAACGTGTCGATCCTTTTAAAAGATGTTGTCGTAGCAAATCACTGAGGGTGAGATCGTAGTCATAGCGCAGCCGCCAATCGTTGTCATCGAAGGCAAACAGCGGTTGATTTCCGGGATGTGCCATTCGTTCATACATGTTGTTATAACCATACCAAATGTTGACAGGAAGAAAGGGCACGGGATTATAGCCACGGTTCTTCTTGAATGTGTCGATAAAGTCATCGGCGAAGTGGCGATTAGCACGGAACTCGTAGCTGTCATTAAAGAGTGCACGGAGCGGGTGGCCCATATAAGATTCTAATCCGGTTCGTTTGCCGAGGTAATGTTCATAGTTCTTAGCCACAACCGTACTGTCGAAATGGTTCATGGCAAAGCCTACATCACGGCTTGCCATCAGCATTGGCTTCTCCATGTCGGCCATCTGCCAAAAAGCAAGCAGTTTATAACCTTGGTCTTTCACGGCAGTAACGACCTTTCCGTCTTTCACTTCCGCCGTAATATCTTTCACACTGTTTCTATCAAGCAGCAGGGTTGAATCGGCTTTTCCGGTTGTTTTGGCAATCACTACAGCCACAAGCCGGGCCGACGGACGGTCTCCTCGCTGCGCACGGGGAACGGATACGGGCATATAGTTGCCGGGAATGAGGTCTGCAATGCCCACTTCTAACGTCTGATTGTTCTCTTGTTCCGTGATATGCGCACCGCCGGCAGGCCACCCACTGCCATCGGTGAGGTCTACAGTTAGCCCATATTGCTTTGCAGTTTGCATCACCACAGCAAGGTTCTTATAGTAGGCCGGTGTGTCATAGCTCATGATACGGTCGGAACGCCCCTTCCCTTTGCAGGGCATAACAAGAGACATGGGTTGTATTTCGACACCACCGAGATGCTGTTCGGCAAAGAGTCGGATTTCTCTTTCCAGTTCTTGCGGCGTGACATCATTGCCCGGCCACCACCAACGCGTGTAAGGAGCATACTCCAATGAAGGGTTTCGGAACGCCACTGAACTGAAACTCGTCGGGTGAAACCATGAATCGGCAGCCATGACAGAGGCTGACAGCAGGCCCGAAATGGTAAGAATGGAGAAAAACTTGTTCATATCAAAAGCATTAGACGATAATCTAAAGCTGCAGGTAACCCTATTTTAGTTACCTGCAGCTTTTGTGTTAACGAAATTAGGGATAGGAATAGGCCTGCCCAAACGTTATTTCTTCTCAACAAAAGGCTTGCCGGTAACATCAAACATATCGTTCATGCTTCCCGTGACGGTCTCACCTTTGTCCTTGTCAAGGTAAAGAGGCACATCAAAACCCTGTCCGTTGAAGTTCACGGTCATGGTCTTTGGCTCGATAACTATCTTGGTAAGCGGTGATATTCCACTTCCGTCAGTACCTCCGATAGTCCCTTTATACTTGCCATCTGCGGTTTTTTCTACCACTAATAGCATCTTGGCATCACCCGTAGGGAGTCCTTCTACCAAGAGTTCCCACTTACCGAGGAAGAATTCTTCACCGGTCTTGTCTGCCTTACTCGCAGTCTGTGCGAACGCGCTCATGGTCATCATCATCACGAGCAGCATCAATACTACTTTTTTCATAGCTTCTTGTTGTTAGTTATTAATATTATTGTTAGAAATTAAAGCTTGCTGAGACCTCTACGCAACGTGGACGTATCTGCTCAGCCACGAAACCTTTGCCGATCATTTGGCTTTCATTGGTAATCTGTTCGCCACCAACAAGGGAGCCTTGTACGCCTTTTTGGTTCAGCAGATTGCGCACTTGGCCTTTCAAACTGAGGTAACGGTTGACCTTCCAATCAACACCTAAGAACGTTTCCCACCAGCCCTTATAAGATATGGTATTTGTCTTATTGCCGTATTGCTTGCCGAAATAGCGTGCACTGGCCCATATTCTCACGTCGCGGTTGCAGAGATAATAGCTCGGATCGAGCTCAATGATCACCTTCGAAAGGGTCGGAATGATCTTATCATCATAGCTGTAGCTTGCCGAACCGTCGGGCGTTGAATAGTTCTTATATTTTGGGTTCTGAAGCGTCAACAAGGCATGCATGTTGAAGTTACCTATGGACGACATCACGTCGGTTGTCCAGCCTAATGTTTTGATGTCGTAGGTAATCGGATAGATATTGTACTGTCCCAGAGCTGTATATAAATTCTCGGACGTGACAATATTATGCTTGTTGATGTAGGTTAGCTTGGAAACCAAATTGATATACTGCCCAAGATTGAAGTAAATACCGCCACCGGCATACATTACGCTTTCGAAATGGCTGAACAACTTATTTCGCAATGGGTAGTTGGCATCCTTAGGTGCGCCGAATGCATTCTTCTCCGCATAGTCGGTGTAGGGAGAATAGTAGCGGTTATAGGTAGCCTCAGCCATCAAGCCGAACGGTTTGGTGAGCTGTGCAAGGATATTACCAGTCAGTACATAGTTGAACTTGGCG
>ERZ773049.1823-NODE-1823-length-12056-cov-96.076827_pt1 | contig 12056 bp, 15 predicted proteins | sample MGYA00580633_ERZ773049 | MGnify/ENA primary metagenome ERZ773049 (study PRJEB29015, sample SAMEA2737991) | human oral metagenome | biome: human oral; feature: human-associated habitat; material: dental | place: China | collected 2066 ... | reverse complement strand
GCAGAACCGTCCGCGCCCGGTAGACAGGATCCGCCGGATCGTCCACGGGATGTGCGGCGGCAGGGAGCGCCATAAGCCCGAGCAGAGCGCCGATCAGGGCACATGTGCGCATTGCCCCGGCAAAAGTTGAATATATCATTCGATTTTCTCCTTTGCAGATATTATAGCACAAAAAAACACCCGCTCCCGTGGGAGTGGGTGCCCTATGATCTCCGAATATCAGGTATTCTTCGCAATGATCGCGCCAACGACAGCGCCTGCGATGGCGGCCGTAGTCATGCTGCCCTGCGAGTAACGCTTGCCGCCGCTCTTGCGCCGTCCGCCCCATGCGAGCTGCTGAACATCATCGCGTCCGTCAAAGCTCGTGTACGATGCGCGCTCTGCCGGCACGCTGAGCGCGTGCGCGGATACCTCGGCCACGCCTGCGGCACCGTAGCTCATGGTGCCGACAATCGCGGCGATTGCAGTCCGCTTCATCATCTTTGTTGTCATCATGTGAACCACATCCTTTCAAACGGCTTTGCCGCTGTGCACTTCTTTGGTACAAGTAGAGCATACGACGCGCGCATGGGAAACACATTCGAATGGAATTTAATTTTCGTTAGGAGTTGCTCCTAAATTTTATCACTGTATGAAAAAGCACCCGTTCCCGTGGGATTGGGTGCTCTGCCGAACGGGACAGCTCATATGCTCCTCGCAATGATCGCACCGATCACGGCGCCGGCGATCACAGCGGTGTTGATGCTGCCCTGCGAGTAGCGCTTGCCGCTCCGGCGGCGGTCATTGCGGTGATCGCGGTCACGGTCGCGTTCCCAACGCTCCCGATCGCGGCGGTCACGATCACGTTCCCAGCGGTCGCGGTCACGATCACGGCGGCTCTTCCACGCGAGCTGCTGGACATCATCGCGTCCGTCAAAGCTCGTGTACGATGCGCGCTGCTCCGGCACGCTGAGCGCACTCGCAGAGACCTCAGCCGCACCTGCAGCGCCGTAGCTCATGACGCCGACCAGCGCTGCCATCGCAGTCCTCTTCATCATCTTTGTTGTCATCATGCGGATCGCATCCTTTCAGACGGCGCTGCCGTCAACCTGTCGCTGTTTCTGGGGACAGAATACGATGCGCATATGGGAAATGGATATAAGATGAATTTAAGTTCTGTTAGGACTTACTGCTAATTTTTATGGCTGCATAAAATGACGGGAGGACACGGCGTCAGTTCATCGCGTCGCCCGCAGCCAGAAAGGGATCGAGCAGAGCGGGCAGGCAGAGGTCCGTTGAGCGTGAGGCGAACGCCATACATGCGCTCAGTATGACGAGGAAGGAATCCCTGTGTTTTGTTTGTTCCATGATAATCCCTTGATTTCTCCAATAAAATGACCGCCGGTCATATTTGCTGACGTTATATGACTGACGGTCATTTTTATCGAATCGATAGGAATTTGTGGGATACCGTGATCGTATATGAGGATCCTCTCTGCCCTGGCAGGACAGTCTATTTGTACTCCCGATACCACTGTGCCTTTCCTCGGAGCACGTCGCCGCCGCGCGTGCCGTCCTCTGCCCAGGGGCGAAAGGCGGGGCTCTCGTGCGTGCCGAGGTACTCGAGGTCCCAGCGCTCGCATGTCGTGCGCGGGCCGTAGGGGGCATGGGCGCGCACGCCGTCCTCGTTGTCCGCTGCCTCGCCGTGCGTCAGGATGCGCGCCTTGTCGATCGTCAGCCAGAGGCTGTCCGCAAGCGCCGTCACCGCCATCGCCATGGCCTCGATCTGCGCGGCCGTCGGCGGCTCCGCGCCGAGATGTTCCGTCGTTGCACCACAGGCTCCGAGAACGGCAACGCTCACACTCCCGCTGTTGCGCCGATAGGTCGCGGCGAGCAGCGCATCAAGCGCGCCGTCACCGATGACATAGATGCCGCCGTCCGCATCGATCTGGACATGATAGTCGGCGAAGAACTGCCCGTAGTGCCCCGCCGTCCAGTGGAGGTAGATCTTCGTCTCACGCGCGCACTGCGCGGCGGCATAATAGAGGGCGGGGCGGTATGCCGCGGCAAGGGTTTTTAGTTCCGCGCAGGTCACGCGCCGCATGTCCGATACGGGCAGGATCGCGCTCATCGCGGCGCCTCCTTCTCGCCCCGCATCATGACCGTGCGCCCGAGAAAGCCGATCAGCCCCGAGGCGATGTTGCTCGTCAGCTCCGCGCTCCCATAGAAGACGGACAGGACCGCGACGATGACGAGCCCCGTCCCGACCATCCAGTCCACATGCGGCAGATAGTTTCGCATAAAAATTCTCCTTTCCGATCTTACAGATTTTCCTTCCGTAGAAGTAACTGCTGCAAAGATCGAAAAGGAGAGTTTTGTTTGACCGTTGGAAGTGCCCTACTTTTTCATCTTCTCCAGATATGTCCGCGTCTCACGCACCACGATGCCCGAGAGCGCGATGAGGGCGATGAGGTTCGGGATGGCCATGAGGCCGTTGACGATATCCGCGAGTACCCAGATCGCCTCGAGCTTCAGGAACGCGCCGCACGCGATGAGTGCGATGAAGACGAGCCGGTACGGCAGGATCGCGCGCATGCCCGCCAGATACAGCACGGCGCGCTCGCCGTAGTAGTTCCAGCCGAGGATGGTGGTGAACGCAAACAGCGCGAGCGAGACGGTGAGCAATGCTCCGCCGATCGAGCCGTAGAGGCTCGAGAACGCCGCGCCCGTCATTGCCGCGCCCGCCGCATCGCCGTGCCATGCACCCGTGAGGACGAGCACCAGCCCTGTCATGGAGCAGATGATGATCGTGTCGATGAACGTCCCCGTCATGGAGATGAGTCCCTGCTCGGCCGGCTCCTTCGTCTTTGCCGCCGCCGCCGCGATCGGCGCAGAGCCGAGACCCGACTCGTTCGAGAACACACCGCGCGCAATGCCGTTCTTCATCGCCATCATCACGGTCGAGCCGGCAAATCCGCCCGCCGCCGCTGTGCCCGTGAATGCACTGTCCAGGATGAGCGCGATCGCCGCGGGGATCTCGGAGAGGTGCATGAGGATGATCCCCGCACAGATGACGATGTAGAGCACGGCCATAAAGGGAATGATGCGCGCGGAAACGTGAGCGATGCTCCTCAGCCCGCCGATCGTGATCGCCGCGATGAGCGCCGTGAGCACGAGGTCGGTTGCGATGCGCGGAACGCCAAAGGACAGCTCCACCGAGTCGACGATGGCATTGACCTGCGGGAACGTACCGATGCCGAAGAACGCAACGAGCACCGTCGCCGCTGCGAAGAACGTCGCAAGCGGACGGTATTTCTCCCCCATGCCGTGCCGGATGTAATACATCGGGCCGCCCGCGATCTCGCCGCGCTCGTCCGTCGTGCGGTATTTCACCGCGAGCAGTCCCTCGGCATACTTCGTCGCCATGCCGAAGAACGCCGCCATCCACATCCAGAAGATCGCGCCGGGGCCGCCGACCTTGACTGCGGTCGCAACGCCGACGATGTTGCCCGTGCCGATCGTCGCGGCAAGCGCGACGCACAGCGCTTTAAAGCTCGAGATGTCGCCTTCGCCGTGATTCTTTGCGCGCAGGATCAGCGCGAGTGCACGCGGCAGATGCACGACCTGGATAAGCGAGAGCCGGATGGTCAGCAGGATGCCCGTCCCGACGAGCAGCGTGATGAGCGGCACGCCCCAGAGGAACGAGTCGACCGCGTTCAGCATGGGGAGAAATGATTCCATATCCATACCTCCAATTAAGATAAAATTTTCAAAAATGAAAATATGCGGGTATTTTACCATGATAAAGCATGAAAAGTCCATGTATACATGAATGATCCGCACTTTTATTTTACACGCGCGTCAAAATGCAGTACAATGAGCCATCGGATCAAAACGGACAGAGAGAGGTTGTGAAGGTCATGCCGGGCATCGGAATTCTTGCGAACGTAGCCGCCGTCATGCTCGGAGGAATCTTGGGGCTCGGCTGCGGCCGCCTCATCACCGAGCGCTTTCAAAAGACGATCATGAGCGCCTGCGGCCTCTGCGTGATCTTCCTCGGTCTCGGCGGAGCGCTGCGCGAGATGCTCCGGATCGGGGCGGACGGGCAGCTCGTCTTCGTCGGCGTCAACATGATGCTCGCCAGTCTCATCGGCGGTGCAATCATCGGCGAAATCCTCAACATCGAGGACCGCATGACGGCGTTCGGCGCATGGCTGAAACGCGTCTCGGGCAGCAGCGGCGATGCGCATTTCATCGACGGGTTTGTCAGCGCGTCGCTGACCCTCTGCGTCGGCGCGATGGCCGTCATCGGCGCGGTGAGCGACCGCCTGCTTGCCGACCCGTCCATCCTCTTCGCCAAGAGCGTCCTCGACGGCATCGTCGTCATGCTGCTCACTGCGGCACTCGGGCGGGGCTGCATTTTCTCCGCGCTCTCGGTCGGCATCTTCGAGGGGGCGATCTTCCTCGCCGCCGGCGCGATCGAGCCGATCATGACCCCCGCCGCGCTCCAGAACCTCAGCTACGTCGGCAGTATCCTCATCTTCTGCGTCGGCACGAACCTCTTCGGCCTGCCGTACATCCGCGTCGCAAATTTTCTGCCCACCCTTGTAATCGCTGTCCTCTGGGGTGCGGCGTAGCTTCTCATGCACCCAGAACTCTGCTGTACCATAGAAATGGGGCGGATGCATAAAGCATCCGCCCCATTTCTATGAAGTTCATACACGTTTCGTCTGCGCATCAAGCAAATGCGTCCAAATGCAGCATGTAGTGATACGGACGGCTGCTCCGATGCTGAATCATATGCTCTTCAGGAATCGATTTCAGCTTTGCATAGACCGTTGTCTCTGTCTGATCAAGAGCCTCCGCAATCTCGGCAACCGTCGCCCCGACATCCGAGAACACCGCCGCCTGGAGCAGGATATCATACACATTGCGCAGCTTCTTATCATGCACCGCGTTCATCACACGGCCTTTTGCCGCCGCAGAATCAATCCATTTTTGCAGGAGCTTCGCGCCGCACAGCGAATACATAATAGAGATATATCGAGAGGAGGAATCTCATGTCCATATTGGCAGCCTACGCCGTTCCCCATCCGCCGCTGATCCTGCCGGAGATCGGGAAAGGCGAGGAGAGGAAAATACAGCTGACCGTGAATGCCTATGAGCGCGCGATGAAGGAGGCCGCCGCGCTGCAGCCCGATACGGTGATCGTCGCGAGTCCGCACACGGTCATGTACGCCGACTACTTTCACATCGCGCCGGGCGAGGAGGCGTCGGGCAGCTTTGCGCAGTTCGGCGCTCCGGAGGTCACGGTCGAGGCGCACTATGACGCGGTGCTCGCCAAGGAGATCGAGATGGAGGCAGGAGCCGAAGGCATCGCGGCGGGTCCCGTCGGGGGACGCAACGCCGCGCTCGATCACGGCGTCATGATTCCGCTCCGCTTCCTGCACGCACATACGCGGGAGTTCCGCCTCGTGCGCGTCGGCATCTCCGGGCTCTCCCCGCTCGCACACTACAATTTCGGCAAATGCATCGCGCGTGCCGCGGAAACACTCGGACGGCGCGCCGTCTTCATCGCGAGCGGCGACCTCTCGCACAAACTCACACCCGAGGGTCCCTATGGATTTGCACCGGAGGGGCCGCGCTTTGACAAGGCATGCATGAAGCACCTCGAGGAGGGCGACTTCCTGAAGCTCCTGCGCATGGATCCCGCGCTTTATCAGCCGGCGGCGGAATGCGGTCTGCGCACGTTCTGGATGATGGCGGGCGTGCTCGATGCGAAGGCGCTGAAGATCAAGAAGCTCTCCTACCAGGGACCGTTCGGCGTCGGCTACGGTGTCGTCTCGCTGCGGGTGACGCGCGAGGACCCGCGCCGCAGCTTTGCCGAACGCTACGAGATGCTCGAGCAGCGTGCGATGGAGGAGCGGCGCGCCGCCGAGGACGACTTTGTGCGGCTCGCGCGCAGTGCCGTCGAGGCGATTGTCACCGCGGGAGAGCCCGCCCCGCTCCCATCCGAACTCCCGCCTGAGATGATGGAGCGCGCCGGTGTCTTCGTCTCGCTGAAAAAGGACGGCGCGCTGCGCGGCTGCATCGGAACGTTCGAACCGACGGCAAAGAACATCGCTGCAGAGATCCTGCAGAATGCCGCAAGCGCCGCTCTGCGCGACCCGCGGTTCCCGCCCGTACAGGAGGAGGAGCTGCCCGCCCTCGTGTACAGCGTCGATGTGCTCACGGAGCCGGAGCTGGTCAGCGGCGCAGACGATCTCGACGCAAAGCGCTACGGCGTCATCGTCGAGTACCGCGCACGCAAGGGTCTGCTCCTGCCCGACCTCGACGGCGTGAATACGGTCGAGGAGCAGCTGCGCATTGCACGTCAAAAGGGAGGAATCCCCGCCGATGCGCCGATCCGCATCTGGCGCTTTACCGTCGAACGGCACTGCTGAGATGAGCGCCGCAGCCGCATATAGAGATGATTCCGCGCAGATCTCCCTGCGCAGCGGAGATGACCGCGCCGTCTGCGGTCTCTGCCCCCATGCCTGCCGCCTGCACCCGGGCGAGACGGGATTCTGCCGCACGCGCGAGAACCGCGCAGGCACGATCCGCCCGCTGAACTACGGCCGCTTTACCTCGCTCGCGCTCGACCCGATCGAGAAGAAGCCGCTGTACCACTTTCACCCCGGCAGCTTCATCCTCTCCGTCGGCAGTTTCGGCTGCAATCTTGCCTGTCCATTCTGTCAGAATGCCTCCATTGCAATGGCAGACGCATCGGCTGCGACGGAGGACATCACACCTGCACGCCTTGCCGCGCTCGCCGAGGAACTCAGCCGCCGCACACCCGGCAACATCGGCGTCGCATTCACCTACAACGAGCCGTTGCTGAGCTTCGAGTACATCATGGACGCAGCCCCTCTCCTGCACGCGGCGAATCTTGCGGTCGTCCTCGTCACGAACGGCACGATCTGCGCCGCGCCGCGCGCGCGTCTCCTGCCGCACGTCGATGCGATGAACATCGATCTGAAGGGCTGGCAGGAGGATTTCTACCGCTGGGTCGGCGGCGATCTCGGGACGGTCCGGGAGACGATCGAACATGCCGTCACGCACGGCGTACACGTCGAGGTGACGACCCTCATCATCCCCGGCAGGAACGACAGCGCGGCTGACATGGATGCCGAGGCGCGCTGGCTCGCCTCCCTCTCCCCCGAGATTCCTCTGCACATCAGCCGCTATTTCCCGCGTCACCGCGTAAGCACGCCGCCGACGCCCGTCGCAGCCATCGACCGCCTCGCAGAAATCGCCCGCCGCCATCTGCGCCATGTACACCGCGGAAATTGCTGAATTTATCCATGTTCCAATAGAAGCTAAAAAACAGAAAGAGTATGCGAGTATGACAAGACTACTACAATCCGCTCATCCCAGAGATCATCAAAGAAGCGCACACATGGTAAAACTGATCGACTATGGCGATAAACCTCTCGCACACGGAACGGTATTTCGATGTACAAAAGCAGAATGGCCATACGAAAACAGTGTTGATTATTTGCTCTGTGCCCTCCCCGGGGGACTGGGGTTCGTCGTCTGTTCTGGATACAAAGCCGGGCTTGTATATTGCATTTTCCCCAGCGAGGCATATGCGCCGGACACATTAATGCTGAATCCAAAATGGATCAGAGATCATTGGAAGGAGTGGGGATATGACGTTTGTCCTCTGGAGGATGTCTACATTGGGGAGATCGCATCAATGCGATTGAGTGGGCTTTAAGGAAAGATTTGCGCCATGTACACCGCGGGAATTGCTGAGGGCAAACAGGAATATCACTTTTTCCCGCGAATATCTATACTGAATAGAGTTTCACCTTTCTGCTCTGCAGATCGTCAAAGGAGATGTTGTCGGAATGAACACACGTAAAAATCTCTGGCTGCGCGGCGCCCTCGCCGCTGTATTATCCGCTGTCTTCCTGCTTTTGGGAAATACGGGACAGGGAATCTCGCTGCCCGTCGCAGAGGCGCAGGTCGCCGGGGCCAACGCCTCCACACCGTTTGCCATTGTGCGGCAGGGCAAGAAGTGGGGCGCAGTCAACCCATCGGGTGCCCTCGTCATCCCAGCGGAGTACGATGAGATTGCCTCCTACTCTGCCGACGCGGTCGCCGTCCGCCAGGGAAAGAGCTGGGGCATCGTCCGCCTCGACGGCTCGCTCGTCGTCCCCGTCGCCTACAAGACCATACAGCCGCTCAGCAATGATATGATCGTCGTGCAGGATGCAAAGAACAATTACGGCGCATACAACACGGCAGGCAAACTGATCCTGCCGGCCGAATACCTCAGCATCAGTCCCTTCAACGATGGTATTTCCCGTGTGCAGCGAAAGGATAAGAAATACGTTTTTTATCGGCAGGACGGCAGTCTGCTGACCAGTGAGGTCTATGATGCGGCGTATTCCTTCTCCGAAGGACTTGCCGCCGTTAGAACACCGAACGGAAAATACGGTTTCATTGACACCACGGGCGTTTTGGTCCTGCCTGCCGCCTATGATTGGGCGAGCGGTTTTCAGGAAGGCCTGAGCCGCGTCGAGATCAAAAAAAAGATCGGGTTTATCGACAAGTCGGGGACGATGGTCATACCGCCGCAATACCGTCACGGAGAGGTCTGGGACTTCCAAGAGGGGCTTGCCATCGTGAAGCAAAAGAAGCACTGCGGCTTCATCGACAAGACCGGCAAGAAGGTGATCGAGACGCGTTACAGCGATGTGATGCCGTTCGAAAACGGGCTCGCTGAGGTGCGCCGCGAGGTAAATTCCTTCTCCTTCGGCGGTCTTCTCATAAATGCAATCGGTATTGCCGCCGGTGTTCCCGTCTATGGGCCGGACGGCAATCTCATCAGCGATAAGATCAAACGCGGCTATATCGACAAGACCGGCGCTGAGATCATCTCGACCAAAAACGACTACAACTCGCCCTTTATCGACGGCACGGCGCTCGTCCGCGTCAACAGCAAGTGGGGCATGGTCGACCGGAAGGGCGCCTACGTTATTGAGCCGAAATACAAGGCGATCCATTTCTTCTATAACGACCTCGCGGCTGTGCAGGACGGCGACAATTGGGGCTTTGTCGGACGCGACGGCCAAATGGTCATCGCGGCGAAATACGATGAGGTGCACGACTTCACCGACGGGCTTGCCGCCGTCCGGCAGGGTTCAAAGAGCTTCTTCATCGACAAGACGGGGCGCGCCCCCTTCCTCCTCCCGAACAGCATCACCGAAATCGGCATGTTCAACGAGGGGCTTGCACCCGTAAAGGTCGGGGAGAAGTGGGGCTTTATCGACAAGACCGGCACCATTGTCATCGCACCCGCGTACGACGAGGTGCGCACGCACCAATACGAGAAGGATCGTCTGTAACCGGCGCTGATCAAGGAAGCGGCATTCCGAATTTCATCCTGATCACACAATCGGATCCATTGCATTGTACACAAAAAACCCTCCGAGAACGGCATTTCTGCCGACCTCGGAGGGTTTTTCCTGTGATGAATCCTTTACAGCATCGCAGATGCGGCTGCGGCAGTCGCCGCGGAGCTCTGCACCGCGCGTGCCGCAAGCAGCGGGTCCGCGCTCTGTTCATGTGCCTGCCGCTTCATCTTCTCGATGGTTTCGGAGACGAGCGCCTTGCCCTGATCAGGGTGCGAGCCGCGCGTCACGATCTGGGAGACGAGCTTCGTCCCCTGGTAGATCTGCGTGATGACCGTACCGTCCGCGAGGATGCGCGTGATGACGGTGTCGCCTACCTTCTCCGCCCAGTCACGTGCCTCTGCCGCCTTCATCTCTTTGAAGTTCTGCAGCACGCGCGCAAAGGCGTCAGCCGTATCCTCCGCCGCGGGGACGGTGCGCCGCACAGACGCATCCGTACGTTGAATCGGCGCGCCAAAGATTTTCCCGAGTTCCATTTCATTCCCTCCCTTCGCGCCTCCTGCATAGGCTTGCTGTCCTTACCTTTACTATCGGAGGAATATGCCCGCCCTTAACTTTTCTTAAAGGATCGCTTGATCCGTGCTTCCCTGCACATACAAAAAGACCTCTCACTCCATCCACAGTGTGAGAGGTCTTTTTGGCTGCCGACTCTATTTCATCGTTACAGCATAGTGCTCACGAGCGCCGCCGTGCCGATCGAGCTCTGCGCCGCCTTCGACGCGAGCAGCGGGTTCTGCGCCTCGCCTATGGAATCGAGCTTCAGCTTCTCTGTCCGCTCGATGATGATCTCCTTGCCCGCCTCGGGGTTCGCGCCGCGCGTCATCGTCTCGGAGATGAGCTTCGTTCCTTTGTAGACCCGCACGATGACCGATCCGTCCGCAAGTACGCGCGTGACGATGGTATCTCCCTCTGCATCGGAACGGTCGCGGCTGTTCGCCGGTTTCGACTCACGCAGATTCTGCAGGATCCGCGCGAACGCATCAGAGGTCTCCTCTTTCTCCGAGGATGCATGCTGTGCACGCAGCGCTGCGGTAACGCCGCGGCTGCCGTAGATTTTTTCCAGATCCATTCGTTGTTCCTCCTTTCGCGCATCCTGCTTCGTATCGCTGTCCTTACTCATACTATCGGAGAAAAATCCAAGCACTTAACAAAATTCTGTAATTTTAGTTGAATTCTAACAACTTACCATTACAATGTAAGAAATGAAAAGAATATAAGGAAAGAGAGATGGGATTCATGAACGAACGGCTGTCCTTTGCCTCGGACTATATGGAGGGCGCGCATCCGGAGATTCTGCAGCGGCTCGCACAGACGAATCTGGAGCAGACGGCGGGCTACGGCCTCGACATATACTCCGATGCAGCGCGGGAAAAGATCCGTGCGGCATGCCGGGCACCGCATGCGGAGGTACACTTCCTCACGGGCGGCACACAGACGAACCGGACGGTGATCTCGGCGCTCCTGCGCCCCTATGAGGGCGTCATCGCGGCAGACTCCGGCCATATCACCGTACACGAGGCGGGTGCGGTCGAGGCGGGCGGACACAAGGTAATCGCGCTGCCGCACGCGGACGGCAAGCTCACCGCACGCGCGATCGAGGAAGCCTTACGCACCTTTCACGAGGATGCGAACCGCGATCATATGGTGCGCCCCGGGATGGTCTACCTCTCGCAGCCGACGGAGTACGGGACGCTCTACACGCGCAATGAACTGGAGATCATCAGCGCCGTCTGCCGCGCAAACAAGATCCCGCTCTTCCTCGACGGCGCACGCCTCGCCTATGCACTTGGCTGCCCGGCAAATGACGTGACCCTCGCCGTCATCGCACATCTCTGCGATGTGTTCTCCATCGGCGGGACGAAATGCGGGGCGCTCTTCGGCGAGGCCGTGGTCTTCCCGCGACCGGACACGGTGCCGCATTTCTTCACCATCATCAAGCAGAACGGCGCGCTCCTCGCAAAGGGCCGTGTACTCGGCCTCCAGTTTGATACTCTCTTCACGGACGGACTCTATGAGCGCGGCGGTGCGCACGGCGTCGCCATGGCAGACCGCATCCGCGCAGCGCTCCTCGAAAAGGGCTACCGCCTCGCCTCGGACGCACCGACGAATCAGATCTTCCTCACGCTCAACGCGGCGCAGCTCGCCCGTCTCTCTGCACACGTCGGCATGGGATTCTGGGAGAAACAGGGTGACGTGACCGTCATGCGCATTGCAACCAGCTGGGCGACGCGCGAGGAGGATGTCTCGCGGCTGATTGCGCTGCTCTGAATGAAAAAACCGCTTGCATCGGGGCAGGTGGGCTGTTATAATAAGCATAGAAAGAAACGTCCTTGACGGCATCTTTCCAAGGTTGCTTAATATTCTTTCGAATAACCGCTCACTCGGTCAAAAGCTGGGCGGTTACTTTTTTTGTATTGCTAAAATATAGCCTGTGGCAGCGACCAACAACAGAATCGCACCGATTTCAGACATATCCGCTCACCCCCTTTCGGGGGAAAGACACCGCCGCGGGATTGTGCTCCCGCCCAGGACGTTTCAATGATATGATAGCACAGTCGAATCTAAAGCACAAACATATTTTCGCCTTTGAGCACATCGTGTTCAAGGGCCTTTTTA